>Ga0208783_10002290_pt1 | contig 11115 bp, 15 predicted proteins | sample DEB19_08_DNA_2_FD_184529 | JGI IMG/M metagenome (GOLD analysis project Ga0208783, IMG submission 184529) | Aqueous microbial communities from the Delaware River and Bay under freshwater to marine salinity gradient to study organic matter... | ecosystem: Environmental > Aquatic > Marine >... | reverse complement strand
CGAACGCGCGGGCGGCGTCTTCCACCTTGCCCGTCTTGTTCAGCTTCAGGTACGCCGCGGTGCGCGGCGTGATGCCGGGGTTGTCGCCCTGGCCGGGGCGCTCCACCTTTTGCGGCAGGGCGCTCACCTTCTTGGCCGCGGCCGATGCTTTGCCGACCATCTGGTCGTACAGCATGGCTTTGCGCGCCAAGATCACGGCCCGCGCATCGGCGATGCCGTCGATGGCCTCTGCCTCGTAGCCCTGGCCCGCCAGGTACTCGCGCAGCGCCACCTTTTCGGCCTTGGCCTTGGCCTCGTCCTTCCAGTCGGGCAGCTTGGCAAGAAGGTCTTGCTGCTGCACTTCGAGCTGGCGAACGTAGGCCTGCTGTGCCAGGGCCTGTTGCTGGGCCGCTACCTGCTGCTGCTGCCCGTAGACCTGCTGCAGCGTGGCTTGTCGCTCTTGAGCGATGCGTTGCTGGCGCAGGTACTCCACCGGATCAGACTGGAGCAGTTCGTCCCAGTTGGTCTGTTGCTGCTGCTGCAGCGCGCCTTCCAGTTGAGCCTGCATCCTCTGCAGGTTCGCGGCGTAGGCCTGCCGCTCCTGTTGCGCTTGGGCGATCTGGGCCTCGGCAGCTTTGCGCTGCTCCGCGGCTTCCATCGTCTTGCGCGTGTAGTCCGCCTGGCGCTGGTAGCCGTTCTTCAGCTCAGAAAGCGGGACCTCCACGTCCTTGCCGTCGATACGGACGGTGACCGTGGTGTCTTCCTCCTGCGCCTGCGGCTCGGCAGCAGCTTCGGGCTGCGGCTCGGGCTCGGCTTGGGCTTGGGGCGGGGCTGCTTCAGGTTCAGCAGCCGCCTCGCGGTCGGGCGGTGGGGCATCCATCGCGGCCGACAACAGGCTTACGGCTTGGTTGACGTCAAGCGCACCGTTGGATCCAGTCTCCTGGTTGTCCATGTTTTCAACTCCTCGGGCGGCGCATCACTGCGTTGACCCATGCAGACAACAAAAAAGCCACCCGCAGGTGGCTCTTCCAAGAGGGTTGCCCTTCCTCTGAAGTCGTTAGAACTCGTGGCGCCAGCCGACGCTGTCCATCCAGCCCAGGGGCCCGATCTGCACCGGCACGTTCCAGTTGCCGTGCACCAGCTCGGCTTCAGGCGCCGGGTGGAAGGCCACGCGGATCTGGCTGGTCAGGGTGAGCTCGGTCACGCGACGCGCGAAATGAACCCACGCGCCCGGTCCACCAGGCTCTGCTTGTGCTGCAGCTCCACCTGGGCCAGCTTGCCCGTCTCCAGCGTGGAGGTCAGCTGCGCTTTCACCTTCCGCAACAGGTGCAGGTAGGCCCACAGCTTTTCGCGGCCGGCCTCGTCTCTTGCTGGGCTGTTCGTCCATTGCTCGATGATGTCCTTCTCGATGGCCTCAAAGGCGGCCACGAATGCCTCGTTGTCCAGCACCTGCCGGGCTTGGTCGCCGGTGTACAGGCGTTGCTCTAGGGTCATGCCCACGCCCTGCTGGGGGTTGCCGGGAACACGCGGAAAGCCTCCAGCTCAGGAGCCTCGTCGGAGTGGCGCACATTGACGTGCCAGCCATCAATCGGAGCCATCTCATCCACCGCTTCGCCGCTACCGTCTTCAGCAGGCAGCACGTTGCCCGTGGGCTTGTAGATCACGCCAACGACATCCACCGCCGCGTACTTGGGCACCAGCACAGTCTCGACCACATCGTCTTGCACGTTGGTCTGCTCGGTGAACAGCGCCGCGTTGGCCTCGGCTTCGTCAGCGAATTTCAGGAAGTAGTCGGTGAACATGGGCACCTCGTTGAATGGGTCGAAGGGGTCGTAGGTCATGCTGTGATGGCCTGCAACTCGGCATTGGTCAGGCGGCGGGGGTAGTAGGTGACTCGGCGGAGATAGCCTGCTTTCACGTTGTTAAACCCGGCATGGTCGGACCCCAGATCAAAACGCGTCAGGCCGCTTGGAATGGTGGCCGTACTGTCCGTCGCAACCGTGCCGCCATCTTTGCAAGCAGCAAGATCGTTAGCCGCATATGCGCCTGCAAACTTAGCCACAGTGTTCGCAGAAACTGCGATTGCAGTACTTGCAAGGCCGTCAAAAACACCACCACTAGCAGTTGATATCGCGGCAAATCCCGTTGTGCTAACGAAATCTCCAATTTGATTGTTGTAGCTGTTATTGCTGACCCGAGCCAAGAATTGGTTTGCGCCAGACGATGGTTGTGTTACTGCAAACTCCGCATAGAAAGTCCCCGCAACACTGTTGTACCAAGGGCTGAGCGTATTGACTACAGCACGGTCTTGGGCACGGGTCAGCGCGGTGGTGGTGGTGGGGATGACGGAGGTGGCAAACGCGCCAAGTTCTAGCTGGGGCAGGCCGATGCGGATCGTAAAATCAATCACTGCGCCAGCGTTGTACGTGATGAACACACCACCGTTTACAAATACTGTTGTGGCGCTTGCAAGCGTGGCGGTATAAAAATACCTCTGCGTGTTCAATGCAGCGCTGGTTGGCCCGCCAACAGGAAAGTTGCTGCTTGGAGAAGCGCCGTTGGCGTCAAATGCGCCAGCCGCCGTAAAACTGTTTACGTACAAAACACGGGCTGTAGTGTTTGCAAACGATCCTGCAACCAACTTGGCGTAACAAGTAAACGTCCAAACTTGGTTTTGAACCGCAGAAATTTGAGTGTTGATTTCGTTAGTGATATTGACATTTCCAGCACCGACAGCGGTTCCAGCGTATTGAATATCAACGTAAGTTATGCCATTTTCTGTCCCGGTTCCGACAACAGTTCTGGTAATACCATTGACAGTGGAGGTAGTAAACTGCCAATTCGTCGGCATCGTCCCCGGCGTCCCAGCCACCGCCCCAACCATCGTGTTGTTGCGGATGCTGTTGGTGCGCTGCTCCTCAACCAAAAACCCACGCGGGGCTAGCGTGACGGGGTCGTAGTCTTGGTTGTTGTTGCTGCGCGCCACATCTGACGCCACCGTTTGCAGCACGCCGTTTTGGTCAAACCGCGTGGCCGTGCTGGCACGGGTGAAGGTGACCAGCGGGTCCAGCGTTGCAGCGCCCGCAAACGCCAAGTCCAGGCTCGCCGCCGAGCCCGAGACGCCCGTGGACAGCGCGCCCACGCTCACCGTGCTGCTGGCGCCGTCGCTCAGCACCGACACCCAGCGCCGGCCCTGCACGCTCAGCACCACGTGGTCGCCGCCTTGCACCAGCACGTCCACGTTGGTGGCGGCGCTGGCGTCATTGCTGAGCCGCACGTAGGCGCCCTGGCCGGTGGCCTTGACCACCACCTGCGTGGGCAGCTTGCGCGTGGTCTGTTCCCACGGCACGTAGCTGGACACGGCGGTGCCCGTGGAGCTCAGCGTCACCGAGTCCACCACAAAGATCCGATTGAGCATGTCAGGCCGCCAGCAAAAGCATTTCCACGTCCTCCTCGTCCAGTTGCGCACGCACCTGGTCAAAGAGGGCCATCAGTTGTTCAAAGTGCCGCGAGTTGAACGCGGCGTTGTAGTCCTCGATGCGCCCAGCCACCTCGGCGTAGGCCTGCACCACAGGCAGGTCCACCTCTTCGGTGGGCGGCTCGCTTGAGCCTTGTTCGTCCAGCGCCCGCAGCGCCGCGGCCTGACTGGCGTAGACCACCAGCTTGCCGTTGCGCTCGACCACGTAGCGGCGCTTGGCCTTCTTCTCGTCGTCGTAGCCGCCCGCAGGCGACTGCGTGCCCACCTGCGCGGCCAGCACGTCCTCGCCTTCGGCCAGGTCGGCGCTGAACTGCAGCGGCGGCGCGCTGACGCTGACCGCGGCGGCCAGGACGTCTGCGCCATCGCTCAAGGCGGCGCTGACGCTCGCCAGAACGCCCATAGCCGCGGCCAAACTGTCCGCGCCCTCGGTGCCGGCCAAGCTCACCGCCACCCGCGGGCCGGCCTGCGCTGCCAGCGTGTCGGGCCCTTCGCTCAGCGCCGCGCTGTGCGCCACCAATGGGCCTGCAGCCGCCGCCAGCACGTCCGCTCCCTCTGCGAGCGCGGCAGACACGTTCAGCGTGGCCGACGCGATGCTGACCGAGGCCGCCAGCGTGTCGGCGCCTTCGGTGCTGGCCAGCGAGGCCGCTACCCGGGGCCCAACCGTTGCAGCCAGGGCATCTGCGCCCTCAACCAGCGCGGCGCTGAAGCTGACGCTTGAACCAGCGCCCTGACCCAACAACAGGGTCAGCAGCATTTAGAAGACCTCAAACGTGATTTCGAAGCTCAGGTTACCGACCGAGGCCACGGTGCCTTGAACAAACCGAAGGCCCGAGTTCTCGCGCACGATCAGTTCCGCGCCCTCGTTGCGGATGAACTCCGCACCCAACGTGCCGGCAATACCGGACGGGGCGGCGGTTTCTTCCGTGAACACCCAGCGCTGGCCCACCAACGCGCCGGCAGTCGCGCCGCCCGTGGGCGCTGAGCGTGCCGTGATGTTGGCCGACAACGCTGCGTTGTTGGTGTCCATCTTGCTCAAGGTGATGGCGGTCAGCGAAGTGCCGTCTGCAACTGCAGCCGTGCCACCCGTGCCCACGGCCGTGGTGCGGGTCAGGTTGACCTCAACGCCCAGCGTGCCTGTGACCGCCGTGTCGTTGTCCACGTAGCAGAACGCCGAGAGGATGCGCAGCGACACGCCGCTGCCGGTGGCGTTGAACAGGTCGAGGAACACCTTGCTGGCGCCCACTGCCTGGCTGGGGCAGATCAGGCGGTACTGAGGCAGGCTGCCCTGGATGTGGCCGTCGGGCATGGCCAGCATGACGACCTGGTACTCCTTGGCCGACACCAGCTGCGTCGCAACCGTCGCCCCTGTGCCGGGAGTGACGGTGATTGAGTCGTTTGGCAGGCTCATCAGCTTTTTAAGCCCCGAACGCCGTCACGGTAAGGCTCGTGAACGTGCAGGTTTGCCCCGAGTTGATGGAGGTGTTGGTCACGATCATGTCGGCGCCGCTCGTCCCTACCGTGCCCTGCACCACCGCCGTTCCACCCGAGGTGTTGATGCGAAAGTAGCCCGCCGTTCCAGTGCCCGATGCCGTGGCGTTGGCCACCGCTGAAGCCGTCAAGACCCCGGCGGACGCCGAGCCAAACCCGCCCGCGTTGCCCGCAAACTGCACCAGCAGCGTGCCGGTGGCCGCCGTGCCGACGTTGGCCGGCATGGAGCCCGTGTAGATGATGATCTGCGCGTTGGCCCCGATGTCGGTGGCCAGCTGCGTCATCGAGTTGGTGCGATGTGTGGTGCTGTACTGAATGGCCATCAGGCAATCCCTTGTGCACGGCCATCAGGGCCGCGGATGATGGTTCTGGGCGCGCGCATCTGCGCCAGCGCCTCGGTGAAGCCCTGCATGGCCATGGCCAGCGCGGCGTTGGGGCTGGGCTCTTCCACGCCACCCTCGGCCACCTGCTCGGCAGGCGTCTCAACCTCCGGTCCTTGCTTGGCCTGGGCGGCGATCTGCGCCACCAGCACCTTGGTCTCGGCCTCCAGCGTGGCGCGCCAGCGCTCCATCTCCAGCTTCTCGCGCTCCAGCAGCGCCTTGTTGTCGGCCTCCATCTGCTTGAGCTGGGCCTCCATCTGCAGGCGGGCTTGCTCGCGGGCGGCGTCGCGCTCGTCGTTGGCTTGCTGCACCTGCAGCTCGGCTTGCTTTTGCGCTTGCTTGGCCTGCGCCTCCATCTGGATGCGCTGCATCTCGATCTGCTGCTCGGCCTGGAACTTCTGCGCGTCGGCCTGCTGGCGCATCTGCTCGAGCTGCATCGCGGCCTGGGCTTTGATCTGCTCAGGCAAGGGCGGCTGCGGCCGGGGCGGCTGCTTGGCAGGGTCTGAGAAGAATTTGTCCGCGCTCTTGAAGCCCAGGGCCTTCACCAACTCCTGCTGGCTCTGGTAGACGTTCTCCGGCGTGGCGGTGCCCACTTGCAGGCCCAGTTGCTGCTGCTGCAGCAGGGCCATCAGGTGCGCGACCTGCTGGTCCTTGTTGCCCGTCCCAAGACCGACGTTGACCGAGACGTCGAACTGGTTGCGCCACTCGCGCGGGTCGATGTTGACCCACTGGCCGCGCAGGCGGATCACGTCTTCCTTGGTGCTGTACTGGCTCACCAGCTTGAGCATCATGCGGAACAGGTCGCGAAAGCCCTCGGCGAAGTTCCGGGCGATCAAGTCCAGCCGCATGTCAGCGCGGTTGGTGACGATGTTCACGCCCGTGGCCGTCTGATTCAGCGAGTCGCCGTCCGCCCCTTGGTTGTACCTGGTCCAGCCCGTGGAGTCCTCCAGAAAGCCCTGCATGGTCTCCATCATGGACATGCCAAGCTGAGAGTCGCCCATGCCCTGGTCCAGCCGCCCCGCGGCGCCGGGTTGCTTCACGCGCACCACGCCGCCAGGCCGCGAGGCCAGCAGGTCGTCCAGGTTGACCTGGCCATCCACCGCAAAGTACCGGCCGTTGATCGACAGGTACATGTTGTCCAGCATCCCGCGCAGGATGTTGGTCTTGATCTTCTGCGCCTCCAAGGCGAGATCCGCCACCGACAGCCCAAAAAATTTGTGCGGCATCGGCACCGGGGTGATGCTCACAAACGGCGCGCAGTCCACGATCTCGTTGTCGAGGATCTGGTTGCCGGCTCTGGTCACCTTGCGCAGCTCGCTGATGCCGTCGCCGTCGTAGTCGCAGCGCACGTAGCACTCGGTCACCCAGATGATGCGCTGGGAGTCGTCGGGCGTGCTGATGGTGTCGGCCTGCAGGTAGGCCAGCTCGTCGTCGTAGCCCAGGCGCTCAATGCGCTCCATGTTCAGCGCGGTGGACTGGTCGTCGCCGCTGATCTGGTCCACGTTTTTGTAGCCCATGGAGATCAGGTCAGACTGCGTCCTGGCCACGCGGTGCGCCACAAAGCTGGCGTCCTCGATGGTCTTGGCCTTGCGCGAGATCAGGAACTCCTCGGGCGGCACGTTCTCCACCCGCACGCAGCCCTGGATCTTGGTGCGCTTGCACACCACGTCGTAGGCCAGCACCGGCGGGGCGGCCTGGATCTGCGCCATCTGCTGCTGCAGCGGCGTGATGGCCTGGGCGGCCTGCGGGTTCTGCTGCGCGGCGTTCAGCGCCTGATCGAGCTGCTGCTGCAACTGCTGCAGGGCCTGCTGGCGCTGCTTGGCGTCTTGCTCGTCGGGGTAGCTCTTCTGCTCAATGACCTCGACCTCGTCATCGTCCATCAGCTCCGCGAGTTCCACCTGGTTGAGGTTGCGGTACTCCTCGCGCTTTTCCTCGCGGCGGTCATCCCACCAGACTTTGACGATGCCGTTCTTGCTCAGCAGCGCGTCCTTCATCCAGTTGTAGGTGATGAGCTCGCCGTTGTTGCGCACGTGGAAGCAGTGGTTCAGATAGTCCGTGCACTGCTCTGCCTTGGCCTCGTCGCCCGGCTTGGTCGGCTCAAACTCCACCACGCGCTCGGAGCCGGCAAACTTCACCATGAGCTGCGGCAGCATGCTCTCGATGGTGTTGCGCACGTCAGGGCTCACCACGGACGAGCGGCCTTCGATCTCCGGCGGCGTCAGGTCCAGCGTGGGCTTGGCCAGGTAGTAGCTCATCGCCTTCTGGCGCTGGGCGGCCAGCTTGCCGCTGTACCAGCCCACCGCCTGGCGCATCTCCTGGTCGGTGATCGACCGGAGCTCATCGTCAGACATGCGTGCCATAAAGGTCTCAGGCCACGTTGAAGCGTGGGTAGTTGATGGTGCCGCCCCAGGTGTCATTCGTCATCTGGTCGGCGTTCAGAGCGAGGTAGCGCATGGCGTCTGCCCCGTGAGAAAACTCGTCGTGCACCGGGTTGCCGGGCTCGTTCGTCGTCGCGTTGATCTGCCGCCGGTAGCGCTTCAAGCACTCCACCAAGCGGGCGGTGCGGTCGCGGTGGAAGTACACGCGGCTGAAGATGTCGCGCACCCGCTTGATGCCTTGCTCCACGTCCATGTTGGGCGTGCGCTGCACGCTCCAGCCCAGGCCCTGCAGGATCTCGGCGTCTTGCTTGCCCGTCTGGTGGCGCTTGGCAAACCCGTCGTGCGGCAGGTAGTGCGTGCCCCAGTTGATGGGCTCCCCATCCAGGCGCAAGGCTTTGAGCTCGGCCGAGTAGTCGGCCAGCGTGCGCTGCGTGCCTTCGATGTAGTGGATGAGGCGGATCTCGCTGGACACCTTCTGCGCCAGGATGATCGACATCGAATCGTTGAAGCCCAGGTCCCACACCGCGTGGGTCTTGAGCAGCGGGTCGTGCGGCACGTTGCCGATGCGCCCCGCGGCGTTGGCCATCTGGTCAAAGTAGATCGCCCCGTCCACCGCGGGCTTGCACTGGCCCTCCCAGATGTGGGCGTAGTCCTCGCGCCGCATCGTCGCCTCAGCGTGCTGGCGTTCAGCCTCCAGCACCGCAGGGAAGCGCCCGTTGTCGGCGTGGTTCATCTCGATGGACACGCAGTCCGGCGGCGGGCTGCTCACAAAGCGCCGGTAGGTCTCGTCGCTCTCCAACTGCGGGTTGAAGCTGACCCAGATCTCGGAGCCGTTCTTGCGGATGGTCGGGATCAGGATGTCCCAGGACCGCCGGCTGATGGCCTGCGCTTCTTCACACCAGCAAACGTCGACCCCTTCAAAGCTCTTGAGGGACTCGGCCGTCTGGTCGCTCAGGCCGCTGAAGAAGAACTGCGAGCCGTTCTTGCCGCGGATCTCCGCTTGCAGCACCTCGTACTGGCTGCCCAGGCCAAGCGCCTCGATCTGGTCGCGCAGCAGCTGGTGCACCGACTGCTGGATGCTTTTCTGAATTTCTCGCGTGCACAGCACCCTCAGCGGACGCTGCGCCGCCATGATCAGCAGCGCGCGGGCAAAGCCCCAGCTCTTGCCGGAGCCCCGGCCGCCACGCACCACCTTGTAGCGATGCGGCTCGAACAGGAACTGCAGCTTCTGCGGGAACCAGGCCTCAACCAAAGGTCACCCGGATGCTGTGCTGCACCGCGCCGCCGTCCTCGCCGGTGACTTCCACGCGGCCCAGCTTCGGGTGCACAAACTCAGCCAGGCTCAGCAAGGTCTTGACCTTCATGCTGGGCTCAAGCTCAGGCAGCACGTCACAGATGGCCGCAATCGGCTCCAGGCCGCGCTCGGCCAGCACCTCAGCCACCTGGCGCAGCCGCAGCTTGCGGTTTGCGGTGAGCTTGTTTTCGGTGCCAGGCGGGTGGTCCCACATGGACTGATCAGGATGTGCTTGTGCTCGCATGGTCGGGTTCCCGCAGGATTGTCCGAAGTGATGTGTGCTCTCGCCCGCCGCTATCCGCCGGGAGATGAAGCGGGGCAAGTCCCGCGTCGAGAGCTGCGGCTCATTTGCCGGTGATGCCGCTTGCCGTGGGCTTTGCGCCCGATTGGCAACTGCAGGCCAAAACGAAAAAGCCCGCCGACATCGCTGCCGCGGGCTTCAAAAATTGCAGAGACACCTCTGCCGCCCGAAGTAAACCACACCAAAAACCATCTTTCAAGGGTTTAGACGCGCTCCACAAACATCTGCACCGCATCGGCCACCAGCTCGGCGCGCTCGTCTTCGTTCTCGGGCAGCCGGGTGCTGCGCCACACGCTCACCCCTGTGGCCCGGTTGCGCGCCACCAAGTACAACGCGGTGCGGTACGGGTCGGGGATGCTGGCCACCACCTGGCCGATGTGGCGGATGAGCAGGCCGCGCTCGTCGGTGTCCAGCGCGCCGTTGGCGTCGTCGTACTGCCTGGAGGCCCGCCAGCCCCGGGTGGATGGGCACTCCATGGGGTAGCCCTCCACGGGGCTCCAGTCGCGCTCAGCGCGCCACCACAGCACCAGCAGCTCCAGCGGGTCTATGTCAGCTGAACTTCGACCCATCCACCCACCTCGCCAGATTTGGTGATCTGCAGCGACCACTTCGAGTCGTCCACTTTCCATACGTCGGCCAGTCCGTCCAGGCCGGCCTTGATGGAGGCCAGCAAGTTGTCGAGATCGCGGTGCCGCCGGTCGGGTGGCACAAAGGTGATGTGCAGGCTCAAGACCTCAACCGGCAGCCGCTTGGCGCCCTGGCGTTTGGCTTCCCAGGCCCAGGACTCCCGCAGTTGTGCCTTGGCGCGGTACTTCTCGGCCCAGTGCCCGCGGAAGTTGGGGCTGAGCGCTGGCATCACCGGCCAGGGCAGCTTCAGCACCTCGCTCATGCGGCCTCCCATCGCAACTTGGCTTGACCCACCACCGACTGCCACTCCCGACCTGGGCGGGACTGCCACATGCCGGGCTTGTTTGCCGCCAGCTCAGCTACGACACGCCACCCGGCGCCGCGCAGGGATGCTCCCGATTCGGCTTGCAGCGTGTAGGTCACCAGCCGGCCCCAGCCAAGGGCTTTGGCCGCCTGCCAGCACCGTGCGTACAGGAACGAGCAGGTGCCCTTAGGCGAGGCTTCGCGCACGCAGCAGCGCACAACCTCAACCGTTGCGCCATCGTCCAACGCGCGGGCAACCGGCCGCCCAACGATAGCCACGCCCACCAGTTCGCGTCCGTCCGAGGCGCCAACGGCGAACAGACCGCCTTGCGGCGCTTTGTTGTGCCGATGGAAGTTCGCCACAAACTCGCTGGCTTCCTTCAACTTCACAGGCACGGCAGCAAGGCTCACTGGCACCCCCGGCACACGTACTGCTTCACCCCTTGCACGCGCATCAGCTTGCGCCCCAGGGAGTTGCGCGGCTGGTTGCACTTGGCGCAGCGGAAGGTGATGGTGATGCCCGGCCCGCGCTGGGCGCCCCAGGCGTGGCCCAGTCTCAACGTGTCGTCACTGCTGATCGGTGTGCCCACAGGTTCCTCATGGTCTGTTTGAGTTGTTCGACGTGCGCCTTGCCGCGGCGCTTTTCCAGGCTCTGCAGCCAAGCCCGGCGCTCGTCCAGGCTGGGCAGCTTGAGGATCCAGCGCGCTTCGCACTCATGTCTGAAGGCCTCGCTGTAGCTGCTGACCTCGGTGCCGTCATGCAGCGCGGGCACAGCGGGCGGCGTAGTGCCAGATGCTCGAGACCTGCTCGATGCTCACCGGCGCCACGCGCGGCGGGGTCTTGGGCTCGGTAAAGGGCTTGTCCGTCTTCCAGCGCGCCCAGCGGCC
>Ga0208783_10002288_pt1 | contig 11121 bp, 8 predicted proteins | sample DEB19_08_DNA_2_FD_184529 | JGI IMG/M metagenome (GOLD analysis project Ga0208783, IMG submission 184529) | Aqueous microbial communities from the Delaware River and Bay under freshwater to marine salinity gradient to study organic matter... | ecosystem: Environmental > Aquatic > Marine > Coastal... | reverse complement strand
CCAGTTGGCGTGTGGCCGAGGAAAGACCGTTGTCGCGCTTGATTTTATAGCTCGGCGCGGCGTTCCTGCCATCATCATCCTCGACACCACGCAGCTCATGCGGCAGTGGCGGGAAGAGATTGAACAGCACCTGGAAATTCCCGACGGTGTCGGTCTCATTCAAGGCAGTACGTTCGACTGGAAGAAACCTGTTGTTCTGGCGACGTACCATTCCCTCGCCGCTCGCGCCGACACGTTTCCAGAAGAAGTTCGCCGATGGTTCGGCACGGTCGTTTGGGACGAGGCGCATCACGTCGCTGCGCCCACGTTCTCAAAGAGCGCGGACCTCTTTTACGGCATGCGCCTCGGCCTTACGGCCACCCCCGACCGGGAAGACGGCATGCACGTTGTCTACAACCTCCATCTCGGCCCTGTTCTTTACAAAAACTTGGTCCAAGACTTACGGCCAAGAGTTTACTTTGTCTGGACCGGGCTTGGGCTCGACAAAGACGACCCAAAAGTTCTTGCCGCCGTAAACGACAAGAACGGTGAACTGCACATCAACAAGGTCGCTGGATTTCTAGGACACTGGCGACCACGGATTGACGCGGTCATCGAGCAAGTGCGGCAAGCCACAGAACAAGGACGAAAAGTCATTGTTCTTTCCAAAAGCGTGGACTCCCTCGTCAACATGCTCGCCGCTTGGAACAACCAGACCGCGCTTCTTGCAGACATTCCATTTCCAACGGCGGCGGACGTCGGAGAAGTTGAAGAGCCCCTCGAGCTTAACGAACAGCGGCAACAACAACTTCTCAAACGACTGCATGCCGCGAATGGAAATCTTCGAAAGAATCCAAAATCCGCCGCAGACCTGCACACAAAAGCAGCAGCAGAGCTGTCGCTGAAGAAGTACAAGGTCTACAAAAAATGCCTCGCCTTGTGGAACAAGAAACGTGCCGATTATCTGAAGGACCTCCTAGCCCGACCCAGTACGGCAGGTCTGATGATCTACAAGGTCGACCCCGAGACGCGAAGTCGCCTGCTTCGAGAAAAGCAAGTCACCTTTGCCATCTCAAAGTACGGGCGCGAAGGGCTCAACGAGCGGAGCCTCGACACCATCATCGTCAACGAGCCGCTTTCGAGCCGCAACTCGCTTCAGCAACTTATGGGGCGTGTCCTTCGTAAGAAGGAAGGCAAGAAAGAACCCGTTGTTGTCTTTCTTGAAGACGACATCGGTCCGTTCATCGGGATGTGCCGCAAGTTACGGCAGCACCTCACCACGTGGCCCGCCGACGAAGGCGGACCGTTCACGTACGAAAACATTGGACACCCTTCCGGGATGTACCGCCGGGCCAGTCAAACCGGCGGCACCTACCGGAGCCGGCCTCTAAGGAGCTAATGCGACCCGACGTAAGAAAACTGCTCCCAACGCTGCACGGCGAATGGGAGAACTGCACAGCGTGTGCACTCGGAAAGACGCGCCAAGACCGCGGCGGTTCTTTTGTCCCAGGCACAGGCCGCCCCGGCGGACTGATGTTCATCGCAGACCGCCTAACCGCGGACGATGAAGAAAACGGCATGCCCTTTTCCGGGGAAGACGGCCTGCCACTTCGAGGCGTCTTAGAGCGCCTCAACATCAAGGACTATTACCTAACCAGCATCGTAGCGTGCCGCTCATGCACGCTGCAGACCACGGACACCGGAGAGCCTCTTCTTCGAAAGAACTTCCGGACCAAGCGCATGGACCTCGTTTACCGAGACGAGTTACCCACTGCAGCAGAGTACGGCGCGTGCCGAGCACGTCTTCTCGAAGAAATCTACCTCGTCGACCCCACTGTCATTGTGGGGCTCGGCGGGCAGGTTTACGAGGCACTGACCGGCCGGCCGATGACGATCGCGAGAGACCACGGCAAACCCGTGCAGATCGAGATTCCTGGCGCAAGCTGGAGCCCGAAGCTCACGGACAAAAAACAAGACTGGTCAAGAAAAACAAAAGACGGACTTGTCACACCCGTTGAACAGAACACCGTCCGGTACTACTTCTTGCCCACGTTCGCTCCGCACTACGTACGAAGGTACTTGTCAGACCATGGCGTCGACAGCGCTTTCAGTGTATTCGCCAACGATATTCGCACCGCACTAAGAACCCACGAAGCCTACTTAGCCTTGCAGCAAAAGAAACCCCTTGTCTCCCCGCAACAAGGGCACAACGAAGACGACTTACTAGCTTTGCAAATGGAACAGGAGTCCCTCGAATGAAAAAGACAGCGGAAAAAGTCGACCCGTCCCAAGTCCCAGAAGTACAAGAGTTTCTTCAAGCGCAGGCGGCACTTGAAGCTTTCAAGAAAGAGTATGTGGATATTTTTCACGAACTCAGCGCGCTCGTAGAGCGGTACAACGCAACTCTCGAAGCCGCCGACAAAACCTGCCGCACGCGGCAAATCAGTAGCGGGCCCTTCGACCTCTATCAGTTCGGTACGAGATATGATGCCGAGCAGCTTTTCTTGGCGGTAAGCCCCGAAGAGTTTGCCCAGCTCGGAGGCCGCGTGGTGACGAAAACGGTTTACGAAGTGGAGCGCACGTGGCTGGAGACGGCCATCGCCCGCGGAGCACTTCCCGAAGAAGTCGTGCGCGCAGTGCGCAAAGAGATCCCGAACTTTCACAAACCCGAAAAGGTGGTGCTGTGAACGCCCGGGTCGAAGCCTCGGTGGGAGGCGAAATACGGACTCTCAAGAACGAGGTCGAGGACCCAGTTAAACCACTGTGGTCTCCAGGTGAGCATGCGCATGCCCGCGTCGGCATGACGGTGGGTACGCAGTACGACTTTGGCCGCATCAAAATCGCGGCGACGGTAAGTTACGAATGCGACCAAAAACAAGCGCTCATCGACGAAGCCGGAGCTCTCGCCTTTTACAAGGCAATGGAGTTTATGAACGAAGGCTTGGCCATTTTGCAGGAAGAGGCGGGCCAATGATTCGCGGAACCGCCAAGTTCGACGGCCTCGCCCTCGGAGAAGGGTCTTTCAACTTCCTGGGGCCCACAACGCACCTCGAGGCGAAAGCCGCGTTCATCAATTCTCAGACGGGGGACACCCACGGGTGGACCAAGAATATCGCATGGTCGCCGGCCGTGATGGAGAAGCTCAAAGAGCTTCGCGCCCTCATGGAAGCAGACCTCGGGCGCATTCACCTGAGCGGGGGCGACTTCGCGTCTCCGTACTCCGCCCCAAATCGGCCCGACATGGGCGGACTTGGGGAACACCTCGAGACCACGCCGCAGGTCTGAGATGTCCTACCAACTCGCTCTGTGCTCCCGCGTCGTCAAAACCGGGAGCATCACGCCGGTCCTCAACTTCGGCATTACCGAAAAGGACTTCACAACGCCTGAAGCCAAAAGCTTCTGGAATCTCATTCTGGCGTACCATACGCAGCAAGAGAGCCGAGGCAGTGTTGTCACGCCCAGCGTGCTGGGTCTTTGGTTCAAAGACCTGCCGCTACAGGATGACATGCCGGGCCTTACCGTCGAGGCACTGTGCTACCAGGTTCGACGAGAACGCCTTCTCGTCGAAGGCAACAGCGCCATCGTGGCCTTCTCGGAAGAGGTCTCGATACCCACCGCCAATCCGGCGGCTGCACTGGCGAAACTTCAGCGGCAAGTCTCCGACTTGATTGCGCTTGGAGCCACCGCCAACTCCGACGTTTCTCTTACGACCGGCCTGGCGAATATCATTCGGCAGCAAAAGCTGGCGCAAGAGGGCGTCAACACGGCTCGCATGCCTTGGCCGTGGGAGCCGCTCAACGCAGCCACCTTCGGCTTGCAGCCGGACGATTACATTGTCTTCTACGGACGGCCCAAGTCCATGAAGACGTGGGTCCTCTGCAAGCTCATCGCATGGGCTTTCGAGAGCGACCTCAAGGTGCTGGTGTACACGAAGGAGATGACTCCGGATAATCTCTACATGCGGACGCTGGCTTGTATTTGCCGGCTACCGTACGGAGACATCCGCGCCGCATCTTCCGCAACTATGCGGAAAGACCCCATGCGGGCCGAGGACATCGCACGCACAGAAGCGGCGATCCTCGACTTCGCCGACTACATCGAGAAAAACCCGGAGTACAACAACCGGCTCACTGTGCTCAGTGGGCGGGATGTCGGAAACGGAGGCGATACGGTTGCCTGGCTGAACAGCAAGGTGGAGCAGTACAAGCCCGACGTTCTCTTCGTCGACGGCATGTATCTGCTCAGCGACCAGCGGCGAGCAACCAGTGACCACGTCCGGGTGATGAACATCTCCCGAGATTTACGGCAGCTCGTATTGAGTACGAAAGTGCCACTCATCGCGACCATGCAGGCCAACCGCAAAGCGGCGGCGCACAATGACGCCAATCTCGACGAGATTGCGTACAGCGATGCGCTGTCTCAGGACGCCACCATTGCGGCACGCGTCATCAACGATAAATCGTCTCCGACAATCAGCATCGTGATTGGCGGTAGCCGTGAGTTCAAGTTGCACGGGTTGCGCATCAACGCAGTCCCTGCCACGAACTTCGACTTCCACTCCGAGCTTACGGAAAAAGACATCCTGAAAGCCCGAGAGGAAGATCAAGCGGACGTCGAAAAGAAGCCGAAGCGCGAACCGCGCCTCAAGGCTCCTGACGAGCCGCATGAAACGAACGGCCACCGCAACGGAGCAATTACCAGCAAGCAGCTCGAGAAGCATCTCAAGCAGCTATGAGTGACCTGCTGAAGCTCGCGCAGCAATACCTGGAAAAGGTCAAGCGCTCGGGCAACGAAGACATCATGGCCGTCTGCCCCTTTCACCGAAAGGCCGACGGTACAATTGAACGAACACCCTCGTTCGCCATGAACATCCACAGCGGGCTTTGGTACTGCCACTCGTGCCATGCCCGTGGAAACCTTCGCACTTTTCTTCAGGATATTGGTCTTTCCAAGGCCGACATCGACCTGCGGTACAAGCCGCTCTTAGAGGAAGTTGCCAAGCATGCTCCGGTGAAGGCCGACCCTCTCCGGTCAGTCATCACGCATGAGCCCCTTCCCGAGGGGCTTCTTGTCCTGTTTGAAAAGTGTCCCGTCACCTTGCTTGAGGAAGGCTATCCCCAAGACCTGCTTTGGCAGTTCGAGGTGGGTTTCGACGAAAAGCACAACAGGATTACGTTCCCACTGCGCGATGCGCAAGGGCGCCTCATCGGCATAAGCGGGCGCGCAGTAGGGAACGTACAACCCCGGTATAAGGTTTACGACCGGGAGTTCCAAGCGTTCGGCTTGCCCGAACGAAAGACCGAAAAACGCGCCATCCTCTGGAACTTTCACAAGTGTTTTGCTGAACAGGCTTTCCAGAAAAAAGAACCCCTCATCATCGTCGAAGGATTCAAGGCCGTGATGCGCGTGGCACAAGCAGGCGTGCACAACGTTGTTGGGCTACTCGGCTCTTTCATGTCGGAAGAGCAGCAGTGGCTTCTTGAGCGGGCGAGCTGTCCGCTTGTCTTCATGCTCGACAACAACGACGCAGGACGGGGGGGACAGTTTGACGCGTGTTGGCGTCTTACCAAAACCACCCCGCAACTTTATGTCGTCACCTACGACGGCAACCAACCCAGCGACCTGACCCCTGAGGACATCCAGGTCGCGCTTCGCACGCCACAACCATTTCCGGTCTGGGCCAACAACACTGCAATCAAGTACCAAATAAAAGAAAGACTTTAAAAATGGCATTCGGAAAAGAACCTCGAAACCTCTCCCAAACCGGCTCGTTTCGACAAGTTTCGACGCGATTCATGCAGCGACCGAAGCCCGCGGAACAGCGAACGGGCGGGGGCAAGAACGCCATCCCCTATTTTGTGGATATGTACGTGCCGAGCACGGATGAGATCGATCTCATCCGGCTCGTTCCGGGAGAATACCCGCAGCAGCAACTGGTGGGTGAGGCCACCAACGTGACCACGGAAGACGTGGTGATGCCGTACATACGGTTCACAGAGCACTACCACGCGACCCTGCGGAAAGGCGCCATCTGCAGCGCCGGCGCACTCGCCGGCTACAAGGACAGACGACAGCCCTGCGTGGGCTGTGACATCTTCTGGGACACCGTCGTCCGCAACAGCGAAGGACGCGTTCAGTCAACGACCATCAGCCGACAAAATAAATTCGCCATTTCCGTATTTGATTACGGGACGTACCACAAGGTGGAGCAACTGGACGCGCAGGGGCACATCAAAGTGAACGCTACGACAAAAGAGGCGTACTTCAACTGGCAGAAGTGCCAGGGGCAAGGCTGCGAATACTGTCGAACAGGAAAGCCCACCAAGGCGGGACAGATGTCCCACTGGCCCCTGACGTACACCCAGTTCGGTGTGCTCCAGAGCGCCGAAGACAACATCGGAAAAATGTGTTCGACTTGCGGGTCGGACAACTCCATCGTCTCGCACGGGTGGATGTGCGCAAACTGCGGCTACGAAGCCGTCGACATGGAGTCGACGCATCTGCGCAAAGAAGAACTGCGTAAGATTGTCGACTATCCGTATCACTGCCGATGCGGGCACGAAGGGTTCCTTCAGGAACTCTTTGAGTGCCGGGTCTGCACGCCCCAAAACAAGGTGGCCAAACGCGCCACACTCTTCGACGTCGACCTGCGCGTACAGGCGGTCGAGTCTCCGACCCAAAAGGGTAAAACCCTCCAAATCCTAGGCTGGTCGACGCCGCGGGCTATCGACCCGCAGTTCGCCGAGCTGGCGAAACCTGTCGACCTACTCGCCCGGTACGCGCCCGATACCCTCGAGCGACAGGAGCACAAGTTCGGCAGGCAAGCCGCCACGCAGGACGGACCCGCCGCGCCCGCGACGGTGCCGTACAGCCCAGCGCCCCGAACTGTCCGGTACTGACGCTTTAGGGGGGAGTCCTCTGAGAGCTCCCCCCTAAAAGCTCCCCCCTATTCTCAAACACCCGGGAGTTGCGGATGTCCCACCGCAGCTCCTTCTTTTTCTCAGGAGTACCGTATGGGCTGGAATATTCATCTTCCCAACGCCGAATGGTACGACGTTGGCGATTCACGTCTTGAAAACCTTCTTTACGAAGTGTGTGAAGAAGACGTCGTGGCCCTCGATACAGAGACCACCGGGCTCAATGTCTGGAAAGACCAAATTCTTTTTTGGTCTTTGGCCTGGGGGACTCACCGACGTGTCTGCATGCCTGCGGCGACGTTACCGCTCTTCCGCGTTGCATTTGAAGACGCCACCAAGCGCTGGGTCTTCGCCAACGCAAAGTATGACATGCACATGCTCGCCAACAGCGGCGTGCACATTGCCGGCACGTGCGTGGATGTCGCTGTCATGCACGCGCTTCTCTACGAAGAGCGACCGCACGGACTCAAAGACATGGCGGAGCACATCCTCGGCTGGCGCTGGTCCGACTTCTTCGACACCTTCTCGCCAAAGACGGTGCCCGATACCACGCAGCCGCTCAAGAAACTCAAAAGCGGCGGCCTCTCTCAGCCCACACGACGAGAGACCATTCAAGAGATGCTTCTGCGGTGCGCCGCGGAAGACCTCCCCACCCTCGTCGACTATGCCTCCAACGACGCCTACGGGACGCTCCGTCTGTACGAAGCGCTCCTGCAGGAACTGCGACACACCCCCACGGACTGTCTGTACCGCGAGTGGATAGACACCATGGAGGACCTGTTCTTCAAGACCGAAGCGCCGTTTACCAAGGTCTTGTGGAACTGCGAACGCAACGGCATCTACACCGACCGACAGTACCTGCAGGAACTTCGCGGCCCTCTGCAGACCGAGGGTGAGGCCCTTCAACGGGAGATGAGTCAACTCTGGGTCCGTACACTTCAGGAGAAGAACCCCAGGTATCTCGAAGACCCCGTACTGTTGGATGACGTTGGATTGAGCTTCAATCCGAACTCCGTCAAGCAACTCATCTTCTACTTTCACACGCTCAAAGGGCTAAAGCCTATCCGCTACACCAAAGGCGGCAAACGCGGCATCCGGCAGCCCGCGGTCGACAAAGGCGTCCTCGAGATGCTGGCCAGCGATGGCGACACCATGGCCGAGCTGGTGCTCCAGTCCCGAAAAATTTCGAAGCTGGTAAGCACCTACATTGACGGTATAGATGAGCACTTAGACCCACAGGGGCGAATCCACACACGATTCAACCAAGACATTGCCCGCTGCTTGCCAGCAGGTGAACTTGTGCTCACGCACCGCGGCTACCTGCCCGTGGAGCAAGTGCGCATAGGGGACAACGTATTGTCGCACACCGGGGTTCCCCGCATGGTCGTAGAAACTTCGACACATGCGCCAAAACCCATCTACCGCGTTACGCTCTCTAACGGGCTCGTACTAAGAACAACCGGCAACCACGAGTACCGGACCGGCGAAACCTGGACGCGCGCGGACGCCCTCACACCGGGCCAGCCTGTCACAGTGCACTCGGCCCCCGAAGAATGGCGACGCATCTCCTACGAGGGCTGGGAAGTATCATCGTGGGGCCGCGTCCGTAACGCGGTCACCGGAACCATCCGAGCCCTTCAAGCAAAAGGCGCATGGGGGCACCTGAAGGTGACCCTGTACCGCAACGGCGCTCAAGACCGAGGCCAGGACAAGAAGGACTTCTCTGTTCACCGTCTTGTCGCTGCGGCTTTTGGTACGAACAATATGACCGGCGAAGTCCGTCATCTAAACGGGATTGCCTGGGACAACACCGCGCAAAACCTGTGTTTTGGCACGTCCTACGAAAACCGCCAAGATGCACTAAAGCACGGAACTCTGAGTCAGCGACGCGCAGGACGTACGACGCTGACAGAAGAAGCTGTAAAAGACATCCGCGCAACCGCGCGTCCGCCACAGCCGTCGAGCTCGACGGCGAAGCTCGACCACGGCACGGCTGCAGAAGTCCGACACGCACATACTCTCGGAGAGTCCGTACGCTCGCTGGCAAAGCGCTACGGAGTCTCGTATCCGGCCATCGACAATATCGTTAAAGGCCGAACGTACACTACGTCCCCGGACACTCTGGCAAGGCCTGCACGCTACTTCGCCGAAAAGTACGGCGTCAGTGAGGGCTACGTTCGAGAAGTTCAAAACGGGGCAAAATGGAAAGACGAAGACTACATCGAAGGCGCAAAGGCGGCGTTCTTTGAAGCGCGTGTCACAAGCGTCTGTATAGAGCCCGACGAAACTACCTACGGACTGACAGTGGAAGTCGACCACTCGCACGTTACCGGCGGTATCGTCACACACAATACGGGCAGGTTGTCTTCGTCCTCCCCAAACCTGCAGAACATCCCAACTCCGGAGAAAGACCGTTACCAAATTCGGGGCGCGTTCCAGCCACAACCGGGGACCGGGAACGTCCTAATCGTGGGCGACTACTGCGTTACGCCGACAACACGCGTGCTGACGGCAGACCTGCACTGGGTCCCCGCGGGCGACGTTACCGAAGGAACGGAACTCATCGGATTTGACGAAGAGCTGCGGCGTAACGCCGCCTACCGACGCTCAAACGTCGAACGCGTAAAGCGGCTAAAGAAGCCGTGCGTACGCTTACACATGAGCAATGGTGCCGTGCTGGAGTGCAGCACGGACCATCAGTGGGTCGTTGGTGGCGGAGGACGCAGCTGGAAACGGCGCGTACGCGCCTGGGTCCGTGCCGACGAACTCGAGCCTGGCGACCAAATCGCCTACTTTTGCCCACCGTGGGAACCCGATCTCTCGCGAGACGCCGGCTACTTAGCCGGTATCTTGGATGGCGAGGGCTGGGTCGCTGCGTGCGGAAAAGTCGGTTTCGCACAAAAACCAAACGCATGCCTTTCCGAGTGCGAGCGGATCTTGGAAGCCTTTCCGATAACTGCAAGCCGCCGCAGTCGCCCCACGGACTCTGTGCAGTCCGTGGAGTTCTACGGAAACAAAGGAGGGCTTTGTGCCCTCGGCATTCTCCGCCCCCCACGGCTTCTCAAGAAGGCGCACTACCTTTGGGAAAACCGCCGGCTGTGGGGCGCAAGCACACCCCGCGTGACAGTGACACGAATCGAGCCCATCGGAGAAAAAGACGTCGTGGCGCTGCAAACCAGCACACGCACGTTCATCGCAGAAGGGTTCCTCTCACACAACTGTCAGCTCGAAATGCGTCTTTTGGCTGCCGCCACGGTCACGGACACCGACCCCATAGGCGCCAAGGAGATGATTCAAATCTTCTTGGACGGAAAAGACATTCACATGGGCAATGCCGCCATGGTGTTTGGCCCGATTGTGAAGCGCGAACACGGCTGGGACCTGACGTACGAGTTTCTAAAAGAAGCGAAGAAAATCGACGGCCTGGTCAAAGAAGGAAAGCTTCCTAAAGAAGCGCGCACAGAACGCGTTGAGTTGGCCCTCCTCAAACGAAACCAAATCAAGTCGGTCGGTTTCGGTCTGAACTACGGCATGAAAGAGGGAAAGCTCGCTCGCCAGCTCGGCATCTCGAAAGAAGAGGCGAAAGACATCATCGATGCCTACTTGGGGACCTATCCCGCCGTCAGCCAGTTCTACGAGACCGCTATCAAAGAGACCGTAGCACGCAGGTTTTCGTACACCCTCCTCGGTCGACGCCGGCATCATCCTGGCATCGAGAGCCCCATCATCACGGACCGCTGGGCGGAAGAACGAAAGGCCGTGAACAATCAAATCCAAGGCACTGCCGCGGACGCCGTGCGCTTGGCCATGATCAACTGCAGCAAAGCCCAGCTCGACAAGAAGTACGGCTGCAAGATGCTCCTTCAGGTGCATGACGAGCTTGTCTTTGAGTGCCCCGGAGAAACCGCCGAAGCGGCAAAGGCGGAAATTCAACGCATCATGGAGCACCCGTTCCCAACCGACCTGGCGGTTCCCCTCGAGGTCTCGCTGGGAATCGGGCCTTCCTGGAACCGTGCGAAGTGATGGAAATCACCCGCAAGGTTGAACTCGATGCCAAAGTCGCCGCCCTCTTTGGCATGAAAAAAGCCGAAGTCGCCTCCATCACCGAGGCGTTTCTTCATGAAGTTCTAAAAGCCCTCGTCGAAGTCGGACACGTCCGCCTGAACGGCCTCGGCGAACTCCACGTCCGTTGCTGGGGCGGCGTACAACCAAAGAAAGACGAAAC
>Ga0208783_10002287_pt1 | contig 11122 bp, 9 predicted proteins | sample DEB19_08_DNA_2_FD_184529 | JGI IMG/M metagenome (GOLD analysis project Ga0208783, IMG submission 184529) | Aqueous microbial communities from the Delaware River and Bay under freshwater to marine salinity gradient to study organic matter... | ecosystem: Environmental > Aquatic > Marine > Coastal... | reverse complement strand
GGATCCGCCACGGCGTCGCGCACGCGTTCTACTCGGCGATGGACCACCACCCGGCGCGCGCGGCCGGGCTCGCGCCCTGGGACTTCGAGGGACCGCGCTACGAGGTCGAGGGCGACGGCGTCGCCTGGCGCGGACCGTTCCACGGCCAGGTCGCGGCGCGCCTGATCCGGCTCGGCCAGTCGCTCTTCGGGGGGCGCTGGCTGCCGCCGTGGCTCGATCGCCCGGTCGATCCCAGGGTCGACGACGAACTCTGGGTGCGGATCGTCGAGCGCTCGTCGAAGCTCGTGCGCGAGCGCTGGAACGCGACGCTCACGACGATCGTCTGGGACGCGAATTCGAAGCGCGGCTCGCACCTGCTCGACCTGCTCGCCGCGCGCGGGCTCGACGTCGTTCCGATTTCCACGATCCTCCCCACCGGCAAGGGACCGCCGGACCTGATCCCGAAGGACTGGCACCCGACGGCGGCGACCGACGCGACGATCGCTCGCGCGCTCGCCGAGCGCTGGTTTCCCGGGGCGGCCCGCGAGGCCCGCGCGTCGGCGACCGCTCCCGCCGACGCGACGCCCTGAACCGGGGCGCCGGCGGAAGGCGCGCCGCGGGAGGGCTTCAGAGCGGGACGACCGGCACGCCCCCCGGGTCGAGCTGGACCAGGTGCTCGACGGTGCCGTGGCCGTGGCGTCCGTCCATCTCGAAGCGGGCGAGCGACTCGCACACCAGCGTCTCGCGCCGGTTGCGCGCGCTGCGCATCGGCGCGGACGCGACGACCTCGCAGGTCGCGAGGTGAAGGCCGCCGCTCGAGTCCTCGAGCTCGATGCGGACGGATCGCGGCAGGCGGCCGTCGGCCGTGGTCTCGGTGGAGACGCGCACGGCGCGCAGCGAGGCGATGCGCCCCTCGCGCTCGATCCATCCATGGCAGGCCTCGTAGCCGCCCTCGCCCTCGACCACCGCGGCCGACACCGCGACGTCGCTGCCGACGAGGAACGAGAGCCGCCGCGAGCGGACCGGGGCCTGCCAGTCGCGCACACCCCAGCTGCGCTCGCGGAAGCCGCGGCCCGCCACCCGGAAGGCCTCCCCCGAGACCTGCACCAGCCCGGTCCACCCGCCGACCTGCTCGAAGCCCTCGCGCGGCGACGGCGCCCCGGGACCGGCCTCCGAGAAGGCGATGGCCGGGGTCTCGGCCGCGAAGTCGAGCTCGACGATCAGTCGCTCGATGCGCGAGTGGTGCCACGCCTCGCGGTCGCCCGCGTCGGCCGCGCTGGCGAGCGAGTGCGCGGGCCCGTCGTGGGCGATCCGCCAGGCGCGCAGCGGCTCGAGCAGGTCGAGCCGGGCGTCGCCGACCTCCATCCGTCCCGGCTCGGTCGACGGGACGGAGACGTGCCGCGTGGCGACGAACCCGCCGTCGGGCAGCCAGAAGTGGAGTCCCGCGTCCGACATGCCCTCGTTCGGCCGGACCGCGACGCGCAGCGACCCGGCGAGCCCCGAGGCCGGGTCGTGCAGCCAGAACGAGCAGGTCTCGCTCCACTGGAGATCCGCGCCGGGCGGGTGCGGCCGGTCGTCGTCCGGCGCGATCGCTGCGGGCGTCACTTCGCTTCCGGGAACACGCGCGTGAACGGTCGGACCTCGTAGCGGTCGAACACGCCCTCGACGACGTAGGGGTCCCGCGCCGCGAGCTCGCGAGCGGCGTCGAGATCCGGCGCGTCGAGCACGATCAGGCTGCCGCGCGGCGTCCTGCCGTCGTCGGCGAACAACGGCCCGGCGACCAGCACGCGGCCTTCGCGGTCGAGCGGGCGCAGGTGGTCGAGGTGGCGAGGCCGGACCTCCGGTCGGCGCTCGGCGCCGCGCGGGCCGTCGTGTCCGAGGATGACGAACAGGGGCATGGCATCACTCCGTTCGGACGGCGACGCGCCGTCCCGATTCCGCCGATCGATAGCACGCATCCGCGACCGCCACCGCGGCCGCCCCGTCCCGCACGTCGACCGGCGGGACGAGCCGCCCCGCCGCGACCTCGACGAACGCCCGCAGCAGGGCGAGCACGGTCGGGGCGTCGGGCACGCGCTCCTCGAACTCGCAGGCGCGGCCGCGCAGGAGCGCGACCTGCCCGTGCACGTGGTCGGCGACCAGTTGCGCCTCGCGGCCGACCACGCGGATCGACCCCGCCCGCCCCTCGGTCGCGCGCGAGCCGGCGACGGATGCGAGCACCGCGGGCCCGCCGGCGCCGTCCATGCGGATCGCGGCGACGAAGGAGTCCTCCGTCCGCCGCGTCGCCACCCGCTCGACGAAGCACGCGACCAGGACCGCGTCGCGGCCGGTGAGCAGCCGCAGCAGGTCGAAGGAGTGCACGCCGGTATGGAGCACGTTCCCACCGCCCGACCGCTCGGGGTCGTCGAGCCAGTCGAGCCGGCTCGGCTCGAAGCCCTGCGTGAGCTCGACCTGGCCGATTCCGCCGAGCCGCGGCAGGAGCTCGCGGACCCGCGCGACCGTCGCGTTGAAGCGCAGCGAGTGACCGACGAGACACGGCAGCCCGCTCGCGAGCACGGCGTCGCGCACCCGGAAGGCGGCGTCCGCGGACGCCGCGAGCGGCTTCTCGACCAGCAGCGGCTTGCGCTCGCGGATGCACGCCCGGACGAGGTCCTCGTGGATCGAGGGCGGGGCCGCGGCGACCACGGCCCGCACCTCCGGATCGGCCACGAGCTCGTCGATCCCGCGGTGGAAGCGCACGCCGAGGTCGCGGGCGAGCACGCGCCCGGCCTGCTCGTCGCGACGGCAGATCGCCGCGAGCCGGATCCCCGGCACGTCGCGGAGGGCGTGGGAGAGGTAGCGCGCGCCGTGCTTGCCCGTGCCGACCAGCCCGATCGGCAGCGGCGGCTCGGACGACGCGCGCGCGCCCGCCGCACCGTCACCGCCGCCGGACACGCGGCTCAGTCCTTCTTGCCCCGGGGCCCGAGCCCGCCGCCCGGCGCGCCGAGGCCGCTCTCGGCAGGCCGCCCCTCGCCGCGCGCCGCGAGCAGCCGGGCGAACACCGCCGGGTCGGACAGCGCCTCGCGAAAGCGGCCGGTGCCCGCCTCGACCGGCTGGCGGATCCAGGCCTCCGCCTCGGCCTGCAGCTTGTACTTCTGGAAGCCGTAGGCGGCGGACGGGTGGCGGCCGACCTCCGCCGCCAACGCGAGCGTTCGCGCCTCGAGGGCGTCGGGCTCGACCACCTCGTCGACCAGCCCGACCGAGAGGGCGTCGTCGGGCGAGAAGGACTCGGCGCGCAGCAGCACGCGGCGCGCGTCGCCGTGCGCGAGCGCGTGTCGCGCGATCTGGAAGGCGCCGTTGGGAAGCGGCAGGCCGAGCGCCGTCTCGGTGACGCCGATCCGGAACGGGGCGCGCGCGGCGATGCGGAAGTCGCAGGCGAGCATCAGGATCGCGCCGCCCGCGAGCGCGTGACCACCGACCATCGCGATCGTGGGCTTGCCGACGCGCCACAACCGGTGGATGCCGTCGTTCGCGCCGCCCAGCGTGGCGAGCATCTCGCGGCCGCCGCCGGACATCTCCTTCAGGTCGAGGCCGGCGGAGAAGAACCGGCCCGACCCGGCCACCACCAGCGCGCGCACCGACGGGTCGTCGTCGGCGGCGGCGGCCTCGGCGTGCAGCGCCTGCAGGAACTCGCCGTTGATCGCGTTCGCCGGCGGCCTCTCGATGCGCAGCAGCCGGACGCCTCCCTCGTGCTCGGAGCGGTGTACGTGCATGGGCACGGCCTAGCAGAGGCCGCCGCCCCGCGCGCACGGTCGCGGGATCCCCGCTTGCCCGCGGCGCGCCGGCCGGCGATGGTCGTGGCGATGCACCGCGAGCCCGTGCTGAGCCTGCTCCGGGAGTACCGTGGCCGCCACCCGGACGAAGGAGCGGTGGTCGCGCGGACGCTCGACCTCGTCCATGCCCACGAGGACTGCCTGCGGCGCACCTGCCTGCCGGGCCACCTGACGGGCTCGGCCTGGGTGGTCTCGGACGACCGACGCCACGTGCTCCTCACCCACCACCGCAAGCTCGGGCGCTGGCTCCAGCTCGGCGGCCACGCCGACGGGGACCCGGATCTCCTGCGGGTGGCGCTGCGGGAGGCCCGCGAGGAGTCGGGCCTGGAGCGGCTCGCCCCCTGGAGTCCGACCGGCGCCGGGGCCTTCGTCCTCGACCTCGACATCCACCCGATCCCGGCCCATGGCGACGAGCCCGCGCACGACCACCACGACCTCCGCTTCCTGCTCGTCGCGGGCCCGGGACAGGAAATCCGGATCAGCGAGGAGTCGCTCGACCTGCGCTGGGTGCCACTGCGCGACCTGCCCCGGCTCGCCGACGAGGAGAGCATGCTGCGGATGGCCGCGAAGGCGCGGTCCCTCCTCGAGCACGCCTGAGGGCGGGGCGGGCGCGAGGGACCCGGTCGAGCCCCGGGGCCCCCGGCCAGCCGTCCGTCCGCCGTCGTTCCCGCCCCGGGGCCGGGTGCCCCGCGCGGGGCCTGCCTTGACCCGGTCCGGCCGGGTGTTAATCCGGAACTGACTGGTCAGTTTCGATTTGGCCGGCCCACTCCCCTGCTCCCAATGCCCCCGGACGCCAGAAGAGCGACGACAAGCGCGACGCCATCATGGCCGCCGCCTCGGTCGAGTTCGCCGAGCGGGACTTCCACCAGGTCCTGATGGACGACGTGTCGGCCCGGGCGGGCGTCGGCAAGGGCACCCTCTACCGCTACTTCCCGACCAAGGAGGAGCTCTTCATCGCCACGGTGTTCCGCGGCATCGACGAGTTCCACCAGCAGTTCCTGCGGGTCTTCGCCGAGAAGGCCCCGATCGAGAGGATCCTGACCGACGCGGTGACGCGCGTACTCGAGTACTTTGCCGGCCGAGGCGAGGTGCTCTCGCTGGTGCAGCGCTACGAGCACCGGCTGCCGCCGGCCGACGCCGAGAGCTGGCACCAGCGTCGCAACGAGACGCGGCAGGCGATCGCCGCCGCCCTCGAGCGCGAGGCGGGCGGCGGGCGGCTGCGCGGGGTCGACCCGCGACTCGGTGCCGAGCTCCTGCTCGGGATGGTTCGCGCCGCGATCGGCGGCGCCCTTCCCGCCCGCGAGCCGGCCGAGGTCGCGCGCGACGTGGTCGGTGTCTTTCTCGACGGGATGCGCGGCAACCGCACCCCCCAGCGCCGCCCGGCGCTGCGCGCCGTGGACGGCGCGCGCGGAGGACGATCTTGAGGCTCCACGCACCACGCCCGACCACGCCCGTCCTCCTCTTCGCGCTCGCGCTCGCGGGCTGCAGCGCGGGACACGGCGGCAAGTCCGAGGAGGCCGCGGCCGCGAAGGGGACGCCGACGCCCGCGCCGGTCGCCGTCACCGCGACCGTCGTCGACAAGCGCCGCGTCGAACGGACCATCGACTTCGTCGGCACGCTCAATGCCAACGCCGAAGCCTCGGTCGCCTCCGAGGTCGACGGCCGACTCACCTCGATCCAGGCCGACCTGGGCGACCTGGTCGCGCGCGGCCAGGTGCTCGCCACGCTCGACGACGCGGAGCTCTCGGCCCGCCTTCGCGAGGCCGAGGCGAGCCTCGTGCGGCGGACGAACGACGCGAAGCGCGCCGAGCAGCTGCGCGGCCGGGGCGTCATGTCGCAACAGGAGTACGACGCGATCTCGAGCGACCTCGGCGTCTCCCGCGCGCGCCGCGACCTGCTCGCGATCCAGGTCTCGAACACCCGCATCAAGGCGCCGTTCGACGGCCGCATCGCGAAGCGCAAGGCCGAGGTGGGCGACTACGTCCGCACGGGCACGCCGATCTTCGTGCTGGTCGCCGACGACCCGCTGCGGCTGCGCGGCGAGGTCCCCGAGCGCTTCGCGTCCGAGATCGCGATCGGGCAGGAGGTCCGCGCGACCGTCGAGGCGCTTCCCGGCGAGACCCTGCGCGGCAAGCTCACCCGGATCAGCCCGGCGTCGAACACCACGAGCCGCGCGCTCACCGTCGAGGCGCTGGTGCCGAACCCCGGCGGGCGGCTCAAGACCGGCTTCTTCGCGAAGGCGGACATCCTGACGCGCTCGGACGCCGAGGCGATCGTCGTGCCGGTCGAGGCGCTGGTCAGCTTCGCGGGCGTGACCCGCGTCTTCGTCGTCGACGCCGACGGCACGGTGCGCGGCCGCGAGGTGACGCCGGGGCTGCGCCGCGACACCGGCGTCGAGATCGTCCGCGGCCTCGATCCCGGCGAGCGGGTCGCGACGAGCGGCCTCGGAAGGCTCGCCGAGGGGACGCGGGTCGTGGTGCGTGCCGACGCGGCTCCCGAAGCGCCCGCGGCCCCCGACGGCCGGGTCGCGCCGGGCACGGCCCCGGCCGCCGCCCGAAGCCCTCGGGGCGGAGAGGAGCGTCCCTCGTGAAGCTCGCCGAGGTCTGCATCCGCCGCCCGGTCTTCGCGACCATGCTCGTCACGCTCTTCGTGGTGCTGGGAATGCTGTCGTACCGGAGCCTCGGCGTCGACCTGTTCCCGAACGTCGACTTCCCGATCACCACCGTGACCGCGACGCTGAAGGGCGCGTCGGTCGAGGAGGTCGAGACCCGCGTCACGAAGCCGATCGAGGAGGCCGTCAACACGATCGAGGGCATCGACGAGCTGAGCTCGGTCACGAAGGAAGGCTTCTCGCGCGTGCTCGTGCAGTTCGTGCTCGAGCGCAGGAACTCGGAAGCCGCCCAGGACGTGCGCGACAAGGTCGCGACCATCCTGACGAAGCTGCCGCAGGGCATGGACCCCCCGGTCGTCGCGAAGTTCGACCTCGACGCCTCGCCCGTGATGCGCATCGCCGTGTCGGGCGCGCGCGACCCCCGCGAGCTCACCGAGATCGCGCGCAAGAAGATCAAGGAGGACATCGAGACGCTCGGCGGCGTCGGCTCCGTCACGATCATCGGCGGGCGCGAGCGCGCGGTGCAGATCCAGGTCGACACCGACAAGCTCGACGCGTACGCCCTCTCGATCGCGCAGGTCCGCCGCGCCCTGCAGGGCCAGAACATCGAGGTCCCGGGCGGCCGCATCGACCAGGGCTCGCGCGAGCTCGTGCTGCGGACGATGGGCCGCATCGAGCGGGTCGAGGACTTCCCGGACCTGATCGTCGGGCGCCTCGGCGACCGCCCGGTCATGCTGCGGGACATCGCGACCGTCGAGAACGGGATCGTCGAGCCACGCTCCTTCTCGAGCCTCGACGACGCCACCGCGGTCACGCTCGAGGTGCGCAAGCAGTCGGGCTCGAACACGGTCTCGATCATCGACAAGGTGAAGAAGCGGCTCGACGAACTCCGCCCGTCGATCCCGGCCGACATCAAGTACGAGGTCGTGAAGGACCAGAGCCGCTTCATCCGCAAGTCGATCGACGAGGCGACCTTCCACCTCGTCCTGGGCGCCTTCCTGGTCGCGATCTCGACCATGCTCTTCATGGGGGACCTGCGCTCGACGCTCATCGCCGCCATCGCCATCCCGGCGTCGATCGTGTCGACGTTCACCGCGATCCGGCTGCTCGGCTTCACGGTGAACAACCTGACCCTGCTGGCGCTCATCCTCTCGGTCGGCATCGTCATCGACGACGCGGTGGTCGTGCTGGAGAACATCTTCCGCCTGATGGAGGAGGAAGGCATGGGCCCGGTCGAAGCGGCGATCCAGGGCACGCAGGAAATCGGCCTCGCCGTCATGGCGACCACGCTGTCGCTGGTCGTGATCTTCGTCCCGATCGCCTTCATGTCGGGCCGCACCGGACGCTTCTTCAACGAGTTCGGCATCACGACCGCCGTCGCGATCCTGTTCTCGATGCTGATCTCCTTCACGCTCACGCCCATGCTCTGCTCGCGCTTCCTGCGCGTGAAGAAGCCCGGCGACGGCTCGTCGGCGAAGGAGCGGGGCTTCTACAAGGCGATCGAGCGCGCCTACGGGGCCATGCTGCGCTGGTCGCTCGCCCACCGCTGGGTGATCGTGCTGGCGACGATCGCGACCATCTGGTCGACCGGACCGATCTTCCGCGCCGTCGGCAAGGACTTCCTGCCCTCCGACGACCAGTCCGAGTTCGAGGTCATCATCACGACCCCCGAGGGCTACACCCTCGACCGCAGCACGAGCGCCTTCCGGGAGATCGCCGGCCGGCTGCGCGGGCTCCGCGGCGTGAAGCACACGCTGATCACGATCGGCGACACCTCCGGGCAGGTCGCGCAGGGCGAGGGCGACGTGACGACCGGAGGCATCTACGTCCGCCTCTCCGAGCTCGAGGACCGCGACTTCACGCAGTTCGACGTGATGGCCGACGCCCGGCGCATCATGTCGGAGTACCCCGACCTGCGCGCCAGCGTGCAGGGCGTGAACGCGTTCGCCGGCGGCGGAAACCGCATGACCGACTTCGAGTTCGACCTGGTCGGGCCCGAGCTCGAGCAGCTCCAGGCGATCGGCGACCGGATCATGGCCGGCATGCAGAAGGTCCCGGGCTTCGTCGACGTCGACTCGACGCTCGCGCTGCGCAAGCCCGAACTGCGCGTCCACATCGACCGCAAGAAGGCCGCCGACCTCGGGCTCCGCGTCGAGGACATCGCCGGCGCCCTCCGGACGCTGGTCGGCGGCGAGCCGGTGTCGAAGTACAAGGAAGGCGACGAGCAGTACGACGTCTGGCTCCGCGCGGGACGATTCGACCGCAACGATCCCCAGGCGATCTACAACCTCTCGGTCGCGCGGCCCAACGGCGAGCTCGTCCGGCTCTCGAACGTCGTCACCCTCGACGAGGAGCGCGGCCCCGCCCAGATCGACCGCTTCTCCCGACAGCGCAAGCTCACGGTCGTCGCCAACCTGGTGAAGCTGCCGCTCAGCGACGCGATCGCCGCGGTCAACAAGATCGTCGCCGGGATCGACATGCCGCCCGGCTACTCGCTGCGATGGGCGAACCGCGCGAAGGGCCTCGCCGAGACCGGGCGGAACTTCGCGATCGCGTTCGGGCTCTCGTTCCTCTTCATCTACATGATCCTCGCGGCGCAGTTCGAGAGTTTCCTGCACCCGATCACGATCATGCTCTCGCTGCCGATCTCGATCCCGTTCGCGCTGCTCTCGCTGCTCGTGCTGAACCAGACGCTCAACATCTACTCGGTCCTCGGCCTCTTCATGCTCTTCGGCATCGTGAAGAAGAACGGCATCCTCCAGGTCGACTACACGAACACGCTGCGCGCGCGCGGCATGGACCGCGATCCCGCGATCCTGCTCGCGAACTACGTCCGGCTCCGCCCGATCCTCATGACGACCGTCATGCTGATCGCCGGCATGATCCCGATCGCGCTCGGGCGCGGACCGGGTGCGGCGTCCCGGGCGTCCATGGCGAAGGTCATCGTCGGCGGGCAGGCGCTCTGCCTGCTGCTGACGCTGCTCGTGACCCCGGTCGCCTACTCGCTGTTCGACGACCTGGGAAAGGGGCTTTCCGGGTGGGCGCCCTTCGCACGCCTGCGCGGCCTCCTGGGCGGGCTGCGCGCGTCGCTCGGCCGTCCCGCGACGGCCGGACACGAGGGCGCGGGCGAAGACCTGCCGCCGGGACCGTCGCCCGCGGCCTGAGCCCGCGGACGGCCGGGGGGACGCGAGCGGCGGACCATCGCGACGCGCGGCGCCCCGGGCGGCCGGGCCTCGCCCCCCCGCATCGACTGCGGAGGGCGAGGCCTCCCGGCTCAGTCGCCGGTGAACTCGGCCGCCGCCTCTCCCGAGCCCGGCACGCGGCACGGCCACTCGGAGACGACCCAGGCCTCGATCCCGCTGACGAAGCGCGCCACGTCGGCCTCGATCGCGCGCCGGCCTTCCTCGGAGCCGTAGGTGCGCGTGCGGCGGTCCTCCTCGCTCGCGAAGTGCAGCTCGGCGATGCCGTCGATCTCGGGCGCGTCGGACGCGAGCCGCGCGTCGACGACGTTCGTCACGTAGCGGACCAGCCCCGGGTGGTGCGCGAGGGCGAGCGGGACGTGGCGCGAGAGCCAGTGTTCGACGAAGGCGTCGTGGTCCATCCCGGGGGCCCGCCTCATGGCCGCGACGAGCTTCACGCCCGGCGAGCGGCGGCCGAGCGGCCCCGGCCACGCGCCGGCACGCTGCACGTGCTCGGTGCACTCCCAGGCGTCGGCCGCGGCGAGGAAGCCCGCGACGTCGCGGCCGACGATCTCGCGCCCCTGCTCGGAGTCGTAGAGGCGGTCCCGGTAGTCGTCGAGCGTGTCGAAGGAAAGCTCGCCGATCGAGTCGATCGGAGCGGAGCCCGGCACCGCGGACGCGTCGACGACGTTCACCACGTAGCGGCGCATGGTCGGGTGGTGGCGAAGCGCGATCGGCACGTGGCCGACGAGGAGGCTCCGCTCGTACTCCTCGTGGGAGAGGTCGGGACGACGTCGGCAGAAGAAGACGAGCTTGCGCACCCACGTCGAGCCTGCGCGGGAACCGCGGCCCGCGTCAAGCGAGCGGGTTCGGGTGCGCCGGCGGCCGCCGTCCGAGGTGGGCCCGCCCCGGCACGGATCGACGCCCCCCGGCGGCATGCTAGGTTTCGCGCGTGGGTCGCCGCCGCCTTCGCATCGGCGTCGCGCTCGGCGCCGCGGCGCTCGCCGCGATCGCCGCGTGGACGATGCGTTCCGCGCCCGAGCGGCGGGAGTGGGTCACCGCGCCGGTCGAGCGCGGGCCGCTCGTCGCGACCGTCGCCGCCACCGGCACCGTGAACCCGGTCAAGTCGGTGATCGTCGGGACCTACGTGTCGGGGCCGGTCGCCGAGATCGACGTCGACTACAACTCCAAGGTCCGCCGCGGACAGCGGATCGCCAAGATCGACCCGCGCAACTTCGTCGGCAAGGTCGAGCAGGCCCGGGCGTCCCTCGCCGACGCCCAGGCCCAGGTCCGCAAGGCGGAGGCCGAGCTCGCGCTCCGGCGCTCCCAGCTGGGCCGCCAGGAGAAGCTCGCGACGAGCCGCGTTCTCTCGGTCGAGGAGCTCGACGTCGCGCGCTCGGCCGCGAAGCAGGCCGAGGCGCAGGTCGCGCTCGCGCAGGCCGAGGTCGAGAAGGCGCGCGCCTCGCTGAAGGACGCCGAGGTGAACCTCGGCTACACCGACATCGTCTCCCCGGTCGACGGGATCGTGGTTTCGCGCAACG
>Ga0208783_10002285_pt1 | contig 11124 bp, 10 predicted proteins | sample DEB19_08_DNA_2_FD_184529 | JGI IMG/M metagenome (GOLD analysis project Ga0208783, IMG submission 184529) | Aqueous microbial communities from the Delaware River and Bay under freshwater to marine salinity gradient to study organic matter... | ecosystem: Environmental > Aquatic > Marine >... | reverse complement strand
GAGTTCGGGATCGACCAATGTTTGGATGCTGTCGATCACCACGAGTTCGGGTGAGAGTTCGTCGAGCGCGGCGATCACGTGCGGGAGCACGGTTTCGGAGAGCAGCCAGAGTTCGGGACGCACGGCCTCGAGACGCTCGGCCCGCATGCGCACCTGCTGGGCGCTCTCTTCGGCCGACACGTAGAGCGTGCGGCCCGGCCAGGCGGCGAGCGCCTGCAGAAGGAGGGTGCTCTTGCCGATGCCGGGCTCGCCACCGAGAAGCGTGACCGAACCGGGGACGAGCCCACCCCCGAGCACTCGATCGAGTTCGTCGATGCCGGTGGAACGCGGAGCCCCGTGAGTGGTGTCGATCTCACCGATTCGTTGGGCCGGTGCCGAAGCGAGCAGCGCGACTCCGGCGGCGAGCGACGAGATGTGATTGGCACTCGGGTCTTCGACGTCTTCGACGAGGCTGTTCCATGCTCCGCAAGCTGTGCACTTGCCGGCCCACTTCGGGAACTGCGATCCACAGTCGGAACAGTTGTAGACGATCTTGAGGCGAGCCACGGTCGAAAACTATTCCTTGGGTGCGGCGGGGCGAGAGGGTCGCCGCGGCTCTCGACGCGTGACACCTTTGCGACGGCGGGCGTACATGACGAGCAGGATCAGAGTTCCCATCACGAGAAGCCAGGCACCGAGCAATACGCCGAGAACCTTGGCCACCACACCCCACACGCCGCCGTCGACCGTGGATTCGTAGGTGCCGAGCACCACGGTTTGTGGTGAACCATCGAGAGGCGCCGACCAGATCACGCCACCTTCGGCTTCGGTGCCGGTGGTCTTGCGGATCTCACCGGGCAGTTGTGCCTCGAGCGTGAATGACACCGACTGCATGGGGTCGACGCCGAGTTTGTCGGCCGTGGCCTGCCACGGTGCGCCACCGATCAACGAACTGAGTTGCTCATCGGAGAACGCTTCGATCCCGCCCACGAACTGGAGACTGGCATCGAACGTGGTGGCGACGGTCTTGCCCTCCACCGTTCGCTTCAAGGCCGGAGCGAGGAGCGGCCCGTTGGGACCGTTGATCTGAGCAAGTGCGCGATTCGCTTCGGCCGGCGACTCGAAGTCGTAGGTGAGCACCACGCGCAGGCCACCGTTGTTGACCTGCGTCGGACCTTCGACCTTCCAACCCGACTGCAACAGGTCGTCGAGTCGCAGATCTTCGGCGAGACCGGGGACGAGAGTGGCGGCTTCGTTGTCGATGTCGGTGGTCACCGTGAGGCGTCCGGAGCCGTCACGATCGGCCGCGACATCGAGTTTGATGTCGACCCGACAAGCCGACAGCACGATGATCAGTCCGCCGATCAGGGCAAGTCTGAGAGCGCGCACGTCCTGACACTAGTTTCGCCGCCGGGCGCGCGGGTCGCCCGAAATCGTTCAGACCGAAACGAGCTCGTAGGTCACGATCACTGTGAACTCGTCCTCGTAGGTCGGGAAGCGCGCTTCCATCGCATCGAAGGTCGGCATCTTCAGTGAGAGAAGGTCCATGGAGAGGAAATTCGAGACTGGCTTCAGGCTCATGTTCTCGTGGGACTGGGGAATCCGAATTGACATGACGTCGCCCAGCTGACATCCCGCTCCGCGTGCACAGGCTTCGGCCTTCTTTCGTGCACCAGCAGCGGCGATCTCAAGTTGCTCGGGCTGAATTTCCGGGGTGTCGGGGTAAACGAACGAAGGATCATCGAACGTTAGACCAGCGGAGACGAGGGCGGCCAGCGTTGCTCCGAGGCCGGCGGACTTGCCGATGCGAATCGTGGCCTGACTCGTCACATGGAAGACCTCGGCCTTCTTGAACGTCTTGTCGATTTCTTCGGTGCGTTCACGTGACGGGTCCACCTTGACTTCGGCAACGATGTCGCCCAGACCGTCGGTCACGGCTTTCACTTTGTTCATTTGAGCCTCGAACTGCTGGTAGGCCTCCACGCGGTCCGACGCGGAACCCTTGATGTCGACCGATATGTCGATCCAATCCGGCTCACGGTTCTGCTTGATGCTCGATTCGACGGTGAGTGAGGGTGTGGTTTTCTTTGCCATACCCCATCAACGACCGAGGATCGTCGAATTGTGCGAGAGTTCCCCGAGTCAGTCGGCGTTGGGGGTGTCGGTGTCGCCGTTGGCTTCACCCACGCCGGCCAACTCGATGGTCGAGGGCGGTTGGAAACCCTCCACCGCACTGAACCCGAGTCGCTGCTCGCCCGGACGATCCGGATCGTCCTCCACATCGACGACGACGATCTCGCCGGCACGGAACTGCTTGTAGAGGATCTTCTCGCTGAGCGCATCTTCGATGAGTCGCTGAATGGCACGACGCAGCGGACGAGCTCCGAGTTGCGGGTCGTAGCCCTTCTCGGCGAGGAACTCCTTGGCGGCCTGCGTGAGTTCGATGCCCAGACCCTGTGCTTCGAGCTGACCGGTGAGGCGCTTCAGCATGAGGTCGACCATCTGCATCACTTCGCTCTTGGCGAGTTCGTGGAAGACGATGACTTCGTCGATGCGATTCAGGAACTCGGGACGGAAGTGGTTCTTCAGCGAGTCCATGACCTTGTCGCGCATGCGGGCGTAACTCATGGCTTCGTCGGCCTTCGTGAAACCGACGTTGGCCTTGCGCAGATCCTGCGTGCCGAGGTTCGAGGTCATGATGATGATCGTGTTGCGGAAGTCGACCGAACGACCTTGGCTATCAGTGAGTCGGCCTTCTTCGAGGATCTGCAACAACGTGTTGAACACGTCGGGGTGGGCCTTTTCGATTTCGTCGAAGAGCACCACGCTGAACGGCTTACGTCGCACGGCTTCGGTGAGCTGACCGCCTTCGTCGTAACCGACGTAGCCGGGGGGCGAACCCACGAGACGGCTCACCGTGTGCTTCTCCATGTACTCCGACATGTCGAGCGTGATGAGCGACGACTCGTCGCCGAAGAGGAATTCGCTCAGGGTCTTGGCGAGTTCGGTCTTGCCCACGCCGGTGGGTCCGAGGAAGATGAACGAGCCACTGGGGCGCTTGGGATCCTTCAGGCCGGCGCGAGTACGGCGGATGCTCTGCGACACCGCCTTGATGGCGTCTTCCTGGCCGATGATGCGCTTGTGGAGTTCGGCCTCCATGTTGAGGAGCTTCTGCGTCTCTTCTTCGGTGAGTTTGTACACCGGAATGCCGGTCCAGATCGAGAGCACCTCGGCGATGCACTCTTCGTCGACTTCGTCGAACAGATCGACACCTTGCGACTTGATCTCGGCTTCCTTGGCCGCCTTTTCCGATTGGAGTTGCTTCTCCTGATCGCGCAGACGGCTGGCCTCTTCGTAGTTCTGCTCCTCGACAGCCTTCTTTTTGGCCTCTTGCAGTTCGGAGAGCTTGGTCTCCATCTCCTTCAGGTCGGGAGGGGTCTGCATGCGCTTGATGCGCAGACGGCTACCGGCTTCGTCGATGAGGTCGATGGCCTTGTCGGGGAGATGACGATCGGAGATGTAACGATCGGCAAGATTCGCCGCCGCCACGAGCGCCTGATCGGTGATGGTGACTCGGTGGTGAGCTTCGTACTTGTCGCGAACACCCTTCAGGATTTCGATCGTGTGAGCGACGGTGGGCTCCTCGACCTTCACAGGTTGGAAGCGGCGCTCGAGAGCGGCGTCTTTTTCGAGATGCTTGCGGTATTCGTCGAGAGTGGTGGCACCAACGGTCTGGAGTTCACCGCGGGCGAGCATCGGCTTCAGAATGCTCGCGGCGTCGATGGCTCCTTCGGCGGCACCGGCACCGACGAGCGTATGGATCTCGTCGATGAAGAGGATGATGTCGCCGCGGGTGCGGATCTCCTTGAGGACCTTCTTGAGTCGCTCTTCGAAGTCACCGCGGTAACGGCTGCCGGCCACGAGCGCGCCCAGGTCGAGTGTGTAGAGCTGCTTGTTGCGAAGAGTGTCGGGAACGTCGTTGGCGACGATCTTCTGCGCGAGTCCTTCGACGATGGCGGTCTTGCCCACGCCCGGCTCACCGATGAGCACCGGGTTGTTCTTTGTGCGACGCGAGAGGATCTGCATCACGCGCTCCATCTCGCGGGCACGACCGATCACCGGGTCGAGCTTCTTCTCACGCGCGAGCTGTGTGAGGTTGCGACCGAACTGGTCGAGAATCTGGCTTCCGCCCTTCTCGCCCTCTTCCTTGGCGCCGCGCTCGCCGCCCGATTCCTTGGACGCACTGGGCTCGCTCTTGCCCTGCGAGCCCTGGTAGCCCGAGAGGAGTTGGATCACTTGCTGGCGGACCCGACTGAGGTCGGCGCCGAGCTTCACGAGAACCTGAGCGGCAACACCTTCACCCTCGCGGATGAGTCCGAGGAGAATGTGCTCGGTGCCGATGTAGTTGTGCCCGAGTTGAAGCGCTTCGCGTAGCGAGAGTTCGAGAACCTTCTTGGCGCGCGGGGTGAAGGGGATGTGACCCGACGGCGACGAGCCGCCTTGACCGATGATTTCTTCGACTTGTGCTCGGACTGCCTCGAGCGAGATACCGAGAGTTTCGAGAGCCTTGGCCGCGACGCCTTCACCTTCGTGGATGAGTCCGAGGAGGATGTGCTCGGTGCCGATGTAGCTGTGATTCAGCAGTCGCGCTTCTTCTTGGGCGAGCACCACCACTCGACGGGCCCGGTCTGTGAAGCGTTCGAACATGCGCACCCTTTCGCCACGAGCCCCTCGGGGTCTGCGGCTGGCTGTACGCCGGTCTCAGCGAGAAGGCCCTCTGTGGGCCGGACGATTCGGTCCGACTTGACGTCATGTTACAGGTGGGTCGGGCCGGTCTCAGGGGTACGGACCAGACCGAAACAGGCGTGCCAGACGTCTCCTCGGGGCATATGTCGTCCACTCGTGAAGCCTGTGGAAATCCGACCTAGCCTGCCCGTGTGAGCGCGTCTCCACTTCTCGATCTGCCGTCGTCCGACGTCGATCGTCGGCGGGTGGAGGCGGCCTTACTCGAGTCGGTGAAGACCCCCGATCCGTACCTCACCGAGATCGCTTCTCATCTTCTTTTGGCCGGAGGCAAGCGCCTGCGCCCGATTTTCAGCGTGGTCGCGTCGCAGGTGGCCGGCGGTCCGTCCACCGATGCCGCTGTTCAGGGCGGTATCGCTTGCGAATTGGTGCATCTTGGTTCTCTGTATCACGACGATGTCATGGACGAATCACCCACCCGGCGTGGCGTCGAGACGGTCAATGCCAAGTGGGGCAATCTGCAGGCCATCCTCGCCGGTGACTTCTTGTTGTCGAAGGCTTCCGAGATCGCCGCATCGCTCGGAACCGAGGTCGCAGCTCTGCTCGCTCGCACCATCGGTCGGCTCTGCGAGGGCCAGATCGAGGAACTTCGCCATACATATAACGTCGCCCGCCCCGTGGACTCGTATCTGTCGTCGATCGGTGGCAAGACCGCGTCGCTCTACGCCACCTCGGCGCGCATCGGCGGTCTGGTGAGCGGGTTCACCCCGCAGGTGGTCGACGCGCTCACGGCCTACGGCGACGCCTACGGAATGGTGTTCCAGATCGTCGACGATCTGCTCGACATCTCGTCGACCGACGAACAACTCGGCAAGCCGGCCGGTCACGACATGGTCGAGGGCGTGTACACCCTGCCGGTGTTGCACACCTTGGCTTCGGGTGGGGTGCCGGCCCGCGAACTCGCCGATCTGCTCGGCAAGCCGCTCGATCACATCGAGAAGGACAAGGCGCTCGGCATCGTGCGCACCAATGGCGGAGTCGCGGCAGCCGTTGCGCTGGCCGAGTCGTACGTGCAGTCGGCCGAGCAGGCGTGCGATGCGCTGCCGAATTCGGCGGCCACCCAAGCCCTGCGCCGCGCGCCGGGTGCTTTGCTCGATTCGGTTCGTTAGAGACGCTCGGCCATCCACTCGCCAGCGGCCAAACCGCTGAGCACCGCTCCCTCGACTTTGGGCCCGGCGAAGGCGTCGCCAGCCAGCGCAAGCAGTGCGTGAGCTTTCAGTTCCTGATCGGGTCCGGCCACCACGCATGGGTCGGGCCAGATGTTGCGCGGTGTGGCAAAACGCCACTTCTTGTATTCGGACTGCACGATGTGTGCATCGGGAACATGTCGGCTCGCGAGTCGTTTCAGCTCCTCGTGCGCTTCGTCGTGCGGATCGTCCCAGTGCGCCTTGCTCCATTCGGGATTCGCATGGAAAGTGATGGCCGGTAGTTCCGACACACCTTTGGCCTGATTGTCGCCGATCCACGAGAACACGTCATCGGGGTTCTGCTTACCGCCCACTCCGAGAGCCGATGTGGATCGATCGAGGACTGCGAGCAAGCCGAGTGTTCGGTCGTAGTCGGTCATCACGAGGTTCTGCGGCAACTCGACTCCGCCGGTGACGAGAAGCGAATACGTCTGCGGAAGTGGGCACGTCACGATCACACCATCGGAATCGTGCTTCGTTCCGTCGTCAAGGATGACACGCCATGTTCCTGGGCTCTCGGCCGATATCGAGAAAACGAGTGACGAAGTGCGCACATCGAGACCGGTGGCGATGTGCTTGGCGATACCCACCATTCCGTTGGTGCCCACGTAACGCGGATGTCCGTCGTCTCCTTGGAAGCCCCGGCACCATTCGCGAACGACGTCGTCGCGCAGCCACTGACCCACCATGTGCCCGAAGCGCGCGTCGCGCACGGTGAAGAACTGTGCACCATGGTCGAACTTGGCCACACCACGACCGGGAACCTCGATCCGCCGAGTCGCCATCCGGCCGCCGAGCCCGCGACCTTTGTCGAAGATCGTCACATCACAGCCGACATCGCTCAGGACGCGAGCGGCGGTGAGTCCGGCGAGGCCGGCGCCGACGACGATCACTCGTTTGTGATCACCAGCCGACATTTCGGTGCACTGTTCAGGAAGCGACGCGAACCGAGCGGAGTTTGGGACGCTCGGTCACTGTTTCGGCTTTGGCTTTCCACGCGCGTTCGGCACGGCTGAGGAAGTCGCCGAGCACACGATTGAACGTGGTGGCGTGCTCGATCATGAGACCATGCGCGGCGCCCGACAACACGATCAATTCGGCGGTGGGAATGCGATCGACGAGCTCTTCGCTGTCTCCCCGCGGAGTGAGGATGTCTTGGTTGCCCACGATCACGGCCGTCGGAACGGAGATGGTGGAGAGCATCTCGGTGATGTCTTCGTCGACTTCGAGGAGTGCTTGAACCTGACCGTTGAATCCGTGCGATGCACGTGCGGTGGCGATCGGACCCAACCAACTCACAGCCGGCCAGAGCCGACGCAGTGAACGCGGCCCCATGACCCAACGGGCGGCTTCGGCGGTCATCGAGCTCATGCCTTCGGTGGTTGCTTTCTCGGCCCACGAACGGAGCAACTCGCGTCGCCAATCGTGATTACGACACGCGGTGCACACAAGCGACAGCGAGCGCACACGGTCGGGATACTTGATGCCGATCACCTGCGAAATCGCGCCACCCATCGACGCACCGACCACATGCGCGGTTTCGATGCCAGCAGCGTCGAGTACGGCGATCGCGTCGTCGGCCATTTGTTCGAGGCTGTAAGGACCAAAGGGTTTGTCACTCTTGCCGGCGCCGCGATTGTCGTGAGCGATCACTCGATAGCGGGTCGAGAAGTAGAAGCGCTGGAGATCCCAGAGGTGCTTGTCGGCACCGAGACCCTGGATCATCAGAACCGGCGCTGCTGAGCGCAGACCGAGGGTGTCGTAATGAATACGAATGCCGTCGCTGGCTTGAGCCCAACTCATGACGCTACTTCCCAGACCTGCTTGGCCGGCGTGCGCACGACGCCCTCCCACGAGAAAAGCGATTGCATGACGTCGGCGGTCGACATCTCGGGTGCCCATCCGAGGAGTTGCTCGCACACTGTGCTCTTGGCCTGACGACCGCGATGCAGAAGTTCCATCACGTGTTCGGGGACCGGCGCGCCGAGGAGGTGAGTGACCCGACGGGTGATCGACCATTCCGGTCCGATCAACGGCAGGGGCAATCGACGCCCGTGGCGCACGGCCGAGAAGCCACTGACCGAGCCATCGCCGAGAACGTTGATCGGAGTGCCCGGTTGTTGCCGAGCCGCGAGCACGAACGCGCGGGCGGCGTCCGATTCGTGGAGCAGATTGAAGAGCGGTGACCGCACGGCGTTGAACGGAATGACCGGCAACCGAAGGAGACGACCAAGCGGACTCGGCACGTGCGGCCCCACGACGGGTGCGAGGCGGAGCGACGTGATGCGGGTGGTGGTGCCGTTGAACGCTCGATCGGCCGCGTGCTCGAGATACATGAGCATGCGCCCGTACTGCGACGTGGGCCGCATGGTGGCGGTTTCGTCGGGGATCGACTCACGGCCACCACCGCGCCCATAGACCTCGAGGCCCGAGCGCAGGATCACGTGCTGAAGCGCCGGCGCGCGACGGGCCGCTACGAAGACGGATTCGGCCGACTGCTGCGTGAAGAGTTCGGCGTTCTTCGGGTTGGCCCGGGCATCGGGCTCCCAAACTCCGATGTGGACGATGAGGTGAGGGTTGAGATCCTTGACGATGCTCGTCGTACGCACCACGTCACCGGGCTCCACCAAGTGGAAGCCGCTGCGCTCGAGACGGCGCCGGGGCGGGTCGACATCGATACCCACGATCGAGGAGATCCACGACTCGTGTTCGAGCTCGCTCGCCACGAGCGACCCGAGCTGACTGCCCATGCCGGTAACGAGGACCCGCAGACCGGCGTTGGTGGCCATGAGGTCAACCTAGTCGTGTGCTCCGTGAAAGAGCATCATCCCGCAGGTCAGCGGAGTTCGTGAGCGCGAAGGATGAGCGAACGAGCCGCGGCATCGAGTTGATGCCCGGTGAGTTTCTCGGCCACCATGATCGCCTCGGTGGGTTCTTCCACGAGGCCTGACCAACGAATGAAGGCGCCCATCGCGCCCATGATGCGGTCGCCGACTTCGTCACCATGGACGATCACCTTGGTGTTCTTGGCGAGCAGGCCCTTGAGGTCCTTGAAGAGGCCACGCGCCCAGTCGTCCACTTGATCGGCTGAGTACGGATGATGGAGGTAGTTGACCCCGAGTTCGTCGTAATTGTGAAGGTTGTGGGGGGCCGAGATGATCGAGACCAGGCATCCGAAGCCGTTCTCACGGACCCAGATGATTTCTTCTTGGCGACGTACTCGTCGGTGATTGTCGCCGTAACCGCCGGGTCGTTCGCAGACCGCCAAGCGGTCCTTCAGAATCCACGTGAAATGGCGGGGCGTGATGCCCAAGGCCCATTTTCCACGAAGTTTCGGCGGCACGGAAGACGAATCTAGTCCTGATCAGGAGGGGTCGTTGAGAGAAAGTCGCTGATTCTTGCGACTGACTCGGGTGCCCCCGGGCAGTTCGCAGGCGATGGCTTCGCCGCGCGCGACGCTGAGAACGCGCTCGACCGTGGCGGCATCGGGTGGATGATCGGTCGTGAGCCAGCGCCGGACCGCTCGGCGGGCAAGTGGACGCGGCGCCGACGCCAAGGCGCGCGCGTCGGTGGGATCGATTGCCGATGCGAGTGAGTCGAGCAGGTCGGAATCGTCGGCGAACAAGGCCGACTGGCGATGAAGAATCGCCACCAGATCACGGCCTGCGGTTTCTTCGAGGAGTGGTAGCACGCGATGACGGATGCGATTGCGCAACAACGACTCGTCGTCATTCGATGGATCGTGAAATGGAGTCCAGCTCATCGCGTGGCAGATGGCCTCGGTATCGGAGCGTCGCAAGGCGAGCAGTGGATGCCGAACTTGCCCCGAAGGACCACCCGTGCTGCGCATCGCCGCCAGACCGTCGAGTCCGGCACCGCGGAGGAGATTCAAAATCATGGTTTCGGCTTGGTCGTCGGCCGTGTGACCCGTCATCACGTCGGGTGGCAGGTTTGCGTAACGCGCGGTTCGAGCACGCGCCTCGACGTTCGGCCCCGCTCCCACTTCGACGGTGATCGAGCGAAAATCAGCACCGACGAACTGCGCGCATTCGCGGACGAAGTCGGCCTCGACGTGCGAACCGGTGCGCAGTCCGTGATCGACGTGGATCGCCGTTACGGTGAGTTCGGCCGCACGAGCCAGAACCAGAAGGGCAAGTGAGTCGGCTCCTCCGGACACTCCGCAACTGACTCGTGTACCAGCGGACGGGAAGTCGCAGAGTGGTAGCAGTCGTTCGATCTCGGGGGAGTGACGCCACTCCACGGGAGACGTACTGCTGGAGATGATCAGCCTTCGGAGTGGCCGCGCTGCTGGCGCTTCCCGGGATACCGGGTGGCACTCACCTGCTTCACGTAGCCGGCACCCATGGCGATCACCGTGGCGACTCCCACGACCGAGAGAACGACGCCGATCCACCAGTGCCAGACGTTTGCTGCGAGCATGCTCAAAGCGTAGTCAGCCGAGTTGGTCGATGCCCACTTCCCGGATCGTCATTCGGGATGGATTCGGCCGACCGTGGGCTGACGGCCGTCACTTCTGGTGAGCGTCGATATCCGAGACGAAGGCGTCGAGGGCGTGCACGAACCGCTCGAGATAGGTGGCCAGTTGCTCGCGCTCGGCCGGTGCGTAGGCCGACATGATCGAGCGCATCACCGACTGCCGGCGAACCAGCACCTCGGCATGTCGCTGACGACCGTGGTCGGTGGCCGACACCATCACCACTCGACGATCGGCGGGATTGACGCAGCGGGTCGCCAGGCCGACACGCTCGAGGCGCTGCACCGCGCGCGTAGCAGTGGAAGGATCGACGCGCAGTGCGTCGGCGAGGTCGCCCATGCGCCATGCGGTTTGTTGCACCAGCACGTCGAGGGTGTCCATCTGGCCGCTCTCGAGGGCGTCGTCTCCGACTCCGAAGAAATAGTCGACGAGCGCGCTCATCGACGCGCCGCGTCGGAGATCGCGCCACGCATGACCGATGCGCAACGCAACTTCACGATTCGCAGGGTCGTCGATGTCGAATGAGTTCGGGCGGGGGGTCGCCATCGATTTTGTAGGGTACAAGCGGTGGAACCGCCTCTTCACGCCCTCGACGTACTTGCGACGCAGAGCGTGATGATTTCGAAGACGCTTCGTCACATCGAGCTCTTCACCATGCGC
>Ga0208783_10002282_pt1 | contig 11127 bp, 12 predicted proteins | sample DEB19_08_DNA_2_FD_184529 | JGI IMG/M metagenome (GOLD analysis project Ga0208783, IMG submission 184529) | Aqueous microbial communities from the Delaware River and Bay under freshwater to marine salinity gradient to study organic matter... | ecosystem: Environmental > Aquatic > Marine >... | reverse complement strand
CGGATTCACCGAGGACAGTGCCAGGCGGATCGTGAACGCGGTCCGCAAAGTCGAGGGAGACACCACGCCACCGGTCGCCGTGGGTCCCCGCTTTACCGGCTCCCAGATGAGCGTCGTGAAGGTGACCAGTCTGGGTTCCCCATTCGCCACCGGGCAGCGGGTGGACTACAACGCATCCGCAAACACCAGAGCCGACATCAACCAGGTAAAGATCAAGGAAGTCAACGGAGCGACCCTCACCGTCGGGAACTATTATGTCGGACTTTTCTCAGGATACACGACCACCGATGACCCGCTGTTTTTGGTCAATGTTTCCGGGAGTGGAGGTGGTGGCAACGCGGTGATCGAGGTCGTAACGGATGTTGTATGTACTCCAACAGGTATTCAAGTCCAAACCGCGCAATTTTCCGGGAAGGATTATGACACCGCAGTTATCCGGCAATTCCTTTCCCTGACTGATGTGGCTCCAGTTTCCTATTTAGGCCAGCAAAATCGTCTGGTAAAGGTTAATGCAGCAGCAACCGCCCTGGAATTCGGGTTAAATGCAGGCACCCTGGAGGCAGACATCTCGACCATTAAGGCAAATATTGCCTCATTACAGGTATCAGTTGCTGCGATCAATGCAAGTATCACAGACATCAATGCGAATATAGCCACCCTGCAAAACCAGATGACGGGCGCGTTGAACAATATCACAGGGATGCAAAACGATATTGCAGCATTGACAACCAGGGTTTACGCATTGGAACACCCATAATGGAACTTGGAGTAAACACAAAAACTAGCTATTTTTTTACACTTTATAGCATCAATCAGGTTACTGATCAGTTTTTAAATTTATTAACATTTTATTCCAAAGTGACTGTTCCAGGTCATTCCTCTGTAATCAAGGTTTATTTCAATGAATATCCCAGCACACCAACCATCAATTATGGGCGACTCCCCATAGGTCTGGAATCAAACACGATTTATTTTTTGAAAAACTCCAGGATTTATTTTTCATTGGAGGATGCTGAAGCTGAGATAAACCATTTTGATTTTAATGCGGATAACCTATCAGGATTTCAACGGGCTTGGATGTCTGCATTGGAATATAGATACACACCAATGCCCTGTGTGGAAACAGCATCAACCAATGTTGTGGATATGTTTTGCTGCCCACCTTATGTGCCTGAGTATCAATACCTCCCAGAATACATCACCCTGAATACTGGATCAGAGGATGATAGTGGGAATTATTACATGTCTGAATATCCAGAATTGGAATTATTCAAATATAAAAGTAGAAATCAGCCTTATGTTCCCATCACCAGGGTCCAGCAAAATGTTTATGCTGGTCCTGTTGTTTATGGAACTTTTGGAGATGTCTACACCCTGCGGTGGGAAATAACAACAGAATTCAGTTATCCTGTCGCGGATCGCAAGCGGAATGTTGTGAAACTTTTTATCACGGTTAATTTTCAATTTAATCCAGTGTATTACAATAGTTATGGAAATTATTTAAATCCCCAGTCGGCAGATTTTTATGAGGTGTATGCTTCCGAATGGGTTTTGGTGGAGGATTTTTCCTACACTGCAACCTGCACATTGGTGGGTAACGATGACACCCAATATATTTGGCCATCCGTGCCTTCTCTTAATGGAATGCCAGCATACTATGACACCCCTGCCGGGCTGCCTATCCCGCATTCGGTCAGCATATCACCTAGTCCTGGACACACAGTTTTGCCAAACAAGGTATTTTTGAATCTTAAACAGGCTATTTTCTCAACTCCTGAGGGGGATATTCAGCTAGGTGACCTTGCTGTGGATTTGAATTTTAATGCAACTTTGGCTGGGTGGTGGTCCGATGTGTTGACACTTTACGGGATTCCTGGAAGGTTTAGCTTGAGTGGTGTCTCTCATATCACCAAAACTATTTATGAAAGTGATTTGGTTAGCCCTAGTCAAAAATACCCAGTGCAACCTCAAGCTTATTATTGCAATGACATTGAAACCAACAGAGGTCCATTAAGGGGTCATTTTATTGAAAACGGTGGGATTAGATCCGATATTAGTTTGATTGCTGGGATACCCCATGGGAATGTTTTTTACAATTCACAATGGAAACTTCATTCGGCTTACAGCAGTCCCGATCCGTCAGGAGTTCTTTTGTATCAATATTTTGACTGGGATGAGAAAAATTATTTTATGGAGGTTAATTTTTCAGTTTATCAGTCGGTGATTAAAAAACGATATACTTATAATTATACCTGGGCATCCATTCAAGGTGTTAATGGTTACGGTGGTGCCCCTGATTTTTTTTACAACACAGCATTTAAAGTCTGGTCTTGGCATCCCGATTCTTATTTTTCATCCTTAGAAATATTGCCTCAACAACCCATACCAACGCCTACCCCAACACCCACACCTACTCCCACTCCAACACCTACTCCTACTCCAACACCTACACCTACTCCAACACCTACTCCTACCCCAACACCCACACCTACTCCCACTCCAACACCTACTCCTACTCCAACACCTACACCTACTCCCACTCCAACACCTACACCCACACCAACATCAGTAGTCAGCGTTACCTCGCAAACTACCAATGTTGCAGGAATTGTAAATTCTGGCTTTTCAATAAACGATATATGTTTGGGAACTGTCACGTCGTACGGAAATTATGAAACTTTAACGCTAACAGTTTTAGTTGCTGGAACTCTCAATTATGAATACAACGTTGGCGCCAGCATAGATGGCACAGGATTCATAGAAGTAGATGGAACAAATTTAGGAGTATACATCTACAGTGAAACTATCGGGTCAATTACTGGCTCAATAAGTGTTTCAGTTGGCCAAACAATTGTTTGCAATGTTCAAGCCTTGGGCGCCGGAGAATCTGGTCCTGGATCTGCGACATTAAATTTTGGATTATGGTTAAGTTAAAAAAATCACCAGTCTCGGCCTATAACCCGAGCAATTTGCGCACGAAACATACGAGATTAGAATATTTATTATCGTTTTTTTAGGGGGTCTAATGGCAGCATTTCACCATCTAGTCATAGATCAGGGCGCGACTTTGCGAGAGTCATTCACTTACAAGGACTCCGACAACACCGTCGTTGACCTCACCGGATACACCGCGCGCTGCCAGGTCAGATCAAAGTACAGCTCCGCCACCACAGTCCTCAATCTCACCAGTCAGGCTGGCACCCTCACGATCACCGCAAACACCGGGACCATCGCCTTCAATGTTTCCGCGTCGACAACCGCAGCACTCACTCCCGGGAACTATGTCTGGGACCTGGAGCTGGTGGACGCTGGAGGAATTGTGACTCGTCTGGTCGGTGGAACATGTACCGTAACCCCGGAGGTGACCCGATGAATGAGGACTTCATCATCGTTCATGAGGCGCCTGCACCGATCGAGATCATCTCAAGGGTCGGGACGCTCACGGTCTCGGCACCCGGACCAGTCGGTCCCAGGGGATTCACCGGGGCAACAGGACCGCAGGGTCCCTCGGGCGTTGCCGGTGGCCTTGATTCTGTGGACGATGTGCTCCTGGTAAATCTTCAGGACGGGCAGCTCCTGCGCTACAGCGCACCGCTTGCGCAGTGGACAAACTCAAACACCGTGGACGGTGGGAACTTCTAACTCGAAAGGTCTTAGATCATGGCAAACACGATTCGCATTAAACGCAGATCCGCAGGTGGGAGCTCTGGGGCACCCAGTCAGTTAGCACCATCAGAATTAGCCTTTAACGAGGCGGATAATACGCTCTATTACGGATTCGGAGACGCGGGCGGCGGAGTGTCCTCCAGCATTGTCGCAATCGCCGGGCCCGGAGCGTTCGCTTCTCTCAGCGGTAATCTGACATTCAGCGGCACTGTTTCTTTCACAAACACCAGCGTGACATTTGCCTCGGGCTTCACCCTTCCCGTGAATCGTGGCGGCACCGGGGCATCTAGCGCGGGCGACGCTCGCACCAACCTCGGCCTTGGCACGATGTCCACGGAAACCGCAAGCGATTATCTCAGCAAGGCCGGGAACCTTTCGGGCCTCGCAAGCGCCAGCACCGCTCGCACTAATCTTGGCCTTGGCACGATGTCCACGGAAACCGCAAGCGATTATCTAGCGAAAGCGGATAACCTTTCTGGGCTTGCGAGCGCCAGCACCGCACGAACCAATTTGGGACTTGGCTCAATCAGCACCCAAGATGCAAACAATGTGACCATCACCGGCGGCGCAATCTCAGGCATCACGGATCTCGCTGTCGCAGACGGCGGCACTGGGGCTTCAACCGCTTCCGGCGCGCTAGTCAATTTGCTCCCGAGCTACACATCCAACGGGTCAAAGGTTTTAGCCGTGAACACCGGCGCAACCGATGTCGAATGGATCACCCTACCGGCAACCGGGGTGACATCCGTCGCACTTTCCGCACCCAATATTTTTTCCGTGTCTGGCTCCCCGGTGACCTCTACCGGCACGCTGTCGCTCAGCCTCGCAAATCAAACCGCAAACTATGTGTGGGCTGGCCCGACCTCTGGTGGCTCGGCAACTCCAGCATTCCGGGCGTTAGTCGCTGGTGACATCCCGGCGCTCTCATATCTCTCGACCTCGGGAGGCACGGTTTCCGGGAATGTGACCGTCACGGGCGACCTGACCGTGCAGGGCACGACCACTCAGATCGACGCAACCGTCGTAACCGTGGCAGATAAGAATGTTGTTTTAGGCAATGTCGCCACCCCGACCGACACCACGGCGGATGGGGGCGGGATCACTCTCAAGGGCGCAACCGACAAGACCATCAACTGGGTTGACTCAACCGACTCCTGGACGAGCTCCGAGCACATCGACCTGGCTTCTGGCAAAGTGTTCAAAATCAACGGCACCACCGTTCTTTCAGCAACCGCTCTCGATGGCGTTGTTGTTGATGGAGGCACTTTCTAGACATGGCTAACACCATCAAGCCGAAAAGAAGCTATACCGCATCCGCCACGCCAACTTTGGCCGCTGGCGAGATCGGCATTAATGCGACTGATGGAAAAATCTGGATCGGTAACGCCGCAGGTAACGCCAATGTTTTGATTGCTTCCTTGGCTTTCAGCGATCACACCGGAACGCTTGCGGTTACTGCCGGTGGTACTGGTGTGACGACTTCCACAGGCAGCGGTTCGGTTGTTCTTAGCACATCGCCAACGCTGACAACGCCAACGCTCGGAGCTGCGACAGCCACCACCGTAAACAAGGTAACGATCACCGCACCGGCTACCGGAGCAACCGTTACGATTGCAAACGGAAAAACCTTGACCGTTTCCAACACTCTGACATTCACCGGAACGGATTCCAGCTCGGTGGCTTTTGGCGCAGGCGGAACGGTTCTATATTCCGGCGGTGCGCTCGGCACACCATCGAGCGGAACATTGACCAATTGCACTTTTCCAACGCTCAACCAGAACACAACCGGCAGCTCTGGAAGTTGTACCGGAAACTCTGCCACCGCCACGAAAAGCACGAATATAAGTGGCGGCAATAACACGACCTTGCTTGGCTCGATTCCGTATCAGAGCAACACGGACACCACCACTCTTTTAAGTCCAAACACGACCACGACTAAGAAATACTTTAGTCAGACCGGCACCGGAACGAATGGGGCTGCGCCTTCCTGGAGTCAGGTGGCAGTTTCCGAGTTGTCCGGATTTGGTGCTAATGTCGCAACCTGGCTGGCAACTCCATCCAGTGCAAACTTGGCAGCAGCATTAACCGATGAAACGGGAACCGGTGCGAATGTTTTCGGAACATCTCCAACGCTCACCACTCCAACGATTACCGGACTAAAAGAAACCAAGACCGCTCCAAGCATTTCATCCGGTACGCTTTCTCTGGATTGCGCTTCCGGTAATGTTTTCGCTGTAAGCTTGAATGCCAACATAACCACTCTAAGCTTTACCAATGTGCCAGCATCTGGAACCGCATACGGTTTGACGCTCGCACTCACAGCGGACGGAACCGCAAGAACCATCACTTGGGGTGCTGCTGTTAAATGGCCAGGAGGCACAGCGCCAACAGTTACTTCAACAAATGCTAAGGTTGATGTTTTTGTTCTGACGACATGGGATGGCGGAACGACTTGGTATGCCTTTGTTTCAGGGCAGAACCTATGATAAGTCGCTATCTACAATCGACTAAAAAATCCAGCGGTGGCAATCCGTATGGAATTTTTGGGTATGGAGTGAATTTTACTATAGGAAACACTTCTATTACAAACACAATCTCAAATACCGGCACAGTCAGCTCTGATATTACTGGTGTAGGTACGGTCAGATCAGGATTAAGTGCTTGCACATACGGCACTGACAAAGGGATTTTCGGATATGGAAATTCAGGTTCTGGTTATGTTTCCATCACAAACACAGTCTCAAATACCGGCACGGTCAGCTCTGATGTTACTGGGGTAGGTACGCAGAGACAAATCTTGGCTTCCAGCGGATACGGGACTGACAAGGGTATTTTTGGTTATGGTCTTAATAATTCTTTTACCAATGTTTCCATGACAAACACAGTCTCAAATACCGGCACAGTCAGCTCTGATATTACTGGTGTAGGTACGGTCAGATCAGGATTAAGTGCTTGCACATACGGCACTGACAAAGGGATTTTCGGTTATGGTGGTGCAAATTCTGGCAATGTTTCCATGACAAACACAGTCTCAAATACCGGCACGGTCAGCTCTGATATTACTGGTATAGGTACGGCCAGACTCTATCTGGCGGCTTGTTCCTACTCAACGGACAAAGGAATTTTTGGTTACGGTTATACATCTACTTATCTTTCTCTAACGAACACAGTCTCGAATACTGGCACGGTCAGCTCTGATATTACTGGTATAGGTACGGCTAGAAGGCTTCTTGGAGCTGCGTCATACGGTACGGACAAAGGTATTTTCGGTTATGGAAATAATGGTAATCCTTTATCCTTAACGAACACAGTCTCGAATACTGGCACAGTCAGCTCTGATATTACTGGTATAGGTACGGAAAGGTGGTATCTTGCTGGAACTTCATATGGATGAAAAACAGGAAAAATCATGCCATCAAAACTTAATTCAGAATTTAACTACAGAACTCAGGTGATCGGTGAAACCGTTTGGGAACGCATCAAGACGCTGCAAGGTTTTCTTGAAGGACGCAAGCGAGCAGCAGCATTGGAGCAAGTTTCCGAAAAGAAGTTTCTCGCCAAAAAGTCTAAGCTGGAATGGCTAAGAAATAACAACGGTTTAGAGCATGAGATTTTAGAACTTGAAGGCGAGATAATCGAACTGGAAAGCGTTCAAGAGAGCCAGAAGCAAGCCTATGAACTGAACCGCCAAGAGATCGCCATCTTGGAAAAAGTTCTGGAAGAACTCTACACGGAAGCCGAACCGACACGGATTGACGGCTATACCGATGAACAAATGTTTGAGGCGAATGCCAGCAACGAGTTTACCGTTTGGTGTGCCAGAGAAATACACAGCGAGATTTTAGCGCAGGGACATCCATCACCAGCACGATTGAAGAACGCTATGAGCAGTCCGAAAACATGGAACGCATTAAAACAGATTGGCCTTATACCTGAGGATGCGTTTGTCTTAGTGAATGACGATCCTAGGAAAATAGAGTTTCAGTTACCACAGTTAGGAACTAAAGAGCCATGCCAGATTACATCAAAGTAAATTCCGATTCAAAAACCTATCCTTACAATGTCCAAACATTGAGGCTAGATAATCCATACACTTCTTTTCCTGAAAGCATTGAAGAAGTAAGCAACGATTACAATGTATTTCTCGTTAACGAAACCGCTCAACCAGCATTCAACAGCAAAACGCAAAAAGTAATTCTTGATGAGCCAGAGTATCGCAACGGCCAGTATTACCAGAGATGGAAGATAGTAAGCCAAACACTGGAAGAGTCCAAATCTAACGCCAACAACCGCATTAATTCAGAATGGTACCAAGTCGAATCGCAGGGATGGAACTCCGGCCAAGGTTTTAGTTTAGGCATCACGCCTTCTGATGTTGCCTTGCTCGTTGGCGTGTTTTCGCTGGCCAAGGAAGCAGCAGCACTAGGGCTACCACTGCCGCATTTAATAAGCATGGATAACAACCCTGTCGTTTTCAACACGATTCAAGAGATGACCATGTTGTTGCTGCAATACGGCCAAGCTCGCGCAACTCTGGCGAGTGAGTTCGCAGAGAAACGCAAGGCAGTAGAGAACGCAACCACGGTTGAGGAATTGGATTTTTAAATCACAAGGAGCCCAAATGTTCCCCTTCATTCTCTCAGTCCTATTCTTTCAATCCATCGAATCGACCTCGGTCGAGGGTGGCCGCACCTCTCCCGATGGCACCGAGGAAATCCAGATCGATCTCCCCGGAACGCAGCAGATGAAAAACACGGGAGGCAGGGACGGAGCTGGCCTCTGCGTCTTCACCTCGATCGAGCACTCAGGACGCTGGCAGAATGTGGAAAGCATCCTCGGGTTTCAGCAGAAAATGACCCGGGAGCAGGGGGGTGGTTACCCTTCGAAGGTCGAGAAGATGATGGCGAAGTATTGCGACGGCGCCCAATACCTTCAGTATGAGGGCAGCGACCCCTCGCTCATCAAGCTCGCTCTCGCCACCGGCAGGATGCCCGCCGTCACCTATGGTTACTCCCCCAGGTACTCAGGAAAAATTGCTCACATGGTGAACGCGGTGCACCTGACGGAAAAGTGGGCAGCGATTCTCGACAACAACTTCCCCGGGGACACCCGCTATGAGTGGATGGCACCCGCCGAATTTAAAAAACGATGGATCTCAGGCGGAGGAGGGTGGGCCGTGGTGGTGCTAGCTCCGCCACCACCACCGCTCCCAGTGAACGAAACCGAGCCGGTGAAATCATTCGGCCAGAAATGGGGCACGACCTCCAGCGCTGCGGTCGCAGTGCCTTACGAGTGGAGGGTGATCGATGCGGACCAAGTGGCGCTCTACAGCGGTGGCTCCCAGCGTGGCGTCTGGATCAAGGCCCGCCAATGCTACCGGGAACTGTTACCCGATGGAAACTGGGGAGCCGATGAAGACTTCGCCCCGATCCCACCTCCCGAATCGCACCTCATGAAAAGCATCGAGCAGAAGGAGCAAAACTTCGGGCTCGACCGCACCCGCATCGACATGGGCGTGGAAAAGTTCTGGCTTGGGGGCCGTGAGGTTACCCGCAAGCAAGCTTATTCAGCGATCGAGGGCAAAGGCAAGGATCTCATCGACGACCGCGAAAAGCTTCGCCTGACCGTGATCGGCACCTCATCCGAGTGTCAGGCCGTCATGAAGGATCTCGAGAATAATCCCCTCCTGACGCCCTTTTCAGACACGCTCCTGGTGCAGGCTTATCGCCCCGATTCCTGGGCGGTCAAGGATATCGGCCTCCTTCCCGGATCACCCAGGATTATCGTCCAGAGTGGCCCAGATTTGCGTGGTGCTGGCAAGGTGCTCCATAGTCAGGGTGACTACGAAGGTGGCGCTGTTGCCCTTGCGGATGCTCTCCGAAGGGTGCGTCCTGACTATGACCCTAAAAAAGACGCGGACAAGCGCAAGGTCCCGAACCCGCTGCCATCCTCGGGAAGTTTTCTAAGCCTCTTCCTAATGCTGGTGGCGGGTGGGCTGACGCTTGCGGGTTTCCCTCTCCTGGCCGCGCTGGTTCGTGGCGGGAGCGCCATCGCAACCAAGGAACCCGAGGCTAAAAAACCAGTAAAGCGCCGCAGGAAAAAGACTTAGGGAATTATTTTTTCCGAGCGGTGGATTTTTGGAAATCTCCGAAGACAATTAGCGAATAACTAGGAGGTTAACATGTCCGATCCAATCAAGCCCGGCTGGCAAACGACTGAATTCTGGACCACGATGGTTGCGCAGGGAATCTCCCTCGCAGTTGTCATCGGTCTAGTGAACAGTTCCGAAAGCTCCACGCTGGCGGACTCATTGAGCAAGATGATCACCGCTCTCTTTTCGCTGCTTGTTTCCGGCAGCACCGTACTCAATTACATTAAAGCCCGTGTCGCGGTGAAAACCCGATGAACTTCCGGGATTTCATCCTTGGGGGCCTCATCGGGTGGGTGCTCTGGATCACGCTCTACGGAGGGTGCCAGTGTGCCAGTCAGCGTCCACTCGTTTCTCTCGGAAAACTCCTCCTCTGGTTACTCGGAGCTCTCCTCTAGCATGCCAACAAACCCCGAGGATGATCCCTGGGTCGCTCATCTGGAGCATTGCTATCTCAACCGAGACAAGGGCGCAAACGCTGTCGATCCCGAGGATCTACGCACCCTCATGCTGCGCAGGCTGGTGATCGTGTTCGGGGTCGACAGTGACTATGTGAACTCCCTGATGCCCCTGCTCATCCAGCAGTTCGCGATTGACTACGCTCGAAACGGCAAAACCAAAATGTGTTTTCAAAGCCTCGATGAAAACTTCATCGAGCTGAGTGATCCGAGATTTCACGCAAAGCTCAAAAAGATGAAGCGTGGAAAAGGAAAAGACCCCTATGCGATCCCAGGAGTTTGACATGAGAGAATTCTTGTGCCCCGGATGCAAGCAGATCAAAAAACACCGGGCGAAAAATCTTTGCATTAACTGCTATGACAAACTACCGAGAAAGAAAATCACCTGTCTCGGGTGCGGGAAGGTCCGTGAGCATCGAGCTCGGCGACTTTGCGCCTTATGCTACGACAAGAAAAAGAAAGGGTTTCCTAAATTGTCACATTCACTAGGGTGCGTCCGGGAGGAGCAGGAGAATCAATACGACAGCTTAAGGGTTCAGCCCTTGTCTCCGACGATGGCTCGACCCGGGACCGAGGAAAAGATCCAGGTCATGATCGCACGGCACGCCCGCCATGAGCTTCTTTGGCATCCCCATGACTGCCTCATCCCAAGCGAACGCGGTGAGCTCGGCATGTCAGCACGACCAGGAAGACACCTCAGAGGCGAAAAAAATGTGAAGCGAGCCTCGGGCTGGCACAACAGCCCGGTCGAGAAAATCTTCAGTGTTCCCGATGAGATCGGCCTTGATGCAGACTAGATCCATGAGCATGATCGAGGCGATCACCAACACGCTGGTCGGGTTCGTGATGTCAATC
>Ga0208783_10002279_pt1 | contig 11134 bp, 21 predicted proteins | sample DEB19_08_DNA_2_FD_184529 | JGI IMG/M metagenome (GOLD analysis project Ga0208783, IMG submission 184529) | Aqueous microbial communities from the Delaware River and Bay under freshwater to marine salinity gradient to study organic matter... | ecosystem: Environmental > Aquatic > Marine >... | reverse complement strand
TTGCTTGCCACTCTTGTGGGCAAGGAAAGCAGCCTTGAGCGTCTTGCCAAGCAGCGCCACCCATCCCTCACGGCTATCGGGGACGATGAAATCAGCGTCAGGTAGGTCAGTGCGCACCGGCACCTTGAAATCAACATTGACCGGGGGAAGCTTATCGATGTTATCTTTTTGGATGTTGTAGCCAACGCCGCTTCCCAACATCAGCAAGTCCATTGCCCACGTGAACGGCTCAACCGGCTTGTCAACGACGGTGAAGGCGCAGTTTTGCAGCGACGACAAACCCAGACGTCCGACAGTGTCGGTGCCAAGTTGCCAAAGGAATCGTCCTGCAACAGTGCCCTTCAGTTCGAGCATATAGCGCTTCAGGCGCGTTTTTTCGTCGTAGGTGAAGCCACACCCTAGCTGCTCGTTAGAAGCGTTCAAAACGCGATCTACGGTGTCTTCAAATTCTTCGGTAGCGCTAGTAACATCTTGTTCGTTAAGACGGCGAGAGTAAGTGCGCTTGTAGGTGAGGTAGCCAACAGATGACCACGGGGTGTTGATTTTTTCCATATTTTCCTTTGGTTAGAGACGAAAACGCCGACGTGATGTCGGCGTCGGGGGTGGATGTTATAGCAAAAGCTACCGATTGTCGCCGCTGCCCCCAATAACGCCACGGTCTTTTCGACTTTGCAGCTTAGCAAGATTCGCGCCAGCTACGTCCTGTAGGCTAAATCCGTTATAAAAAGCAATGGTGGCGACAAACCAAAGAATGTCACCAAGCTCTTTACGGATGGCAATGGGATCACTGTTCTTTCCATCACGCACCTGCTTTGCAAACAAGCTCAGAAGCTCACCAACTTCACCGGCAAGACCCGGTAGCAGGTAGGCATTGGTCTTTGCAGACGGCAGCGCTAGCTTCCACGCCTCTTCTTGATAGGTGTCGAAGTTAAACTCCATCATAGGCTCCAAAGATGTTAGGGATGTGGTCAGCCAAAACTGCTTTGCATTGCTGTGCAATTTCACGGTGTTCCTTTTGCGTTGACGGATCAGTACGCACTTCGATGAAATGCAACCAACTGCGGATGGTGCCGCTCATGTACATGCGACTTGTCGTCAGCCCTTCAGGCAACACCTTGCGAGCCACTTCTTTGGCAATACCAACGTTCAAAGCGTTCTCATATGCCTTCTTAGCGGCACGGATGACGTCTTGTTGTTGTTCTTGCCAAAAGCGGTGTAGCTCTCGGTCTTGCACTTCAATGCTGTTCTGACGGTTTTTCTCGTCTTGTAGTCGAACTTCAGAAAATTCATAACCATTTGCCACTGCGTAGCGTTGACTGAATTCTTGGAAGCTGAAACTGCGGTGACGAAGTATCTGACGGGCAATGTCACGGGTCGTCTCAATCTCAAGACAGGCTGACGCCATCTCAAACGGACTCCAATGCTTATGCTTCATGAGATATTTCAGCAGCTTTGGAGCCGTCGCCTCGTTGTTTTGATTCGCCGGGTTACTGACGCGAGCGCAATAGGCAATGGCTCGTTCGGCATCCGGCGTAATCCACACAAGCTTGACGCTGCTCATTCGTCGTTACCACCGTAGCTTTCTTTTTCGGTGTCGTATTCTTCCATGATAAATTCGCGAACAGATTTTGTAGTAACTTCGTCACGAATGTCATATCCGAAAACAGATGACAGGAAGTTTAGAAACCGAGAATGAATCTCTGTCCAAAACATAGTGTCATCATCGTGTCGAGCATTGAATCGATATTCAATGTGTCGTCCGTCTTCAGGATTTACATAGATGAATGTGTACGTTCCGTTTGCGTTGTCATCAAAAAAAGGATTACGGCTCATTTTTGTTTTCTCCTTCAAACAAATCTGTTTGTGTGTCGTCTTGCGGCATCACTTCACCCTTCACCGCAAGCTTCTTTCCTTCTTCAATGCCGCGCTTCAAGCTTTCAATAATTGCAAATCGCATCAGCGCTTGACGCTCTTCGTCAGTCATGTCAAAGGTGTAGTCAGCGCTACCATCTTCATTTTCACGAATCAGTTTAACGTCCATCTTCAAACTCCTTTACTTGGTTTAGAAATTCATCACGTTGTGTTTGAGTGCTGTAGTACAACGTCAACAAAGTATACAGCGCATCCTTAACTGGGCGCATCCATTTTTCATCTTCCGGGTGTGGTGCGTCATTGAGGTCGCCACTCACCATAAAATAATGATCGATAAGTTGTGATCGAAACAACTCATCAAACATGTCGTCATTGACATCAATTTCTACTTTCATTTCTTACGCTCCTTGCGCTCTCGTGCTGTCTTATCAGAATGACAGGGCTTGCACAGCACTTGCAGCCCGTCAGCTTCACAAAACATCCGTTCGACATAAGTGTTCCAGTCAACGAATCCAACCATTGTATCCACAACCGGATCGATATGGTCAACAACCACATTGGCAGCAGGGAAATTTGCCTTACATTTCGCACACTTGTAATGCTGCGCAAGCTTTCCTGTTTCTTTATTTGTTGTCTTGCCAACAAGCGCATCCTTCATCACTGCCCATTTGACAGGCCACCGACGGGACGCCGCACGTAGTGCGCTGACAACAAACGAACGAAACCGTGCCTCTGTCCATTCACCACCATTGCGTGTTTTAGAAGGGGTATTGCTCTTCTTCTTCAAGATCGGTTTGCAAGATGAACATCAGGCTGCACATCGCATGAGCGAGATGTGGCAGACCTGATTCGGGGTCGTTAATTTCCCCGCTACGGTATGCCCAAATGTGGCGCTGTGCTGCGTCAAAATAACGTTCGTGCAAATCAGGAACATATTTCCAATTGTCAACGCTATATTTGTTTGCACCATATGTCAAAACCTCTACCACCTTCTCAAGAGACTGCGTCTTCAGGAGTCCGTATCGGGGTTTGTTGGAGTCGTATTTGCGCCCGACTTCTTTCGGCTGCGTGATGCCTTTTTCGATGAAGAGGTCGGCAAGTGTCTTTTGTTCGGTGGAAGCCATAGTTCGTTTTCCTTTCTTCGAAGATAGAGAAGCCTAGCGTTTTCGATGACGCGCTCTTCATTACCATCATAAGCTTCGATGCATGCATTGTACATATCAATCTCTTCAGTGTAGTCTTTGAGCAACGCTTCAGCACGCTTTGGACCGATACCAGAGATGCCAATGATATTATCGGCAGTGTCACCCATCAAGATTTGCATGTACAGAAATCGCAATCCATTCTCGGGAGTGACATAGAAATGTTCACGCTTGACGAAGTTATAATGATGACCCGGCACTTGTCGAAAGTCTTTATCAATGCTGATGATGATGCATGCGTTGCCATGCTTTGTCGCCTCAGTGGCAATGGTGTCGTCTGCTTCTTGACCATCAACAATGATTGCACCCCAACGATCTACCAAGTGTTTTCTAACGCCCGGTAGATGCTCAGGTTTCGGTGCTGTTCGATTCCCTTTGTATGGCGCAGTCGTTGCAACTTGTTTGCGGAAGTTGTTAGAGCCGGTTAGGAACAGCTTCCACTTGTCGTAGAACACGTCGTCGTGATCACAATGAAGAAGAGCGTCAACTACGATGCTGTCCACAGTGAACAGCGCAGCAGTGACGCTCTCTTCTTTACAAGCTGCTGCGGCCCGATATGCCATAACATCCGAGTCCAGCAACGCTATCATTACAGCACTTCTTCGTCGTCCAAGTTACCTGCACCGGAGCTTTCGTACACCACCAAATCGGTGACAACAAGCTTCTTCAGGGACGGAGACACGCCCTTCTTGTTCTTGTACTTCCACTCGTAGCCGTTAACGATGGCTTTGGCCTTGCTGCCGTTGCCAATCTTTTCGGTGATGACGTCACCATCCGCATCAAAAGCCTTGATGGGGTTGGCAGACTTGCAGGTGATGAAGCGACCTTGTCCTTCTTTTTCACCAACGGTGATGCCCATCTCTTCGAGGGCAGTGACAGCCGCCTCAGACAGATTGCACAGGTTCACCTGATATTTACCCGACATTTCATTTACTTTGTCGAGTTGTGCCCACATGATGTCAGCCTTGAGCTTGACGACGGTTTGAGTATCAGCCATTTCAGTTCCTTTCGGGTTTACGACACAATTCAGCACGGTGTCGCTTCGTGTAGTCGGCATTATAGAGCCGCCATTTCTTCAATGTCAACACTGTTGTTAATTAGCAACTTCTGTGCTGCATCCACATAATATTGATAATCGATGTCGTTGCCGAAGTCAGCCATGTTGTTGCATGTCTTCAGCAGGTAGTCGGTGTCGATGCCGATGCGTCTTGGCTCTGCGTCAGGCATCAGCGGCGGCATTATCTTGATGAGTTTGCCTCCGTTGATGCTTGCGTAGTAGCGGCAGATGTTTTGCTGCTGTATCTCGGTGCCATCTTCCTGCACCAACACCAGACGGCTGCTGCGCGGCACCTTCGTTCGCATCATGAAGTCGTAAATGTTTTCATGATTGCGGATGAAGGTTTCGATATCGACACCGTCAAGCATGTGCGCCTCGGCTGCACGGGGGATGATGAGTCCACCCTGATCCTGATGCCACCCGAGTCCTTCATACTGATAGGCACCCTTGCGCTTCACCTTGCCATTGGTGTAGACGGCAATGTAGTTGTTGACGTCACGCAGATACATCGCTGAATACTCTGCAAACTCAAGCTGCAAGCCAACTTGCTGCTGCCAATGCTTGCACGTCATGTTGTACCAATGACGATATTTACGCGGCAGCTTCACCGTGATGCCGTCGGTGTTCACCTGAATCAACGACAGCCCCTTGATACGCAATAGCTGTTCAGCCAACAGGCACAGGCTAAGTTGCCCGTTGATGGTGATCGACATCGTATATTGCGGGTCGTAGAACGGGCTGTACTGGTTGTTGCTGTCCCCGTAGACGCCATTCAACGCGAGCTTGAGCATGGCGTTCTCAGCCGTGCCTTTTGCGTAGCTCTTGCGCTGATTGTAGACGTCCTCGTAAATGTCGCAGAACTTCTCCGACAAGTGTTCGGGATAGACGCGGTTGGCAATGGCAATGTTCGGATACATAGACGCCACGTCAGCGTCGATGATGATGTGTGTGTCATCTTCGCGAACGATGGTGTTTTCTAAACTGCCGTGAATGCCACCGGTTCCGAAGTCGAAGCGAAAGTCGTCAACGATGACGTTGAGGTTGTCGGCTTCTTTCCAACACATCCAATGGCTGTGCTGTGTTTCGCCTTTCTTCTTCGCCTTCAACTCTATCTGCTCGGTCCATCCCAAAGGATGCTGCTGCTTGAAGTCGTCAATGTCCTCAAACGATGGCGTGCGTGGAAACTTCTTGCGCTTGGTGTACATCTGCGCATATTGCGCAACGTCGCCTAGATCAGCTTCATCAATCTCGCTGAAGACACCTTTGGTTTCGCTAATCTTCTGACGGCTAAACCATTCCTGCACCGCAATGAATTCAGGACGGTTGAAGTCGTAGTAGTCAAACAGACAGTCGGCAATTTTGATTTGCTTGCGCTTAGTCTGATTGATGGTGCGCCTACCTTTGTTGTCGTACTTGTAGCAGCTACCCGGCAACTCTTCTTCGAGTCGCATGATGAAGTAGTCCTTACCAATCTTCGTGTCGTTGTGGTTGAGGAAGTTACGTCCGTACTTCTGCGTCAACTCTTCACGAAACTTGATGAGGTCTTTGCTTGCGTTGTAGAAATCGAGTGTGCGCAGGACGTCGTGCAGATTATATTTCAACAGCACATCAATCTGCTCGTCAGTCAACGCAATGCCAACATCGAACGGCAAGTCTTCGATGGTGTCGCTCTTCATATTAAACTGAAGCATCTTCAGCGAAGTGGCGCGAGCTTTGTTGTCGAAGTGATGTATCTTGTACAGGTCAAGTTGCGGCACATGCTCATCAGCAGTGCGTATGATATGCTCAAACTTCTCTTCGCTGCGAATGAGTTCCATTGCCTTCTTGTAGGCACGCACAGCAACGGCTTTGCCGCTGACGGTGGGAGCCTTTTCTCTTACAGATAAGAGATCATGGACAACAGGATAATCGAACCCAATGTTATTGAAGCCCACCATGCGGTGTTGTTCAGTACGCAAACGATCCAAGAATGCGAACACATCAGCGATTTGATTCTTTCTAGTAGAGCATTCATAAACCACCGTTTCTGATTTGTCGGCTGCGATAGCGGTGAAGCTGAAGCAGGTTGGATATGTTTCAATGTCGTATATAAAATCCATTAACGCATCCTGAAGATGTCAAAGATTGTTAGAAGGAAATTGAGAATGTCTGTCAATATCTCTAGCATCTAGCTGCTCCATGATGTTTTGTCGTTCAGTTTCAGTCATGTATGCCCATAGCGTTATCTCTTCGACAGTGCGCCGACACCCGACGCACATGCCTTGCATAAGCTTACAGACTTTGGTGCATGGTGTCAACTCAGAGAACGTCGTCTTCATCGTCGTCAGGTGGTGGCGTGTACTCAAGCATGCGCCCTGTCTCTTTGGTGTATAGCAGCGAACAAGCCGGTCCAGTCATGCCGCTGTAGCGATTCTTGAGCACACGCAGATAGGTGGTGTTACGCTTGACCGGGTCTTCGTCTTGCCCGTTACGTTCAGCACCCAACACCATGTCGCTAAGCTGCGCAATGGAGCCGCTGCCTCGAAGCTGAGCAAGCGATGTTGCAGCCCCTTCCTCGTGTCCTCGACCATCCGGACGCTTGAGGTGCGAGACAACGAACAACGCAATGTTAGTTTCCTGCACAAGCATACGAAGCTTGGTCATGATTTCATCGATGGCTTTGCGCTCGTCGCCGTTCTCCTGAGCCGAGACGATGATTGAAATGTGATCGACGACGATGTACTTGCAGTTGAGAGCCTTCGCCATGTAGCGCACGCGGTTGACAATGTTGTCTGTGCTCGTGCTGCCAAAATGGTCGAACAAGAATAGCCTACCTGTGCCGAGTGTGCGCTCGAATGCGTCTTTGCGTTCTTCTTCGTTCGCCACCGTGTCAGGCAAGTGCAACGGCTTATTTGCAGCAAGCGACATGACAGACAAGCCCGTCTTGCGAATGCCTTCTTCGAGGAACATCAGGCCGATGTTATCTTCGGTGTTCTGAAGCAGGTGCCAAACAATTTCGCGAAGTATCTGCGACTTGCCCAGTCCGCTACCGGCTGTGATGGTGACAAGCTCGCCGTGTCGAATGCCGTAGGTTAAGGCATTGAGTCCATCCCACGGGTACATGCACTGGGCAGGGGCAGGTGGCATTGACACCAAATCCCACAGGTTTGTACCGGCAACGATGCCGTCGGGGATGAAGGCTTCAGCAGCCCACCAACGTTGTACAAAGGTGGCTTCTTTATTTGCGGCAACGTAGTCGCAAGCATCCTTCATTTCAGGATCGTGCTTGAATATCTTTGCCTTGTTGCCAAACAACTCGGCAACTTCCTTTGCTGCCTTCTTGCCCGGTTCGTCGTTGTCAAAACAGATGACAATGTTCTCGAAGCTGTTGAGCCATTCGTATGCGGCACGACAATCCTTCAGCGCACCCGTTGCACCATTGCGGATGCTGACGCAGGGCCATTTGCTGCCGGTTGCCTGAAACACAGCGAGCGAATCAAACTCACCTTCGGTGATGGTGATGTACTTGCCGCCACTGCTGAAAATATTTTGACCAAACAGCGTTGACTTTGTCCATTCACCTTCGGTGCTGAACTTCTTCTCCGCCTTGGCTCTCACCTTAGCAGCGACAAGCGTGCCGTTGGCGTCGTAGTATGGGAAATAATAATTGTGAGCGTCCGACGTCACCCCGAAGCGTTCAGACGTAGCTCGTGTCAGTCGTCGAGCACTCACTGCGGGAGCGTCGTTGTCTGTGAAATGTCGCTGAAAATTCATGTTCACCTTTTTGGTTACGGGTTTGGAATATTCGATGACGACATCGTCATCCGGTGGTGTGTAGTTGGTGCAGGAAAAGCAGTAGCTGCTGCCGTCAGCATTGATGCTTCGGGCGTCGCTGCTACCGCATTCATCACATGCAACGTGGGTGCGAAGAAATGCCATCAGTCGCGGACAACAAGTTCACAGTCAGTCTTGAGAATGAAATTGAGACAATGATATTCGTCAAGTTCTCTCACCCAAAAACGATCAATGTCGGTTGATATCACAATAAATTCTTTACCGACATGCTGCGTGTACCAAAACAGAGCATCACTGCTCTTCTTGACTCTGACTCGCATCGTATAACCTGAGTAGTGGACGTTGTTGGAATTGCTCTCCGTTGCGGCATTCATTGGCAGCGGTGCAGCCACCTTTCTTGCCCAAGAATACACAGTTGTTGCAATCGATCTGATCATGCTCATTTAGGGCTTCCTTCAATGCGTCAATGTGAAAAACACGGTCGTGTCTGCGACCACCAAATTCGAGAAAGTCAAGTGCCGCTAACGCGGCGTTACGAAGATTATTCATGATGCTAGTTTATAAAGTCCAATGTTGGCAAATGCATAGCCAAGATAACAGATGAACATTGGCACGTTGCCTTTGTAAAGCTGTTCAATGGCTACCCCGAGGTAAATAATACCGGTTACAGCAATGAGCCATGCGCTCATGATGATTCCTCAATCATGCGGGCAATGAATCCGTAATAGTTATGGCGCTCTTCTTGCTTGTGACGTTCGCGCAGCATGGCACAGATGCGCTGACGTTCATGCGCGGCGACAAGAGCAGCGAAGCGTTCAAGGTCAGGCAGGCAGTCTTCCTCTGCATCAAGGGAGCCATACTCGCTTGAATACCCCTCAAGCATTTCCCACAAACCTACCTCTCGCGCCAGTCGGAGAATGGTGTCACGAAAACTCATCTCACTACCCACACATAAAGACCCATCAACACAACAAACACGGCAGCGACTCGCATTAATATTTCAATCAAGTCCCGCAACATGTCGTATTCCATTTCGCGATAGTCGTCTTCGTTCATGTTCATCCTTCCATTTTTTTAGCTGAATGATTCCAATAATTGCGTTAGCAATTTCGTCCTCTGTCGGCGGTGTTTCAGCATCACACACCGCAAAAAGCAATAGCTCAAGTGCACCATCAACCGCATCCATCATGCACTCCTTTGCATAAGCTGCACATCTTCAACAAGCTGTGTCGGGAACTGCCTTATCTCTTGCGCCTTCGCTGCGCCTCGTCGAGTGTGAACGAAGTACGGCATCACAGACGACACATCCTGATGCCCGCTCATCTGCATCACGGTGATGAGGTCACCACCATTCTCAATAGTTTCGGTGATGGCTGTGCGACGAAGGTCACGAAGCTGAAGCTCTCGACCAAGCTTTGCCGCGTCACAAATGTCAAGATAATATTTGTTGATGGTGCTGACGGGATAGGGAATGAACTTGCCCTGTCGTCTCACCATCTGCGGGGCAACATAGTCGGACAAGAAGAAGTCCTTCTGCTGTTGCTTGAGCATTTTAGCAAGCCCTTCAGAGATTGGCAACTGCACTTTCGCATCACGCTTGCTCTGACGAATGGTGACGGTGTTGGTTTCGAAGTTGATGTTTTCCCATTTCAGATTGAGGATGTCGCTGACGCGCTGTCCCCACTCGTACAGCATGTAAAACACAAGCCCTGCGTTGCGCCATTGCCAACGCGAGAATGCTGTGTTGAGAAATGCTCGAACGTCTTCGCGTCGCCACATCACCTTCCGATGTTTCAATTGCTTACATTTTATTTTCTCGAATGGATTGTGTCGAGTGTAGCCACAGCGGATGGCATAGTTAAGTAGCAGCTTATATATGGTGAGATGGGTGTTGGCAACACGTGGTGTTGTCTGACGCACCTGCTCGTCATACATGCGCTGTATCATGGGCGTTTCCAACGTTGACAGCTTCGCGTGCTGCAACGCAACACCGGCAACCTTGACGTTGCGCCATGCCTCGATTGAGAGTCGATATTGTTTCTTCGTTACTTCGGCAAGCGAAGTGAAGTTGACGCTATGCAGGTAGGCATAGATGACGTCTTTGATTTTGCCATCCTTGCGCAGGTCGGCAATGTGCTTCATTGCGCTGCGCCATTCTTCCATGCGGGCGTTGTTTTCGACGGCATAGGCTTCGGCGTCTTCGCGCTTGTCGAGCGGGAAAGACTTACGCTTGACGACGCCTGCATCGATTGCATTCTGTGGAGGATTGTAATAAATGTCAGAGACTCGAAAGCGTAAGTTTTGTGGTGTCATGTCCTGCTCCTGATGCATCTTGCCTGCTCCCGCAACACAGTCTGAACTGGACCGGGTGCGCAAATGTTGGAGCTATCGTCAATGGCTTTTGCGCATTCCTCACGCTCATGCGCGGCGACAAGTTCGGCGAAGCGTTCAAGATGCGACTCAGAAAGTAGCCATAACGACCCGTCTGTTGCGGATGTGCGGGCGGCGCCCTTAACCTCCCGCGCCATGCGGATCAGTTCTTCTCTATTCATAGCGGCTCCGTCATTTGATAGATGTACTGGTGCTTCAGCCATTCGATGGCCCCGACAACTTCGTACACGTTGTTATGCGGAAACATGCAAGACATTCGCAGCCCGTCAGCGCGGAACCCAGTGGCATACAGCGACTGCAACAGCCCCGATTCGGCATCGGCAAGCATTCCTTTGACAGCGTGTATCAAGTCTTCGTTGGGCTCTTGCGTTTGCAGGGTGGCTCCGGGTAGTGTTTTGATGTTGCTCATGCATTTTTATCCTTGAGTTTAGTCTCTATGGATTTAGCAAAATCTCTATATTCTTGTAGATCAAATTCATTGTGACAATATGGAACAAGGGCATCAAATTCTTCCTTAGTTAATCCAACCCATTCTTTGACCTCTTCGTGCCAATATCCGCAACAACACTCCTGTGCACTGCGGGCTTCACAATCGCATAAAAATTTACCCATACAATCATTTCCCCCAGAACATTGCAAACGGGAAGTCTTTTTCGGTGTAGTCACGCTTCGCCAGACTGGGCGCGTACTCCCACCCGTAGAAGTCAGACATACGGAGGCTTTTTTCAGAAGGTAGATACAGAACGCGCCGAAAACCGATCATGTTCATGAAGTGCCACCAAAGCCAGTTAATCATTTCTTCTCTCCTAGTCGTTCGCGCAGGGCGGTGATGGCTTTG
>Ga0208783_10002275_pt1 | contig 11147 bp, 13 predicted proteins | sample DEB19_08_DNA_2_FD_184529 | JGI IMG/M metagenome (GOLD analysis project Ga0208783, IMG submission 184529) | Aqueous microbial communities from the Delaware River and Bay under freshwater to marine salinity gradient to study organic matter... | ecosystem: Environmental > Aquatic > Marine >... | reverse complement strand
TGCACGCTCCAGATACACACCGTTGTTTGTGTCAAAGAGCCCAACGCGCTGAGTCAGGTTCGTCTGAGCCGCAGCCATAGAAAATGTCTGCATGGTAAGAAAGCTCTTACCCGGCTGGTACGGAAATACGCGGAAAGTCTGAGTCCGTGCAGTAGAACCCGAAGACGTAGTGACCGCTAGCGCAAGCGCGCTCTGATTATTGACGTATGTGACCGTACCGCCTGTAGCAGTCTGCGTGTCGTATGCAGCGTCTTTAGCGTAGCGGTTCTGACTATCGAACATCGTAACCGGCGAAGACGTACGCAGACGTCCAAAAGCATCGACGGTGTTATTAGCGAACGCCGTATATACCGGCTGAATATCGCTGCCGCCGATAGGGGGGTAAAGCGAGATAGTCATACCGCCTCCCCGCCAGACACAGTGATTGTGCAGCCCGTTGCCAACGCCTTGACCTGTACAGTAGCGCCAGCATTGAGAATCTGCGTGCCCGACCACTGCAACGTGCTGTATGGCGGGATCATGGCGTTGTAGAGGATGGCGTTATCTGTGCCCGCCGTTGCGCCGATAGCCACCAAAGACACATAGACATACGCCGTGCTCGATGTCGTATTACAGATGTCGAAATCTTTCACATAAGCACGGGTAGCAGGCGGCACAGTATAAACAGGGGCATACGACGTTGTGATCGCACCCTGCCCGAGTCGAGTGCCTACTATGTTCTGAAACGCCATTAGTTACAGTCCATCCACGCTAGCGTGTTAAGTGTATTCGTGATCTGCACCAAGGATGAAGTAGCACCGTCGATACCGACAAAGTATAGACGTAATTGGTTCACAAGCTGCATCTGCTGTCCGACGTCATAGACAGGACGAGGCAACGTAAGGTTGGGCGCTTTTGTCGGTATCGCCTCAAGCCGGACATTACGATCAGGCTGGGTGTACTCGCCAGATATGACGTATGTAAGCCGCGCGTCAAAACCGGTGATCGAGTAACTACCGACTTCAGTCGCTAGAACATAGCTAGTGACTGCGTTATAAACGAATGTGACATCACTGCCAGTGAGATTGTACGCCCCCGGCGTGGGGAGAACGGCGCGGCCATACAGTACAGTCGCATTGCTTCCGGTGATCGAATAAGACCCCGGCGTGGTGTCAAGAACGACGCCTGTAGCCAGCGTAGCGTCAAACCCGGTGATGTTATAGGCACCGGGAGTAACGGAGGTCAGTCGGTCAAAAAGGAGAGTCGCATCGCTGCCGGTGACGTTATAGGCACCGGGGGTAACAGTAATCAGTCGATCAACAAGAACAGTCGCATCGCTACCGGTGATGTTATAGGCACCGGGCGTGGTATCAAGCGTGTAGGAGGTGACTGTAGCCTGTAGCTGCGCGCCGCCCTGTAGCAGTAGGGACCAAATGATCACAGGTTATGCAACCTGTCGGATCGACCAGTCAATCGTGCGATCAGTACCTTGGTTCTTTTTCATCGTGACGGTCCAGCCATTCATAAGCAGAAGCCCCGGCACGACATAAAGAGGCTCAGTCGTCTGAGCCCCAGAAAAGATGACCTGCTGTATTACGCGTTGCGTACTGGTAGATCGGCACTTCTCATAGATTTTTAGCTGGTACTCCTCGGTGGAAGTCAGCGCGCTGAGATCGAGGAAAACCTGAAAAATGCCGTCCGTCGTAATAGACGACAGCGTGGTCGATGCGCTGGGCAGATCGTATTCCGTCGTGCTAATGCTTGCGCTGCCCGAGTACAGTTCGGTGATTGCCATCAGTCAGATTCCCAATAAGTAAAATACAGATAGCCAACGCTTCCATTACCGCCGTTAGCTGCACCGCCGCCACCCCCGCCGCCCGCGCCGTAACCCGTGGCGTTTGCCCCGTTAGATCCGCCTGCGCCGCCCGCCCCACCATACCCAAACAGGGAAAATCCGCCTATGCCGCCACCGCCCCGACTAACAGTGCCTGTCGTATTACCTGCGCCGCCAGCGGGAGCTGTTCCAGCTTGTGCGGAAAGCAAAGGCTGGTTAACAACGGTTGTGTTAGAGCCTCCCGCAGCGCCAGCGGTTGACCCAACTGTAGATGCTCCGCCACCCCCTGTGCCTACAACACCGGGGTAACTATCTATGTAGTTAAAGGCTCTAGATCCACTTGCTCCCCCTGTTGGGGTTGCAGCGGATACTCCGCCAGCTCTGCCCGTACCCGCAATTCCGCCGGGGGCATTCCCAGCCCCATTTCCGCCATTCTGTCCTGCGCCGTCTGTTCTTGTAGTTGTGGTGGCTCCACCACCGAACAAGTTAAACGTCGTGCTTTCCCCCCATGGAGAGAAATACAGCCCGGAGACAGTGGTGTCGCCGCCGTTTGTAGCGCCGGTCGTAGGGGTACCGCCCGTACCCGCTGCGCCAAGAGTGATAGTAAGAGAAGCGCCGGGCGACACAAATACGGGTATATCTATTAAAGACAGTCCGGGGCTTCCGCCACCGCCGCCGCCCGTACTCGTAGCGTTATTTGTGCCGCCCGTACCCCCGCCACCGCCCGCGCATCCTGAAATTAGCAAGAGACGGACGCCCTCCGGGACAACCCATGTCCACGGTCCAGATCCAGAATTAACCACGATGCCGTCCTGTGTGACGCCGGTACCGTCTTTGAACTCAACAACATGCTGTCTTTGATTAGGGCCGCCAAGCATTAGTCGGCACTCCAATAAAAAATTCCAACATATCCGTCAGAGCCGTTACCGCCCGTCGCGCCATTACCACCGGCACCTCCACCACCCGCGCCATAACCCGTTGCGTTGCCCCCGTTCGAGCCCCCCGCACCGCCATCGCCGCCATAGCCAATTATTGAAGAGCCGCCTGCGCCTCCGCCTGAGCGAGACACCGAGCCTGTACTGTCCCCAACTCCACCAGAAGGTAAATCAGCGAGGTCAGAATAAAGCCAAGGACTTGATGTATGTGTGCCGCCATTTGCCCCGGCTGAGGAGCCTGTTGTATTTGCACTCCCCGCAGCATTACCCCCAGCTCCAGACATAAACGCAATGGCGCGCATTGGAATATAGTTAAAACTAGCAGATCCGCCTACGGCAGGAGTTGCGGAGTTAGCAGCGGTGGCCCCGCCACCGGACACGTTATACCCCGAAGCTCCCCCGTTGCCGCCAGCAGCAGTGCCTGCACCGCCCGTTGCCCCGCCTTTGAAATCAAGCGTGGTCGTATTGTCAAAAGGAGAATTTACTAGGTTCGTAACGGTACTGGCTCCTCCAGCGACTCCTGCGGTGCCTTTTGCACCTACGGTAACCACCAAACTTTTTCCCGGTGCAACGGCGCACTGAAGAAAAACAGCGCCAAAACCAGATCCTCCGCCGCCACCACCACGAGCACTAGGAGAAGCGGCGCTTGAATTGCCGCCACCGCCACCTGCGCCGACACCCGTGACAAAAATTTGCGAGACGTCATTAGGCACAACCCATGTCCAAGGGCCGCCAGAAGCATCGGTAACAATACCGTCCAACTTGACGCCTGTGCCGACGATAAATTCGACGTAGTGCTGCCTGACTACAGGACCACCAAGTGCCATATCAGTAACTCAAAATTTGATCAGCGTCAGCTTGGGTAATGAGCCCCTGCTGAACCATGTAATTCACGAGACGGACGGTATCCGGATCGTCCAGACGCACTTCTTCCGCCAGCGCCAGCAGCTCATTCCCATCAATAATCACGGGGTCTTGGCTGGCGCGGATAGAAATCCGCTGTTCGGGGGTGAACCGCCGCAGGAACTCAAGCCGCGTAATGGGCTGTGGTGGAAGCACGACCGGCGGCGGGTGGCTGAATGTGGTGCCATCATAGAGATCGCCGGGACCATACTGACGCAGGTCATCGGTGCGCTCAATGCAAATATGATCAGGGTAGAACTGCTGGGCGCGCTCTACGCTTTCCGCCGCAATACAGTTCTCCACCACGCCATTTTTGATAAGAAATACGTCCATTTTTTACACCAGCGTGAACATCGTGCCGGGGCTGGCGTTGTTGAACTTCAGTGTAAAGGTCTCGCTCGCATTAACGCTGATCGCCGAGTTGTAGTCGAACCAAGCAATAAGCAGATCATTCGCCGTGCTTTCGTTATACAGCACAGCATACTGAAAAGGCCCAAACCCGGAGCCAGAACCCGTCCACTGGAGCTGAGTTCCACTTACCGTCGTGGTGCCCGACGTTTCGCTGACCGTGACCGTCGTGGTCTCACCGCCGCTCGTATACCCACCACCCGTCGAGAGCTGTGAAATCTGAGACAGTTGAGTATAGGTCGCAAGGGGCAAGCTATTAGACAGAACGACCTTGAACACGTTGGCGTCAAAGTCATGTTCCCCGCGCACAAGCTGTTCGGAGAAGTCCTGAAATTTGTTCCATGTTGCTGTAGGCATTTTATACCCTCTGAATTATTTAGCCGCGACGACCATCAGGGCGTACGTCAAACCGCATACTACCTAACTGCCATGTCACGCCAGTATCGTTAGATTCTATACGAAACGCAATTTGTCTGCCTCGCACGCGGGTGTATATCTGCCCGGTGTACTGCTCAATCGGATACACGTTAGGCGGCGACGGAGGCGGAACTATGCCGGTGACTTCGGGCTCCGGCACAGGAGTTGTATAGGCGCTACCGGAGTTCTGTCTCGGGTTCAGTATCATCCGGACAGTAGGAGCCGCCGCAGTAGACCCGTCGAACGACATATCGGGAAGCATCCGTCTGACAAAGGCGAAGTGGTCCCCATCAGTGATATCAAAGTCTGACGTCTCGATGTAAGAACTGATCGCTACCGGATTAGAGGGCCCGAGCAACAGGTCGTCAATTCCGTACTCGTGGTACACGATTTGGTTAGGGATATAGAACGTCACAGAGGAATATTCTGCATGAGCTGCGGCGGTCGTACCGTTCGCGCCACGAGTACATCCGGTCAAAGTGTAGCCGTCGTTACCAGTGTAGATAATCTGCTCTGAGTCTATAGTCACAGTCCCAGAAGTCGGGTAAGACTGGGCATTCACCATGGTGATGCTGGTAGCGGTCGAACTGATAGCCGCTCTAGTGTATGTGTTCTGCACCGAGTACGCAGAAAGTGGGTATGACTGCAGTGGCGAGGATAGCCATGCAGTGCGGTTCATGGTGCCGAAGTACCAGATGTTCTCGACGTAGTTATAAATAACATAACTGTCGTTGATCAGGCTGCCCGCAGAGGGGTAATGCCACCAGACCTCGTTGTAGCCGGGGTTGGACCCGCAAACGACCAGCGCACCCTGCGTCGAGTTAAGGTACCTGAACACGTGGTTCCTGAGCGTGCAAGGAAGCGTCTGTACCTGACCAGAGTAGATATAGAATTTGTCTACGCCCATCCAGTAAGTGACGTTGTTCACTGTCACCGCCGCGTTAGGCGAAATGATGGAGATGTTATCCATCAGCAGTTGGAAGCTGAAGATATAGGGCGACCCGATGTACTGCATGGTGTACAGCGCTGAGTCTGACCACACCAGAATTTCCTGACGCGTACTACGCGCGCAAACAAGGAAAGACCCGCTAGCAAGCAGTTGTTCGCCCGCCTGATTGGTTGTCTCGGGTACCCATTCAACCGGGTTAGTCTGGTCGCTCCAACGGACCAGCATAGGGTTGAAGTCGGAGTTGAAGTTTGTCGGGTCGTACGGGTTCGCGCCGATAGCGATGGCGAACTGATTGATGTCTGACGCTATGATCTGGTTCGTCGCGGTAGGAACGAAATATCCGGCAAAGCTAAACGAGTACGAACCGGACGAAGCCCCGGTAGTAGCCGTCGAAATGGGGACGTCCGTGCCTCCGGTGTAAGACGTAGTGACGTAAGTCCCTGCAGGGATATTAGTGCCTGTAATAGTAGCACCGGCGGTAATGCCGATGTTGTCCGGCACCGTGATACTCGTAGCCCCGCTACCAAACGTAGCTAGTTTTGTAGTCTTGGGAACCGTAGACGCGTAGTCACTCAGCGACACCCCGCTTGCAAACGAGGTCGTGTCTTTGGTCCACCAATAAATCGTATTGCCACGAGGCGCAAAGATGAGGTCGCTACCAAAGTTGCTCTGACTCCAGAGCTGAATCTGTGTACCGGTGGTAGTGCTGACATCGACAGACGACTCGCCCCAACCGCCGTTACTCCACGGCCCGATACCCCAACCAGCGGTGTTGGTGGTGTAGGTAGAAGTACCAGCGTTGATGTCAAAAGTAACCGAGAGCACGGTGGCACTAGTACCGGTAGACGTAGCGGCGGACGACACAGCGATGTTGAATGTATTGCCGTTGATTACGCGGACAATCTCATAGCTACCGCTAATCGTTACCCCGTTAAAAGTCAGTGACCCAGTGAAAGTAATCCACGTATTAACCGCAGCGCCATGACCGGGCACCGTTACCGCAACCAGCTTGCTGTCTAGCGTAGTAGCGAACTGTGTGGTCGCGCTCGTAGCACGTTCAGGAGTGATGTCCCGGTACTGCCCGTTGTACTCAATGTAGTACTTCTGTGTCGTACCAAAGCCAAGAAGACTCTCGCTATCCGTCGTAGTCCACGTAAAAAGAGACCGCGTAATACCGACAAACGTGTTACCGACAGAATAGTTGATCCACCCACCAATTTGTTCTGGATAGCCAGAACGAAAGCGGATTTTATCGCAGGCGTAGTAGCCGCCCTTGTTGGAGTAATTAGTGTTCTCCCTGTTTACACCGGGCTGAAACTGGATTTTAGTTATAGGCATCTGGCGGACCTACTGTCGAGTCAAGCCGGAGAGATATACCGCCCGCTCGTCTTGGCGGCGTCGAACTAAGCCTAGCAGCACTTTGCCACCCGCCTTAGTCCACTTCAGGAACTCATCTGCGGCATCGAAGAACTCCTCGCGGTTGGTCTTAATGCGGAGAGTACTACGCTGTAGATTGCCGAGACCTACATTGAAAGAAAAAGAGACCAGAGCGTCAAACACTCCTTGGCGACCAATAGCAGGAGGGCAAAATCGAACCACGCCCTGCTCAAACCTACCAAGATCTTTAGCAAGAAGATCATTGACCTCATCCATCGTCAGTACTCGATCCCACCCACTAGGGATAGGCAAGGAGATACGTTCTTCAAAAGGCACGGAGATATGCCGGGGGTCGATCACATGACCAACGCCGACTGTCCAAAGACGCGCGGGGCAGCGGTAAGGGCGTAGTCGTACGCCCTCATGATGCTTGATCATTTCTACCGCAGCAGCACTCGTCTTCACTTCTTACTGAAAGCCTGAGTACCGAACCAGAAAGCGATGATCGAGGATAGGATAAGCATCTCATCCTCGCTAAACAACTTCTCCATCGCGATGCCGAACGGCACGCCTTGGTTATACGCGTACCAGACACCGACAGCATTCAAAGCAACCAGCTCCAGAACGAAGATATAGGTGACGACCGGACGAACCGAAGCGCGCAGGTTGATCATCCACTGCGACGCGCCCTTACCTATCTCCGTATCATGCGCATAAAGCGCTAGTCTTTCTTGGGTCTGGGCTTGGATCGTAATCTGTTCCGTCTCAATAGCCTCAATTCTTTCGCGCGCTTGGTATCCTTTCTCGGCCAGCTCAAGCTCACGCTCCTTCTGCAGCTGCAGAATCCGAAGCTCATGGCTCTTGTCCGCCCGATCCTGAAAGAACTGCAGGATCTTAGGCAGACCGCCCGCCAGAAAGCTCGTGAATGTAGAGAGTAGAGTCAGCACGTCAGACTTTCTTCCCGGTCTTAGGCGTCCCAGCGGCTTTTTTACGCCGAGGCACCACTGCAACAACAGGATCGGCGGCGGGGGTCGGCGCTGAAGAGACTGGGTAAGTGGCATCCCTATTCGCTTCTACCGCCGCTTGTATTGCAGCTAAATCTGGCGCTGGAGAAACTAAAGGATTACTGGGCTTAGACCCGGTAGAGGATTTACCCAACACCGCGTCTACAGAAGCCTTATGCGCGGCTAACGCCGCCTCAACTGTGGCCGGATCTGGTGAAGGAATAGGGCTACCATTCGGCTTAGGATTGGGCTTACGTCGATTAGTGTTGAGCACGTACACAGCAAAAACGACTGTAACGACGCCGATAGCCACATAAATAAAAGCGTCCATGCTACCTCCTTTAGGTAAACGCAAACCGTACGCGACCGGCACTGCCAGCGACTGCAGCCGTAGCGGGGAAAGTACCGCCATTACCGCCAGCTCCAGCGGTTGCGCCGCCGTCTCCAGAACGTGCTGCGCCGCCCGCTCCACCAACACCGCCAGACTGAGCACTACCATTAGCGCCCGCGGTATTAGTGACGTTACCTCCAGTAGGCGTTACTGCTATGCCACCGCTACCAACCCCAGAACCGGCACCGCCGCCCCCCGCAGTCCCGCTGAGCATGTCGGTCATAGTGTACGTGCCGGTAGCGCCCGCAGTAGACTGCCCGCCCGCCGAACCGTTGCCGCTACTACTGCCACTAGGGCCAGCAGTTCCCCCACTTCCTACAACATAACCAACTGTTTGCCCTGCGTTAGACGTTACAGTAAAACTACTTTTAGCGTATCCGCCCGAAGCGCCACCGCCGCCGCTATTAAGAGTGTTTGAATCATAGCCCCCGCCGCCACCGCCACCGCCCCACACTTCAACCACCATGGTGGTTGCGCCGGAGGGGATAGTTACGGTCCCGGAGCCAGACGTAAAGTCATAGGTTGTCGGGCTAAATCCGCCAGTAGCGCCAGCGAACACGTTAATAATGGCACCCATCAGGTAACTCCTACTCCAGAGATGATAAATGTGGGAGTGGCCCCGCCCACAAGGCACAGGCAGCTAGCGATGCCGTACTGTGCAACAGTTCTGTTCCCAGTAGTCGCAGTGCCACCAAGACGGAAAGTGACGTTAGCCCCTGCGGTAATAGTCTGGTTAGAACTAGAGTTATTCACAACAAGGAACGTATCGCCAGCAGTCCAATTAGTAGCAGACGTAGTGCCGTACGTGAACGGATTCGCGATAATTGTGACCCCGCCAGTCGTAATACTGACGTGCTTACCACGATCCTGCAGGGTGGGGGTGTAGGTAGATGTCTGAGAATTCTGAGGAATACCGAGATAGCCCGCGTCATAGACGGTATTCTGGGTGTCAGTAATCCGAGTCGAGTGCGTACCTGCTACACCATTTACCGTCAAAGCAACAAAGCCGCCAGAAGGCGCGCTAATAGACCAAGCGCCCGATGAACTGATAGTCGCGCGTGTAGAGCTATTTGAAGAAAATCCTAGCGTATTAGCGCTGGAAAGAAAGATCCCATTAGCAGGGGCTGTAGATCCGCTGACCGTGACGGTCGTAAAAGACCCCGCTGCCGGAGCAGTTCCACCAATTGCAGGCGGCGAGGCGAGGTACGTAGAAAACCCAGTTCCAGACACTGTATTTGACGAAGAAAGGTCAGTAAACGCCCCAGCTGCAGGAGAAGTCCCACCAATCGGCGCAGGAGATGCTAGGTAGTTGGTAAACCCTGTACCAGACACAGAGCTGGATACAACTAAACTGGTCGTCTGGAAAGAGGAAATATAGCTCAGAGCATCTACGACATCGGTTCCGTTACTGACAAGAACGGTTTTAGCGCCGTTTGGTACAGATACACCCGTCTGACCGGATACTTTTACGGTGACAGCGAAGCCGCCAACTGTGTTGTTGTGGATGAAATAGAGCTTACGATTCGACGGGACGATCAGGTTACGTGCGGCGGTAAGCGTGCCAGTCAACTGAAGATACATATTCCTAGCGACCCCGGATGAGCCGTTAGGAATAGTGATCGTGGTATCCGCGCCGTCAGTAATTGCCTGAGAGGTGTACCCGCTAATCGCCTGTTCGATGAGTGTACCGAGGTTGGTATTAGTGGTAGCGCCCCACGTACCGGCCTGTTCACCGGTCGTTATCAGCTCAATTCCAAGATTGGTTGAGTATGTACTCGGCATATTTTTAACCTATTGGGGTCCAGTCATCGTCTTCGGAGTCATTAACGGGAGTCCACGCCCCACCCTGTGAATCGTTCACTATAGTCCATGTGGGTACCTGTAGATCCGATACCATCGTCCATGCCGGAGTCTGCGCATCGCCAACTTGAGTCCAGCCAGCAGTTTGCGCGTCATTTACTACACTCCAGTTAGCGGTTTGTGCATCGGTTGCCGCGATCCAAGAAGTGTTCTGGGAGTCATCGACGCAGACCCATCCAGCACTTTGTGAATCATCGGCACAGATCCATCCAGCACTTTGTGAATCATCAACTGGACTCCAACCCGGTGTTTGAGCATCGGGTACAAGATTCCAAATCGCCCCCTGACCGTCGTCAACCGGGTTCCAAAGGTTAACGATATCAACAGCGACTTGCCCGATTGTACCAAAACCGCTGACGCCGTATACAAGTACTGCTACAAGATTTAGCGCTGGGCTCGTCTGATAGAACTGGGCTACATATTTTGGCCGTATCGGGTTAGGCCAGTCAGTCTGTCTAAGCGGCGGTATAAATACCGCAGGAGCCTGTCTCAGTAGCGTGTTCTGTATTACATCAGGCTGCGCTCTACGGAAAGGCGAGGGTACGACCCACTCCGTCTGGAAGAACGGCGCGACAAATACTGGAGAAACCTGCCGCAGAGAGTTGTTCTGTACAACGTCTGGCTGAGCAAATCTCTTAGGCGGAGGAGTGGGCCACTCATCTCGTCGGAACGGCTCGGGCGTAGCAAGTTGATGGAGCCTGTCTTCCCACGACGGATTAGGCCAGCGCGCTCTTACAGGATTGGGCCACAGCTCCTGACGTGTCGGAGCCGGAACAGCTAACTCTTTGAGGTTGTCTTCCCAAGACGGTAGCGCCCGCTTAATGAATAGTGGATTGGGCCAGTCTGTCTGACGAGTCGGCGTCTCAATCTCGAAGCGAGTAAGAACGTCTTCCCACGCCTGTGTGGGCCAGCGCTTCGGTAGCGGATTGGGCCAGTCTGTCTGACGAGTCGGCGTCTCAAGATCGTAACGACTGAGGACGTCTTCCCACGCCTGCGTAGGCCACCGCTTCGGTAGCGGATTAGGCCAGTCTGTCTGACGGAGCGGCGCGGGGAAATCGAGCCGCTGAAGGTTGTCTTCCCACGACTGTGT
>Ga0208783_10002274_pt1 | contig 11148 bp, 5 predicted proteins | sample DEB19_08_DNA_2_FD_184529 | JGI IMG/M metagenome (GOLD analysis project Ga0208783, IMG submission 184529) | Aqueous microbial communities from the Delaware River and Bay under freshwater to marine salinity gradient to study organic matter... | ecosystem: Environmental > Aquatic > Marine > Coastal... | reverse complement strand
CAGACCCATTACCGCCGCCAGATGGAGCTCGGCGACAAGGAACTCGGCGACGCGGGCAAGGCGGCCGAGCGGGTCGACACCCTGGTGCGCCGGGCGGCCCGCGTGGGCGTGGCGGCCGCGGCTCCGACCCCGGACGGCCTCGACCGGTTCCGGGCCGCGATGGACGACGACTTCGACACCCCCGCTGCGCTCGCCGTGATCTTCGAGGCGGTGCGGGATGCCAACGCCGCGCTCGACGCGGGCGACGGGGACGCAGCGGCCGCCGGGCTCGGTCTGGTCGAGGAATGCTGGACGGCCCTCGGGCTGTGGACCGAGACCGGGGCCGACGCCGACGGATCCGACGCCGGGATCGCGGATCTCGTCGCCCGCCGCGACGCGGCGCGGGCGGCGAAGGACTGGGCCGAGGCCGACCGCCTGCGCGACGAGCTGCGCGACCGGGGCATCGTCATCGAGGACACATCAACGGGCACCGCGTGGCGCCGGGTCCGCTCCGACGATGAGTGAAGGGCGCCTCGGCGGTGATCAGGTCGAGGGCCGACGCGCCGTTGCCGAACTGCTGCGGGCCGGTCGTCGCCGGGTGAAGGCGGTATACGTGTCGTCGTCGGCACTGCGCGATCCGGCGGTGGCCGAGATCGTCGAGCAAGCCGGGGGTGCGGCGCGGGTCGTGGCCCCCGAGAAGGTCGAGCACCTGGCCCGCTCGGAGACGCACCAGGGGGTGGTCGCGCACGCGGCGCCCCTGCGGCCGGCCGACCTCGACGACCTCGCGGCGGCGACCGATGCCTTCCTCGTCGTCCTCGACGGGGTGACCGATCCCCGCAACCTCGGCGCGATCATCCGCACGGCCGAGACGGCGGGCGCGACGGGGGTGGTCGTCGGTCGGCACCGATCGGCCCACGTCTCGCCCGCGGTCACGAAGGCGGCCGCGGGGGCGATCGAGCACGTTCCGATCGCGGTCGTCGGGGGTATCCCGGCGGCGCTCGACCGGGTGAAGCGGGCGGGGTGCTGGACGGTGGGGCTCGACGAGAGGGCCGACCGATCGGTGCACGACCTCGACCTGGCCGGCGAGCGGGTGGCGCTCGTGCTCGGGGCCGAGGGGCGAGGGCTGGCTCGACTCACCCGGGAGCGGTGCGACCTGCTCGTGCGGATCCCGATGCACGGTCGGGTGCCGTCGCTCAACGTCTCGGCGGCGGCCGCCGTGGTGTTGCACGAGGTGGCGCGCCAGCGCAGCGGCGTTCCGGGAACCGCTCGGTAGGCTCGGTCCCCTCGCCGCCGGATTAGCTCAGTCGGCAGAGCAGCTGATTTGTAATCAGCAGGTCGTCGGTTCGATCCCGACATCCGGCTCCGCGCCCCGGCCTTCCGGTCGGGAGAGTCCGTTTCGCCCGACCCGGGGCCAATTCGCAAGAATGGGTCGAAAGGCCCCTCAGGTTCCCCGTGGATTCCGCCGATACTGCCCCTGATGCGGTCGGCCACGGCCGCGTCGGGAGACGACCAGGGGAACGGGTCGGGGACATCGGGAGGATCATGCGCGCGCAGCGGTTTCGGAAGCGGACGACGGCAATCGCCCTCGCCCTCGGGATGACGACGGCCATCGTGCCGTCTCTCCTTGCGTCCGGGCCGGCGGCGGCCCGATCCGACCGTCCGGCCCGGTGGTCGGGGTCCGCGGCGGTCGCCCGTCTGGGCGACCGCATCGCGGATGTGGCCGCGAAGCACGGGCATCGCGGCGACGAACTCCGAGACGAGCTCCTCGAGGATCCGACACTCAAGGTCGACTCCACCGACTCTCTCCTCTACGTCGAGCCGACCGTCGTCGCCGGAGTCCCCGCCCCGGCGACTCCGCTCTCGACGACCATTCCCGACGGGGACACCTTCCTGCTCCACAGCAAGCCGGGGGCCAACCGGGTGATCTTCCTCGACTTCGACGGGCATCTGCTCTCGGGCACGGCCTGGAACAGTGGTCTCGGCGGTGACTGCTACGCCGAGCCGTTCGACAACAACGCGAACCCGGCGTTCTCGACCGCCGAACTCGGAATCGTCAAGAGTGTGTGGCGCCGGGTCGCCGACGACTACGCGCCGTTCGACGTCGACGTCACGACCGAGGACCCCGGCTACGCCGCGATCAACCGGTCCTCGTCGTCCGACCTCCAGTTCGGGACCCGGGCCCTCATCACCAACAGCGTGACGCCCTGCTCCAACGGTCAGACGGTCTACTCGGGGACCTGCGGAAGTTGCGGCGGGGTCGCCTACGTCGGGGTCTACGACAACACCGGCTACAACCACGACTACTACCAGCCCGCACTCGTGTTCCAGAACGGGGTTACCGACAACGCGAAGTACGTCGCCGAGGCGACCTCGCACGAGGTGGGCCACAACATCGGCCTCAGCCACGACGGTGCCACGACGGGGTGCGGAAGCACCGGGACCTCGGCCTGCCCCTACTACTACGGCCACGGCAACTGGGCCCCGATCATGGGTGTCGGGTACGGCAAGGCGATGGTGCAGTGGAGCAAGGGCGAGTACGCGAACGCCAGCCAGACGCAGGACGATTTCGTGGTGGCCCAGAGCAACGGACTGCCCCTGCGGGCCGACGACCACGGTGACTCGGCGGCGACGGCCACGGTGCTCGCCGCCCCGAGCGGTTCGGCCACGGGCGTGATCTCGACCCGGGCGGATGTCGACGTGTTCTCGGTGACGGTCGGCGCCGGCCCGGCCACGTTCACCGCGACCCCGGCGCCGCTGTCTCCCGACCTCGACATCCGGCTGACCCTGCGCAACTCGGCGGGGACGGTCATCGCCACCGGCGACCCGGCGTTCGGGGCGACCGGGTACGACTCACCGACCGGTCTCGGGGCGAGTGTGACCGCGACCTTGGTGGCCGGCACGTACACGGTCACGGTCGACGGCGTCGGCTACGGCACGGCCTCGACGGCCTACACCGACTACGCGAGCCTCGGGAACTACACGATCACGAGCTCGGCAGCGACACCGGGGCCGAACTCGGCCCCGACCGCAGTGGCGAGTGCCACCCCGACGTCAGGCACCGCCCCGCTCACCGTGAGTCTCTCGGCCGCCGGCTCGAGCGACCCCGAGGGCGGGCCGCTCACCTACGACTGGTCTTTCGGCGACGGAACTCCGAAGGGCTCGGGGGCGACGGTGAGCCACGTCTACTCGGCGGCCGGTTCGTACACCGCAACCCTCACCATCACCGACCCTGCAGGGGCGACGGCCACGGCCACGGTGGACATCACTGTCTCGGCGCCGATGACGATCGACATCGCGGGTCTGGTGGTGACCGGCGTGCGCAATTCGTCGACGAAGGCGACGGCCACGGCGACGGTAACGGTCCGGGACGCCAACGGTGCGGCGGTATCGGGTGCGTCGGTGACCGGTCAATGGTTCCTCGGGACCAAGCTGTTGTCGACTCGAACGGTGACCACTGTGACCAGCGGAGCGGCAACGTCGTCCTCCTCGAGTCAGAGGGCCTCGGCCGGCCAGGTCTTCAAGTTCTGCGTCACCGGGCTCACGAAGTCGGGGCAGACCTGGAGCCCGACGCTGTTCGCACCGACGACGGCCACTGACTGCGCCACCTGGGTGGTCGCCTAGCGGTCGACCGGTCCGTTTCGCGGCTCCGACCGGTGGGTATCCCCGATTCGGAGTTCGCGAACACGGAGGTCGGTCGATGCGGCGTTTCGGAGTCAGAGGTCCCGGGAGCGGGACATCGCTCGTCGTGGCGGTGGCGGCGACGTTCGTAGCCGCGCTGCTCGGCATGGTTCCGGGGTCGGCGGCCGTTCCCAGGGTTCACGGAATCGGGTTCCTCAAGGGCTGTGACTCCCCGACGATGGTCGGGGAGCAGATGTCGTGCCGCGTCACGGTTCGCAACAGCGTCGATAACGCGCCCGACACGCTCACGGTGACGAGCGTCGTCGATCTCGTCCACGCGGCCGGGGGTGACGACGTGTCGGGCAACTTGCTGCCGTCGCTCACATTCACCTTCGCGGGTGGAGCGTCGTGCAACGCGGGACAGACCCTGTGCACACTGCCGCCGGGCTCGTCGATGGCCTCGGACCCGTTCCTCTTCCACACGGTGACGACCCAGGACGTGCTCTCGGCCAACCCGCTGGTCGATCACGCCACGCTCACCTGGCAGGACACCTGTGACAGCAGTTCTCCGAATTGCCCGGTCGGTAACCAGACGGCGACGACCGGAAGTCAGACCACCCTGCAGGCGCCGAGCGCGTGCCCGAACGTGGTGAAGACGGCGAAGGACAACGGTGACGGCACGACGACCTTCGTGTTCGACCAGGGGACCTTCACCAACGACAACTCGTACGGGGTCAACGCGATCGGCTGGGGCGGTGCGGGCAAGCACACGTTCGGCAACCTGACCGGTTCGGACCGGGCCAAGTTCTCGATCTACAAGCCCGACGGCACGACGCAAGTGCTGGCCTTCGACCTCGACTACATCTCGTCGGGGTCCCGCAAGAAGTACGTCGGGGGTGTGCTCACCCAGCAGCCGCCGACCGCGTCGCTGTACGACTCGCTCGGCCCGTTCGGCGGTGACGGCTCGTTCACCTTCGGAAACCCGCAGTGGGTGCTCGACTGGAACTCGAGCATGGCGGAGAACCTCAACAACCCGGGGGTGTACGCAGCGGGTGTGCTCCAGGCTCCGTACTCGACGCCGGGTCCGTTCTTCGTGAACCCGATCGTGAACTCGCCGAAGACGCTCGGCCCGGCCGACCCGGTGGGTGCCACGTCGTACACGATCGATGCGTCGTCGCCGTGGGCGGGGAACAATGCGACGAGCGGCACACCGAAGTGGAACTTCAACGACTCGTACTCGGTGAAGATCTCCAACGCGGCGTTCCCCGACCCCGACGGTGCGGGTCCGCTCGGTGCGGGATTCGCGGCGGGCGGCTATCTGGCCGGTGTGAGCTTCGTGCACAACTCGCCGGCGAAGTCGTGCCCGACCATCGACGGGTTCCAGATGAACGCCGGCTACCCGAACGGCACCCAGTGGACGATCGCGAAGAACACGCTGGCGATCCCGCTGCACAACACCGGGACGACGGCGACGCTGTCGAAGGCGACGATCTCGTGGCCGGCGACCAACAACGCGTTCGGTAAGTCGAACGGCAACCTGGTGAGCGTCAAGCTCGGGAGGGCGACGATCTACAACACGTCCACGGCGGTTTCGCCGGCGACGATCTCGACGTGGGTCGCCGGGGCGAACCGCACGATTCTCACGGGCAAGACCGTGGTCCTGACCCTGGCCTTCGCCGTCACTCCGGCCCTGGCCGGTCGTTACCGGATCGACCTGGAGTTCGGGTCCGGCAACCTTCTGACCCTCGACATTCCGGACATCACCCCGATCTGAGCCGGTCCGCCGCAACGGTCCCGATGGGCCCCGTTCCCGCCTCCCGGGCGGGAACGGGGCCCATGTCGTTCACGTCTCGGGGTCGATCGCAGGCGCTCTGACCGGATCGCTAAAGGTCGGCGCCCCCGGCGCCGAGGTATGTCCGGAGAGCACCCACTCCGTCCCGGCCGGGCCATCGGCACTATTGCCACGGTCCGCGTTCAGTCTACAATCCTCCGACAGCGCTGGGCGTTCGGATCCCGCGCTTGCCTGGAGGGACGTTCATGGGTGTTCGGCGGAGTAGTCGGATTGCGAAGCGCTCGCTCGCGATCATGGTCGTGGCCGGGGTGGTGGCAGCAGCAGGGTTCGCAGCGGTTCCGGGCGGTGCCGCACTGCCCAAGGTGCACGGCATCGGGTTCTTGAAGGGCTGCGTCTCTCCGACCTCGGTCGGCGCCAAGACGTCGTGCACCTTCACCATTCGCAACAACGTCGACACCGGCCCCGACACGCTCACGGTCACGAGCCTCGTCGACGTGGTCAAGGCGGCGGGTGGCGACGACAGCGCCGGTAACATCCTGCCGTCGCTGACGTTCACCTTCTCGGGTGGCTCTTCGTGCAACGCGGGTCAGACCCTCTGCACCCTGCCGCCGGGCTCGTCGATGGCCTCGGGCCCGTTCCTGTACCACACGGTGACCAGCAGCGACGTGACGTCGGCCAACCCGCTGGTCGACCAGGCGCAGCTCACCTGGCAGGACACCTGCGACAGCAGCGCTCCGAATTGTCCGGTCGGCAACCAGACGGCGTCGACCTCGAGCCAGACCACCCTGCAGGCGCCGAGCGCGTGCCCGAACGTGGTGAAGACGGCGAAGGACAACGGTGACGGCACGACGACCTTCGTGTTCGACCAGGGGACCTTCACCAACGACAACTCGTACGGGGTCAACGCGATCGGCTGGGGCGGTGCGGGCAAGCACACGTTCGGCAACCTGACCGGTTCGGACCGGGCCAAGTTCTCGATCTACAAGCCGGACGGGGTTACCCAGGTCATCGCTTTCGACCTCGACTACGCCTCCTCGGGGTCTCGCAAGAAGTACGTCGGGGGTGTGCTCACCCAGCAGCCGCCGACCTCGTCGCTGTACGACTCGCTCGGCCCGTTCGGCGGTGACGGCTCGTTCAACTTCGGAAACCCGCAGTGGGTGCTCGACTGGAACTCCAGCCTCGTCGAGAACCTCAACAACCCCGGGGTGTACGCAGCGGGTGTGCTCCAGGCTCCGTACTCGACGCCTGGTCCGTTCTTCGTGAACCCGATCGTGAACTCGCCGAAGACGCTCGGCCCGGCCGACCCGGTGGGCGGCAACTCCTACACGATCGACGCCGCGTCGCCGTGGGCGGGTAACAACGGCACGAGCGGTAAGCCGAAGTGGAACTTCAACGACTCGTACTCGGTGAAGATCTCCAACGCGGCGTTCCCCGACCCCGACGGTGCGGGTCCGCTCGGTGCGGGCTTCGCGGCGGGCGGCTACATGGCCGGCGTGAGCTTCGTGCACAACTCGCCGCCCAAGGTGTGCCCGCTCAAGGCCGGCTTCCAGATGAACGCCGGCTACCCGAACGGCACCCAGTGGACGCTGTCGGGGACGACGCTGTCGATCCCGCTCGCCAACCGGGGTACGACGGCGACTCTGTCGAAGGCGACGATCTCGTGGCCGGCGACGAACAACGCGTTCGGCAAGTCGAACGGCAACCTCGTGAGCGTGAAGCTCGGGAGCGCGACGATCTACAACACGTCCACGGCGGTCTCGCCGGTGACCATCTCGTCGTTCGTCTCGGGCGCGAACCGGACCATCAACTCGGGCTCGACCGTCGTGCTCACGCTGACGTTCGCCAAGAGCCCGGCGCTCCAGGGTCCCTACGGGATCGACCTGGAGTTCGGGTCGGGCAACCTGCTCACGATCGACATCCAGGACATCACCCCGATCTGATCGGGTCGGTCGATCACCCGGTCCGCAGTGGACCGGACGGAACTGCCGAGGGGGCCCCGTACGGGGCCCCCTCGCTCGTTCCCGGGTGGTGTCGCTCGGAGTGGCCGGGACTCCGCAGCCTCCCCAATTTCTGCCAACTTCGGGCATCGCCACGTCGATCGGGAACGCTCCCGCCTACGGTGAGCCGATGCCGTCGGGGCCGGACGAGATTCGGGTCGAGATCGTGGCGGCGGTGGAGACGGCGCTGGCGGACGGGCGCAGCGCGGTCCTCGCCGGGGTGGCCGGGATCGGCAAGACGACGCTCGCTCGGACGGTCGACGCTCGGTCGTCCCGGCGCTGTCGCTGGGGTCAGGCGCTGGCGCCCGTGGCCTGGGTGCCCTACCTGCCGTTGGCGCGAGCGATCGATCGACCGCTCGCCGGATCGATACCCGAGGTCGTGGCGGTCGTGGCCGATCGGGTCGGTTCAGGGGTGCTCGTGATCGATGATCTGCAGTGGGCGGATCCCGACACGCTCGACGTACTCCCCGCCCTGGCGACCCGCATCCCGGTGCTCGGTTGTCTGAGGTCGGATGATCCCGAGGCCGATCGGATTCGGGCCGCTGTCGAACAGTGGGCCGAAGTCGTGCCTGTCGAACCCCTCGATCCGGCGACCGCCGCGCGAGTTGTCGAGCGGGTGAATCCGGGCGCGGCGGCGGCCGAGGTGGCGGCGCTCGTCGCGGCATCGGGAGGAAACCCGCTGTTCCTGTCGACCCGCCTCGATGGGCGCGGGTCGGATGAGGCAGCGGCTGATCGTCTGATCGCCATCGTCGCTCGCGCGTCGCCGGCCGCCCGGCGGGCGTTGGCTCGTCTGTGGCTGGGCGCGATCGACGTGTCGGCCGAAGGGCTCGAGGAGTTCGCCGAGCTCGATGAGCTCGGCCTCGTAGCCCTCGACGGAGATCGCGTGCGACCGCGTCACGCGCTGCTCGGTGCGGCGGCGGCCGACCTGCTCGGCACCGACGGGCGAGCCTCCGTGCACGGTGAGCTCGCCGCGCGGAGCAGCAGCGCGGGCGAGGCGGCCCGTCACCTCCTGGCGGCAGGCGATGCGGACGGGGCCCGAGAGTCAGCCGTCGCTGCGGCCGAGACCGCGGTGACGGACCACGAACGGGCCGATCACCTGCTCGTCGCGGCGCGGGCCTCTGCGGAAGACGATCCGGTACTGCTCCGGGCGGCTGCCGAACTGCTCACCGTCGTGCGGATCCCCGAAGCACGCGAGATCATCGTGCGGGCACGGCCGGCAACCGAGGCCGACCGACTGCGCTGCGGTGCGCTCGACCTCCAGACCGCGTACTGGACGGCGGACACCGATGCCGTGCAGGCCGGTCTCGACGCGCTGGCCGGGGCGGTGGAGTCCGGCAAGGCACCCGCCGAAGTCGAGGTCGTGTTCCGCTGCGTGCGAGCGCGCTACCTGGCGCGGGTCGCCTGGGATCCGGCCGGGGCGATCCTCGAGGCGGAGCGAGCGCTTGCGGTCGCCGAGGAGAACGGACTCGAGGTCTCCGATCCGCTCTCGACGCTGGGGTCGGCGGCCCTGGTGACGGGCGACGCACGGTGGCGGGAGTGGTTGGAACGGGCCGTGGTGGCGGCCCGCTCCGAGGGTCGGGTTTCGTTCGAGTTCGTCGCGGCCGACACCCTCTTCATGGGGGAACTCATGCGGGGCAATGCCGCGCGGTGCGTGACCCTTGCGGAGAGCACCATTGAACGCGCGCCGGAACAGGGCGCAGTGAGCACGGTTCAGCAGCACCGCAAGAACCGACTCCTGGCCTGGGGATCGGTGGGGGGAGACGCCGAGGCGGTGGTCTCGGAGGCCCGGGATCTCCTCCGCCTCCGACTCAACCCTCGCGTCCGCGAGCACGCCGAGAGTCAGTTGGCGATCGCCCTCGCCGACCTTGGTCGCGACGACGAGGCGGTCGAGGTGCTCGCGGGCTCCTCGGCGTTCACCGCTACCGATCCGACCTCCCGCGCGATGGTGATCAACGCCCGGGCCGAGGCCGACTGGCTCGCCGGCCGTTTCGACGGCGCGTACGAGGCGGCCGAAGCGTGTCGCGAGCTTCCGATCGGCGACTTCCCCCCGAGGGTGCTGTCGGAACCGCTGCGGCAGTGGGCGGCGGTCGAGACGGGAGGCGATCCGGGTGCGGCGCTCCCGACTCCCGGCTTCGAGAACCTGGCCGCGGCGGCCCTCGAGTCGGCGGGAATCGTGGCGACTGCCCGTGATCCGCACGACATCCGGGCGGAACGCTCCCTTCCTCGCGGCCGCCGAGGCGTGGCTCGCGTTCTCCGTTCGGCTCGCCCGGAGGGCGCGATGGAGGGCCGGCCACGCGGCGGGACTCGCCGGTCGACCGGAGGTCGCGATCGGGATCCTCGAGCCGTTGCACGAGGAACTGGTGGAAGCCGGGTGGTTGCCGCTCCTGCGGCGAGTGCGCCGTTCGCTCCGCGCGGCGGGCCTCGGTGTGCCGATCATCGAAGGTCGGCCCCTCGGTCCGCTCTCGGGCGCCCAGGTCACCGTTCTCGATCTCGTCGCCCGCGGGCTACGGACCGACGAGATCGCCCGCCGACTTCTCGTCGGAACCGAGACCGTCAATGCCCACACCAAGTCGGCGATGCGAAGGCTCGGGGTTCCGACCCGGGTGGCAGCGGCCCTCGAGTTGACTCGGCTCCGGGGCGACCGATCCGATTCGGCGACGGGGCAGGTGTTCGTGCTCGGAACCGACACTCACGGGCCCGGGGGCCCGAGAGTCCCGCGGGTGCCGACGGAGCCGTGGTCTCTGGTGGGAACCCGGGGGGCACTCACCATCGGCACCGCCGATGACGTTCGCCGGGCCGTGCTCGTAGCGATCCGAGGTGCGTCACTGGAATTGAGTCTGCATCCCGATCTCCCGCGGGCGCTCCGGGCGGAACTCACGACGGCGCTCGAGCGGATCGGCACCGTCACGGCCGGAAGCGAGGGTTCGCGTGCTGTCCCGATCGACCCGTTGCTGCGCCGCGCGCTCGAGGTTCTCGCGAACGGCGGCACTGCGGCGGTGGCAGCCGATGCCGCGGGAGTTTCGACTCGCACTCTCTATCGTCGAATCGGTGACCTTCGCCGACGCTTCGCGCTCGACAGCAACAACGAACTCGTCACCCGCGTCGTGACCGGAACTCCGGTGGGTGGTCGCGAGTCGTGATCCGGACGGAATCCGGGATCAGAACTTCGCCTTCACCGGCGACACGAAAGTGATCAGTGGTACCGGGTTGCCGGCGTCGTCGGTCAACGGGGCGGGACGGTACTGCGGGGTCGTGCTCACGATCCCGACGGTCCGGGTGGCCCCCGATGCGAGGCGTCCGAGCGTGATCTTCAGCGCCTTCGTGGACGGGTCCCACGACACGGTCGAGCCCGAGAACGAAGCGCCGAGGGTCCAGTCGCCGCCGGTGTAGACGGTGCCGAGGCGGAAGGCGGTGGCGTTGGCGCAGGGCGTTCCGCCGATGCTGATCCGGTCGTTGGTGCCGTTCTCGGTGACGATCATCGTCACCCCGGTGAGGCTCTTGGCCGTCGTGGTGCCGGCCCACGAGGCGCAGAACGAGGAGGCTTTGATCTTCTCGGTGTAGCGGATGGTGACGACGTCACCGACGGCGAGGCGTTGAGGGCTGGTGCCTCCGTCGGCGACGGCGACGGCCGCAACCTTGGGAGCCGTGGTGTCGATGGTGAGCGCCTTCGCTCCCGACGTGGCCAGCACTCCACCCGAGTTCGTCTCGGCGGCGAGCAGCGTGTACAAGCCCTGGGTCGTGAGTCCCGGATTCAGCGAGAGG
>Ga0208783_10002272_pt1 | contig 11153 bp, 10 predicted proteins | sample DEB19_08_DNA_2_FD_184529 | JGI IMG/M metagenome (GOLD analysis project Ga0208783, IMG submission 184529) | Aqueous microbial communities from the Delaware River and Bay under freshwater to marine salinity gradient to study organic matter... | ecosystem: Environmental > Aquatic > Marine >... | reverse complement strand
CCTGATGCTGGACGCCTCGTTCGAGAAGGGTGCCCGCCACTCCCCGTGCTCGCCGATCGAAATCGCTCCACGTGTGGATGCGGTCCTCGTATTCCTGGGCCGGCGCATCGGGGATGCAGCGGGCAATGGTGTCCCACAGGTCGGCGAAGTTCCAAGTGGTGGATGCGTTCGGCACGGGTGGGATCGTACGCGTAGGGTTTGCCCGGCATGGAGTTCCAGATCCCCGGTGCAGACGACCCGCGTCGACGCGAGGTGCGCGACTGGCTCGAGCGACACCCGCAGCCGACGGCGCGTCAGTTGGCCGAGGCCGGCTACGTGGCCCCGCATTGGCCGGCCCCCTATGGCCTGGCCGCCGATCCGATCCATCAGATCGTGATCGACGACGAGCTCACCAAGGCCGGTATTCGCCGCCCATCGAATCCGATCGGCATCGGTTGGGCCGGCCCGACGATCTTGTTCGCCGGAACCGACGAACAGAAGAAGCGGTATCTCCTCCCGTTGTTGTCGGGTGAGGAGTTCTGGTGTCAGTTGTTCAGCGAGCCCGGGAGCGGAAGCGACCTCGCGAACCTCGGGACCCGTGCGGTGCGCGATGGCGACGAGTACGTCGTGAACGGGCAGAAGATCTGGACGAGCGGTGCGCAATACGCGAAGTTCGGGATCCTCATCGCCCGCACCGCCCCGGACGCCCCGAAGCATCGGGGTGTCTCGTACTTCATCTGTCCGATGGATCTGCCCGGTATCGAGATCCGGCCGATCAAGGAGATGACCGGAGCGTCCACGTTCAACGAGGTCTTCTTCACCGATGTCCGTTTGCCGGCGGCCAATCTCGTGGGCGATGAAGGTGACGGCTGGCGGCTGGCCAAGGTCACGCTCGGCAACGAACGCGTGTCGCTGTCGAGCGGTGGAGTGTTGTGGGGGAGCGGCCCCACCGCTCTCGAGATGCTCGATTCGGTGCGAGCGATGGGCCCGGTGTCCGACCCGGTCATGCGTCAGCGTCTGGCCTCGGTGTACATCGAACACGTGCTCCTCGATCTCATCCGATTGCGCACACTGTCGGCGCGATTGCGTGGAGAACAGCCCGGTCCCGAGGCGAGCATCCGCAAGATCCTCGCCGACGAACACGGTCAGCACGTGATGGAAGTCGCGCGGGACATGTTGGGTGCGGCTGGCCTGCTCCAACAGGTCGAGGGTCGGGCCGAGCGCGGTGGCAACACCGGACTCGGTGGCGGTGGCGGCGTTGGTTTTCGTGCGCTCGAACACCCGGGTTGGTTCGACGGTTACATGTTCGCCCGCGCCCTCACCATCGGTGGCGGTACCGGTGAGGTACAACGCAACATCGTCGCCGAGCGCGTTCTGGGTTTGCCCCACGACGTGGACGTGTTGCAGGGTCTCACGTGGGCCGAGACGCAACGTCGTTCGACGATCTGACGCGTCAGTCGAAAGCCGGGATACCGAGCAAATCCGGGATCTCGCTCAACGAGCCCACGCGGGTGATGTCGTTCGGACGTTCGTGCCATGGGTCGTTCCACCGGTCGACCCATATCGGTACGAGCCCGGCGTCGAGTGCTCCGAGAGCATCCGCGCGCACCGAATCCCCGACGTAGGCGACATCGTGCGCCGCGAGACCGAGTCGGACGCAGGCTTGATGGAACGCCTCGGGTGTCGGTTTGAAACAGTCCTTCGGACACATCGCGAACTCGAACCAGTCGTGCAGACGAAGGCGCTTTGCTTCGCGATCGATGAGGTGATTGTTGGAGAGCACGGCGAGTCGCGTGCGATCGGTCAGTCGATCGAGGGTCGGCACGGCATCCGGGAAGTAGCCGACCCAGAGATCGTCCTCGAATCGGCGAATCAACGTGTCGAGGTCAGCGGGATGGAGATGAGTGAGCACCTCGCGCCAAGCGGTCCGTCGGTCCTCGAACAACTGCCAGGTGTTGCGATGCCAGACGAAATCGTGTTCGGGGTGCCGCTCCCAGAACCGGGACCGGACGTGCTCGAGAAGGGCCTCGGCGTCCTCGTCGTGGGCCACCCGCCCGAGGGTTGTGGTCAGGGATCCCCACCAGTCGATCAGGGTGTCGTCGAGGTCGAAGAGCACGGCCTTGACCTCATGGAGAGCCACGGGAGCACCTTAGGCCGCTGTCCGGTAGCCGGATCTAGCAGGGGGTTTTAGCGCGGGGTAGCGTGAGCGATGTGACCCCCCGTCGGAAGCCCCATTTTTTCGGCTTCTTGCCGGCGGTTTTAGTGCTATTTGCTTCCTGTGGTGGCGGAACCTCGAATGGCGAGGACTCATCCGACGGTGATGGACGGGCATCGGATCCGTGTCCGCTTCCCGCCGAATCGATCAGAGGTCCACTCACCATCGCCACCACCGTGGCCCCGATCACGAGCATCGTGGCCAACATCGCCGCCGGAACTCCGACGGTCATCGAAGGCATCGTTCCGGAGGGAACCAACAGCCACACCTACGAGCCACCGCCGTCGGTGGCCGCGGCTCTGTCGGATGCCGACATCATCCTCATCAACGGCCTCGTGCTCGAAGAGCCCACCAAGGAACTCGCGCTGGCCAACAAGAAGCAAATGGCCGTCATCTGCGAACTCGGCACGGCGGTGCTTCCGGAATCCGAATACATCTTCGATTTCTCGTTTCCGAAAGAGGGCGGCAAACCCAATCCGCACCTTTGGACGAATCCGTCGATGGCCAAGGACTACGCCGCCAAGGTTCGCGATGTTCTGAGCGCGGCCGATCCGAACAACGCCGACATCTACGACGCGAACTATTCGGCCTTCGCGATCAAGATCGACGAGCTCGACGCCGCCCTGAGAGAGTCGAGCGAAAGTCTCGAACCATCGGCCCGTCAACTCCTCACGTATCACGATGCCTACGCCTATTTTGCGCGTGAATACGGCTGGACCGTGATCGGAGCCATTCAGCCGTCGTCGTTCGACGAGCCCACGCCCAAGGAGATCGCCGCACTCATCGACCAGGTCGAGTCCACTGGTGTGAAGGCGATCTTCGGTAGTGAGGTGTTTCCGTCGACGGTTCTGCAACAGATCGGCCAGGAAACCGGCGTTCGTTACGTCGATGTTCTACGAGACGATGATCTGATCGGTGAGCCCGGCGACCCCGAACACTCGTGGCTCGGCCTCATGCGCTTCGACTACGTCACGATGATCGAGGCACTCGGTGGCGATGCTTCGGCACTGATCGATCTCGATGTCTCCGATGTCGGCCCCGACAAGGCGGTGTACCCCCAATGAATGCCGTTCCGGCCCGTTTGGCCTCCGAACCCTTGGTCGTCTTCGATCACGTCACCTGTTCGTACGGTGCGTCGGCTCCGGCCGTTCAGGCCGTCGATCTCGTGGTGGAACCCGGTGAATTCGTGGGAGTCGTGGGTCCGTCAGGCTCCGGTAAGACCACCCTTCTTCGAGCCTTGCTCGGAGCGGTGACTCCGGTGCACGGTGAGGTTCGCCGCAAGGCGGGTCTGCGACTCGCCTATGTGCCCCAACTCGAGACCGTCGACTGGAACTTCCCCGTCACCGTTCGTGAAGTCGTGGCGATGAGTCGTCCCTCACGTTCGTGGTGGCCGCGAATGTCGGCCGATGAACTCGAAGAAATCGAGGCGACGCTCGAGCGCCTCGGCTTGGGCGGCCTGGGTTCGCGACATATCCGCGAATTGTCCGGCGGGCAGCAGCAGCGTGTCTTCCTCGCCCGCGCACTGCTGCAGAAGCCCGATCTCCTCGTCCTCGACGAGCCCACCGCCGGCGTCGACGTTCAGACCCGCCACGAAGTGCTGCACGTGCTCGCCGACCTCAACGAGGCCCCGCCCCGCGGTGGCGGAATCGCGATCGTCCTCACCACGCACGATCTGAATGGTCTCGCCGCACACCTCCCGCGACTCGTGTGTTTCAACCGTTCGGTCGTGGCCGATGGGGCGCCGATCGACGTTCTTCGTCCGTACTTCCTCGAGCGCACCTACGGGGCGCCCATGGAAGTGCTGCACCACGGCGGAATGCCGGTCGTCGTCGAGCACGGTGGTGACGACATCCGCGAACGTCTGAGTCGTCGCGGCGCCTGACGATGCTCGTGTCGTTCGACGCCCTCGAGCCGTTTCACTACGAGTTCTTCCGCAACGGTCTGATCATCGCGACCCTGGCCGGGTTGCTCTGCGGGCTCATCGGCGTCTTCGTGGTGCTTCGAAACATGAGTTACATCGGACACGGATTGAGTCACGCGGTGTTCGGTGGAGCGGCGCTGGCCGCGGTTCTCGATCTCAACTATTTCATCGGTGCCGGATTCTGGGGATTGTTGTCGGGTCTGATGATCGGCCGCGTGGCCCGCAAACGGATCATCGGGGCCGATGCGGCGATCGGAGTGATCACCACGGCGAGCTTCGCCATGGGGCTCGCGCTACAAGCTCGCTACGGCCAGGCGCAGCGAAGCATCGACGCCGTTCTCTTCGGAAACGTGCTGGGCGTGTTCACGAGTGACATCCTCGCGGTGGCCGGAGTGGGCCTGGTGAGCGTCGTGACCGTGATCGTCCTGTATCGCCGCTTGCTCTTCACGACGTTCGATCCGGAAGTCGCCGGCGTGACAGGTGTGAACGTGCCGATGATGGAGGCGGTGCTCATGGTGCTGTTGTCGGCGACGATCCTTGTGACTGTTCGCGTGATCGGCGTTCTGCTGATCTCGGCATTGTTGGTGCTGCCCGCGGTCACGGCACGACTCATGACCAACTCGTTCGGCCGGATGCTGTGGCTCTCTCCGATTCTCGGAGCTCTGTTCGGCGTGTTCGGTATGTACGCGAGCTGGTACGCCGACGTGCCGAGCGGCGCGGTGATCATCCTCGTGGGCACGGGTGTCTTCATCGTGGTGTACACGCTCGTGGGGGTGCGCCGCCGAGCACGGGTGGCCGGACTCGATCACCACTCGGGCCCGGCACTCTCCATCAACTGACTCCCGACCAACCTTCCCCCTCCGTTCCCTTGTGGTTCTGGTGAGGTTTTTTCACCGTATAAGTGAAAAAACCTCACCAGAACCACGAAGCGGGGGCCCCGATCGTCAGAGCCAGACGGGGCCGTCGGGGGTGTCCCGGACCTCGATCCCGATCGCGGTGAGGCGGTCACGGATCAGGTCCGAGAGGTCGTAACGCTTGTCGGCGCGTACCGCCGAACGAAGTTCGATCATGACGTCCATGACCGGCGCGATGGCCTCGCGCGGATCGGCGAGTCCCTTCACGGCCGCCTCACCGAGGCGGACGATCATCGATCGCAGCGCCGCGTGAGCGCGATCCATCGCATCGCTCTGCAAGGTGTCCGCCGACCACGATCTGATCGCCGACTCGAGATCGAGAGCGGCCCGCACCGCCTCCGCCGAATCACCACGACTGATCGCTGCCTCGAAGGCGGATTCGGCGGCCGACACGTCATCGGCGAGTGATGCTGAAGACGAAGCCGAGTCGGTAGGGCTCGGGCTGGCCGGTGTCGGTGCGGCGACCGCCTGCACCCGAGCGCCCGACGGATCACGGAGCGCATCGATCGGCACGACTGAGCCCGTCTGATGCACCACCGAACGACCGCGCTTGCGGACGGTCACGGTTCCGTTGCCGATGACCGTCGCGGTGGCGGCGTCGATGTCGATCACCAGGCCGGTGTGCTCGTCGATGCCGAGGACATGTGCCGTATCGGGCAATTCGTCCTCGAGCATGGCGAGTCGTCGTTCGCCGAGGTAGCAGAAGCGCGTGTCGTGATGTCCGCCCTCGGTGTTGTCGTAATGCGGAATCACGGCGACTTCGAGACCGATGGTGGCGAGTACGTCGAGACCTTCGAGCCAGTAGGGGTCCTGGCCGACCTTGTAGACCTCGTACACCGGAACCGTGTAGCGCCCGAGCGTGAGCGCAGCCGCCGATGCAAAGGTGACCGCGCCACCCGAACGAAGTTTCGTGCGCACGACGTCCGGAACGGGGGTTCCCTCCCATTGTCGCAACGCGTACGTGGGACTACCCGGTCCGGCGAAGAGATAGTCCGCCCGACGGATCGCGCTGAGTCCCTTCTCGACCTCGACGGTGTCGGCGCCCTTGATGCGCGTGAGGCCGGCAACCTCGATCGGATGACCGACGCTCTGTCGGAAGTACTCCACGGCGCGTGAGGCGAGCTCGGGGGCGTTCTCCTGGAAACCGTATGGGGTGTCGAGAACGACTGCCTTGGCGCCTTGGGGCAGGCGCGCGATGAGTTCGCGGTGGTGCTTCATCATGGTCGGAGCGGTTTCGCCCGAGCCCATGATCGTGAGGAGGCGGGGAGACGTCGTCATGCGAGAAAACCGTTCTTCATGTTGGAGACGAGCACTTCCGCGAAGCGCTCGGGATGTTGTGCGTGCAGATCGTGGTGGGCCGGTCGGAACCAGTGGGCCCGGGCCGAAGGGATTGCGCTCATTGCTGCTTCGACGGCCTTTTCCTTATTGCGCGTCCACGCGACGTCACCCGAGTCGGCCGGGACAAACAGCACCGGGCGCTCGATGCGGTGGAAGAAATCGCTCGGACGATGCGTCCACAGCTCATGGAGGATCTTCAGGTGACGTTCGAGAGTGAGCCACGGTCGGATGGTTCCGTCGGCGAGGACCTCGAAATTCGACAGGGCCCCGACGATGCCCGACTCGGGCCAATCCGCATTCATCGATCGCATGGCGGCTTCCATCCGTCCGAAACGCGTGCCGATGAGATTCGGAGGTCGAAGCGCACTCGCGCAGTCGTCCCAACTCGAGAAGTTCCGACCGAGTTCAATCATGCCCCCGTCGACCGCGACGGCGCCGACCACGACATCGGGTCGTTCGTGGGCCGCATGGACGACCACGTTGCCGCCCCATGATTGGCCCACGAACACCGCGCGAGCGATGCCGAGCGTTTCGAGAAGTGCGGCGAGGTCGCCGACGACGGTCGAGAAGTCGTAACCATCATCGGGTTTGTCGGAGCGACCGTGACCTCGAAGGTCGACGGCCACCGACCGGATGCCCTGTCGACTCAGAGCGGCTCCGGCGCCGTCCCACATCCGGGCGTTCGAAGCCAGACCGTGAACGAGCAGAACGGGGGGAAGCGAGGTGTCGAGGGCGGTTGGCTGACGGTCGATGATGCGCAGACGCATGCCTTCGGCCACCGGAACGAGTTCGACCCGGCCGTCGGTGAGCGGAAACTGCTCGTCGATTGATGCATGACCGGCCGACATCACCCGTGAGTCTGCCCCGTGCGAAGGCACATGGCACGATGGGACCATGGCGAATCCCGTCACCGACGCGCTCGACGCGAGGATCGATGTTTTGCGCGGGATTCTCACCGATCTCGACCGGGTCGTGGTGGCCTTCAGTGGCGGAGCCGACTCGGCTTTCCTCGCCGCGATCGCGCACGAAGTGCTGGGTCCCGAACGAACCCATGCGGTCACTGCGGTCTCGCCGAGTCTGGCCGGTTCGGAGGAAGCTGATTGTCGGTCGTTGGCCGACGAGTGGGGGCTTCGTTGGACTCCCATCGACACCGACGAGATGGAACGAGCCGCCTACCGAGCCAACGACGTCGATCGCTGTTATCACTGCAAGGCCGAACTCATGGATGTCGTGGCACCGATCGCGACCGTCGAGCGAGCGGTCGTGATTCTCGGTGTCAATGTCGACGATCTCGCCGATCACCGACCCGGTCAGCGAGCGGCTCTCGAACGCGGAGCGGTGTTTCCGCTCGTGCAAGCCGGACTCGACAAGGCAGATGTTCGTGAAGCCTCGCGACGCATGGGACTTCGCACATGGGACAAGCCGGCGGCGGCGTGTCTCGCCAGTCGAGTTCCCTACGGAACGCCGGTGACCGTGGAGGTCCTGTCGCGTGTGGATCGAGCCGAAGCGGCCCTGCGAAATCTCGGGTTCCGGCAGGTGCGGGTCCGCCACTACGGCGAGACGGCGCGGATCGAGGTCGACGAGGCCGAGTTGGCGCGAGCGATCTCCGCCCGGCGAACCATCGTGGAATCGATCAAGTCGGCGGGTTATCGATACGTCACCCTCGACCTCGAGGGTTTCCGAAGCGGAAACCTCAACGACGGACTCGTGGCCGGTGCGACGGTTCGTCCGCCCGAGGCCGACCCCCGTAGGGTTCCCGATCAGCGCTAACCCGTCGAAAGGACGATTCCATGAAGCTGTCGATGATGTTGAACTACGCCGGTGGCTTCCATGCCGCCGTCGACCGGGTTGTCGAACTCGAGAAGGCCGGACTCGACGTCGTCTGGATCGCCGAGGCCTACAGCGCCGACGCCATCAGTCAGGTCGGTTATCTCGCCGCCAAGACTCAGCGCGTCGAGATCGGAACTGGAATCGTCAACGTTTACAGCCGAACGGCCGCGCTCATGGCGATGACTGCGGCTGGTTGCGACTACGTGAGCAACGGTCGGTTCATCCTCGGACTCGGCGCGAGTGGTCCGCAGGTCGTCGAAGGTTTCCACGGCGTGCCGTACGAGAAGCCGATGCAGCGCATCAAGGAGTACATCGAAGCCTGTCGCATGATCTGGAAGCGTGAGCAGCCCTTCCAGATGGATGGCCAGACGGTGAAGGTTCCGCTGCCCGCCGGCGAGGGCACCGGACTCGGCAAGCCGCTCAAGATCATCAAGCCGGGTCAGGAGATCCGGACCGACATTCCGATCTGGTGGGCGAGCCTCATGGGGCTCAGCGTTCAGGCCACCGCCGAAGTCGCCAACGGATGGCTGCCGATCTTCTTCGATCCGGAGAAGTTCCACAACGTGTGGGGTGACGATCTGAAGAAGGGACTCTCGAAGCGCGATCCGAGTCTCGGCAAGTTGCAGATCTCGGCCGGCGGCATGTTGCTGATCGACGAAAAGATGACCGGCGAAGCACAGCAGAAGGTCCTCGACTTCGCGCGTCCCAACGCAGCTCTGTACATCGGTGGCATGGGAGCTCGTGACAAGAACTTCTACAACACGATCTGCAAGAAGTACGGCTACGAGAAGGAAGCGATCGAGATCCAGGATCTCTACCTCTCCGGCAAGAAGGACGAAGCGGCCGCGGCCGTGCCCGGCGAGATGCTCGCCAACAGCAACCTCGTCGGACCCAAGAGCTACATCAAAGAGCGCCTCGCGGCGTTCAAGGAGGCCGGCGTCACCGTGCTGTCGGTGAATCCGGTGGGTCCCAATGCCGTGGAGCAGATCGAAACTCTGAAGGAACTGGTGGGCTGATGTCGGTGCAGGTGGGGGGATCGGTTGCCGCCGGCTGGGAGCCGGTGCGCGATGCATTCGTGGCCAATCTCGAGAGCGGCGAGGAAGTCGGTTGTGGTGTCGCGGCGTACCACCGTGGACGCAAGGTGGTCGACCTGTGGGGCGGGCACTTCGACAAGGCTCGTTCTCTCCCGTATCAGGAGGACACTCTTCAACTCGTCTTCTCCACCACCAAAGGAATCACGGCCATCGCCGTGGCGATGTGCGTCGAGCGCGGACTTCTCTCGTATGGCGAGAAGGTGTCCACCTATTGGCCCGAGTTCGCGGCCCACGGCAAAGGTGATGCCACGGTGGCGCAGCTTCTGTCCCACCAGTGCGGTCTCTACACCGTCGACGGAGACATCTCGCTCGCCGAGGCTCTCGACTGGACCACGATCACCGCGCGCCTCGCGTCCACGGCACCGCGCTGGGAGATCGGCGCCAAGCACGGCTATCACGCGCTCACCTACGGATGGCTCGCCGGCGAACTCGTTCGTCGGGTCGATCCGGCCCATCGCAGCCTCGGTCGTTTCGTGGCCGAGGAAATCGTTGCGCCGTTGTCGGCCGAACTCTGGATCGGACTTCCCGAATCGCACGAACCGCGGGTGTCGCCGATGATCGGCGGGCTCAATCAGACGCCCGAGGATGTCGATCCGGCGGTCAAGGCCATGCTCGAACAATTCATGGGCCCGAACTCGCCCGGTGGCCAAGCGCTGTCGCTCAATGGCGCATTCGGTGGTGACGGGGCGTTCAATCGTCGTGATGTCCACGCCGCCGAGATTCCCGCGGCGAACGGAATCAGCAACGCCCGCAGCCTCGCCCGCGTCTACGCGGCCACGATCGGCGAAGTCGACGGTGTCCGGCTGTTGGCGCCGGCCACGGTCGAAACCGCTCGTCGAACCGTCACTCCCGACGGCGAACCCGATGCGTGTCTCATCATGCCCACGACATTCGGCATGGGTTTCATGACGCACGGACAATTCACGCCCTACGCCGGTGCGGGATCGTTCGGACATCCGGGTGCCGGTGGATCGGTGGCCTTCGCCCAGCCCGAGCGCGAACTCGGTTTCGCCTACGTGATGAATCAGATGGCCACCAACTTGGCCAACGATCGACGGGCTCAGGTGCTCACGGATGCGGTGGCTGCGTGTGCAGATGCCGCGTCGCGTTGACGTAGACCACGGACGCGATCGCCGCGGCCACCGCGAACGACGTGATGGCGGCCCGCACGCCGATGACGTCCGACAGTACGCCAGCTGACGCGCTCGTGACCGACATCATGAGCGTGACGAGCGCGAAGTCGCCGGCGATGATGCGACCGCGCATTTCGTCGGGCGAGCGCATCTGAAGACCGAACGTGCTCAACGTCCACTGCGCGCCACCACCCAGATGCGCCATGGTGATGAACAACGCGGCCAGCGCGAAAACGGGCATCCACGCCCCGACGATGTAACAACAACTGAACACCAGACTCGAGTACCCGCAGACCCGGATCACTCGGCCGAGGTCGTTGCCGGTGTAGCGCGAGGCGAGGAGTGGTCCGATGCCGGCGCCGAGCCCACGGGCGCCGATCAGTACCCCTCGTGAAGCATCGCCACCCTTGAACACATCGGACGCGAGGACCGCGAGTTGCGACACCACTCCGCTACCCACTGCGAAGGTGGTCTTCGACAACATGAGCGCGAGGAGAACCGGATCCTTGCGAGCGTGGGTCAGCGCTTCGCGCATGTCGGCAAGGGGTCGAAGCCGGTGGCGCCGCTGACTGGGGTCCCGTGGTGCCTGCATGGGTGTGCGGATCGACGCGAAAAGAAAGCCGGCCAAAACGAATGACGCGGCGTTGGCGATGAAGCAGGCGTCGCGGCCGAAGATCGACGCGAAGATTCCGCCGATGGCCGCACCGATGGCGAGCATCACGCCCCAGG
>Ga0208783_10002271_pt1 | contig 11155 bp, 10 predicted proteins | sample DEB19_08_DNA_2_FD_184529 | JGI IMG/M metagenome (GOLD analysis project Ga0208783, IMG submission 184529) | Aqueous microbial communities from the Delaware River and Bay under freshwater to marine salinity gradient to study organic matter... | ecosystem: Environmental > Aquatic > Marine >... | reverse complement strand
GGCCGGAGGTGATGTCGGTCGCCACGCAATGCGCGTCTGCCGGCGTGTGCCGCTTCAGCCACGCCATGTCGCGCGTCTGCGGTGCCGCACCCGTGACGACGAGGAACTTGTCCTGCTCGAGCCTGGTGACGGTGAGGTCGGCCTCGATGCCGCCGCGGTCGTTGAGCCACTGGGTATAGACGATCTTGCCCGGCTCCACGTCGACATTCGCCGCCGAGACACGGTTCAGCACCTTGCACGCGTCGCGGCCCTCGACCGAGTATTTGGCGAAGCTCGACTGATCGAAGAAAGCACAGTTGGTCATCAGCTGCCTGGCCTCGTGGTCGGCACAGGAGAACCAGTTCTGGCGGCCGTAGGAATATTCATATTCCGGCTTCACGCCGTCACGCGCATACCAGTTGGGGCGCTCCCAACCATTCACCTCGCCGAACACCGCGCCGAGTTCCTTCTCGTAATGATAGAGCGGCGAACGCCTGACGCCGCGCGCCGTCTCGGCCTGACGGTAAGGCCAGTGCATGGCGTAGAGCAGGCCCAGCGACTCCGTCACCCGCTCGCGCACGTAATTCTTCACCGACTGGAACGGATGGATGCGGCGGATGTCCATGCCGGCCACATCCATCGGCGGGTGGCCGTTCTTGATCCACTTCGACAGGACGAGGCCAGCACCGCCCGACGACTGAATGCCGATCGAGTTGAAGCCCGCCGCCACATAGACGTTCTTCACCTCCGGCGCCTCGCCGAGATAGTAGCGGTTGTCGGGCGTGAAGCTCTCGGGGCCGTTGAAGAACAGCTGGATGCCCGCCGTCTCGAGCAGAGGCACGCGGTTTATGGCATTGCCGAGGATCGGTTCGAAATGGTCCATGTCCTCCGGCAGCGTCACGAAAGCGTGTTCCTCGTCGATGCCGCCGCCGCCCCACGGCTTGGCCTTGGGCTCGAAGGCGCCAACCATCAGTTTGCCGGCATCCTCCTTGTAGTAGGTGCACTCGTCGGGCACGCGCACCACCGGCATGTTGCGGGGAAGCGCCGCGATGGGCTCCGAAACGATGTAGAAATGCTCACAGGCATGGAGAGGAATGTTGACACCAATGGAGCGGCCAAGCTCGCGCGACCACATGCCCGACGCCACCACCACCTTGTCAGCGAGGATCGTGCCGTCGGTCGTCTCGACGCCATAGGCGGCCCCGTCCCTGGTGAGGATGCGCGTCACCTTCACGTTCTCGAACACCTTTGCGCCCCGCGTGCGGGCACCCTGGGCCAGCGCCTGGGTGACGTCGATCGGGTTCACCTGTCCGTCTTTTGGCAGGAACACGCCGCCCTTGACGCTCTCCATGTTGTAGTGCGGCAGCCGCTCGTGGATTTCCCCTGTCGAGATCACCTGCACGTCGAGGCCAAAATTCTTGGCCATAGAGGCGCCGCGGATCAGTTCCTCGAGGCGGCCGTCGGTGAGGGCCACCGAGATCGAGCCGTTCTGCTTGAAGCCCGTCGCCTGGCCGGTTTCTTTCTCCAGCCCCTCAAAAAGCGTGGTCGTGTATTTGGCGAGTTCGGTCAGGTTGCGCGTGGCACGCAATTGGCCCACCAGCCCTGCCGCATGCCACGTTGTACCCGATGTCAGCTGCTTCCTTTCCAGCAGTACCACGTCGGTGATCCCCTCCTTGGTCAGGTGATAGGCGATCGAACAGCCGACGATACCGCCGCCAATGATGACGACGTCGGCGCGGGCGGGCAGGGACTTTGACATCAGGTAGACTCCGGATAAGGTGGTGAATTCTTCTAACAGCACAGGGGTCACGCCCGGAAGCGCCAAACCACCTCACGGGAGCGGGCCAGCCCTTCACCTCCCGCCGGTCCAGCGGCCAAATTCCTTTGCAGGGCGATTCCATTTGCCTTAAACGCCGTTCGACACAACGAACGGATCGTTCCATGCATCAAGGTGACATTTCTCCGGCCGAGGCCTACCAGCGGCTTCAGAACAACCCTGCCGCAGTGCTGATCGACGTGCGCACCCAGCCGGAATGGGTGTTCGTGGGCGTGCCTGCGGTGGAGCGGCTGATCCGCCTGTCCTGGCAAGTCTTCCCTTCCATGCAGGTCAACGCGAACTTCGTTGCCGAGGTGGAGCAGATGGGCCTGCCGAAGGACGCCGAAATCCTGTGCATCTGCCGGTCCGGTGCGCGCTCGGCCTCGGCGGCCTCGCTGCTTACGCAGGCGGGCTACAGCAATGCGTGGAACGTGGCGCAGGGCTTTGAAGGTGACAAGGACACCACCGGTCACCGTGGAACGCTTGGCGGCTGGAAGGCCGCGGGACTGCCCTGGGTTCAGAGCTAGTGAAAGCCAGGAAGCGAGTGCGATGAAGAAGCGCAAGTCAGACCCGAAGACCTGGGGCGACGCCACCAAGCTCGTCCGCGGCGGAACGCACCGCACGGAGCATGGCGAGACATCCGAGGCGCTCTTCCTCAACTCCGGGTTTGTTTATGACGAGCCAGAAACGGCAGAGAAGCGTTTCTCGGGTGAGGAAGACGGCTATGTCTATGGCCGTTACGGCAACCCGACGGTCACCATGTTCGAGGAACGTCTTGCGCTGCTCGAGGGGGCGGAAGCCTGCTACGCTGTGGCATCGGGCATGTCGGCCGTGTTCGGGGCGCTCGCCTGCCAGTTGAAGGCCGGTGACCACCTCGTGGCATCCAAGGCGCTGTTCGGCTCCTGCTACCAGATCGTGACGTCGATCCTGCCGCGCTTCGGCATCCGTACCACGCTGGTGGACGGCAAGGACCTCAATGCCTGGAAGGAAGCCATCACCTCCGAGACGAAGTGCGTCTTCCTCGAGACGCCGTCAAATCCCGGCCTCGAAGTCACCGACCTCGAAGCGGTCTGCACCATCGCCAAGGCCAAGGGCGCCAACGTTGTGGTCGACAATATCTTTGCAACGCCCATCCTCCAGCGTCCTCTGAACTACGGCGCGGACGTCATCGTCTATTCCGGCACAAAGCACATGGACGGGCAGGGGCGCGTCCTTGGCGGCGCCATCATGTCGACGAAGACGTTCAAGGACGAGCAACTCAAGCCCTTCCTGCGCCACACCGGCCCCTCGATATCGCCATTCAACGCCTGGGTGCTGCTGAAGGGCCTCGAGACGCTGAAGCTCCGCGTGGAAGCGCAGAGCCATTCCGCCAAGCGGGTGGCGCAGGCACTGGAGGCCATGCCGGGCGTCGCCCGCGTCCTCTACCCGCATCTCGACTCGCATCCGCAGGCGGCGCTCTGCCGCAAGCAGATGAAGCTTGGCGGCACCATGGTCACCTTCGAGGTCGAGGGCGGCAAGAAGAAGGCCTTCGACCTGCTGCGCCACCTCGGCATCATCGACATTTCAAACAACCTCGGTGACGCCAAGTCGCTGATGACGCATCCGGCTTCCACCACGCACCGCAACATCGGTGCCGAAGCCCGCGCCATGATGGGCATTACCGAGGGCATGGTGCGCCTCTCTGTGGGGCTTGAGGATGTCGACGATCTGATTGCGGATTTGAAGCAGGCTCTGGCGGCCTGACCCGGCGGCGATCAAGGCATCACGGCGCCGAACCCCGCCGTGCCAGCAATTCCGAAAGGAGAAGGTGGACCAGTGCAACGCCCGCGCTGATCCCTGCTGCGAGGCCAAGGACCGGGAGGCCCTTCCAGTCCAGCAGTCCCGCGCCCACGGCTGAGCCGATGGCGATCCCCGCATAGCTCATTGCCGCATTGAGCGCGAGCGCCAACGCGGGGGCGCTTGGTGCAATGGTGACAAGCCGCAGTTGCTGCGGTGGCATGAAGCACCATGCGAAACTGCTCCACAACATCACGATTCCTGCCAGTAGCCATGGGTTCCATGGCATCACCCCGAAGAGCGGCAGCATTGCCATTTGCGCGAGGCAAACCAGTACCAGCGTCTTGAGTGCCCCGAAGCGGTCGCTCAGGTAGCCGCCCATGATATTGCCGCCCACAGCCCCCAACCCGAACAGCACGAAATAGACCGGCAGCAGCCCGGCCTCGGTTCCGGTCGAGGCCTCGACGATCGGCCCGAAGAAGGTGAACATGATGTAAACCGACGTCATCAGCGTGGCGGTGAAGGTCACCGCCACCATCAACTTCAGATTGCCCAGCGCCGAAATGATGCTTGCGACGTTGCCGGCGGGCACATGGATGTTGGGCGGAATGAAGCGCAGCAGCACCACGGCGCAGAGTGCTGCAAGCGCCGCGACGAGAAAGAACGGCGCATGCCAGCCGAAGCGATAGGCCATCCAAGCGCCAAGCGGCACGCCGATGACCTGTGCCATGGTCATGCCGGCGAAAACCTTGGCCAATGCCCGGCCGCGCTCCGCAGCCGGTGCGACGGCCACCGCCACGCCCGCCGAGAGCGGCGTGTAAAGTGCGGCGCCCAGAGCCACGATGAGGCGCGACAGCGCCAGCATCGTGAGCGTCGTCGACACTGCCGACAGCAGCGTGCCCATGCAGAAGAGGCCAAGCGCACCCGCCAACACGGTGCGTCGTGGCAGGCGTCCCGTCAGGGCAGCGCCAATGGGCGAGAGCAGGGCATAGGCGATTGCGTAGCCAGTGACGACGATGCCGGCATCCGCCTTCGACACGGCCAACGCCTCGGCGATTGGCGACACGATTCCGATCACCACGAAGACGCCCATGCCAACAACGAAGTTGCCCAGCGCCAGAAGCGTCAGCAGAGGCGAGGACTTCTCCTCTTGCGCGACGATTTCCATGCGGGAGGACGTCAGACGATGGCGGACGAGACGTCGCGGATCGACGTCTTGGCGAGGCTCGAATGCAGGGCACACTCCGCCGCGCGCAAGGGGGCTGACAGGATCTGGCCAAGCTGTGCGGCCACCGGGCACCTCGAATGCGGGTCGGTCTTGTGCATGCGGAAGACGTTTTCGTCCTCGACCGCGAAATAGACGTCGGCCAGCGTGATCTCGGCGGGGTCGCGGTTGAGCTCGAACCCCCCCGCGCGGCCCGCTACGGATTTCACCAGATGTGCCTTTTCGAGTTCGGTCATCAGACGGCGGATGACCACCGGATTGGTGTGCACGCTTTCGGCGACAAGCCCCGAGCACACGGGCCCCTTGCCCTTGAACCGGGCGAGGACGCTCATGGCGTGGACGGCGACGACGAAGCGACTGCTGCTCAACATATTGGTAACTCCACGAGTTACATCGGCACGGCGGTGCCAAAGGTCAAGCGAATAAATGGGGCGTGGGTGAGGGGATTGTTAACCGGGTCCGTCGAAAACTGCGACAGGAATCAAAAGGACTTGGCCCATGCGCCGCTTTGACTTCGTCGTTACCTGCGTTTGCCTTGCGCTGTTGGGGTATTTCGGCTGGCATGCCTACAAGGGCCCGCGCGGATTCCCCTACCGTGACGGTCTGGAAGTGAAGGTGGCAAACCTCCAGGACAAGTTCGAGGGCCTGCAAAAGGAGCGCGAGACGTTGGAAGGCAAGGTTTCGCTGCTCCGCCCCGAGAGCATCGACCCGGACCTCCTCGATGAACTTGCCCGGGGTGACCTCGATCTCGCCAAGCCGACCGACGTCGTCGCCTTCACCTCGCGACAAATCTCCGAGTGAAATCCGTGGCGTAAACCGAAATTCGGTTAATTCCTGAAAGCCCGTGCTTTCTCAGTATGTTGAATGCTATGTATCCCCCAGTTGTCATGCCTGGAGGACGCTTTCATGGCGGTCAAGTCGGCCTATATCTCCAAGAAATCCGCAAAGGGCGACAAGCCCAATCTGACGAACAGCGGCTTCACCACCGAAGAGGAGCTGTTGGCCTATCGCGAGATGCTGCTGATCCGCCGCTTCGAAGAGAAGGCAGGCCAGCTCTACGGAATGGGCTTCATCGGCGGCTTCTGCCACCTCTACATCGGCCAGGAAGCCGTCGTCGTGGGCATGGAAATGGCACAAAAGGAGGGTGACCAGGTGATCACCTCCTACCGCGACCACGGCCACATGCTTGCTGCCGGCATGGACCCCAAGGGCGTCATGGCCGAGCTCACCGGCCGCAAGGGCGGGCTCTCCAAGGGTAAGGGCGGTTCAATGCACATGTTCTCCAAGGAGAAGCAGTTCTATGGCGGCCACGGCATCGTGGGCGCCCAGGTGCCGCTGGGCGCAGGCCTCGCCTTCGCCAACAAGTATCGCGGCAACGACAATGTCTCGGTCGCCTATTTCGGCGACGGTGCGGCGAACCAGGGCCAAGTCTACGAGACCTTCAACATGGCCTCGATCTGGAAACTCCCCGTGATCTTCGTGATCGAGAACAACCGCTACGCGATGGGCACCGCCGCCACGCGTTCCACTGCCGTTGCCGATCATCTCGGTGCCCGCGGTGCCGCCTTCGGAATTCCCTACGAGCAGGTAGACGGCATGGACGTGCGCGCGGTGCGTGACGCCGCCGAGCGCGCCATCCAGCACTGCCGCGCGGGCGAGGGTCCCTACATCCTTGAGATGATGACCTACCGCTATCGCGGCCACTCCATGTCGGATCCGGCCAAGTACCGTTCCAAGGAAGAAGTGCAGAAGATGCGCGAGGAGCATGACCCGATCGAGCAGGTCAAGGCCCGCATCCTCAATGCCAAGCTCGCCACCGAGGACGACCTCAAGAAGATCGATGCCGAGATTCGCGCCGTCGTCACCGAGGCGGCGGAATTTGCACAGAACGATCCGGAGCCCGATCCCTCGGAGCTCTATACCGACATCTACGTGAACGCCTGAGCCGGGGACACCAATGCCATCCATCCTCATGCCCGCACTCTCTCCCACCATGGAAGAGGGCAAGCTCGCCAAGTGGCTCAAGAATGTGGGCGACATGGTGAAGCCCGGCGATGTCATCGCCGAGATCGAGACCGACAAGGCCACGATGGAAGTCGAGGCGGTTGACGAAGGCCCGCTCACAGCCATCCTCATCCCCGCCGGCACGGAGAACGTGAAGGTCAACACGCCCATCGCCGTGATCGGTGAGGCCGATGCCGTACCGGCGCCCAAGGTTGAGGCGCCCAAGCCGGCGGATGCCGCGGCTGTCGCCGCACCCGCCGTCATCACAGCGGCGCCCGCCGCCTTGCCTGACCTGCCCGCCGGCACCGAGATGGTCACCATGACGGTGCGCGAGGCGCTGCGTGAGGCCATGTCGGAGGAGATGCGCCGCGATCCGGACGTGTTCCTGATGGGCGAGGAAGTGGGCCAGTACCAGGGTGCCTACAAGATTTCCCAGGGCATGCTCGATGAGTTCGGCCCGCAGCGCGTCATCGATACGCCGATCACCGAGCATGGCTTCACCGGCCTCGCCGTGGGTGCGGCCTTTGCCGGCCTGAAGCCGGTCGTCGAGTTCATGACCTTCAACTTCGCCATGCAGGCGATCGACCACATCATCAACTCCGCCGCCAAGACGCATTACATGTCGGGCGGCCAGCTCAACTGCTCCATCGTGTTTCGTGGCGCGTCAGGTGCCGCCGCCCGCGTCGCCGCCCAGCACAGCCAGGACTATGCCGCCTGGTATGGCCAGATTCCCGGCCTCAAGGTGGTGATGCCGTACTCCGCGGCTGACGCCAAGGGCTTGCTCAAGTCGGCCATCCGCGACCCGAACCCCGTCGTCTTCCTCGAGAACGAGATCCTTTACGGCAAGAGCTTCGAGGTCCCGAAGGTCGACGACTGGCTGGTGCCCATCGGCAAGGCCCGCATCGCCCGCGTCGGCCACCACGTCACCATCGTCTCCTTCGGCATCGGCATGACCTATGCGCTTGCCGCCGCCGAAAAGCTCGCCGCCGAGGGCATCGAGGCCGAGGTCATCGACCTCCGCACCATCCGCCCGATGGACCTCGCCACCATCGTGGAGAGCGTGAAGAAAACCAACCGCTGCGTGGCCGTGGAGGAGGGCTTCCCACAGTTCTCCGTCACCTCCGAAATCGCCGCCCAGGTGATGACGCATGCCTTCGATTACCTCGACGCGCCCGTCGCACGCGTCGCCGGCAAGGACGTACCCATGCCCTATGCGGCCAATCTCGAGAAACTGGCGCTGCCCAATGCCGATGAGGTGGTCGCCGCTGCAAAGGCTGTGCTCTATGTCTGACCATGATCACCACCACCACAACCACCACGGCGAAATGCACCCGCACCAGCTGGAGCCGCCGCACGAGGTGTTCCACGATGCCAAGGCCGGCGAAGTCGCGCGCGCCTGGATCACCAATGGTGGGCTGAGCCTGTCGCTCCACGCCATGGCTTTCGGCACGCCCGACGTCTGGGGCCACGTGCTGGCCGGCATGGCGCAGCAGGTTGCTGCCGCCTGTGCCGAGATGGGCCATGGCAACCCGTCTGACAATTTCGCCGCCATCCGCAAGGTGCTGAACGAAGACCTCACGAAGGTGGCCGCCCAGCTCTCGCCGCTCGCCAACAAGGGCTGAGCCAAGTTACGACCAGCACCGCCGGGCGCGCCCGGCGGTGAAGGCAAAAAGGAATGGGGAACTCCGACGATGCCCGTGAATGTGCTCATGCCCGCCCTGTCGCCCACCATGGAGAAGGGCAAGCTTGCCAAGTGGCTCAAGAAGGAGGGCGACGCCGTCAAGTCCGGTGATGTCCTGGCTGAGATCGAGACCGATAAGGCCACGATGGAAGTCGAGGCCGTCGACGAGGGCACCATCGGCAAGCTTCTGATCGCCGCAGGCACCGATGATGTGGCCGTCAACACACCCATCGCCGTGATCCTCAGCGAGGGCGAGAAGATGGGCGACGCACCTGCCGCCACGGCCCCGCGGGCAGCCGCTCCCGCCACTGCGCCCGCAGCAACCCCTGCCGCTGCAATGCCTTCTCCGGTTGCCGCTGCCAGGACCGAAGGCTCCCGCGTCTTTGCCTCGCCGCTTGCCCGCCGGGTGGCGAAACAGAAGGGAATCGACATCGCCGTCCTTCTCGGCTCCGGCCCCCACGGCCGCATCGTTCTGAAGGATGTGGAAAGCGCCAAGCCCGGCGCAACTCCTGCCTCCAAGCCGGCCTCTGCCGCACCCGCCTTCGCCGCGCCGCCGTCTGACGATCTGGTGCTCCGCAACTTCGCAGCCGATTCCTACGAACTCGTGCCGCATGACACGATGCGCAAGGTCATCGCGCGCCGCCTCACCGAGTCGAAGCAGACCATCCCGCATTTCTACGTCTCGGTGGACGTTACCCTCGACCACCTGCTGGAGCTGCGCGAGCGGCTGAACCTGCAGGCGCCGAAGGACAAGGAGGGCAAGCCCCTCTGGAAGATCTCGGTCAATGACCTCATCATCAAGGCCATGGCCATGGCGATGATCAAGGTGCCGGACGCCAACGTCTCCTGGACCGAGAATGCCATGGTAAAGCACAAGCACGCCGACATCGGCATCGCCGTGTCGATCCCCGGTGGCCTCATCACCCCCGTGGTGCGCTCCGCCGAATTGAAGGGCCTCGCCCAGATCTCGGCGGAGATGAAGGACTACGCGGCCCGCGCAAGGAACCGTAAGCTGAAGCCCGAGGAATATACCGGCGGCTCGGCGGCCATCTCCAACATGGGCATGATGAACGTGAAGAGCTTCGCTGCCATCGTCAACCCGCCGCACGCCTCGATCCTCGCGGTCGGCTCCGGCGAGCGCCGCCCGGTGGTGCGCGGCAACGACATCGTCATCGAGCAACAGATGACCATCACGCTCTCCACCGACCACCGCTGCATTGACGGTGCTCTTGGGGCCGAATTCATCGGCGCCATCAAGGCCTATCTCGAAGAACCCGGCCTGATGCTGGTGTGAGGGCGGAGATGAGAAACATCCTTGCCTTCGGCGACAGCCTCACCTGGGGCTTCATCGCCGGCAGCTTCGAACGCCACCCCTTCGACGTGCGCTGGCCCAACGTGCTGGCGGCGGGACTGGACGGAAAGGCGCGCGTCATCGAGGAGGGCCACAACGGCCGCACCACGGTGTTCGACGATCCGACCACTTTGGATGACCGCAACGGCTCCCACGCGCTGCCCATGCTGCTGTCAACGCATACACCGCTCGATCTCGTCATCATCATGCTGGGCACCAACGACATCAAGTTCGCCAACCGCTGTCGCGCATTCGATGCATCCATGGGCGTGGCCCGGCTGGTGCAGATCGTCCAGACCTTCCCGTACCTCGAATGGGCGCCGAAGCCCCAGGTGCTGATCGTGGCGCCGCCGGCACTCGTTCCGACCACGGATGAATGGTTCAACGACCTTTGGGGCCACGCCATCGCGGAATCGAAATTGTTCGCCAGGCATTACGCCCGGGTGGCCGAGGAGATGGGTGCCCATTTCTTCGACGCCGGCACGGTGGCGAAGGCTGACAAAACAGACGGTGGGCATCTAGATGCCGCGAACACCAAGGCCATCGGCACCGCGCTGGTGCCTGTGGTCGGCAAGATTTTGGGAATGTGAGACCGGACGCCACCCCACCCACGAGCCGTCATTCCGGCGCAGGCCGGGATCCAGCTTTCCACGGGGGTGACGCTCATAGCTGGACCCCGGCCTGCGCCGGGGTGACGGCATCAAAGGAGTGAGGACTTCATGGCCGACACGAATTACGACATCATCATCATCGGCGGCGGCCCCGGCGGCTATGTCGCGGCGATCCGTGCGGCACAGCTGGGGCTCAAGACCGCGGTCGTTGAGCGCGAGCACCTCGGCGGCATCTGCCTCAACTGGGGCTGCATCCCCACCAAGGCGCTGCTGCGCTCGGCCGAGATCTACCACTACATGAAGCACGCCAAGAACTATGGCCTCTCGGCTGACAATGTCTCGTTCGACCCGGCAGCCGTCGTCCAGCGTTCTCGCGGCGTGTCGGGCCGCCTCAACGGCGGCGTCACCATGCTGCTCAAGAAGAACAAGGTCACCGTCATCTGGGGCGAGGCCAAGCTCACGAAGCCCAACGAGATCGTGGTCTCCGCTCCCTCCAAGCCCGCGGTCCAGCCGCAGAACCCGGAACCAAAGGACAAGCTGGGCCCCGGCACCTACACCGCACGGAACATCATCGTGGCCACCGGTGCGCGCCCGCGCGTGCTGCCGGGCCTTGAGCCCGACGGCAAGCTGGTCTGGACCTATTTCGAGGCCATGGTGCCCAAGGCCATGCCCAAGTCGCTGCTCGTCGTCGGCTCCGGCGCCATCGGCATCG
>Ga0208783_10002268_pt1 | contig 11162 bp, 10 predicted proteins | sample DEB19_08_DNA_2_FD_184529 | JGI IMG/M metagenome (GOLD analysis project Ga0208783, IMG submission 184529) | Aqueous microbial communities from the Delaware River and Bay under freshwater to marine salinity gradient to study organic matter... | ecosystem: Environmental > Aquatic > Marine >... | reverse complement strand
GATGTGTTCGATCATGATGATGGTGATGCCACTCTTGTTGAGCTTGATCAGGATATCGAGCACATCATCCACCTCGCTGCCTGAAAGCCCCGCCATTGCCTCATCGGAAATCAGCAGTTGCGGTTTGGCAGCCATGGCCCGCGCCAACTCCATCTTGCGTAACTCTACCTGGGACAAACTGGCCGAACTGGTATCAGCCTTGTCTGCCAGCCCCATCTCCGCAAGTATTTCCAGCGCCTGTTTGCGTGCCTTGCTGCCGCTTACGCCACCTACATACGCCAGGGGCACCATCAAGTTTTCAGCCACGGTCATGCTGCGAAATGGGCGTGGCAACTGAAAACTTCGGGCGATACCACGCTTGGTCCGGGTGTGAGCCGGCAAATGGCTGATTGATTCGCCCTTGAATTGAATCTGCCCATGGTCATTGCGCAGCGCACCGGAGATGCAATTGATCAACGTCGTCTTGCCAGAACCGTTGGGGCCGATCAGACCCAGACGCTCACCTTGGCGAATGGCAAGGTTGACCCCACTCAGTGCCGTGAAGCCACCGAAGTTTTTCCCCAGATCTTTTATTTCGAGGATGCTTTCCATTTTTTAACCAATCCAATCACACCATCGGGCGCTGCCACGACGAAAATTACCAGCAGCAACCCCACCACCAACACATTCAATTCACTGGAAATCGTGACCGTCACGATTTGCTGCAGGGTACCCAGGATCAGGGCGCCAATCAAGGGACCGGCCCAGTGGGCAGTGCCGCCGATGATCGGCATGGCCAGCGCAATCACTGCATAGTGAAGGTTGAAGGTGGAGGCCGGCTCCACATAGCTCAGGTACATCGGCATGGGGGCCCCCGCCACGCCAATCAGGGCGCCCGACACAGCGCAGGCGATCAGTTTGAGTTTGAGGGTGGGCACACCCGAGCAATCAGCGGCCTCTTCAGAGTCTCGGACCGCCCGCAGACCCTGGCCGATATGGGAATTCTGGATGTAGCGGGCGACCGATACGGCAACAACTGCCATCAAAGCCATCACCACAAACAACATTCGGGTGTAGCTGCCAAAGAGCCAGACCTCGGTGGGACGCGTCAGCTGGATCCCGGTGGCACCACCAAGAAAGCGCGAATTGATGACCACCGCCTCAACAATGAAAACTACCGCAATGGTGGCAATCGAAAAGAAGATGCCCCGCAAGCGCAAGGTCAGCATACCCACCCCCAGACCTAGCACGCCGGCCATGACCGCACCTGCTGCGATCTGCACCAGGATGGGTGCATGAAACAACAGGTGCATGGACAGGGCGGTGTAGGCCCCTACCCCAACAAACCCGGGCACACCGAAATTCACATAGCCGGCGTAGCCACCCAGAATGTTCCAGGCGGTAGCCAGCACAATGGCCTGCATCACAACAAAGCCGGCAAAGAAAATATATTCATTGACACCGGACAACGCCAGCCCAAAGGCGGCGATGAAGGCCAGGGCAGAAAAGATCCAATACTTCATAGAGCCCTACCTGCCAAACAGGCCATGGGGACGGATCCCCAACATCAACAACAACAAGCCAAAGGCAACTGCAGTGGCCCAGGAGGCGCCGAACATGGTCAGCACAATCGACTCGGCAACGCCCAGGATCAGACCGGCCACCAGCGTGCCACTCATGCTGCCCACCCCAGCGAGCACCACCACACAGAAGGCACGGCCGATGTATATCCGATCCATGGTCGGGTCCACCGGACTGACAATGATCAACATCGCGCCCGCCAGCGCATTGACAGCGGTTGCAATGCCAAAAGCCAGTTGCTTGATGCTGACCGGATTGGCACCCATCAGCTGCAATGCCCCTTCATCCTGACCCACGGCCTTGATCGCGCGGCCGACAAAAGTGCGGGAAAAGAACAGGGTGAGTACCAGCGTCAGCAACAGCGCCACGCCAGCGGCAACCAGCAGCCGGTAGGGTATGCGGATCTCAAACAGCTCCAGACTGTCGCCGATGTAACTGGCCTCGGCCGAACGCTGGTCGACACCAAAAGCAACGATCAACAAGACCTCAATGATGAAGGCCACGCCGAAGAAAAATGCCAGCCCGTTGACGCCAGCCGCAGTGCCCCGGCTTTCAAAAGTCGCATAGTAGAAGCGGTACAGCAGCATACCGACCAAGAAGAATAACGGCATCAATAAAAAGCCAGAAACCAGGGGATCAATCCCCCAGCCACCCAGCAGGTAGGCGCCATAGGAGCCCACAATCAATAGGGCCGGGTGGGCCACATGGGGCACATCCAGCAAACCAAAAGCCACCGACAGGCCCAGGCTGACAGCCGCATAAAAGCAACCCAGCAACAAGCCAAACATGACAGCCTCGAAGAGGAGGTCGAAAGAGAAAATCATGACAAGAGCAACCCTAACGGCTAATTGCGGGTGAGATTGCTCACCCGCAATCAGTTTCAACAATCAACAGGCCTGCTTACTTGGCCTTGGCTGCAGCAGAGTACGGTGCAATAAAGTCACCGGTCTTGTCATCCGCCGGCGCCACCACCACCTGGGCCTTGTTGGAGCGGAATTGCTCCTGATCCTTGTCCTTGAGACCTCGGAACTGAGCTGTAATCAAACGCACATTGGAGCGCTCGCCATCAGCGCCGAACTTGATCGGGCCAACAATGGTCTTCAACTCGTTTTTGTGCAGATAGTCAGCCAGCTTGCGGTCATCAAAGCTCTTGGTGGCATTGATCGCCTGCTCCAGCATTTCTCCAATCGCGTAGTTGAAAGGTGGCAGGTAGTAACCCAACTCATCAATCTTTTCAGCCTTGGCGCGCACGGTGTAGCGCTTGAGGAAAGCCTCCACCCCGGGCAGTTTCATCCCAGGCACATAGACATGGTAGTTGACGAAGCCATTGAGTTTGCTACCCAGATTCACTGCGATTGGGGTGAACTGCAGGCCAACCATGCCACCACCCACAATCTTCACCTGGGGACCCAGACCGATCTCATTGATTGAATTAACAATGGCCGCCGAAGCTGCCGGATAGGAAGCAATGAACACGATCTCGGCTTTCGAGGCACGGATCGCGCGGATCAAGGACGAGAAATCCTTGGTGGTGGGCGGGTAATTCTGGTCATAAACAATGTTCAGACCCTGCGACTTGAAGTAAGGGCGGGCGCCGTCGGCCAGATTCTGGGCAAACTCACCGTCCTCAGCCAGGATGGCCGCGGTTTTACCGCCGGCGGATCTTCCAGCTTCTAGAAAGCCTTTGGCCCAACCATCAGCCGTATTCCAGGGGGCATTGTTGAACCACATGTCGTGTTTGGTCTTGCCATTGACCTGGAAGGAGAAGTTACCCATCAACAGCTTATTGCGCTGCTTGACCAGGGGCATGATGGGAGCAGTAGGGCCGGTCGCGTAAGGGGCAATCAGCAGATCCACCTTGTCCACATCCAACAGCTTGGTGTAGATGCCGGGGGTGTTGGCAGGGTTACCCTGGTCGTCGTAGTAAATGAAATCAACTTTGCGCCCGAGCAGACCGCCCTTGGCATTGACATCCTCAACCCACATTTTCAGGGCCAGCAGCGCCGCTACCCCACCGCCACCCAGCGGGCCGGTCTGGGGCATGCTCATGCCAATCTTGATTGGATCTGCAGCCAAGGCACTTCCTACCGGAGCCAGTCCGGACACTAGTGCTGCGGCAGAAGAGGCGCCCAGCAGTTTGCGACGTAGCTTGTTCATACAATTCTCCTTTTACGAGCCCGACCTAACACACACGCCTTGCAACCAACGTCGACTCAAAAGCCAGCTGCAGGCATAAGATTCAGCGATTCAGGAACATCATAAGTCATAGGATTGGCACAATCCTGAGCCGACCTATGAAGCAACACGGAATGGCTTGAATTCCAAGCCTGACATCTTGAACCAAATTCACGCTCAGCCTTATTAGGGCAAACCATAGGATCGGTGCATGAAAATTGCTTGGTCCGAATCGAATGTTTAGGGAAACTTTTGGGAATGTTTACGATTAGCCTAGGGTTCAGACATCTTCACCGGTCCTAGAAAATGTCACACACCCTGAAGGTAGAGACCGAGCCCCTTTATCTATTTGAGCCAATGGAGCCCAGCCATGCCACGTCGATTTGTTGATCTGTCAATCTTTCTGGAAAACGATGTTGTCTCCGATCCGCCAGCCTTTGCGCCAAAGATCGAGTACTTCACCCATCAGGACAGCTTTGCCCAAATAGAGCCTTTTTTTCCTGGCCTGAAAAAAGAGGATTTGCCTGATGGGGAAGGCTGGGCGGTCGAGATGGTGCAGCTGTGTACCCACAACGGTACCCACCTGGATGCGCCTTATCACTTTCACTCCACCATGGACAAGGCGCTGGGTAACAAGAAGCCGGCCATCGCCATCGATGAAGTGCCGCTGGAGTGGTGCTTTCAGCCAGGCGTCAAACTAGACTTTCGTCACCTGCCGGACGGTCATGTGGTGACTGCAGACCAAGTGAAAGCCGAGCTAGAGCGCATCGGCCACACCTTGCAACCGCTGGAAATTGTGGTGGTCAACACCCGGGCCGGGCAGCAATACGGCAAAAGCAACTATGTGGCCTCTGGTTGCGGTATGGGCTACGAGGCCACCATGTACCTGTTGGAGCATGGCATCCGGCTGACGGGCACCGATGCCTGGAGCTGGGACGCACCATTTGTCTACACCGCCCAGAAATACGGCGAGTCAAAGGATCCAAGCCTGATCTGGGAAGGTCACAAGGCCGGGCGCGATATCGGCTACTGCCATCTGGAAAAACTGCACAACCTGGAGGCCCTGCCGCCAGACGGCTTCTATATCTCGTGCTTTCCCCACAAGATCCGGGGTGCCTCAGCGGGCTGGACCCGTGCCGTGGCCATTTTTGATGACGCCCTGATGACGCCCCACGCCGCCCCAACCCGGTGAGGCAGGCAGGCGTCAGCCTCCAAGGGGGCTGCAGCCACGCTCACCCAAGTGCGTTCACAGCATCACTTTTAGTCACGGGCCTGGGCAACCTGTTCGGCCACCATGTGAGCAGTAGCCGCTGACAAGGTCCATCCCAGATGGCCATGGCCGGTGTTGTAAAACACGTTCGGTTTTTGCCCACGCCCTACACGGGGCATCATGTTGGGCATCATTGGACGCAAACCGGCCCACGGCACCACCTGACGGGTGGACACCCCCGGAAAACACTGGGCCATCATTGTCGATATCCGTGCCATGCGCCCCGCCATCGACCTGAGCGTGACGCACCAGGTCGAAATGTCTGCCAGCTTCATGTGTCGCCCTGATCACCCGCTGACCAGCTCGGGCAAAGGCATCAAATTCAAGGATCTGCTGGACTACCCGATTGCGTCCACTCCTCTGAGCGACGAAGTGGCACGTATACTCACCGAGCGTTACGGCCCGATTGCGAACCCCGATGAAATGGTGACTCTGCGCACTGACGACACGGCTAGCCTCGTGCAGGTGGCTAGGCACAGTGATGCGGTGATCCTGACTATCAACGCAGCCGGGGCAGACCTGCACAGGCTGAAAGTCCAACCCCAACTCAATGCGACAGCGCGCTTTGGGTGGGTGACTCTGGCCGATCGTACCCAGCCCGCAGCCCTGGGTTTGGTGGCTGAGATGATGCGCAGTCTTTTGAAGGACTGACAAATAACTGATGAACTGATCAAACCCTGATACCAACATTTCTCATGTCACGTCCCAACATCATCTACATCGTTTGCGACGATCTGGGCTATGCCGATCTGGGTTGCTACGGCGCAAGGCCCGCTGCCTTTGGCGCGGTCTCGCCCAACATCGACCGACTCGCTGCCGGCGGCCTGAAGTTCACCCAAGGTTACGCCAACTCACCCGTCTGCTCGCCCACCCGCTTTGCCTTGATGACGATGCGCTACCAATACCGCTTGCGCGGTGCGATGGAAGAGCCCATCAGCAGTCGCAGCAAGGGCAGTACAACCCTGGGCTTGCCCACAGATATACCCACCCTGCCCTCGCTGTTACGACAGGCGGGATACCACACCGGCCTGGTTGGCAAATGGCACCTGGGCTACCCCCCCACCTTTGGCCCGCAACGCTCGGGCTACGATGAGTTCTTCGGCATCATGGCCGGAGGGGTTGACTACTTTACCCATTGCTCGGGTAAAGGCGACCATGATCTCTACATGGGTGAAAAAGAGCACAGGGAAGTGGGCTACCTCACCGACATTTTTTCTAAGCGCGCTGTGGATTATGTGGACCGCATGGCCGCCGATGCCCGCTCGGGTAAACCATTTTTTCTGAGCCTGCACTACACCGCACCCCACTGGCCGTGGGAAACCCGCGATGACGCCAACATGGCACCCTCTGTGGCCAAGAATTTGTTTCACCTCAACGGCGGCAACATTCACAGCTACCATAAGATGATCCACCACATGGATGAAGGCATTGGCTGGCTGATGGAGGCGCTGGCCCGACAAGGCCTGAGCGATAACACTCTGGTGGTGTTCACCAGCGACAACGGAGGCGAGCGCTTCAGCGACAACTGGCCCTTGGTCGGCGGTAAGATGGACCTGACCGAAGGCGGTATCCGGGTACCCTGGATTGCCCACTGGCCGGCGGTCATTCCAGCTGGCACCACCAGCACCCAGCACTGCATGACCATGGACTGGTCGGCCACCATGCTCTCGCTAGGCGGCGGACAGCCCCACCCCGATCACCCCCCGGACGGGGTACCACTGCAAGCCGTGCTGCACAACCCGGGGCACACCTTTGAGCGTGCGTTGTACTGGCGCATGAACCACCGTCAACAGCGCGCGCTACGGGTGGGCGATTGGAAATACCTCAAGGTGGACGAGAACGAGTACCTCTTCAATATTCAGCAAGACGAGCGTGAGCGGGCCAACTTGTCCGCAGATCAACCTGAGCGGATGACACAGATGCGGCAACAATGGCTGGGCTGGAATGACAGCATTCCGGCCATCCCCCCAGATGCCACAGTGAACCTGGGCTATTCGGTCAAGGACATGCCCTCGCGTTGAACAAGACCTGCCTTGCTGCGTTTGGGTGTGAACATTGCGGCCTTTGAGCCCTGGGGCAAGCCTTGGGTGGTGCGCTGACCGGCCCTAAAGGCCCAGGCTAGCGCCTGCTCCCAGCAGCGTGGCCACTCCGAGAAGCGCAAACACGGCAGCTGCCAGCGAGTGCACCAGTTTGAGGGGAATCCGGTTCGACAGCCTGTCGCCAACCAGCACCGCCGGCACATCGGCTATCAGCATACCCAGTGTTGTCCCCAGCACCACCCAGATCGGCTCAGCAAAGTGAGCCGCCATGGCCACCGTGGCTATCTGGGTCTTGTCGCCCATCTCGGCCAGAAAGAAGGTGATCAGGGTCGCCCCAAAAACACCATAACGCCTGGCGATCTGGGTTTCCTCCTCCTCGATCTTGTCGGGAATCATGGTCCAGACTGCCATCGCAATAAATGAGCCTCCCAACACCCAGCGAAGCAACTGGGGGCCAATAGCCGATGTGATCCACGCGCCCAGGGCTCCCGCCAAAGCGTGGTTCACCACAGTTGCCACCAGAATTCCCAGAATGATGGGTAAGGGTTTTTTGAAACGGGCGGCCAGGATAAAAGCCAGTAGCTGGGTCTTATCGCCAATTTCGGCCAGCGCCACCACTGAAGTTGAGACAATCACGGATTCCATGGGCTGTACTGCTTGAGAACTGCAACCAGCACATCGTGCTGAAACTGCGGCACAAAAGCCGCCGATCTTAAGTTAGGCCCCAAACTGCGGGGTTTGTCCAGGATGCCTTTGAGCACCCAAGGATAGGCTACGTAAAATAATTCGATCTTGAACAGGATGAAATGAAAGTCGCCGTTGTCGGGTCTGGGATCTCTGGTCTAGCTGCGGCCTTGCGGCTCCAGCCTTTTGCCCAGGTCAGTCTTTTTGAAGCCGAAGATTACTTTGGCGGTCACACTCATACTGTGGATGTGACCCTGCCAGGGGCCCAGGGACCCGTGACCTGCGGCGTGGATACTGGATTTCTGGTCTTCAATGAGCGCACCTATCCGCAGTTGATTGCGCTGTTTGCCCAACTCGGCGTCAAGACAGCATCTTCCGATATGTCGTTTTCAGTGCAGGTGCTTGACGCGCACCCAGATCACCCGCTGGAATGGAGTGGCAGCAGCCTGGCAACCGTGTTTTCTCAAAAGCGCAACCTGTTGAATCCCCGATTTCTGGGTATGCTGCGCGACCTCGTGCGTTTCAACCGCTTGTGCACACGGTTGGCTGAGACTGGGAAAGAGGCCTCACTGCATGAACCACTGGACAGCTTTCTGATTCGGCACAAGTTCGGGCAAGCTTTCAAGGACTGGTATTTCCTGCCAATGCTGGCTTGCATCTGGAGCTGTCCAGTAGACCAGATGCTGAAGTTTCCGGTGGCCACCATGATTCGCTTCTGCCACAACCATGGCTTGCTGCAAATCAATGATCGGCCCCAATGGCATACGGTGGTGGGGGGGGCCCGCCACTATGTCGAAAAAATCATCCGCCAGATTCCCGATGTACGTTTGCAAACCCCGGTGCTGAAAATTCAGCGACATGAGAATGGAGTGACCTTGCACACACCTGCGGGCCAGCAAGTATTTGATCATGTGGTGCTGGCCACGCACTCTGACCAAGCCCTGGCGATGTTGGAAAACCCAACACCGCTGGAGCAGGCGGTGTTGGGCGCCATTCGCTACCAACCCAATCTGGCAGTGCTGCACACCGATACCTCGGTACTACCTCAAAGTCGGTCGGCCTGGGCAGCCTGGAACTACGAACGTGCCGCCAACCAGGAAAAGGAACGCGAGCAGGTCTGCCTGCATTACCTGCTGAACAAATTGCAACCCTTGCCGTTTGAACAGCCTGTGGTTGAAACCCTCAACCCGGCAAGACCGATCCAGCCTGAAAAAATACTGGCGAGCTTCAACTACAGCCACCCGGTTTTTGATTCGCAGGCCATCCGGGCCCAGCAGCAACTCAGCAATTTACAGGGCCAGCAGCGTACCTGGTATTGCGGCGCCTGGACTGGCTACGGCTTTCACGAAGACGGACTCAAATCCGGTTTAGCAGTGGCGCAGGGTGTTTTGGCCCAGTCCGGTGTTCTTCCGAAAAGCGGCGAATGAGCCAGGCGCTGATCGGTTTTGGCCAGGTTCGACATCGCCGACTGCGCCCGGCGAACAACCACTTTGCCTACCCCACCTGCTTTCTCCTACTGCCCATGCGTGAGCTGAACAAGCCCGAGGCGATGGGTGGACTGGCCATCAACCAAAGTGCTGCCATCAGCTTCTTTGATTGCGACCATGGCGACGGGCGCGGACCCGAGGCGGGCGGCGCACTGGGGTGGCTCACCGATATGCTTCGGCTGGAGGGCATCTCCGATGTCGACGGCGAGATCTGGTTGCATACTTACCCACGCGTTTTGGGTTACACCTTCAAGCCGGTGAGCTTTTGGTATTGCCACCGGGGCAACGGCCAGCTCAGCACCATTGTGGCCGAGGTGAACAACACCTTCGGTGAGCGTCACTGTTATTTGCTGGATCGGGCGGCATTTGGCAAGGAACTGGTGGCCAGCAAATGCTTTCATGTCTCCCCGTTTTGTAAAACGGAGGGAACTTACCGTTTTCGCTTTATGCGCGCCTGCCACCCGGAGGGTGAGCGTACTGTCGCCCGCATCGACTATGAAGACGCTGATGGCCCCCTGCTGCAGACCAGCGTGAGCGGCAGCCTGCTCCCCATCAGCCCCGCCCTGCTGCGCCAGGCGCTCTGGAAGTATCCGGCGATGACCTTGCTGGTGATGGCCCGAATCCACTGGCAGGCCGTACGCCTGTGGTTGAAACGGGTGCGCTTTTTCAGTAAGCCCAAAATCCCAAAGGATTTTGTGACTCGCTAGACTCGCCGTATTGCCCATGAATACTGCATCCGTCCCAGCCCAAACCGGGCAAACTCTTTCGCAGCGAGCCCCTGCGGCAGCCCGCACTGTATTTCAGTTGCTGCAACGCCTGCGTCATGGCGCGCTTACCCTGCACCTGCCCGACGGCCAGATTCGCCAGGTCGGCGACGGGCACGGGCACCATGTCGCAATTCACCTGCGCAACTGGCGTCCCTTCAAATCCGTGCTCAAGTCAGGCGATATCGGTTTTGCCGAAAGCTATATCGATGGCGACTGGCACACCAGCGATCTGGCCGCATTGCTGAGTTTGATGCTGGCCAATCGCAAAACCCTGGACGATGTGATTCACGGTTCGTGGGCCGGTCGTCTGCTCTACCGTATCCGCCACCTGCTCAAGCACAACAGCAAAAGCAATAGCCGCAAGAATATCCATGCTCATTACGACCTGGGCAATGATTTCTACCGCCTCTGGCTGGATCCATCGATGAACTACTCATCAGCCTGGTTTCAGGGCCGCTCTGATCTGGACATGCAACAGGCCCAGGGCGCTAAAGTGGGCCGCGCACTGCGCATGGTGAACCTGCAGCCCGGCCAACGCCTGCTGGAAATCGGATGTGGCTGGGGCGCTCTGGCTGAAAAAGCCACCCAGGAATTTGGTGCCCATGTCACCGGCGTCACCCTGTCCACCCAGCAGCTTGAATGGGCCCGGCAACGACTGAGCGATCAGGGCCAGGCCGACCAGGCTGAGTTTCGCCTGCAGGACTACCGTGATATCCAGGACAGCCCCTTTGATGCCATTTGTTCGATTGAGATGATCGAGGCAGTTGGCCGGGCCTACTGGCCGACCTACTTTGGCACCCTGGCGCGCCTGCTCAAACCAGGCGGCCGTGCCTGCATCCAGAGCATTGTGATTCAGGACCACCTCTTTGATCGCTACATTCAGTCCACCGACTTCATCCAGCAGTACATCTTTCCGGGCGGCTGCCTGCCCAGCCCCGGAGAATTTCGCCGTCAGGCCCAGGTCGCTGGCCTGAACGTAATTGACGAATTGGCTTTTGGACGCGACTACGCCGAGACCTGCCGTCGCTGGCGCGCTGACTTTACGGCCCGGCGCGATGAGGTCAAGGCCCTGGGCTTTGATGAGCGGTTCATGCGCATCTGGGAGTTTTATCTGGCTTATTGCGAAGCTGGCTTTGAGGCGGGAGACATTGATGTGGTGCAGTACACACTCTCACGCTAA
>Ga0208783_10002266_pt1 | contig 11167 bp, 8 predicted proteins | sample DEB19_08_DNA_2_FD_184529 | JGI IMG/M metagenome (GOLD analysis project Ga0208783, IMG submission 184529) | Aqueous microbial communities from the Delaware River and Bay under freshwater to marine salinity gradient to study organic matter... | ecosystem: Environmental > Aquatic > Marine > Coastal... | reverse complement strand
GGCGGTCTATGTCTTCACGCGGACGGGGGGCGTGTGGAGTCAGCAGGCCTATGTCAAGGCCTCCAACAGCGAAGGACTCGACAACTTTGGCGGCAGCGTGGCGCTCAGCGGGGACACCCTGGCCGTGGGGGCCATCGGCGAGGATAGTTGCGCCGACGGGATCGGCGGGGACGAAACGAATAACGACTGCAGTGCCGGGTTGGGGCCGTTCAGCACCGGGGCGGTCTATGTCTTCACGCGGACGGGGGGGGTGTGGAGTCAGCAGGCCTATGTCAAGGCCTCTAACAGCGGGGAAGGCGACAACTTTGGCGGCAGCGTGGCCCTCAGCGGGGACACCCTGGCGGTGGGGGCCTTCGGCGAGGATAGTTGCGCCGACGGGATCGGCGGCAATCAAAATGACGGCGGCTGCGGCGGCGCCGGGGCGGTCTATGTCTTCACGCGGACGGGGGGCGTGTGGAGTCAGCAGGCCTATGTCAAGGCCTCCAACAGCGAAGGACTCGACGGCTTTGGCCACAGCGTGGCCCTCAGCGGGGACACCCTGGCCGTGGGGGCCTCCCTCGAGGCCAGCTGCGCCGACGGGATCGGCGGGGACCAGGCGGACAACACCTGCTTCCATGCCGGGGCGGTCTACGTCTATGCCCCGCAGTAGCTGAGACCGTGCGATGCGGCGTGGGTGGGGCGGGAGTCGCTCCCGCGCCGCGTACGGTATCGGTCCGTGTCTGCGAGCAGCTCTCGTGACGGGGAGGGCAGGGGGCGCACGCGCCCTGCCCTCACCGGATCCATGGTCCTTCCCGCACGGCGATGGACGAGGACGCGCATCGACGGGAGCGGTCGCGCATCCTGACGTCAGATCACGCGGCAGGGGTCCCTGCGCACGGGACAAGCGACATGTGAGATGGCCAGGATTTGACCGACACCGTTGACGGGGAACCGCTTACCCCGCTCGCTTCGATCACATGCGAGCGGAGTAGTGCGAGCCTCGGTCCGTGTACAGGGGACTGAAGAGGCCGTGTGTCTCGATGACCTCCTGCAGGCCGTGCAAGCTGCTCAGGGTCCCTTCTTCCTCGACAAAGAAGGCCGAATAGATCTCGGTCGTCGCATCATCGAGCGTCACGATCCAATCCCACTGACAGCCCGGCACCCACTCGTGCATGGAGCCGTCTTGGTGGAGCATCATGCCGGGCAAGGTTTTGCGGGGCCGCGGCGCGCGGGCGACCTGGCCGGCGGCCTGCAACGTCTTCTTCGTCCAGCTAGAGGAGCGTGTCCCGCCATGTTCGGTGCGCCAGTGTTCGTGGAAGTGCTTGACGGTCCAGCCGGTGTACCGCGTCTGATACAAGGTGCCCATGCGTCGCGCCTCATCGACCGGCCCCGCGAGGGACGAGGCGCGACCGAGGTGACGGTCCTGCAACCCCTCGGCCCCCTCGGCATCATAGCGCCCCCGCCAGCGGCGAAACGTCCGTTCTGTCACCCCCAGCATCTCGGCTGCGTCTCCCATCGTCAGTTCTCGCCGTGGTTGCCGCGCGTAGAGCGCCTCAAACCGCATCTGTCGCACCTCCTGTAGGACGGTCGCCCGTGTCATGGTGGCCCTCCTTGAGGGCGCACCCTCAACCGGACAGATGATGTGCTATCTACAGAAGAGTGCGACATCTGGAAGCCAAGGCCACCGACATCGATGCCGCCGTGTTTGACCTGAAAGCAGTCAATCCGAATACCGTGACCAAGGTAGATGCGCATACGCCGCAGGAGATCATCACCAATATTGAAGAACAAGGGCGTATCGTCGCTGAAGCACTGGGGCGATTAAGCAGGTTATTGGCTGCTGCCGATGAGTAGCGTCTGCGTGGATTTTATTAGTGAGGATTATTTGCATGAGCAGATCATGCAGGGCAGAGTGGTTGGACATTGCGACTATTGTCAGTCGGAAGAAAACCCAACAATAAAACTGGACTGCTCGCGCCCTGCTCCCATCCGCCCCGAAGGAGTTCCCTAAAAGCAGTCAGGCGCGTTGCAGTAACGGGATGACTTCCGCACCGGCTTTGAGCTTTTCGAGATAATCTGCCCATTGCTGCATCATCTTGCGCCGCTCAGGCAGGTGCGCCGTGCGGTTGTAGGCGCGTCCGTTCGGATCGCGCACGGCGTGGGCAAGCTGGTGCTCGATGTAATCGGGACGCACGCCCAGCACTTCATCAAGGATGGTTCGCGCTACAGCTCGGAATCCGTGTCCGCTCATTTCTTCTTTACCGATGCCCATGCGCCGCATGGCGGCAAGAATCGCGTTGTCGCTCATCGGTCTCGCGTTGCTGCGTGCACTCGGAAAAACGAAGCGCCCGAGCCCCGTGAGCGGTTGTAGCTCGCGCAGGATCTCCACCGCTTGCCGAGAGAGGGGGACGATATGCGGGGTATTGGTCTTGGTCACGGTGTAGCGCCATTCAGCCGCGTCCAGGTCAATGTCCGCCCATTCGGCCTTGCGTAGTTCACCGGGGCGCACGAAGACCAGCGGGGCAAGACGCAGGGCACACCGCACGGTGAGCGTGCCTTCATAGCCCTCCATCGCTCGCAAGATTTCAGCGACTTGTTTCGGTTCGGTGGTCGCGGCGAAGTGTACGCTCTTTGCAGGTGGCAGCGCGCCGCGTAGATCGACGGAAGGATCGCGCTCGGCGCGCCCGGTGGCGACGGCATAGCGGAACACCTGCCCGCAGTTGCCCAAGGCCCGGTGCGCCGTTTCCAATGCACCCCGGCTTTCAATTCGGCGCACGACGGTGAGCAATTCCGGCGCGGTGATGTCGGCAATAGGGCGCCCACCGATCCAAGGAAAGATGTCGCGCTCGAAACGCTGGACAATGCGCCCGCCGTGATTCGTCGCCCATCTTGCGGAATACTTGGCGACCCACTCCCGTGCCACCACCTCGAAACTGTTTGCTGATTGGTTGGCCCGGGCAGACTTCTCCGCCTTGCGGTTTTCGCTGGGGTCTACGCCATCCGCCAGTAACTTGCGCGCTGCATCGCGGCGGTCGCGGGCATCTTTCAGACTTACGTCTGGGTATACCCCCAAGGACAATCGCTTTTCCTTGCCGTCAAACCGGTACTTGAGCCGCCACCACTTGCCCCCGGTGGGGGAGAGTTCCAGATACAGCCCCCGCTCATCGAACAATTTGATAGGTTTCGCGCCCGGCTTAGCGTTACGGATGGCGGTATCAGTCAGTGGCATGGGGGCAACTCCTTTCATGAAACAGTCACATGCCCCCAATGTTGCCCCCAGTTGCCCCCGGCTGTCAACGGACGGCGTTGCCTATTCCTGGACAGAGAACAAAGTAAAAAGCCAGCAGTTACGCTGGCTTTCGGATGCTACCGGAACTAACAGGAAGTGCAAATGGTGGAGGCGAGGACTACCGAATACTTGCCGTAACGCTTTGATCCTACAAGAAGTAGAAGATTGGCGCTTTGAGACATGCCCCCAAAGTTGCCCCCTCTCTCGCACTGCGTCTCTATCGCTTGAATCCAAACCGTAACGCCATTCCTGCCAGCGATTGTTCGACATTCGCATTATACTCACCAAACAATCGCTCGAAGGTCTTCCAGTGCATACCTTTCGGCTTCATACCGCCAGGGTTCAAAATACCAGGCTCCCATCCTAGTTTCTCCCGGATTCTTTCTGCACGCAGTCTGGCTCGGCCATCCGTGGTTTCACGCTGGCTGGGATAGGCCAGCTTGTGACAACGGCGGCAAGCAAAGATGCCACCGCCATAAAGAATCGCCACGCGCCGCCTACAGCCGAGTGCCGGACAGCGGAACCATGGACGTTGACCGCCAAGGTGACAAGATGTCCGGTCGAGACACACGGGATAGTTTTCATCCTTCCATTCATCACCGCCGCTTCGATGGCGATAGATCAACCACACACAACCCGTGTCCACACGCACCTGGATGGATGCGGTTACCTGGTTGTTGCGGGTCCACTGCCACCCGAAAGTGCGGCCTGGTCTGAGGAATCCATCCCGTTGCCAGCGTCGCACGTCGATGGCTCGGTAGTCGTCGGTCGTGTCGTGTGCCCCATAATGCCAGTGCCGCCCGCTCCCCAATCCCCCCATTTCTGGCCTCACATTTTGTCGAAATCATTTGGGAACTTGTATGTTATTCAATATGTACTCGTGCACAACTAAGCATCCGCTTCACTGACAGTTGTCTCTTTCATATCGCACGAAACCGGCGAAAGCGGCGAAACCGATTCCACCCGCCACTTCTCCGCCGAGCTGTTTCCACTGGCGCGCACAAAGCGCTGGCCGCCAACAATGCGCCCCGCATGACGCTTGATCCACCAGCCGAGTTTGCGGCGGTTGATCTCGCCCCGCTCATCAGCGATGTCATGCAAAACCTCACGCAATTCCACATGCTCATTTTGTAAGAGATGGGCTTGTTTGACGGCATCGCGTACCATAGTCGGAGCCTTGCCAAACACCGCTTGCCACGCAACAAGCAACCGCGCCAGCGTCTCGCGGTCGGGGTCTTCGGCCATAGCCTCGAAGACTGAGGCGGTCGGGTCGGCACAGCCAAGCCACAGCAAGGGCTGACGGCACAGGTCCGACCAGTCGCCATAACTCGCCAACGATTTACATTCGGTCTTTGGTTGACCCGCAACAATCCAGGCCCGCACGATCGTCAATGCTGCGGAAACATAGCGCCCACGCTCACGCAGCAGGTCGCGCACCAAGTCTGGCCGCGTGAAGGTGCGCGCCGTTGGAATCTCTACACCGGGATCGAGGCGAATAGAGATACAGCGGCGCGTCATGTCCTGTACCGGACCGACATTGTTGCCGCTGGACAGGAACAAGGCACGGGTGCGGACGGTGGTCGTCTTCGACACACCGAGGATACGCCCGGATAGAAATTCCGAGGTCAACACCGTGCACAGGCTCTTGTGCGCCACCAAGTCGCCGGTGAGATTGTCGAACTCGATCACCGCCGGGGCGCGCATCAGCTCCGCCAGCAGCAGCTTACGGCATTCCTCGTCATCGCCAGGGAACGTGGTGGGCGTGCCACACTGCGGCGTGGCAAAAGCCGTAATCAGCTCGCACAAGTAGGACTTGCCGGAGCCGACCACATGCGCTTGCGCGTGGAACATAGGCGCAAGGGAAAGGCTGGCTCGAATCACGGCCGTCAGGATCGCCGCCAGCGCCGCCGCCCGGTCCGTCTTGGTAGCGAAGCTGAACTCTGCCAGCACGTCTTGCAGCACGGCGAGCGCAGTTTCGGCATCGGCGCGGGACGGATGATCGGGAACGGCAAACTCCCGTGCGTCGAACACGCCGAACATGCCGGTACCTGGGTCGTATCCCGACGCGGTCATCAGACTGCCGTCCGGGCGCAGGTACGGTTGGCGGGCCAATCCGTTGAGTACGGGCAGATGCGCGTAGCTGTTGGCATCGAACAGCACCGCCGCATGGCGGGCAGGCGGGTCGATGCGCACCCAATCCTGTGCGCGAGCGTCGAAGCGTTCCCAGGTCGCCACACCGGCCAGTGCCCGCACCAACGCAGGCTGCGACACGTCTTGCACACGCGTTTCTCGTGTGCCGGGGCAAGTGACCACCGTGACAATCAAACTGCCCCGTTGATAGTGCCGCCGCGACTGCGCCAATTCTCGTTCGGCGGCGTCCACCACGCGATGAATTTCTCCCGCCATGATGCGGATAGTAGGCTTCATGCGCGCCGTGCCGACTTCAATATCGAGGACACGCAGCAAGTCGCGGATATGCCGGTCCGCGCAATGCCCATGCAGGCATTTGAACCCACCAATGGGCCAATGGTCGTCGGGCTCGAAATAGGCCGTGCCGCTATCCACCATGCTTGTGTGTTCCTTCACCCACGGACAGGTGATGTCGTGTCTGCCATCACCCAGTGGCACTTTGTAAGCGCCACGTTCCCGCAGTGCGGCAAGGACGGCGTTTTCCTCTGGACGTGGAATCCAGACCGGGTCGCCGTCCACCGGTTGCGCCTGCACTCCTCGTGCGCCCTGCCGCCGTGGACGCTCCGCTGGTGCGACTTCCAACTGAAGCCCGTCCACCAGCTCTGGCACCGAATACCGTACCGCTGGCGCCCATTTCTCAAGACGGCAGGGGAACGGCGGCACATGCTTGCCGTTGACTGCTACCGGCAACCGCGCCAGCCGTGCGCATGGGCCATTGGCGCCAGGATCGCACAGCCCGGCATTCACAATGGCGTGCATCAGCCGGTCCGCTGCATGGCCATCCACCAGTGGTTCGCGCAGCAGATACCCCGCTTGATAGTTATTGGGTGACGTTTCCAGCAACCAACTCGGCAATAAGGTCAGCCGATCCATGGCCACCTTGGTGCCCACATCGTCCAGCATGACGGCATACAGCGCGTGAAAGCGTCCCTTCTGTCTCCGGTACTGCCCGGCTTCGTCAGGACGAAATACCCCAAGACTGAAGTAATTGTTCGCCATAGCGGGCAGGTTCCCGTTCTGATCGGCGTCGCCAGACCATGGCTGACCAAACCATGCCTTGCGACTGACACTGGACGGGCTGCCTTCGAAGCTGACCAGCACGGGCTGCACACCGCCCAGATTGTCGCCGAACACCCCGCGCAGAAACGCGTCATTGCTCACCGTGTTGGTTTCACCGGTTTTGCCGGTTTCCGATGGATTGGAGTTGAAATGTGTCATGCTCTCACCGTGCCGCCTTGCGGCTGGCTTCGATGCGCCTGGTCACCCAATCATTCACCTCGGCCTCAATCCACCCAACAGCCCTATCGCCCAGCGAAACGGGCGGAGGGAAGCTGCCTTCCGCGATACGGAGGTAGATCGTGCTGCGGGAAAGCCCGGTGCGGGCCTTGACGGCAGGAAGTCTCAGGATCATCGTAACCATGTTTGCCCTCCTTAGGCATGTATTGAACATGGTGACGCATTGAGAACGAGACAGGGGACTATCTCGCAAGCTGTCTCGCGAGACATCGCGCCAAGCCGCGTCAAAGCTGGGATTTGAAAGGGACGGGGTAGCCCCCGTGTGGGATTACCAGTCCGATCGGGACTTGGCTGGAGCGGTGTCTTCGTGCAGGAGTTGCTTCAAACGTGACGTGGAAATGCCTTCTTCATCAGCGAGGGTCTTCAAGAAGGCCTTAACGCCCTGGGCCTTTAATGCTCGCACACGCTTTTTGAGTCGTGCGCGTCGCTGCGCCGCCGATTCCACATCACCAGCCCCCCCGGCGGGGTCATCGACAAGACGGTTCAACATCCGCCGGTCCACCGTGAAGGCCCTTCCTTTCAGAGTCAGCACATCGGCCAAAGGGATGGAATGACCGGCCAGCGAGAGGGTGAGACGGCCATCAGCAACCAATACAAGGTGGCTAGAATGCTTCCCGCCCTTGAACATCCCGACTTCCCAGCGGGTGGCATCGCCGCTGCTTCCGCCGGACCGATGCAAGCCAAGCAATCCAGCGAGCAGCGCCGCAACGGATTCTCCCGTCGCCTGCCACTGGTCAAGTCGATCCACTGGCACGGGCACACGGCCGATGTCGCTGCGCGTATCACACACGATAAACGCGTCCGGCTGACGCGCCCTGGCGTGAATGACATGGACGGGCATGACACATTCTTGCTCGCAGCCGGGACACACCGTGCTCGTGGCCGGGCTGGTCTTCGTGATCAAGCCGTGTGCGTTCATCGCCGCCACGGCGGCGCGTGGCCATTCGCGTAACTCGTAGTCGCTGACAAACACCACCGCGCCAGACCGTGCACCGATACGTTCCAGCAGTTCGATCAGGGCCGTTTGGGACGTCATGGCTCAAGAATTTCCGTCATGCTCACTTACATCGGTTCCTTGGGCTCGATCCCGGACGCTTCCAGCATGTCGCGCAATTTCAAATCCAATTCATCGTACTTGAGCGAGCAGGAATTCGGGTGGGTAATGCGGATAGTCACAGCCTTGGCGGGTTTGTCGGTATCTACCACCACCGATGCCGCAAGCTCCACTTGGGTGATGTTGTATAAATGCAGCGAAACCGCTTTACTGATTTTGTCGAGCAATACATAGACGGCATTCGGGTCTTGCGTCGTATCCGCTTCTACCGTGATGCGGTCGCCTTTGTTCACCCGCGACGAAAGGCGGAGCTTTTTAACCGCCACCAGTTCAATCCCGCTGCCCACAGCATAGCTGAAGCTGAAATGTTTCTGGCGCAGCGGGTCCAGATCATAGACGCGCACATCCTTCGGGTCTGGCGGCAGTTCCTCCAGCTTGAGAATCGCCTGGGCAAACATCCCTTGCAACGGTTCGACGGCTTTGTGCGAGCCGCGAAAGTTCAGATCCAGCGTGCCGTCCTGTTGCGAATAGACATACACCACCTCAAACGCGGGATTATGCGGGCGCGGGTCGAACACACCGTTCACCCACTCAATACTGCGCTGGGAATGGTCTTCGGGGTAGCAGAAGAAATAGTCCAAGTCTCCGCGCCGGTAGGGTTCGACCACACAATTCTTGCCCCGGCCCTCGGAATGGTGGAAGTAATTGCGGATCAAGTCGGCAAGATGCTGGATGCTCGCATCATCCACCACCGCCGGTCGATGCGGCAGGTTCTTGCGCTTGCGCCAATAGCTCAGCGTATCCGCATGGTAAAAGCGGGTTGCTCCCTTCCAAAAGTCCTTGTGGTCCAGAAAGGTGACCATCGCGCGCTCGAAGTGGTTGGGCAGGGCCGAGAGGGTTTCCACCAAGGGAGTGAGTTGCGCCGGGGTCTCGCGCAACTGCCAACGCGCCTCATCGAGGATGGCGAGAAACCCCTTCTCACAGCATAGCTCAAAGATGTCCAGAAGCTCGGCGTCCATCTCGTTGCGCTGAGCGTCCGGTAGTGCCAGCCAAGCCGCGAACAGCGCGTCCGGCTTGCCCTCCTTCATGGCGGCAAAGTCCAGCCCCCCGAACAACCCTCGCCCCTGAAAGTAACGGGCCAGCAGCGCATTCGGCATCTGCCGGAAGAAATCCTTGGTGGAGTAATGCCGGGCCATGAAATCCCCCTTAGACCGGGATGGTTACAAACCCATTGGATTCCGCCGGATTGTACTGTACATCGCGGTACATTCTCAGCATCTCCATTGGGGGAGGTAGCAATGGCCAAGACCCTTGAAGCCCAGGATATTCAATGCGGAGCGGCCGGACCATGAGGAAGGCGCGTCGCCTGCTAGAGGGCCAAGGCAGGTACTGACCCTATTATAGGTTCCTGGGCGCTTCCCTCTGGAAGCGCCGCATCCTCCTCTTCATGCGGGAGCCCACCTCCAGCGCGCACCCAGATTAATACACGTATTACGTAAGTGCTTGACCTGCCACAGCCTGGCGGGTGGCGCGCTTTCAGCGAGGCCGTCACGATTCTGATTTCTGGACAAACCGCTCATGCGACACCCCATACATCTTTCGTAGGGGGGTTGTATTTTACCGAGGATAACTATTGACATTCAGCGAAACGGACTCCTATAAAGCCGCTACCACAGCCGATTTAGAGCGCAACGATCACGTAGAGCCTTGATCTATGCGGCATGCAGACTCGTTATGCATGAACAACCGTGCCAGACGCCGAGTATCGGCCACACCAGACGCGCAGCGGGGCGTGCGGTCGCCGGCCACGTTCCCCCCTCGGATCATTTTGAATTCAGCCTGGATCGTTTCTGAGCCATCGCGCCCCGCCTCGCCGATCGTCGAGGAGGGGCGCGACATCGTCGTCTTCAACCCGAATGTCCACGAACTACGCATAAGATCGGACAGAGCCGCCATGTCGGCGCAAGACTTGCGTGCCGGAGTCCCCAAGATTCCCACAGGAGTGCGCGCCGACCGCACCCACACGATCCCGTAAGACCGAATGGTTCTCACAGAGGAAGAGCGAGGACTCACAACATTTTTACATCAGGAGGTCCACGATGAGCACACAGCGCTGGGACATGAAGACGTGGTGTTCGGTCCTCGGCATGCTCGCACTGCTGGCAAGCGGCTGTAGTAGCGGCGGCGGGAGCGAGGGCGACTTCGCCGCCGCGAGCAAGGGAATTTGTCAAAACAATCAGTCCTGCCCGACGGCCAATGCGGGACCGGATCAAACCGTCCCCGTCGGCGCCTCCGTAACACTTGACGGCGATGAGAGCACGTCGACCACCGGCCTCATTACCTATCAATGGACCCTCACCACGAAGCCCACGGGGAGCGCGGCCACCCTGGCCGGCGACACCACCGTGCGGCCGACCTTCACGGCGGATCTGGCCGGCAATTATACGGCGAAGCTCGTGGTGAATAACGGCGGGATCACTAGCACGCCCGACAGCGTGACCGTCACCGCGGCGGTGGGGAATCTCGCGCCGAAGGCCGATGCGGGACCCGACCGCACCGTGCTGACCGGGGCGCTGGTGACGCTCAACGGCAGCGCCAGTGCCGATCCGAACGGTGCGGCCGTGACCTACCAGTGGTCCCTGACCAGCCGCCCAGCGAAAAGTGTGGCCCTGCTCAGCAGCACGACGAGCGACAAACCCACCTTTACCGCCGACAAGGCCGGCATCTACAAGTTTTCGCTGGTCGTGAGCGACGGCACCCTCACCAGCACAGCCGATCCAGTGGTCATCACGGCCAAGGATACGGGCAACATTGCCCCGATCGCCAACGCGGGGCCGGATCAAAAAGTGAAAACCGGAAATCTCGCCCAACTGGATTCGATCACCAGTGACGCGAATGGCGACGCTCTCACCTACTTCTGGCGGTTCCAGAGCGTGCCCATGGGCGGGACCACGACCTTCTCCGACAGCGTCGGGCCCATCGCCAAGTTCACACCCGATATTGAAGGATTCTATGTCGTGTCGCTGTTCGTTACCGACTCCCAGGGGGCGAGCAGCCCGGTCGATACGGTCGTGATCGAGGCGCGCCTGCCGAGCTTCGTGAATAGCGTGCTCCAGGCCTATGTCAAGGCCTCCAACAGCGAGGGCGGCGACCTCTTTGGCGGCAGCGTGGCGCTCAGCGGGGACACCCTGGCGGTGGGGGCCATCGGCGAGGATAGTTGCGCCGACGGGATCGGCGGGGACGAAACGAATAACGACTGCGGTGCCGGGACCAGCGGCGCCGGGGCGGTCTATGTCTTCACGCGGACGGGGGGCGTGTGGAGTCAGCAGGCCTATGTCAAGGCCTCCAACAGCGAGGGC
>Ga0208783_10002264_pt1 | contig 11168 bp, 11 predicted proteins | sample DEB19_08_DNA_2_FD_184529 | JGI IMG/M metagenome (GOLD analysis project Ga0208783, IMG submission 184529) | Aqueous microbial communities from the Delaware River and Bay under freshwater to marine salinity gradient to study organic matter... | ecosystem: Environmental > Aquatic > Marine >... | reverse complement strand
CAATGAGAGCCGAGCAGCTCCCGTCTCCGCCCAACTCCATGGCAGGTTTTGGCAGCCAACCTTAACAGGTTAACTGTCCATCACTCTCAAGAACCAGAGACGAAGGCTTGCGCCCATAGCACCTGTATAAATGTTGGATGTGAGGGGCGCTTCTGTTCATAGAAAGGCCGCATTTCTTGCCGTTGTCTCGCTTCCGCAAAGCCATTCAGCACTGTTTCACGAGAAATCTACTTCCGGCGGTTGAGCGTGTAATAAGCCATGCGGTGCCAGAGCGATGCCCCGTGTTTCGATTTCAGGTTGGGAAGTTCGAATTCATGCACGTAGCCTTCGCGGAGATTGGCGATGGTCACGTCGAGGCTCTTGTCATCTTCGGAGAGCTTCACGTTGCTAATTTGCAGAGGTTTGGCATCAACCTCTTCGCCACCGTATTTGCTTTGGAAGGGGTACGTGTAGCTCTGTCCGGTGAGTTGGCCAAGGGAGGCCTTTTCCACCGGCAGGGTGAAGGTGAAGCGGAAACCGGTCTTGGTGAGTTCGAGCTTTTGCACATCAAACGGCGTCTTTTTCGACCAAACGATTTTTTGCAGACCGAAGGGGCGGTTGCCTTTGCTGTTCCAGCCACGGTTCGACTCACCAACCACCAGCGAGCCATCTGGAAGGAAAGCGAGCGCGAGCGCGGCACATTGCAGGCCTTCGATGAAGGGAAAACACGCGCCTTGATACTCACCGCCGACTTTTTCAAGGAAGACTCGGTTCACCCCACTGAGCACGAATTCGCCTACAAAGAGCTGCTTTGTGAAAGGTCCGAATTTACCATCACTACGGTCGCAGGCGATTCCGGTGGCGCTCTGGCCCATTTTCACATACGGCAGCCAAACGGCGGGTGGGCAGTAGCCGGGCACGGTTTTGATTGCCTCGGCCACGGTGATGCCGTCGGGCTGCTTCGGCTGGATTTTCACCGATGAATCCAAGCGCATGGCATCAGGAATAGAGTCGGCATGACCAAAGTAGGCGCCTTTTTTCGCGTGGAAGATGGGCGTAGTCGGCATCCAGTTGCCCTGCTGGTCGGAGATGAAGATATCGCCTTCGAAATTCGTGCCGATGCCACATGGACTACGGAAGCCGGCGCACCAAGGCTCCCATTTGCCATCCGGCGAAGTACGCACCATCCAGCCGCGCCAAAGCGCGTGCTTTTCACTCTCGCCCGCGCCTTTCCAGCCTTTGCCCATGCTGGCGTTGAGGCTGGTGAAGAGGTTGCCGCCTTGGTCGATGACGGGACCATAAGCGTATTCGTGGTAGTTGCCGCTCACTCCCCATCCGGTGGCGGCGGTGAGGTATTCATCGGCGGTGCCGTCGCCATCGGTATCGCGGATCTTCGTGACCTCCGAACGCTGCGTGGCGTAAAGCGCTCCATCATGAAACACAAGACCGAGGATCTCATGCAGGCCGCTGGCGAAGCGCTGAAAACCTTTTTCTCCTTCCAGCCAGATCTCGCCTTTGCGCAAAGCGACGGCGAGCTTGCCGTTTGGCATGACTGCAAGGCCGCTGGATTCGAAATTCACGCCTGCGGGCAAGTCATAGGTCTTGATGCGATAGGGAACATCGGCGGGCAGCACAGTGCAAAGGCACTGAAAACTGAGAATGGAAAAAGGAAGGCTGAAAATGGCTTTCACCATGACACGACCTCCTTCGTTTGTTTGCCGTTGGTTTTGATCATGCGCTCAAAGTGGTCTCCAGCGGGTTTGAGCGTGTCTTCGATTTGCTGACCTTTTTCGCGGTAGAGGAAAGTGGGAATGCCGTCTTTGCCAACCCGATAGCCTCCAAAGAGGCGTTCGCTACTGGTGGGTGGGAGTTGTTTCAACTCGGTGCCGAGCGGTTTGATCGGGGGCATGGCGCGATCCTGCCAGTTGCTCATGGCATCGAGAAAGCGGCCTTTCCAGACCAGCGCCCAGCGACTCGTTTTAGCATCGAAAGCCGCATTAATACCGCCGGGAAAACCGACGCCGATGGCGTGCGTGCCAACGCCTTCGATGAAGCTGCGGAAGACAATCGGCCTGTCGGTGGGCTTGAGCTCAAAGTCCGCAGCGGAGGCAAGACCTTCCGGCAAAGGCTGTCCTTCGACCTCCCGCAGGTAGGTCCAGATGCTTTCGATGTCTTTGTCGGCCGTCTTGCGACCGACAAACATCGGCGGCATGACCGTGCCGGGTTGCGTGAGCTGCGGATTGAGCAACAGTTCTTTAAAATATTCGGGCTGAAGCCGGCCCACAGTGTGCGTGAGTCGAATGACGGGCGGGCCGAGTGATTTGCGATCCTTCAATCCGTGGCACGACACACAAGCGAGGCCCGTAGCACCGAGCAGTTTCCGGCCAAGCTCGGCACGATGATGTTTTTCGAGGCCGCTGATATCGATCTTTATGGGTTTGGCCGGTTTATCCGCCATGCTGAAGGCGCTGATAAGCATCTCTGTCTGCGCCTGACCGAAGTTCGGCATACGTGTATCCATATAAGGCCTCACGCTGCCATTTTGACCCCAGAGGATTTTTTCAAACCAGCCACGCGTGAGCTTGCGGCCGACCTTGTCGAGGTTGGGTGGCAGATGCGCAAGTTCACCGAGCGATTCGGAGGTGGGATCGTTTACACCGAAATACTGGGCACGTGAATCTTCGGGGCCTCCCTTGCCATCGCGATCGTGGCAGGCATAGCAGTTCAGGCGTGACATCTGCCAGTCGATCTGCTGCTGCGCGCTGAGTTTAGGTGCGGGTTTCTGGATCTCCGACAGCGCGAGACGCAGTGCACGTTTTTGGAGTTCGTTCAAATCGAAGCGGGGGGTGCCGGTGGGTTGTTTTTCGGCGAGGCAGCCTGCATCGGTTTGAGTCAGATGGGTCAGGCTTGTCGCACTTTTCTGGCCAGTTTGGTGGCAGGCGATACAGTTCATGGAGGCGAAAAGCTGTTTACCCTTCTCGATGCCCTGTTTCGGGATCTTCAGTGCGGCGCGAGCATTGGCTTTTTCAGCGATGCGACCCATGTGGAGGTAGGCGGCCAGATCGGATGCTTCCTGCTCGCTGAGACGCATGTCTGGCATTCGACCGGCCGCTCGGACATGCAGTGGATTCCTCAAAAAGGCAGCCAGCGCGTTGAATTCATAGGCGTCGGCCAATGCTATGGGCACGGATGCATTTCCCGGTTTTTCGACTTCAGCATCGGCTGGCACCTTCGGGGGCCGCACATCAAGCGCAGGCTCGTGACAGGCCACGCAGCCGACTTTGTGATACAGCTCCTTGCCGCGTTCGGCATCGCCCGCGGGCATTTTCGGCGTTTCGGCCTTCAATGATGCCAGATACTCCACCAGCGCTTCGACCTTCTCGTCATCGCCTTCTTCACCGGCGAAGAGTCCCGGCATCTGGGTGCCTTTCTTGCGATGCTGCGGGCTGCGAATCATGAGCCATAAAGTGTCTTCATCCAGCCTTGAGCCCACAGCGCTCAAATCGGGAGCAGGTTTCGGCTTGAGCCGCTCCTGCCAAGCTTTTGGCGCTGAATGGCAGGCCATGCAATTCAGCTCCGCCAGCAAAAGCAGTCCACCAGTGACAAGATGCTCATCTGGATCCTCAGGCAGGTTGAACTGGTCGAAGTTAAACACGTAAGCGTGATCGATCGGTTCCGCCTGGAGCGGGTGCGCGTGCGAAACCGAGTGGATCGACCCGATCCCCCCGAAGAATGCCATCATGATCTGGAATGAGCAGCGCATGCTGGTTCAAATGCCCATTTTTGTTCGCTCAGCATCCAAGGCAGCAATCCAAGGACCGACGAAATGGCCGCTGTCATGATACGTGCGTCCAGAATACATGTGCTGGTCGATCACGCACGGTTCGTTGACGTAGATGCCGCCGCAGATTTCGAGGTCGAACTTGCACTTCGCGACGGTGGCCATGCGCAGGCCTTTGACGATGTCAGCTCGGGCGGGGATCTCCACGCCATGGCAGACACTGGCACAGGGCTTCTTTTGATCCCAGAACCACTTCGTGATGCGCAGGAGATCGGCGTCCTCGCGGATGTATTCTGGCGCGCGACCGCCGCTGAAGAAGATACCCACGTACTCTTCGGGCTTGATGTCTTTGAACGCGATGTCTGCATCAATGCTGTAACCTTCCCACTCCTTCGTGATGGTCCAGCCTGGCTTTACCTCATGCAACACCATCTGGTACTTCCGTTTTTCCGGCGCGGCGACAATGGGCTTGTAGCCTCCCTCAATGAGGCGGTAGTAGGGGTAGAGCGTGTCAACAGTCTCGGTGGCGTCACCGACGATGAGGAGGACTTTGGCTTCGGGCATGGTGAGTAGAGTGGTGGAGTTTGGGAGTATCAAGGGGATTACGAGTGCGATGAGGCAGCTTCATTCAGACTTTGCGCTGTGCTTTGCAGCTAATGCGGCATCAGGCAGCCACTCGCAGCCGGAATGGAGCGGCTCGAAACTCCACGGACGGACCGAGGCCCGTGATTAGCTCGCCGTCGAGCTCAACGGGCAGGTCGCAGCCGTCATGGGACGAGACGGTGAAGGCAGCGGCCTGCATGCAGTCGAGGTATTCGCTCTGCGAGTAGCCTTCGTCCAAGAGGCGGCGGAAGAGTTGAAGAAACTCCATGCCTCCAAGGCCGCGAAAGATGATGAGGTCGAGCTTTCCATCAGCGTTTGAGGCATCTCGAAAAAGCGGGAAGGCTCCCCCGTAATGACGACCGTTGCCGATGAGCACCACGGTGCCGAGCAGCGGAGGTTTGCCCGGAATCTGAACGCTGAGCAATGGCGGTGGGCGCATAAGCACATTCACTGCGCTCATCACGTAGCTCAGCGGTCCGAATTTCTTCTTTTGCTCCCACGAAGTCTCCTGAACAATCTGCGCATCGAGTCCCACGCCACCGAGTTGGATGAAAAAGTGCTCATTAGCCTGCCAGAGGTCGATTTCCTTGCACGAATTATTGGATATCCGCTCCCAGCAGTCTTTCAAATGGCGTCCGGCGAGTCGGAGTTCGATCGAGAACACGTTCATCGTGCCAAGCGGCAGCACGCCCAGCGCGGTGTGCGCTGCGCCAACAGGTCGCCGTGAATTGGAGCGGCAGAGTCCCTGCAAAACTTCGTTCATCGTGCCATCACCCCCCGCGGCCACGATGAGTTCATGGCCCTCGTCGGCGAGTGCCTCCGCGATTGTCGCGGCATCTCCGGGGCAGGTCGTCAAATGAAGCTCCGGCTCAGGTGAGAGTGCGCGCAGCGCATTCTCCAATGCGGCTGCCCTAGTGCTGCGAGCAGCGGGATTTAAAATGATCGGAATCGACATTCAGCACACAGAATGGCGGCCGCAGCGCAGCCTTCCAGCAACAATTCGTTCTCAAGGAAGCGCCCCAGGTTCACCACGCAAGAGCTGGGAGCCGTTGAAGCGTTCATTCGGTCGAAACAGGTAGCCGGGTTTATCGCTCACGAGCTTGTGGCTGCGCAGGACGAACTCTGGCAACACCATGTTGCTATTCGGATCGAACACCTTGCGGCCGCTGAACTCACCTGTGACATGATATTCGTAGTTGTGATTGAACCCGTAGGCCGGCCCGCTGTCGGGCTGCTCAGGCAACCGGTCCGGTATTTTGCAGAAGCGCTCATTGATGATGACCAGACGGGACCTGTCCCATGACTCCCCGGGGCGGCGCAGATAACCCCAGAAATGCGTGTGATCGATGTGGAAACGTCTTGCCACGTAGTAATCACCACGTGGCTCGGCGGCGATCGCTGCCCGGCGCTGCGCCTCCAGCTCAGCATGACGCGCGGAAGAAGCGCAGCCGCTGAGCAAGCAGGCGGCAAGGAGCAAAAAATATCGAGGAGGCATGCGAGCTAACATTGAACATCGAAGAGTGAACATTCAACATGGAACCTGCCACATGAAACTGGACCGCCTGATCGCGAAACACCGTCAGATGGGTCGCACGGCCGCGCTGCGAGCCATCGCGACCAGTCGGGTAAGGGTCAACAATGTCGTGACGACTGATGGTCATGCGGAGGTGGATCGTTTCTGCGCCGTGATGCTGGATGAGGAGCCCGTGCAGAGCGCTGAGCGCGGGCTTTACCTCATCATGCACAAGCCCGTCGGCTGGCTGAGTGCCACGAAGGATGCACAGCATCCCACCGTGCTCGATTGGATCGACGATCCGGATAAACACACGCTGCATCTCGCCGGTCGGCTGGACCGAAACACCTCCGGCCTGCTCATCCTGACGAATGACGGCGCCTGGTCCAAGCGGCTCATGGCGTCTGATTTCAAGGTGCCGAAGGTTTACCACGTTGAAACCGATGTGCCCGTGCCTCCTGAGGCTGTCGAGGCTTTCCAACGCGGCTTCTACTTTCACACGGAAGACATCACAACCTTGCCCGCCAAGCTCGACATCCTAGGCGGGTGTCTGGCCCGGGTCACGCTGCATGAAGGGCGTTATCATCAAGTGAAGCGCATGTTTCACCGCGTCGGCTGCCGTGTGATCGTGCTGCATCGTGAGAGCGTGGGGGCGCTGTGCCTGCCGGAGGATTTGAAGCCAGGCGAATGGCGATCTATGTCCGAAGCAGAGCGTCAGTCAGCGCTTGCTTCATCGGCTGCAGCTTGAGCAAGCTTCCGGAAATGAAGCTGCATCACACGCCGCTGATCGGCCTTGGTGGTGGTGACTTCGTAATCTTCGATGGTGACTTTTTCGCCGGGTTTAGGCAGGTGGCCGAGCAAATGAGTGACGTAGCCGCCGATGGTGGTGACCTCGTCGCTATCCAAGTCAATGCCGGCGTGCTTGGCGAGCTCGTAGAGATTAAAGGTCCCTTCGACGGTGAATTCGGATTCGTTGATGCGGCGGAACTCGCTGATCTCGTGGTCGAACTCGTCCTGGATATCGCCGACAATCTCTTCGAGCACGTTGTCGAGCGTGACAACGCCGACAGCGCCGCCGAATTCATCGACGGCGAGCACGAAGTGGACGTGCTTGTCGAGACAGAAGCGCAGGAGCTTGTCGATCGGCATCAACTCAGGAACCATGTGCAGCTCGCGCTTGATTTTACGTAGGTCAGGCTGCGGTTTGCCGACGAGGGCGAGCAGGTCTTTGATATGAATGATGCCGATGGCTTGGTCGAGGTGGCCTTCCACGAGAGGGTAACGTGTGTGCTTGCTGTCGATGGCGACTTTGAGGTTCGCCTCGAAGCTGTCATCGGCATCGAGGGAGACGACCGTGTTGCGCGGCGTCATGACATCGCGAGCGCAGCGGTCATTGAGGGCGAGCGCATTGAGCAGGATGTCTTTTTCGGTCTCGGTGACCTCCTTGGACTTCTGGCTCTCGGCCACGATGTGCCGCAGCTCTTCTTCTGAGTGGGCGATCTCGTGCTCGGAGACGCTGGTGATGCCAAAGAGTCGCAGGACGAGGTTCGTGCTGTTGCTGAGCAGCCAGATGGCTGGGCGCGTGCAGACGTAAAAGAGGTGCAGCGGCCGGGCCACCCAGAGCGTGGCGGTGAGTGATTTGCGGATGGCGAGCACCTTCGGCGCCTGCTCACCAAATACGACGTGCATGTAGGTGACGAGAGCATACGCCACGAGGATGGAGGTAAGTCTAACGGCTGCTTCGCTGTTCACGCCGAGCTTGAACAGGAGCGGCTGCAGCACGTTGGAGACATATGGCTCTCCGAAAATACCGAGCGCGATGGAGGTGAGAGTGATGCCCAACTGGCCGGCGGAGAGGTAGGCGTCCAGATTGCGCGTGACCTGGCGTGCGAATCTCGCGCCGCGCACGCCGTCCTCAATGGCGGCCTGCATTTGGCTGTCACGCACTTTGACGATGGCAAACTCTGCGGCGACGAAGAAGGCGTTCAGCAGCACGATGGCTAAGATGATCGCTACCCGCCAGAAGTGGTAGGAGGCATCCGGCTGCCAGTCGTGGGCCAACTCGGCGGCGGCATTGGCGAGGAGAGGTGTCATTCAGAGCTTCTCGTAGCTGCCATCGCAGCGTTTCTCCAAGATGGTGAATCCGGCCTTTTTGGCATCGGAAACGGAGAGCGGCTTGGTGTATTTGGGTGTGTTGAAGCCCGCCACAAGCTTCTTCACCGGTTTTTTGCAAAGAGGGCAGACCTCCAAAGGAGCGCGATCCATGGGACGGCGCAGGTCAAAACCCCTCCGGCAGGACGGGCAGCCTTTTTCGGGATCTTCCGCGATGTAGGAATAAGTGGGCATTGCTAAGCAGGGGCATGGATAGTACGAGGATAAGTCATGCCTCTGCATGAAAACGGCCCGGTTTTAGACCGGGCCGAACTTTGGAAAACCAAAATCAAGACGTGCGGCTTACCAACTGGACTTGGTCACACCGGGGATCATTCCCTGGCAAGCCATTTCACGGAAGGTGAGGCGAGACATCTGAAAACGACGGATGTAGGCGCGACGACGACCTGAGACGCGGCAACGATTCGTGAGGCGGGTCGGGCTGGCGTCACGGGGAAGCAGGGACAGACCAATGTAATCTCCGGCGGCCTTCAGTTCGGCACGGAGCTTCGCATATTTGGAGACGGTTTTTTGTTTGCGCTTTTCGCGCTCAAGCCAGCAGGTTTTTGCCATAGGGGCGAGGAGTCTGCCCCAGAGAGCTTTTTTAGCAAGGGGAAATTTTCACTGGCACCCGGCCCCCAGCACGCTATCTGCCCGCCGCTATGTTTACCGGAATGGTTCTCGCTTTCTCGCTGTTGTTCCTCGGAGTGGTCGTTTTCACCTACTTGGTGAAGGGTTAAACTCACGCTCCGGCCATTTTCATTGGTAAAGAAACGTCGTCAGCGGACTCGTGGCTGAAGCCATTTCCGCTGACTCGCCGAGACCGACTTCGAACGCGGCGCGACCCGCCTCGGCAGCTGCCTTGAAAGCTTGTGCCATGCGCACGGGGTCGGAGGCCACGGCAATGGCCGTGTTCACCAACACGGCATCCGCACCCATCTCAAAGGCCTCCGCCGCATGGCTGGGAGCACCGATGCCCGCGTCCACAACAACCGGGACGGTAGCCTGAGCGATGATGATCTCAATCTGCCGGCGCGTGGTGATCCCTTGGTGGGAGCCGATGGGCGAACCGAGCGGCATGACTGTCACGGTGCCGACATCTTGAAGCCGCCGGGCCAAAACGGGGTCGGCATTGATATAGGGCAACACCTTGAAACCTTCTTTGACGAGGATTTCAGCCGCCTTGAGTGTTTCGATCGGGTCGGGCAGCAAGTACCGGGGGTCGGGGTGGATTTCGAGCTTCACCCAGTCCGGCAAGCCAGCGGCCACAGCCAATCGCGCTAGACGAACCGCTTCATCGGCGTTCATCGCGCCGCTGGTGTTGGGCAGCAACAGGACATTATTCGGGATAAAGTCGAGGATGTTGGCGAAAGGATCGCCTTTGCCGCTGAGGTCCGCACGGCGCAGCGCCACAGTCACGATTTCCGTTTCCGAAGCGACGATCGCGTCCCGCATGAGCTCGCTGCTGGCAAATTTTCCTGTTCCCAGCATGAGACGGGAACGAAATGTACGGTCGAGGATGGTGAGGGGCTGGTTTTGCACGGGCGGGCAGTGATGGGTCAAATCCTACCTCACGCAAGCATCACGCGCTGCAGCAGCTCGGAGGTGGGCGCTTGGATGCCGATATAGAAGTCGCCGAATTCACCATACTGAGTCGTCACTTCATCGAAGCGCATCTCATAAACAATGCTCTTCACTTGGAAGACATCGTGAGCGAAGAGGGTCACGCCCCATTCATGGCTGTCCAGACCGGTGGAGCCGGTGATGAGCTGGCGGACCTTGCCGGCATATTTGCGGCCTGTCTTCGCGTGACCGCCCATGAGCTCACGACGCTTGGCGAATTCGTTTGCATACCAGTTCGCACCCACGTTGCGGCGCTTGCTCATCGGGTAGAAGCACATGACCTGCCAGTCCGGCATGTTTGGGTAAAGGCGATCGTTGAAGTACTTCGTCATGTGTCCCTTCCACTCACCAAGACGCTTTTCATAGGCCTCCGATCCGGGTGCGAGGCCCTCCGTTTTCTCTAGCTGTGCTTTGAACTCGTCCTCACTCTGCGAGTACTCTGTCCACTCGGTCATCGAGAGGTAGCTGTAGCAAGGTGTGAGCACATCCGTGCCGAGCGAGAGGCTAAGCTGCTTCTCGAAACGTTGCGAGTCATGCAGATCCGGTGTGAGCAGCATGAACCCGAGGTCGGACTTCGCGGAGACCATCGCAAAGCACAACAGCTGTGTGCCGGGATGCTTGCGGATGCTTTCGATGGTCCTGAAAAAGCTCGCGCGGCGTTCCTCACGTTCCTCGACAGTCAAAGCGGCCCAGTAACCATGGTCGATGGTGTAAAATATGTGCTGAACGATCCAACCCTCCTGCGAGATGAGCGGCTTGGACTCGGCGGGGCCGTTGGAAGTGGGAAACGAGGTTGGAATGAGCATGGCGAGCCGCGTTCATACGCCAGAATGGCGGCGGCTCAATGCTGGAATCATGCCTTCCCACATCCGCCATTGTCTTTTAAAAAACGCTCCATCATCGCCAGCGAGAGCTGGCCACCGGGGGAGTTTGGGAAGTAGTCGCAGCCGTGATCACCCCAGGGGAGTTCGAGGTAGGCGCAGCGGGCCACCCCTTGCATTTTCGCGTGAAGGCGGCGGCTGTGCTCCACCCAGACGAGCGAATCGCTCCTCCCGTGGATAAGGAGAGTGGCGGGGCTGCTAGCGGAGATGAATTCAGTGGCGGAGGCAGTGCGGTAGGCATCGGGGACATCCTCTGGGTCACCCCCCATGTATTGCCGCACAAGCTTCAGGGACTTCAGGATATCATCGGGATAGGACCACTTGCGAGCGAAGAACATGTCCGGCGGGCCATAGACGGCAATACAAGTATTCACACGCAACTCCGGCATGCCAAAGGCACAGGCGGCAGCAATTTGCGCTCCAGCGCTGCGGCCGAGCAGAATCAAATTCTCCATGTCGATGCCAAACCTTTCTTCGTTTGAACGCACCCACTCGATAGCACGCCGGATGTCCTCCGCCGGCGCGGGCCAAAGATGCTGGGGTGCAAGGCGATAGCCCACCGAAAAGATCACGGCATCGCATCGCGCCGCGAGTTCGCGGTTCGCAGCGGAAAACTCACCTGGATCACCGCTGTCCC
>Ga0208783_10002263_pt1 | contig 11168 bp, 11 predicted proteins | sample DEB19_08_DNA_2_FD_184529 | JGI IMG/M metagenome (GOLD analysis project Ga0208783, IMG submission 184529) | Aqueous microbial communities from the Delaware River and Bay under freshwater to marine salinity gradient to study organic matter... | ecosystem: Environmental > Aquatic > Marine >... | reverse complement strand
GGCGCGACCTCGCTCAAGTACCGAACCGCCTCCACGGCAAGCCGAGCATCCCCAGGGTCTTTCGATCTGGCCAGAGCGATCGCAATCTGCTCCCAGGCCTTGATCGCGTCAGCCCGAACCGCCAGCGCGCGAGCACTGGTCCGCTGCGCAGGCCTCTGCCGCTTCAGTTGTCCCCGGCCTGCCGCTCGTTCCTCCCACAGCTTGCGGTAGTTCTGATTTGCCGCCCGAACGGGTTGCCGGCTGGCCACCGCGTTCACTCCCCGGTCCTGCAGGTTCTGGGCGAACACCGCGCGCCAGCGATCCAGGTCAGCCTTGCGGGGCGACAGTCGCACGCCGTCGTACCGATCGGCACGAACCGAAAGGTGCACGTGTGGCGCTCCCTGGTCTTCGTGCATCACGAACACGTACTTGTGCCCCTCGAACAGCTCGCGCGCTGCCTCGGCCGTGGCCGCTCGCACCGCCTCCGGCGGCGTGCCTGCCGGCATCGAGAAAATGATGTTGAAGGCCTCTCGCCTCGGGCTGTCGTCGTCGATATACGCGCCGGCGATCCGCCACTCGTCGGTCAGCTGGACTAGGCCGTCGCGCCCCTGGATCTTCTCGCCGCGCTCGTCCTCGATCTCAAGTGTCTTACCCTTGCCGCCGACCTCTTCCTTGCCTTGGCGGCCGATGTACCTGAAGTGCGCGGCGATGGCCTTCATGCCGCGACCGCCGCCGGTGATCTTGACCATCACCTGCGTCGCACCAGGCGCCACCGTGCTGCGAACCCGGCTGCGCACTTCATTGGGAGTCATCAACGCGGTCAAGGCGGCCACCGTGGTCAGCAGCGGCAACTTGCCGCCGCCCCCGCCACCCTTGCCCTTGGGGATCGGATAGAACAGCCTGGCGCCCCACTCGGACAGCATGCCGTCGGTGTCCAGTGTGTTGCGCGTGGGGCCCTGCGGCGCGGCCGGGCCCGCGCCGGCCTTCGATCTGTCGTTGCTCAAGACTTCTCCTTGTGCGGTGTCACCAGCGCCCGGATCGTCGCCACGACCCGTGCGGCCTGCTCGACGTGCTCGCGCACCGCCTGCGCGAAGACCTGCAGGTTCTTGGTGTCGGTGTTCCGGAAGCCGCCCTGCATCGCGTTCAGCGACTTGGCGATCTGGTTGATGTTCTTGCCGATCGGCAGCAGTTCGTGGTTCGAGCGCATGAGTGCGGCCACGCCGTCTTTGAGCGGCGCCGCGTCGACCGGCTCGGCCGCCGACGTTGGCCCCTGGCCGATGAAGTGACGCAGCACCAGGCGCAGCGCCGCAGGGCGCGTGCGGAACTGGCCTTGCGTCTGGACCTGCTGCAGCAGGCTGGCCAGCTCGGCGTCGAGGACCAGGCGGCCGGGTGCGGCCGATGCAGATGCCGCTGGCCCAGTGTGCAGCTGCGATTGCCCGGTGTCTGCCGATGCACCTTCCTGTGCCAGCTCCCGCTGGAGGAGTTCGCGAGTCCATTCGGAGGGGGTGCGACCACCAGCCGCTGCCGCGGCCCGGACACGAGCCGAAAGCTCGGGGCCGTGGTGGGCTTCCTGCCCAGAGAACAAATGCTCGCAGTGATCGACGTTCCAACCGAGACCTGGATCGGTCAACGCGATCGGCTGCTCCTGACCCTGATGTTCAACACAGGTGCACGGGTGTCGGAGATCATCGGCGTTCGCGTGGCCGACGTTGTGCTGGGCCCTACGTCAAGCATCCGTCTGCACGGCAAGGGGCGCAAGCAGCGCTCGTTGCCGCTGTGGAAGACCGTTGCCAGGGCCGTGCGCGATTGGCTCCACGTGAACCCACAGCTACAGGCCGAAGCACCGTTGCTGCCGCGCCGCGACGGCAAGCCGATGACGCGAGCGAACGTTGCCCTGGTGGCCACTTCAAATTCCCCCACCTGTGGCCACTCAAATTCCCCCGGCAGGACGGGGCGGATTATGGGTTGTCGGTCCCCGTCGGTGTTGATAGCGACGTGCGAGGTGGGGGGGGCTTGCTTGAGGTGGGTTCAGTCTCTGGTTTGGCTCGGGGGTCGGTGGCCGAGGGGGTGGTTGTTCTCCTTTTTCAATCGGCTGTTGGGGCAAGCGAAGCGCGTCAGGCCGGAGGCATCGGCCGGGGAGCGGTGGTCAAGTCACGGACCCCGCAGGGGCCGTCCACAGGCTGGTCCTGTGGGCGGGTGGCTTGTCCACCGCGGGCGCGAGTTGCCTGCAGTCGATGGGGGCGTCGGCCCTGACGAACCTTTCGCGGTGGGGCCACCTGACTGGCCAGGACGCCGGCGGCTCAGGGGCTGTCGGCGGTGTTGAGCGCGATGCGCGAGGCGGCCTCCTTGAGGCGGTAGCTCTTGCCCTCGAACTCGAGCATCGCGGCGCGGTGCATGAGGCGATCGAGGATGGTGGTGGCCATGGTGGCGTCGCCGAGGTACTTGCCCCAGTCCTGCACCACGCGGTTTGAGGTGACGACGATGCTGCGGCGCTGCTTGTAGCGCTGGTGAACGACCGTCTGCAGCAGCTCGGCGCTGGCCTCGGAGATGCGGCGCGCCAGGAACAGGTCGTCGAGCACGATGAGGTCGGGCTCGATGAAGCTGCGCAGCAGCGCGGCCTGCTCGGCCGTGCTGGAGAGGGCATGGCGGGCGAACTCGGTGTCGGCCTCGACGTAGCGCACATCGAAGCCCTGCAGGGTGGCCTGGTAGGCCACGGCCTTGGCGACGTGGCTCTTGCCGGTGCCGGGCTTGCCGATGATCAGCGCATTGCCGCCCTCACTGACGAACTTCAGCGTGTGCAGCTCGAAGCAGGCCTGGCGCGGCAGCTTGGGGTTGAAGCGCCAGTCGAAGTCGTTGAGCGTGGGCCGCTCATCCAGGCGCGACTGCTTGAAGCGCCGCTCGGTCAGGCGCGAGCGGCGCCGGTCGAGTTCGTCCTGCAGCATCGCCGCGAAGGTGTCCAGGAAGGGCTCCTGCGTGCTCTGGGCCTGCATCACGCGGGTGCTGAGGGTGGCGGCAATGCCCGACAGGCGCAGCTCGCGCAGGGCGCGTTCGATCTCATGCAGGGTCATGCCTTGAACTCCGTGGTGGTCGCGTGGGTCGTGGGGTTCGGGGTGGCGTGTGCAGTGGGGTGTGCGGCGCTGCGCGCGAACAGTTCGGCGTAGTCATCGCCGCTGCGGATCAGTGGGTGCTCCTGGGTCAACGCGAGCTCGCCCTGCACTGGCGTGGCATCGGCGTTGTCGATGGCCGCCAGTGCCTCGGCGACCAGCTTCTCGGTCGCGGCCTTGACGTGTCGGTAGCTGTAGATGCCGTCGGCGAGGGCACGCGCGCAGGCGCTGTTGACCAGTCGGCGGGGGTATCGCTCAGCCAGGTTGACGATGCCCCACAGCTTGCGTTGGCCGACGCGCCCTTCGATGGCGAACAGCAGTTCGCACAGCCGCGATGTGTCCGCCCCGATGGCCTTGGCCTGGGCCAGGATGCGGCGCGTCTCGCGCGAGGGGTTGAACACGCGCTCGTCGGCGGGCAGCACCACCGTGCCCGGTCGCTCGGCGCGCGGGTGGGTGCGCAGCAAGGCCTGCGTCTGCAGCTCGCGGATCTCGATGCGGTGCTCGAACACGCGCACCAGCACCCGGCTGCCGATGGGCGCCGGGCGCGCGGCGTAGCTGCTGTGGTCGACGCGCACGCAACTGTCATCGCAGACGGTACGCTGGGCCTCGGTGAAGTACTGCATGCCCAGCAGCGGCAGTGGCTGCAGGTGGGGACCCTCCTCCTCGAACATGGCCTGCACCTGGCGGCGCGCACTACCGTGGATGCGCGAAGCCGCCCACTTGGCCTCCCAGTGCTCGAGGAAGGTGTTCTGCTCTTCGATCGACTCGAAGCGCCGGCCCTTGAGCGCGGTGGCCTGGGTGTGGCCGATGGCGTGCTCCACGCTGCCCTTGCGGTTGGGGTCGCGCACGCGGGCCGGATCGGCCACCACGCCGTAGTGCGTCAGCATCGCGGCGTACACGGCGTTGAGCTGCGGCTCGTACAGGTCGGGCTTGAGCACGCCTTCCTTGAGGTTGTCGAGCACGACGTAGCGGCAGCTGCCGCCGAAGTGGCGCCAAGCCTGCTCGTGCAGCTTGGCCCAGGTCTGCTGGCTCGAGCGCCAGACCACGCAGCGGTAGCTGCGCCGCGAGTAGCGCAGCGTGGCCACGAACAGCCGCGGCTTGCGCCAGCGATCGGTGCCCGGCACTCGCGTGAGCGCCCCCTCGCCGTAGTCGACCTGCATCTCCTCGCCAGGCAGGAAGGCCAGCCGGTCAAACTGCTCGGGCTCGCGGTGGCGCAGCTTGCCCACGAAGCGCTTGACCGAGTTGTAGGCCCCGGTGAAGCCGTGCCGGTCCACCAGGTCCTGGTAGATGGCCATGGCATTACGGCGCAGTCGAAGCTGGGTCTCGATGAAGGCGCGGTGGGGCTCGCAGGCCGAGGCGCTCACGACAGCCGAGGTCGGTGGCCGGGGTGGAGGAGTTTGCGGCGCCGGGCCCGCGGCCACCCTGGGGGAGTCGGTGGCCACCCCGGGGGAAGTTGCCGGGGCCGCGGCTGCGAATCGCTTCTGGTACGCGCGGATCGTCTTGCGATCGATCCCCGTGACCCGCTCGATCTCTCGTTGGCTGGCGCCTGCTTCCAGCAGCGTCCAGATCGTTGTCTGCAAATGTGGCTTCAAGACGTTCACTCCTTGTGTCCCCTCTGGGTTGAGGGGGGAAAGTAACGTCCTGCTCGGCCCTGACCAGCCGGCCTTGCCGGCCCGATCAGCGCCTCATCGAAGCGCGGTCAGGGTGGGGGAATTTGCGGTGGCCATGGGTGGGGGAGTTTGGGTGGCCGCCAGGGAACGTTGCTCAGCGCCTGAAGCTCGCGGTCAAGGCGGCCACGACGAAGTACCCCGATCTGGCCAAGATGGCGGTGACACCTCACATCGTTCGGCACTCGACCGCGATGAGCTTGCTTCAGTCGGGGGCCGATCCGTGTGATATCGCGCTGTGGCTCGGCCACGAGAGCCCATCGACGACGCACATGTACGTCGAAGCCGACCTCGCGATGAAGGAACGCGCCTTGGCGCGGCTGAAGCCGCCCGAGATCAAGCCGGCGCGGTACCGTCCACCCAAGGCCCTGATGAAGTTCCTACAGTCGCTTTGATTATGTGAAGTGGCTACGACACAGCCGCGTCCTCGCATGCAGGGCCGGCGTGTCGCGCCATGACGCCGACTTCGCATAAAAGCAAAGTTCGCCTTATTGCGCTCATGCGAAGCTGAGCATGAGCGAAAGGCCTGGCTGTTCGCGGGCAGTGAGCTGGCGGGCCAGCGTGCCGCCGTCGTGATGAGTCTGGTGCAATCGGCCAAGCTCAATGGGCATGACCCGTGGGCGTACCTCAAGGACGTGCTGACGCGGCTGCCGACGCACATGAACAGCCGTATCGAGGAATTGCTGCCGCATCGCTGGCAGCCGATGGGCTGAGGGCGGCGCCAGCATCGGCGCATGCGCCGGTCAACACGTCAAGGGTGGTGCGGCAAGCCGCTTACGGTGAATCGGCTTGATCGTTCCACCAGTGTACCGATCGCAGAGCGATCCAGGCCGATGATCAGGTCACCCTCCCAATGTCCCGGCACGGCGCGATCTTGCACCTCCGCTGGGCGGTTGGAGATCATCACATCCTTGCTGACATGCGCCCACGCCTTGGCTTGCGCCCTGGTCCTCGGCACGCGCAGCGCTCTGCCCGAGCGCCGACAGCTCACTAGCTGGCGTTTGAGAGCTCCGCGCCCCTGAATGTAGAGGGCTTGGTAAATGGCCTCGTGAGAGATGCGCATGGAATCGTCAATTTGCAGCCGGCTCGCAATCTGTTCAGGCGACCGGCCGGTGACCCATTTGCGGTCACCTCTATGCGGCTTGTTCCGACCCTTGAATGGCGCCTGCTTAGGTCCAGCAATCACACGACCACCAGCATCGTGAACCTTGCCTTCCAAGCGATCCTGAACGTATCGGCGCAGTCGCGAGTTGGTCGCCAGTTTCGAGGGCTTTGGTCTTTTGGCAATCAGTCCGCCTTCCACTGCGCGACCGAAGCTCGACACTCGAGCTTGCCGCCACGCGTTGCAGCGTTACGCGCGATTCGACGAAGAGGCTGTTCAAGGAGTCTCCGTCCTGCTTGAGCTCATCCTCGGCTCACCAGGAGGCATCCCAACCTCTTGGTCGCGGCGACTGCAAGCTCGCCGTTCGCGCGCAGCTTCGCCGGCGGGAGCCGGCTGGTCGGGCCGGAAATGTTCAAGCAACCGACGACGATTGCCTCGGCACCAAAGATCGGAGCCGCGCTCGCGGCCTGCCAAGGCTCGGTCTCTCCGACGCTGATCGCATACCCGCGCGACCGCGTACGCGTAAGTTCAAGCATCAGATCAGCACGCTTAGTGATCGTTCGGGGAGCAACGGCGAGCAACTCAACGTGTTTCAGGAAACTCTCCACGGCCTCGCCGGACCACCAAGCCAAGATCGCCTTCCCTGCCGCGCCCGCGTAGATCGGCTTAGTGCCCCCTGGCAGGGGGACGGAGCGCAGTTCATGTTCGCTCAATTCGACTTCAACGTTGATATGGCTTCTCTTTGTCAAGCGCGAACAGCATTTCCTCTGCGACGCAGATGTGATTGATACCGGTTGCCGGACGGGGAACGCGACGGAGCACTTGGTTGCCACCCGTTCAAGGATGTGCGACGGTTGTTCATGCTGATATGCGAGGGTTGGGTACCTCAAGACAGATTTACGTCGCGGGGCTGCCTTCGCTCTAGGGACTGAGATCGCGCTGCGCACTCGCGCACACAGGGCCCACCAATAACGTTGTCGAGGATTCCCCAGTGGCCGCGGCTGCGCCGCGTTCCCCCTCCGGCATCAAAGCGAATCGTGGGTTGCGCACCTCCTGACTTGTTCTTCCTTGGCCAGCGTATTTGAATTGGCGCCGCAGCTCAGTGCGCCGCTGCCTTGGCGGCCTCGGTCGTGATTCCCTGCCAGCCCGATGTCTGCACCTCGCGCCCGATGGCCCATACGAAGCCGGCGAGTTCGCGCGCCACGGCCACCACCGCCTTGGTCTTCATCACCCGGCGTGCCACCAGGCGACGGAACTTCGAGTTCAGCCGCAGTTGTGCGGCCCAGGCGATGTCGTTCACTTCCTTGGGCAGTTGGTCCTGTCGTTTGGCGATGATCGGCGTGACGCGCGCGCTGTGCTGGTAGTGCCAGGCCACCTCGACCAGCATGCGCCGTGCCGCGCTGTTGCCGGCCTTGGTGATGGCCCCTTGGCGCCGCTTCGGGCCTGAGGAATACTCGCCCGGGACCAGGCCCACATAGCTCATCAGCTGGCGCGGGTTGGCGAACCGGGTGAAGTCCTGCAACTCGGCCACCAGCGTCATCGCGGCAATAAGCTGCACCCCGCGCAGGGCGTGCAGCGCCTGCACCAGCGGGCGCAGCGTCCACTCGGGCAGCGCGTCGCGCAAGGCCTGCTCGAGCCGGCCGATACGCGCCGTGGCCTCGGTGATGGCGTGCAGGTATTCCTGGAACCCGATCTGCTGCGTAGCGTGGGCCATCTTCAACGTGGCCAGCCAGCGCAGGTGGGCGGCCGTCCAGGCGCTCTTGCCGGCGTAGCTGATGCCGTTGCGCAGCAGCAGGGCCTTGAGGCGGTGACGCGCGTTGCGGCACTCGCGCACCGCGTCCTCGCGCGCACGCACCAGGTCGCGCACCGCCTCGTCGGCGGCGTCGGGCACGCGCACCGCACTCAGCTCGCCGGCGCGCGCCATCTTGAAAACGTGTGCGACGGCCTGGTCACGATTGACCAACTCGCCTTTGAGGCGGGCCAGTCGCACCCGATTGGTCTGCGCCTTGAGCACCTCATTGGCGGTCTTGGCCTGCAGCAAGGTGGTGCCACCGCCTTTGGGTTCAAACGCGCCCGCTGATTCACCCAGCGTTTCCCGTATTCCCGCAATCGCCTCATTGGAGACGGGCTTGTGTTTGCCCCGTTGCTGCGCGGCGTCTGTGTTCTTGCTCCATTGAGCGTCGGCTTGCGCCGCATTGATCGTGCCGTCTGCGTTGGGGGTGATCCGCCCGGCCTCGATGGCCTTGCGCACCGCCGTATCGGACACCCCTCGGTGGCGCGCATAGGCCCGAATTGAGAGTCGATCGGTCATACCCAAGTGAAAGAGTCTGGCTAAGAAATTGACTTGATGTTGTTCGGAAATGAAGCGTTCATACGGTCATCAATCAACGTTTTTTGGAGCGCCGCATGAACCACAAGAAAACCACCAACGCCATCAACGCGCCTTCTTGCCTTTTGGAGCAGATCGCACGCGAGCACCTTTTTGTCCAGACGCTGCAGACGCAGAACTCGGACCGGCTGGACTTTCACGACGTGTCGGTTTGGGGGATTGAGGCTGCTCTGCAAGCGGCTTATCAGGCTGGCCTGCAGGCGCAGACGAAGAAGCAACAAGGGAAGAAAAAAGATTCAGAAATCGCTTGATAAGCGAGCGGAATGAAGCGTTCATCACATCACCATTTTTTAAAGGAAAAACCATGAAACTCTCCGAGACCCAAACCAATCTGCTCAACGCAGCGGCCCAGCATCCAGAGCACTTGCTGACCGAATTCCCGGCCAATCTCAAAGGGGGTGCGAGGCTTAAGGTTTTGACATCCCTGGCCAACGCCAATCTCATTGCCGCCCACAGCCAAGCCGAGGACGGCACCACGCGATTTGCAATCACAGACGCAGGGCGCAGCGCCCTTGGCATTGCGATCGAAGCTAAGGGAACACCCTCCAAACGAGAGGGCACCAAGCAGGCCACGCTGATCGAATTGCTCCAGCGTCCGGAGGGGGCAACGCTCGAGCAAATGGTCCAGGCCACCGGATGGCAACAGCACACGGTCAGGGGGTGCATGGCCGGAGCCCTGAAAAAGAAGCTCGGTTTGAGCATCGTTTCCGAGAAAACCGATGGCCAACAACGCACCTATCGCATTGCCTGAGGTTCACATGAAAAACATCACCCTCAACATCGAATGCAAACCTTTGACCGTGGATTTCGACGGCCAGGAGATTGAGGTTCAAGAGCTGAGTATCCGCTTACCCTTCGGACGAAAACCCAGCGACATCAACGACATCGCAGGCAGCGGCGATTACATCGTCTACGTCACCGAGGTCCGCGAGATGGAACCCGAAGAGTTCGACGGATTCGCGATGAATCTCTTTAAGTCGCGCGACTGGCTCAAGGGCAAGGGCGGCTACTTGGGACAAGGGCGCTTATGCGTCCAAGTTCAAGCGCCCGGTCGCCCCTATCTGTTCATCGATCCGTCTGGCGGGGACTACCCGCGTTACGTTGCCCGATTGGGGTGAGCCATGCAAACGCTACAAGGAAATGACCCGCTCAAAATTCCTGCCTCCGAAAACGAGTCCTGGGGATTTTGGGGAACGATGGGTGGCTACGCGAGCGTCGCTTGGCCAATGGCCATGACGGAAATCTCCAAGGCCACCGGTGAGCCGTTTGAATCCGTTCGTGTATTTCTGGACAGCCGCCATGGCCGTCACTTTGCCGATGCGGTTCAAGACGCTTTGTTGGGTAGCCCAGACATGCACCAGGCCGTCGCCCAAGCTATCGAGAAATGGATGAGCTGGACGGTTGGACGCTTGACTCAGCGCAGCTACGGCATCCCCAAGGGATTGCCATATCTCACAGGGCTTGTGATCCAAAGCGGAATTGATCAAGACTGCAGCTGATCCGCAGCCTCTTGCTCATCGGTCTGCGGTGTTTGCTCAACCTCTGAACCACCGTTCTCTCGAGCGGCTTTCTTGCCGGTGTAGTCTTCCCAGCGTTTGACGATCACGTCCACGAACTTCGGATCGAGTTCAATCAACCGAGCTTGACGCCCCGTCTTCTCGCACGCAATCAAGGTGGTACCGGAGCCCCCAAACAAATCCAGAACGACATCGCGGCTCTTAGACGAATTGCGAATGGCCCGCTCAACCAGCTCGACCGGCTTCATGGTCGGGTGCAGATCGTTGACGCGCGGCTTGTTGTAGAACCAGACATCTGCCTGATCTCGATCGCCACACCAAAAGTGATCGGTACCCTGCTTCCAACCGTACAAGATCGGTTCGTACTGACGTTGGTAATCAGCTCTGCCCAGCGTGAAGGTGTTCTTGGCCCAGATCACGAAAGTCGACCACTTGCCGCCAGCATCCAGCCAAGCCTTTTGCAAGGTGTGTAGCTCAGATGAACTCATGCACACGTAGCACGCGCCCTTGGTGACCACCAGCAGGTTGACGCAGGCGTCATAGAGAAATTGGTAGAAACCGTCGCCCAGGGCGTCGTTGAGGATGCGTCGGTCTTTGCCGCGCATCTTGTCTTTGGCGCTGTTGCCGTAGTCCACGTTGTAGGGTGGATCGGTGAATGCCATGTCTGCCAGTTGGCCATCCATCAGGCGCTCCACTTCTGTCAGGACCGTGGAGTCGCCGCAAAGCAAACGATGGTTGCCGAGGATCCACAGGTCGCCCGGCTTTGAGGTCGGTTCTACTGGAGTTTCCGGTACTGCGTCTTCGTCGGTCAGACCATCGCTTTGTTCATCGCCATTGAGCAGCTTGTCGATTTCCTCATCACTGAAACCCATCAGGTCCAGGTCGTACTCGGCAGCCTGCAACTCAGCAAGCTCCAACTTCAAGAGTTCTTCATCCCATCCTGCGTTCTCGGCAATCCGGTTGTCAGCCAGGATGTATGCCTTCTTCTGGGTGGGCGTCAGGTGGGCCAACTCGATCACGGGCACTTCTGTGAGCCCCAACTTGCGAGCAGCCATCAATCGACCATGCCCAGCGATCACGCCGCGCTCACCATCCGACAGGATCGGGTTGGTGAAACCGAACTCGGCAATGGATGCTGCGATCTGAGCCACCTGGCCATCGCTGTGTGTGCGGGCGTTGCGCGCATAAGGGATGAGCGCATCCACCGCGATCATTCTGATCTCGGGAGTCATAAATTCCTTGGGGGGATTGGGGGAGGTGCAAACCCGGTGCGAACTGCAAACCCGGTTTTTCAATCTGTCGCTATCGAAATCTCGGGCCTTTGCCCCCCGCATAGGGATTTGGCGAGGAAGGACCCAGAAATTTGTGTGGAGGGAGTGGTCTGCACTCCTTTCCACACCATAGCTGAAA
>Ga0208783_10002262_pt1 | contig 11174 bp, 13 predicted proteins | sample DEB19_08_DNA_2_FD_184529 | JGI IMG/M metagenome (GOLD analysis project Ga0208783, IMG submission 184529) | Aqueous microbial communities from the Delaware River and Bay under freshwater to marine salinity gradient to study organic matter... | ecosystem: Environmental > Aquatic > Marine >... | reverse complement strand
GGTGCCGCGCTGTGGCATCGTGGCCGCATGACCGTGATCGGCGTCGACGGGTGTCCCGACGGGTGGGTGGCCGTCATCCTCGACGATGGGCGGGTCGACGTCCGCCATGTGCCCTCGATCGAGGGCCTCGACGCGCTGGCGCCGGCCGGGACCGTCGTGGCGATCGACATCCCGATGTGGTTCCCGACCGTCCCGCCCCGTCGGTCCGAGCTGGCGGCCCGGGCCCTCCTCGGTGCCGGTCGGGCGTCCTCGATCTTCCCCACGCCGGTGCGGGCCGCCATCGACGCGCCCGATCACGCCACCGCGAACTCGGTCTCGAAGCGGCTGACCGGACGCGGCGTCAGCGCACAGGCCTACGCACTCACCGCCAAGATCCGGGAGGTGGACCGCTGGCGGCACGGCAGCGGACTCGACGTCCGGGAGGTCCACCCGGAGACCTCCTTCGCGGTGCTGCTCGGCGGGCCGGCCCGGTTCGCGAAGAAGACCTGGACCGGGATCGGGGAGCGACGCCGGGCGCTCGTGGCCGCCGGGATCGACCTCGCGCCGTTCGAGCACACCGAACTCGGGCGGGCCGCGGTCGACGATGTGGTGGACGCGGCCGCCGCGGCGTGGACGGCGCGCCGGATCGAGCGGGGGGAGGCGCTCCGGTTGCCGGAGGCCGAGGACGGCGATCCGGGCGACGCGATCTGGGTCTGATGGCACCGGGGCGCGACGCCCGCGGGTGGTGCGGGCGGAACGGACCGTCCCGTGACCGGTGGAGGCACCGGCGGAGTGGGAGACTGAGGCTCCATGTCCCGGAACCTTCCCCGCATCCTCACGGCGCTCGTCGCCGGGGGTACGGCGCTCGCCGTGTGCGTGCTCGCACTGCCGCCGGCCGTCGGCGTGCTCGCCGGCGGTGCGAAGTACGAGGGTGTCGTGGGCGACGACCTCGCCGCGCTCAGCGAGCGCACGGTCATCTACGACAACCGCGGACGCACCATCGGCGAACTCGGACTCCAGGACCGGGCCTCGGTGCGCCTCTCGGACGTCTCGCCGGCCCTCATCGCCGCGGTGCTCAACACCGAGGACCGCAACTTCTACGGAAACGCCGGGGTCGACGTGCAGGCGGTCGCCCGCGCGTTCTTCCGCAACGTGGACGCCGGCGGCGTGTCCCAGGGCGGCTCGACGATCACCCAGCAACTCGTGAAGAACCGGTTGTTCACATCGCCGCAGCGGACCCTGGCCCGCAAGGTCCGCGAGGCCGCGCTCGCGCTGCGCCTCGACGCCGAGTGGCCCAAGAACCGCATCCTCGAGGAGTACCTCAACACCGTGTACTTCGGGCAGGGCTCCTATGGGGTGCGGGCGGCCGCCGAACGGTTCTTCCAGACCCAGCCGTCGCGACTCGACGTGGCGCAGTCGGCGCTGCTCGCCGGACTCATCCGGAACCCGGAGGGCGACAACCCGTTCTCGCGGCCCGAGGCCGCGGCGGCGCGACGGGCCCAGGTGCTGCGCAGCATGCGGGAGCAGGGGCTCATCACGGAGGCGGAGGAGCAGTACGCGAACGCCGTCCCGCTCCCGACCACGAAGCCGGCCGCCGACCTGCGGCCGAAGAACTACTACGTGGACGAGGTGCAGCGACGGCTGCTCGAGGACCCGAGGCTCGCCCCGACCCGGCGCGAGCGGTACAACCTCGTCTTCCGCGGCGGGCTCAAGGTGACGACCGCCTACGACCAACGCCTGCAGGACGAGGCCCAGGCCGCGGTCGACGACACGCTGCCCACGACGAAGTTCACCGCGGCCATGGCGGTGATGGCGCCGACCACGGGCGAGGTGAAGGCGCTCGTCGCAGGTCCCGGGTTCGAGCGGTCGCAGTTCAACCTCGCCACCCAGGGCGCGCGCCAACCCGGGTCGACGTACAAGGTCATCACCCTCGCGGCGGCGCTCGAGGACGGGTACTCGGCCCTCGACACGATCAGCGGCGGTTCCCCCTGCACCGTGCGGATCGACGGGTACGAGCCGTGGACCACCCGCAACGCCGAGGGCGGCGGCGGCACCTACTCGTTGCGCACCGCGACCCAGGAGTCCGTGAACTGCGCGTACGCGCGTCTCATCGCCTCGGTGGGTCCGGCGCGGGTCGCCGAGATGGCGCGTCGTATGGGGATCGACCGCGAGGTGCCCGCCTACCCCTCGATCACCCTCGGGACCGTGGGGGCGAGCCCGCTCGAGATGGCGACGGTCTACAGCACGCTCGCAGCCGAGGGGGTCCGCCACGATCCGGTGTTCGTCACGAAGGTGCTCGACCGGAACGGCGAGGTGATCTTCGACGCAACCCCGCGAGGTCGTCGGGTGCTCGACGTGGAGGTGGCTCGCACCGAGACCGACATCCTCACCGGCGTCATCCGGTCGGGGACCGGCACGCGGGCCGACATCGGACGTCCGGCGGCGGGCAAGACCGGCACCACGGACGACAAGACGAACGCCTGGTTCGTCGGGTACACGCCTCAGCTCGTGGCCGCGGTCTGGATGGGCGACCCCGCCGCCTACACGCCGATGAAGAACGTCGGGCGGTTCGGTGAGGTGTTCGGCGGCACCTACCCGGCGCTCATCTGGAAGCAGTTCATGACCGCGGCACTGCGGGGCCAGCCGGTCCGGAAGTTCACGCCGCCCGACGAGACGAAGTGGCCGAAGCCCGCATCGATCACCGAACGGGGCCGGGGGGTGCCGTGGTCCTCGGTGACCGGTACCTCGGGGGCGACCGGCGCGACGGGTCCGAGCGGGCCGAGCGGTCCGAGTGGCCCGAGCGGCGAGGTGCCGACGTCGACCTCGACCTCGGTCCCCGAGGTGACGACCACGACGGTACCGACGCCGACGACGACGACGCTGGCGCGCTCGACCGGCCCGCGCTGAGTGCCCTCCGGGGCCGATCGATCGGCTTCGTTAGGCTCGACGGCGTGACGGATCTCGAGCTCCTCCTCATCGTCCAGGAGCACGACCTCGCGCTCGACCGCCTCCGGCACCGTCGCGCGCACCTGCCGGCCCGGGTCACGCTCGCGGACGCCGAGGCGGCACTCGCCGCCCTCGCACCCGGGCTCACCGAGGTGCGGGCGCGTCGGGACGAGGTGGCCCGCGACGCCAAGCGCCTCGACGACGAGGTGGCGGCGGTGCGGGACCGCGCCGCGGAGGCGGACCGGACCCTGTACTCGGGTTCGGTCACGGCGGTGAAGGAGCTCCAGGCCCTCCAGGCCGAGGTCGAGCACCTGCAGGTCCGCCAACGCGAACTCGAGGATCGGGAACTCGAACTCATGGAGGCCCAGGAGGCGCTCGACGCGGAGGTCGCCACCGTGGAGGCGGCCGGCGCGATCGAGGCGGAGCGGGCCGAGGCCGCCCGTCGGGAACTCGCCGAGGCGGAGGCCGGTCTCGACGCGGAGATCGACACCGAGACGGCAGCACGGGCCGCCGCGACCGTCGGGATCCCCGAGACGCTGCTGGCGACCTACGAACGCATCCGGGCGATGTCGAACGGCGTCGGCGTGGCCCGACTCGTCGGTGACACCTGCCAGGGGTGTCGCCTGTCGATCCCGGCCACCGAACTCGATGCGATCCGCCGCGGCGTCTCCGGTGAGGCCCGGTGCGACAACTGCGGCGCGATCCTCGTCCCATGATCCACGAGGCCGGCGCACGGCACGTCCCGACGGTCGCGGTGTTCTGCGACGGGGGTTCCCGGGGGAACCCCGGCCCGGCGGCGATCGGCGCGGTCGTCCTCGACATCTCGGTCGAACCGCCCGTGGTCCTCGCATCGGTGAGCGAGACGATCGGGGTGGCGACGAACAACGTGGCCGAGTACCGGGCCCTCATCGCCGGGCTCCAGGCCGCGCTCGCGTTCACGCCGACGACCGTGCTGGTCCGCGCCGATTCGGAGTTGCTCATCCGTCAACTCGAGGGGCGGTACCGGGTTCGCAACGCCGGGCTGCAGCCGCTGCACCGTGAGGCCTCGGCGCTGCTGGGCCGGTTCGAGTCCTTCGAACTCGCGCACGTGCGCCGCGAGTTCAACGTCGACGCCGATGCCCTCGTGAACGCGGCGCTCGACGCAGCGGGGTGACGCGGGTGCTGGTCTGGTACGTCGGCGCATCGATCGTGGCGGTGCTCGTGGTGTTCGATTCGGGCGGCCTCGACCACCGCCTCATCGCGCTCGGGGCCATCGCGCCGCTCATCATCGATCTCCCGGTCGGCCACATGGCCGTCGGCCACACCCTCGTCCTCGGTGTCGCACTGCTCGCGGCGGTCATGGTGGGGACGATCGGTCGCTCCCGTCTGCTACGACGTCGCCTGCTGTGCGTCCCCATCGGGTTCCTCGCCGGTCTGCTCCTCTCCGGAGCGTTCCTCCACGACGAGGTGTTCCTGTGGCCGTTCATCGGCGACGGGTTCGGGTCGGTGGCACTCCTGCCCCCGCTCACCCTCCTGGTCCTCGCGGAGGGCATCGGTGTCGCGTGCTGCGGGTGGATCTGGTCCCGCTGCGGGCTGGCGGATCCGGAGCGTCGTGCGGTGTTCCTGCGGACGGGGCGGCTCACGGACCCGGTGCCCCGGTGATCCTGCTCGCGCGCCACGGTCAGACCGGAGCGAACCGCGACGGCCTGCTCGTGGGCCGCATCGATCCGCCGCTCACGGCCCTCGGCGTCGAGCAGGCCGAACGGCTCGGCGAGGCGCTGGCCGGGAGCGGCGCGACCCGGGTGGTCTCGAGTCCGCTCGAGCGCACCCGCCGGACCGCGGCTGCGATCGCCGCCTGCCTCGACCTCGAGGTGGAGATCGACGAGCGGATCGTGGAGATGGATTACGGGGCGTGGGACGGCACGCCGCTCGCCGACATCCCGATCGAGACCTGGCGGACGTGGCGGACCGATGCCGAGTTCCGCCCACCGGGCGGGGAGAGCCTGCGCGACGTCGCCCGTCGGGTCGGCGCCGCGATGGGCGAGTGGCTCACCGCCGACGGGCCGGTCATCGCGGTGACCCACGTGTCGCCGATCAAGGCGGCACTCACGTGGGCGCTCGGCGCGCCCGAGACGATGGCCTGGCGCATGTACGTCGAGGTCGCCTCGATCTCACGGATCGGCCTGCGGCAGGGGGCACCCTGCATGCTCGGGTTCAACGACACCACGCACCTCGGCTGAGGCGCCGGGGCGGCGCCACGGTGCCTCAGGTCGCCGATACCGGGATCGTGGTGCGCGCCGGCTTGGCCGGGAGGGCGTGGGATCCGGTCGCGTCGACGACGAAGCGCCCCTCGCCCGGGCCCTCGGCCACCGGCATCCCGAGCGCTTCGAGCAGCGCGTGGTCGGCCTCCGGCGACCGGCCCGTCGTCGTGAGGTAGTTGCCGACGATCAGCGCGTTCGCTCCGGCGAGCAGGCCCATGCCCTGGAGTTCGCCGAGCACCCGCTCGCGCCCGCCCGCCAGCCGCAGCCACGCGCCGGGCAGGATGAGACGGAACAGCGCGATCGCCTGCAGGGCCTCACGGGCCGACATCGTCTCGTGGTCGGCGAGCGGGGTGCCGGGTCGGGGGTCGAGCAGGTTGATCGGGACCTCGCACGGGCCGAGTTCGGCCAGCTCGAACGCGAAGTCGATCCGCTGCTCGAGCGTCTCGCCCATGCCGAGGATGCCGCCGCAACACAACTCCATGCCGGCGTCGATCGCGAGGCGCGCCGTCTCGACCCGGTCGTCGTAGGTGTGGGTCGTGCAGAGTTCGGGGAATCGTGCCCGCGGCGCCTCGAGGTTGTGGTTGTACCTGCGCACTCCGGCGTCGGCGAGGCGTCGGGCCTGCTCGGGGGTCAGGAGTCCGAGGGAGCACGCGACCTCGAGGCCGGTCTGGGCGTGGACCGCGTCGACCGCTTCGATGACCTTGTCGAGCAGGCGCTCCGACGGGCCGCGCACGGCGACGACGATGCAGAACTGCGTGGCGCCGGCGGCGCGGGTCGCACGGGCTGCGGCGAGGACCTCCTCGAGGTCGAGGAACGCGTACACATCGACCCCGGTGTCGAACTTCACCGATTGGGAACAGAACGCGCAGTCCTCGGGGCAGGCACCGGACTTCGCGTTGATGAGGCTCTCGAGTTCGACGGAGTCGCCGCAGTACTCGAGCCGGACCCGGTGGGCGAGGGCCACGAGGTCGGGGAGGAGCTCGAGGGGCTCGCCGGCCACTGCGAGCGCCTCGACCCGGGTGAGCGGCCGCCGCTCGACCAGGAGGGCTCGCTCGGCGGTGGCGAGGGCTTCGGACGGCATGGATCCTCCACGGGGGCGTGGTCGTCGGGCGGGGCGGGCCCGAGGTTAGCGACCGGCCCGAGCGGGGCCCGCCGCCGGAGGGCAGTGACCGGTCCGGTCCGCCCGGGCACCCTGAACCGTCTTCAGGGAAATCCCACGCTCCCGCGCGCCGGTGGGGCATGATGAAACGCATCCGCACCAATCGCCGGGGCAGGTGTCGATCCGCGGTGCAACGCACGGTGCGCGCCCAGACGGGTGCGCCTCCCTGGGGACGGCCATGACGGAATCCACGGCGAGGTCCGAACGCCTCATGACTCCCGGCGAGGTGGCGGCCCTGTTCAGGGTCCACGTGTCCACCGTGGCCCGGTGGGCGACCGAGGGTCGCCTGCGCGCGATCGTGACCCCGGGTGGCCATCGGCGGTACCGGCGTGAGGACGTCGAGGATCTCTACGGACGGTCCGGTGGCGCCGCCCAGCCGTAGCTCGCATTCCTCGCGTTCCACGCGGCGGCGGCGTAACCTTCGCGCCATGCCGTCCCCGTCCTCATCCGGTGCGAGCCGAGCGCAGAAGCGCCTTCGCATCGCTGCGATCGTCATGGTCGGTGTCGGGTTGATGGTCAGCGTGTTCCTGGGCGTGTACGTCGGAGCGTTCAAGTACACGACGTACGTCGACGTCGATACGGCCTGGGTGGGCACGAACATGACCCTCCAGCCCGGCAAGCTCGTCGAGAACCAGGAACGGGCCTTCAACTGGATGATCTTCCTGATGGCGTTCGGCCCGTGCGTGCTCTCGGCCGCGGTGCTGTTCTCCGGTGCGGAGGTCTGCGGAGCCGTGGCACGGCGCACCCGGACCCGGACGTCGTCGGCCGGAACCTCCGACGGAGAGACGATCGCACTGGGCGACTGACTGCCCGGAGCGGCCCCCGGTCGCGCCGTCGGTCGCCGCGGACGGGACTCGGACTCGTGAGGACGACCATCATCTTCGGCTACGTACTCGGCGCTCCGGCCGGGTCGCTCGTCGCGGCGGACATGTGGCGGTTCCCGCGCCGGGCCTACCGCATCTCCGGGCACCACAAACGGCGGTGGATCGGCTGGGCGGTCGCCCTCACGCTCACCGGCTGGGGTGGTCTGCTCATCGGCGCCGTGTGGTTGCTGAGCAATGCCCGTCACGACGTCGTGGACGTCACCGAACGCCAGCAACGCGTCTGAGTCGAGCGCGATCGGCGCCTTTCGCCCGGGCCTTCGGCGGTCCTACAGTCTGACCCCGCATCGGTCCGGGGGACGTGGCGCACGTGGCTGGAGAGTCGGAACAGGGGAGCGGGCTGACCTACCGGCCCGCGCTCGACGGGTTGCGGGCGGTCGCGGTCGGCGCCGTCGTCGCCTACCACCTCGACGGTCGGGGCCTGCGCGGCGGCTTCCTCGGGGTCGACACCTTCTTCGTGCTCTCCGGGTTCCTCATCACGACCCTGCTGCTCCTCGAACTCGAGCGGTCGCGCCGCATCGCGCTCGTGGCGTTCTGGGGGCGTCGGCTGCGGCGACTGCTGCCGGCCCTGCTCGGGGTCGTCGCCGCGGTGGCGGCGTACGCGTGGTGGTTCGCCCCCGCGATGCAGCGGGCGACCCTGCGCGGCGACTCGCTCGCCGGACTGCTGTACGTGGCGAACTGGCGATTCGTGGCCTCCGGGCAGTCCTACTTCGACCTCTTCAGCACGCCCTCGCCGTTGCGGCACCTGTGGTCGCTGGCCATCGAGGAGCAGTTCTACCTGGTCTGGCCGCTCGTCGTGCTCGCCGCCGCCGCCGTCGGCCGGAGCGCGGCGCGCACGCGCCTCATCGTCGGCGGGACCGCGGCGGTGGGCGCCGTCGTCTCGATCTGGGCGATGGTTCGGCTCTACGACAGCACCGATCCGTCCCGGGCGTACTACGGAACCGACGCCCGCATGCACACGATCCTCATCGGGTGCCTGCTCGCGGTGGTGGTCGTCCACTGGAGACCGCGCGGGCGGCTCGCCGCCGGCGTCCTGCAAGCCGTCGGCGCGCTCTCGCTCGTCGGCGTGCTCGTGGCCTACGCCACGGTCTCGGATCGCAGCGCGTGGTTCTACCGGGGCGGTTCGGTCGTGTTCGCCGTCGCGGTCGCCGCGGTGGTCTGGGCCGCAGCCCAGGAGTCCGGACCGCTCGTCCGGGTGCTGGGGGTCGCACCGGCCCGGGCGCTCGGGCGCATCTCCTACGGCGTCTACCTGTGGCACTGGCCGATCATCGTGTGGCTCACGCCGGCCAACACCCACCTCGACGGTCCGGCGCTCGCCGGACTCCGCCTCGCGGTGACGCTCGTCGCGGCGACCCTGTCGTACCACCTGCTCGAGATGCCGTTCCGGCGCCCTGCGTTCGGCGGATGGCGGGCCGGCCTCGCCGTGCCGGCGGTGGTGGGCGCGACCGCGGTCGCCGTGGTGCTCGGCACCACGGGGTCGGCCGTCCGGCCGAACTACCTCGGGGGCGGTGGCCGGATGTCGTTCGCGATGCCGTGCCCCGAGCCCTCGCCCGCCGAACGGGCGGCGGCGGCGAACGCGGCATCCGCCGTGACCGTCCGGCACCGGGCCCGCCTGCCGCGGCGCGTGCTCGTGCTCGGCGACTCGGTGGCCTGCAGCCTGCGGGTCGGCTTCGAGGCCACCCGTCCCGGGCCCGTGCGGGTGGTCGACGGCAGTGTGATCGGCTGCGGGGTGGTATCCGGGCGCGTGGTGAGTGAGTCGATGCGGATCCCCCGGTACCAGCGGCGCTGCGATCGGTACGCCGCGGAGTCACTGCGGGCCGGGGTGCGTGCGCTGGGAGGCGCCCCGGACGCCGTGGTCCTGCTCAGCACCTGGGAGCGGTTCGATCTCGTGGTCCGAGGGCGCACGCTGCGGGCGGGCTCGAAGGACTGGGAGGCCGAACTCGGTCGCCGTCTCGATCGCCGGGTCGACGGGCTGGCCCGACTCGGCGCCCACGTGCTCCTCACGCTCCCCGCGCCATCCACGGAGGGCGAGTTCGCGGGTCGGGTCATGCGGAGCAGTCGCTCGCTCGACCTCGCGATGCTGCGCCTGCGTGACTTCCTCTCCCGGTACGCGGCGCGTCGTCCTCGGGCGGTGTCGACCGTCGACCTCGCGGCGCTCGTCTGTCCCGCCGGACCGCCGTGCCGTCCGGTCGTCGACGGTCGTCGGCTGCGGCCGACCGACGGCACCCACTTCGATCCCGCCGGTGCGGTGCAGGTGGCGTCGTGGTTCTGGGACCGCGTGGGTCGAAGCGCGACCGACGGGCCGGGAGAGCGGGCGGGGCGCTGACCCGCGAGGTCAGAGCGCTCGCAGGTGCGGCTGGGACGGGTGACGCAGGCGGCTCCCCCGGACCTCGGTGCGCTCGACCCGCGTCACTCGCGGTGCATCGATCCCGAGACACACGTTCGTGCCGTCGAGCACGGTGATGCGTACCTCGGTGCCGTCGGCCATCGTAATGACGACGCCGTCGCCCTCGTTGCGGGTGATCATGTGCATGGTTCCCTCCCCGTCCACCGTGGGCCCTCCGCCCCAGGTGACGCCTCTGTCGGCATCCAACGGCGGGGACTTGAGCGCGGTTCCCGGGCCCTTCGGCCCAGACGGGCCCGATCAGGCGGCCCGGCGCTCGGCCTCGGCGTGCCGACGCCGGTCGGTCGGGGTGGGAGGACCCGCCACGACCGGCGTCGTGGTGAGTTCCTGCCACGATGCGACGGCGCGGCACACGGCTCGGGCGGCGAGGTCGAGGAGTCCGGTCGTGCGCTGCATGGAGCCGGTATCGGCGCGCCGGCACCGCGACCTGAGCCCGAGGTCATGAGCAGCCCGCCACCCGTCGGGGACGGTGCCCGCGTTTCGCTCGGTTCCGAGGACCTCCGGGTCGTCGGCACCGCCGTACGCATCGGTAACTACGCGCCGTCGGTGGCATTCGATGGAGATTCTGCGAACTGCGCGCGAACCGCGTGCGCGCCGCCCGTCGCAGGTGTGAGATGCAGGTGCACCGGGGTCGCGGTGACCTCCGGGCACCAGGGGGGACGAACATGCGGAGTGCGAAGCGACAGGCGAGGAACGCAGCACGCGGGACACGCGACGACGGTGAACCCTCGGATATCGGTGCGGCGACGCAGCGCCCGCTGCACCCGTCGATGCCGGCATTCGCCGCGGCGACGGTGGACGCCGCATCGATCGCAGCGATGGCCAGGGTGATGCGGGAGCGGGCCGAGGACGCGACGCCGGTCGAACTGCTCGAGGTGCAGCTCCTGACCGCCGCGGAACAGTTGCTGGCGGCGCGGGAGCGGCTCGTGCGGTCGCGACGGCGGGTCGCCGAGCTCGAGCGTGCGGTCGGTCAGATCGAGGCCTTCCTCCAGGCGGCGCGACACCGGAGTGCGATCTCGGCCTGAGCCACTGCGTCCGGTACCGTGCGCCGGTGGAGTCCGAGGATCGCCGACCGCTCGTCCTGCCGTCCGAGGGTGCTCAGGCGCTCCTCACGATCATCGGCATCGTCGACGACCAGTGCGTGCCCGTGGACCGGGTCCGACGGGATCGCCTCGAACGCGATCTGCTCGCGGTGCAGCCGGGCGAGGCCGTCGATCTGTCCATCGAGGACGCGGCGTTCCTCATGGACGGCATGGACCTGACCGAGGCGCTGAGCATCGGGTTGCCCTGGTTCGAGCAGGTGGTGATGACCGCCGCGTTCGTGCGTGACGCGCTCCACGAACCGTGGACCGACGCCGAGTGGCTCGCCTACCGCGACGCCACGAACGTCCGCCGCAGCTGATGCCGACGCGCACTGCGAGTGGGTGCGACGGCGAGTAGGTCGATACGCCGGATTCTGTGAGGCGCTCGCGCGCCCCGGCGACCATCCATCTCGGTCGACGGTCACCCGTCGACTCCAGCGGTCCACCCGGGGGTGTCAACGGGCGGGCCGTCCTCCCCCTGTC
>Ga0208783_10002261_pt1 | contig 11175 bp, 10 predicted proteins | sample DEB19_08_DNA_2_FD_184529 | JGI IMG/M metagenome (GOLD analysis project Ga0208783, IMG submission 184529) | Aqueous microbial communities from the Delaware River and Bay under freshwater to marine salinity gradient to study organic matter... | ecosystem: Environmental > Aquatic > Marine >... | reverse complement strand
CGCAATCAGCTTCCTGGGGGACAGCAGCATAGACCTCGTGGTCGACAACGTCGCCGGGCCGCAATTCAACGAATTGCCGAAACTTCTGCGCCGTGCCGGCCGTTATGTGTCGTCCGGTGCGATCGGCGGTCCGATTGTGAGCTTCGACATGAGGGATTTCTATCTCAAGGACCTGACGTTCATCGGCTGCACGGCTTGGGATGAACCCGTGTTTCCCAATCTCATCTCCTACATCGAAAGGAGTGAGATCAGGCCGCTATTGGCGGGGATCTTTCCACTCGAGAAGATTGCCGACGCGCAGCGCACCTTCTTGCACAAGCAACATGTGGGGAATCTGGTCATCGTCCCTTAGACGCCGAAGCCGCAAGGCTCGCTCATGGTGGCGGAACCCGGTTTGCAGGTTGATCCCATCGCGATGATGCCGATCGGCCACTCAAAACAGGCAATGATTGCCAGCAGGAGGGTCAATAATCAGAACATTGGAGCAGCACCAATCGCGTAGGCCATCAGCGCCCGTAAACAGCCCAGGTGCAGGCTTGGAGCCATAACGGCCAATTGGTAGGTTACCAACAGCCTCCCGCCGAAAATCAGTTGGCAGTAGCGCTTGTTGGATTGATAAGTGCTCTCATCGCTTACCTCTTGCGCTCCAGCAGCGCAAAGAAAACCACCGTCATTGACAGCACGATGAGCAGCAGTGCGAAGGAGGCCGCGGCTCCCTCATTCAACGAGAGTCCGAGGAAGGCGCGGCGATAGGCAAAGAAACTGAGTACCTCGGTGGAAGTGCCAGGACCGCCGCGCGTCAGTACGTAGGGCAGGTCATAAGTGCGAAACTCGTTGATGAGCTGGATCACCACGGTGATCATCGCTACCGGGCGCAGCATGGGGAGCGTGATGTTCCAGAACTGTTGCCATGCTGTTGCGCCATCGACCTCCGCGGCCTCATAGGGGTCCCTCGGCAACGAGGCGAGGCCGGCAGCGAGGATGAGCACGACGAAAGAGACTTGCTGCCAGATGTCGATGCCCGCCATGGTCCACAGCGCGAGGCTGGCATTGCCCAGCCAATCCACCGGCGCACCGCCGAGGCTCTCGATGACGTGGTTGACGATGCCAAGGTTGGGTTGCAGCAGCATACGCCAAATGAGCGCTACACTCACTGGCGACATGGCCATGGGAATGGTGAGCAGCGCGAAATAGATAGGTTTCATCTTCACCGTGCGGTTCAGCATCAAAGCGATGCCGAGGCCTAGCACGAACTCGCCCGCCACTGTGATGACGGAATAGATGACAGTGAGCCAGGTAGCTCCCCAGAAGCCGGACTCTGACATGACCGTAATGAAGTTCCCGACGCCCTTGAGCGGCAGCAGTTGTGGGTGCAACAGGGTCTGCGAGGAGATCGACATGACGAGCGCGTAGACCAGGGGGAAGCCCATTACGATGGCGAGCGCGGAGAACCCGGGCAGCGCGAAGGCCCAGCCCACTCTCCATTCGCGTTCCTGCCGTCTGAGCCAGTTCATGTACCGCTTCCGAAAAAGACAAGGCCCGGGCGCAGGGCCCGGGCCCTTGGCTTGCTCACTTCTTCATGAGGTCCGACAGGCCGTCGGCTGCGGCCTTCAATGCGTCCTCGGGCTTGGCTTGGCCACCAGCGGCATTCTGCAACTGCGTGCCGAGCACATCCTCGTACTGGGCGGAGTAGGTGAAGATTGGGAAGGATTTGCCACCTGCGACGATGGCCATTGCATCCTTATAGTAGGGGTACTTGGCCAGCACGTCGGCGTTCTCGTACACGGCGGCCTGGACCGGCGCATGACCCTGCAGCGCGCGCTTTACCGCAATCTCTGGGCTCTGCACCCACTGGATAAACTTCCACGCAGCAGCCTGTTCCTCCGGCGTGGTGTTCTTCGGAATGCCCCAGCCCCACCCGCCGCTCTCGCCGGAGCCGCCAGGCATGGTGGCGAGCTTCACCTTGCCCGCGACCTTGGCACACTTCTCGGCATTGTCGATCTGCGGCAGCATCCACCAATAGGTGACCATGGAGAAGGCCTCGCCTGAGCACATCAGCCGCAGCGTGTCATCGAGGGTTGCAGACAATGCACCCTGCTGGGCGCCATTGTTGATGTTGTCGGAGTAAAGCGCCAGCGCTTTGGCGCCCTCAGGGCTGTTGAGGGTGACCTCGCCCTTGTCATTCACGTAGCTGCCGCCAGCGGAGAAGAGGTAGTTGGAGAACTCCATGGAGTTCGGGTCGCCGCGCTGGCCCTGCATGGCGGCACCGGCGACACCGGCATTTGCCTTCATGAACTTCGAGATCTGCACATAGTCGTCAAGTGTTGCCGGAACCGCGAGATCCTTGCCAAACTGCGCCTTGTAGGCGTCCCTCAGCTTCTGGTCCTCGAGCAGGTCGGTGCGGTAGATGAGGCCCATCGAGTAGTTGTACATGGGGATGAGGAAGGTGCTGGTGGGTGTGCCGCCCAGCAGCGTGAACGTGGAGGGAATAAAGCCCGAGGTATCGAACTTCGAATCCGCGATCAGCGGCGACAGGTCGGTAAGCCATCCCGCCTTAGGGAACTCGCCCGCCCACAGGAAATCGACCTCGAGAAGATTGTATTCACTCTGGGGAGCAGTCAGCTGCGGCACCAGTTTGTCATGCATGTCGCCATAGCCGACCTTCTCAAACTCAACCTTGATGCCGGTCTCCTTCTCGAAATCAGGCAGCAGACCTTCGATGATATGGGTCTCCGGCACATCCTCCATCAGGGCGCGCAGAGTCACGCCGTCGGCATGCGAGATCGATGATGTGGCGGCAAGCCCCAAAAGGCTGGCGGCGGCAAGCACGGAACTGAGTTTCAACATCTTTCCTCTCCTGTCTTTATTTGACAGAGCCAAATGTAAGGCCCTGCACGATGAACCGCTGGATGAAGCGTGATGCAACAATGAGCGGCAGGATGGCCAGCACCACTCCTGCCGAAACCTTGCCAATCTGAATACCGTTCGATGTCTGAAGCGAGGCAAGCGCCACGGGAATGGTGGCCGTCTTCGACCCCGTGAGCACCAGCGCGAAGAGGAACTCGTTCCATGACAGGATGAAGCCCAGAACGCCCGCCGCCGCAAGGCCCGGCAACGATACCGGCAGCACGATCCGCCAGAAGGCTCCCCAGGCGGTCGTGCCGTCGGTCATTGCCGCCCATTCGAGATCAACCGGAATACCCTCAAAGAAACCCATGAGGATCCACGCAAGAAAGGGAATATTGAGCGCCGCATAGACGATGGTGAGCCCGGTCAGCGATTGCGTGAGTTCCATCGACCGCAGGATGGCGAAGGCCGGTAGCACCAGCGCCACCGGCGGCAGCATCTGCAGCGACAGCACAAGGAAGCGGCCGAAGCGGCCCCCGGTCTGGAAACGCGCGAAGGCATAGCCCATGGCAGCGGCAAACGGCAGGGCGATGATGACGGAACCCACCGCGACGATGATCGAGTTGAGATAGAAAGTGCCGAAACGCTTCTGCCCGAACAAGCTTTGGTAGTTCTCCAACGAGAACGCAGGGAAGATTTCGGTGCTGTAGGCCATGTTTTCAGGCACAAGGCTGGTGCGCAGAACCCATAGCGGCGGCAGGATTATGAATGCCACCGCAAGCCACAGCCCGGCATGGAGCCCAAAGTGCCTCATGTACGCCCCCACAGTGGGGCTGGCGCGGCACGCGGGCGCGGAATGACCTTTCCATCCTCGGGTATAAAGAGGTGCATGGGTGCCAGATCGGCGTGGAGCGTGACGGTTTTGCCTGGCTGCGCCGAATAGTGGCGTGACAGACGGGCCGCGACCTGCTGGCCCGCGAGGCGGCCGATCAGGATGTTTTCAGGTCCAAGCGCTTCCACCGCTTCGACCTGCAGGGATACCGGCGACGACCACGCGCCGTTGGGCGCTGCATGGAAATCCTCGCTGCGCAGGCCGAAGGTAACGGGCTTTCCGGCCCATGCAGCATAGGCGCAACGATAGGCGGCCGGAACCGGGAGCGCGAGATCCTTGGCGGCGAAGACCAATCCATCGCCATCAGCAACGATCCGGCCGGCGACAAGGTTCATCGGCGGGCTTGCGAGAAAACCTGCGACGAAGGTATCGGCCGGATTGGCATAGACCTCGAGCGGTGGCCCCTGCTGGACCAGCCGTCCATCCTTCATGATGAAGATGCGGTCGCCCATGGTCATTGCCTCAACCTGGTCATGAGTGACGTGGATCGTCGTCCGAGCGAGCTTGCGGTGCAGGCGCACAAGTTCGAGCCGCATCTCGGCGCGCAGTTGCGCATCGAGGTTTGAGAGCGGTTCGTCGAGCAGGAAGGCCTGCGGATCGCGCACAATGGCGCGGCCCAGCGCGACGCGCTGGCGCTGACCGCCAGACAGCGCCGAGGGCTTGCGCTGGAGGAGCGGCGTGAGGCCCAGAAGCTCGGCGGCAGCCGTTACCTTGGCATCAATCTCCGCCGCCGGGTTGCCTCGCATGCGCAAGCCGAAGGCCATGTTCTGCCACACGTTCATGTGCGGGTAGAGGGCGTAGGACTGGAACACCACAGCGATGTTGCGATCGCGCGGAGCGACGTGGTTGACGACCTCGCCATTAATCAGGATGTCGCCCGAATTGATGCTTTCAAGTCCCGCGATCGACCGCAGAAGGGTAGACTTGCCGCAGCCGGAAGGACCGAGGAAGATGACGAACTCCCCATCCTCGATCTTCAGATCGATATCCTTCACCCCGGCAGTGGAGCCGGGATATATCTTGCTGACCTGGCGCAGCTCAATGGAAGCCATGAGTCCTCATCTGCGACCTCATGTCATGTAAACCCCGCCGGTGACGTTGACGCCCTGCCCCGTCATGAAGCGCGCGCTGTTCGAGCACAGGAAGGTGACCACGTCAGCCACGTCCTCCGGCGTTTCGAGGCGGCCAAGAGGCGTTGCAGCGACGTAGTCCTCGACCACCCGTTCAGGCGTGACACCGCGAAGCTTCGCCTCCCATTCGATCTCGCGCGTCTGCATGCCGGTCTTGACAAAGCCCGGACACACAGCGTTGACGCGGATACCCTTAGGGGCCAGTTCGCGCGCCAGCCCCTGCGTCCAGCCCAGCACGGCAAACTTGCTGGCCGAGTAATGCGCAAGCAGCGGTGCACCGACCTTGGCCGCGAGCGAGGCCGTGTTGACGATGGTCCCGGAACCCTGAGCCACGAAACGGCGCGCCGCCACCTGGTTGGTCAAGAACACGCCGCGAGTATTGACGTCGAAGTTGAAGTCCCATTCCGCGTCAGTGAGTTCAAGGGCGTGCTGCATGGTGGAAACGCCGGCATTGGCGCAGAGGATGTCGATGCCGCCGAAGGCCTTCTCGACGGCGGCAAAGCAGGCCTCCACCGCGTCACGCTTCCGCACATCGATCTCGAAGGCGTCGCCACCGACTTCGGCGGCAACCTTTTCGGCCTCCGCCAAGTTCAGGTCGCAGATGGCGACCCGGATGTTCTGGCGGGCCAGAGCGCGGGAAATAGCCCGGCCGATCCCCGTGGCTGCCCCCGTGACAATGGCCCGACGGCCGGAAAGCTCAGGATAGGAGACCGTGGCGGACAAGAATGGACACTCCGATGGACAAGGCAGTGGCCACACTATAATTCCACAAAAATGAACATGGCAACCTAGTTTTTGTTTGAATTTGTTTGAATGAGGCCGTAATAGGGTGCTTTCATGCCACGCTCATCACAGAGATTCACATGAGTGCGCCAGCAGCGGATAGGGAGCGGAAGGCCCCTGGGGCCCGCGCCCGCGTACTGCCGCAACTCCGCCATGCCCATATCCTGTCGGCGCTGGCGGCAAACGGCGCTGTGCAGGTGAGCATCATCGCGCAGGAACTGGGCGTCTCCGACATGACGGTGCGCCGCGACCTGATGGACCTGGAGGCTGCCGGCAAGCTTACCCGCACCTTCGGGGGGGCGCTGGATACAGGTGCCGGGCGGCAAACCCCAGTCGACCGCCACGAGCCACATTTCGAAGCCCGCATGCAGCGCCAGCGCGAGGCGAAGGAAGCGATTGCCACGGCAGCGGCCACGCTGGCCCGCGGCTGCCGCACCATCGCCGTCGACGTGGGTACCACCACCCACCTGCTTGCCCGCCGGCTGGCGGGCCAGCCGGAGGCCAAGATATTCACCAACAGCCTGAGAATCGCCGGCGAGCTCGCCGCGGATGTGCCAGAGGTCTACGTACCGGGCGGGCGCGTGCGTGCAGGAGAGTTGGCCATCGGCGGCAGTGCCGCAGTGTCGCAGTTCCAGAATCTGTGGTTCGACATTGCCTTCATCGGCGTGTCCGGCATCACGCCCGGGGGCATCTTCGATTATTCCTTCGATGACGTGGACCTGAAGCGGGTCTACCTGCGCCGCTCCGGCATCGGCGTGGTGCTCTGCGATGCCACGAAATTCGAGCGCATGTCACTGGTCCACATCGCGGCCCTCAGGGACTTCCACGTGCTGGTGACCGATGCGCCACCACCGCCGCTTCTGGCCACCGCCTTGGCCGAGGCCGGCGTGCGCATCGAGATTGCCTTCCCCTCCCCCACTTGATGACAGATCGCAGGAGCAAACGCATGGTTTTCGACTTTTTTGGTACACGCAAGAAGGCAATTATCGCCATGGCGCATATCGGCGCGATGCCGGGATCGCCCCTCTATGACGAGAAGGGCGGCATGCAGAAGTTGATCGACGGCGTTGCCGCCGACATCGAGAAGCTGCAGGCGGGCGGCGTCGACGCCATCATGTTCGGTAACGAGAATGACCGGCCCTATTTGCTCAAGGCGACGCCCGAATCCACTGCGGCCATGACGGCGGTGGTGGCGGCGCTGAAACCGATGATCAAGGTGCCTTTCGGCGTGAACTATCTGTGGGACCCGACCGCCAGCGTGGCCATTGCCGCCGCCACAGGTGCGAATTTCGTACGCGAAATCTTCACCGGCGTCTTCGCCTCAGACATGGGCGTGTGGGCACCGGATGCAGCCACCCCGGCAAGGCTGCGCCGCAACCTGGGACGGCCGGACCTCAAACTGCTCTACAATATCAATGCCGAGTTCGCTCATTCGCTGGACGAGCGCCCCATCGAACTGCGTGCGCGCAGTGCCGTGTTCTCCTCACTCGCCGATGCGATCCTCGTGTCGGGTCCTGTGACGGGCGAGCCCGCCGACAGTTCGCAGTTGAAGCGCGTCTGCGAGACGGTGAAGGATGTTCCGGTCTTCGCCAACACCGGCGTCAACATCGACAATGTGAAGGACACGCTGGCGCTGGCTTCAGGTGTCATCATCGGAACACATTTCAAAGTGAACGGCATCACCTGGAACGCCGTCGATGGCGCGCGCGTGAAGCGCTTCATGGACAAAGTCGAAACGCTGCGCTGACCATGAGTTTCGTCCTCGGGCTCGACATCGGCACCACCTCGACGATTGGCATTCTGCTCGAACTGCCGGATCGCATCGTCGCCACGGCGAGTCGCCCGGTCATGCTGTCATCCCCCCATCCTGGTTGGGCCGAAGAAGACCCGCACCACTGGTGGCAGAACGTCACGGAGATCACCCGCGATATCCTCGCCAGTTCCGGCATCACGCCAGAGATGATTGATGCGATCGGCGTCACCGGCATGCTGCCGGCGCTGGTGTTGCTCGATGACGCGGGACAGGTGCTGCGCCCGAGCATACAGCAGAGCGACGGGCGGTGCGGTGAGGAAGTGGCGGAGATGAAGGGCGAGCTCGACGAGGACCTGTTCCTCGCCAAAGCCGGCAATGGCATAAACCAGCAACTCATCGCCACCAAGCTGCGCTGGATCAGGCGCCACGAACCCAAGTTATTCTCGCGCATTGCCACCGTCTTCGGCTCCTATGACTACATTAACTGGCGGCTGACGGGCGAACGCGCCATCGAACAGAACTGGGCGCTGGAGGCGGGCTTCGTCGATGTGATGCGCGATCAGCTCGATGACGAGCTGATCGCCCTCACCGGCCTTCCGCGCGCGGCCATTCCACCCAAAGTGGTCTCGCACTGGGTGGTGGGTCACCTCACCGCCGAGGCGGCGACGGCTACGGGCCTCACCGAGGGCACACCCGTGGCTGGCGGTGCAGCCGATCTGATCGCCTCCGCGCTCGGCGCCGGCATCACGCGCAAAGGTGATGTGCTGCTGAAGTTCGGCGGCTCGGTCGACATCCTGATCTCCACCGACAAGGTAGTGCCGGATTCCCGGATGTTCCTCGACTACCACTTGGTGCCCGGCCTTTACATGCCGAATGGCTGTATGTCGACGGGGGGCTCCGGCCTCAACTGGTTTGCCGGCAACTTCTGCGGCGGGCTTTCTCCAGCGGCGAAGGCCGAGGGCATCTCAATTCACCAGTATCTTGACAAGCTCGCCGAAAAAATTCCGGCGGGTGCCGAGGGCCTCACCATTCTTCCATATTTCCTGGGCGAGAAGACGCCGATCCATGATGCGTCGGCGCGCGGCGTGTTCGATGGGCTCACGCTTTCGCACGGGCCGGCCCATGTGTGGCGTGCCCTTCTCGAGGCCTATGCCTATGCGCTTCGCCACCACGTCGAGGTACTGAACGACATGGGCCATGCAACGGAGAACTACATCGTCTCAGATGGCGGCTCCAGCAGCGGGCTGTGGATGCAGATCGTGGCGGACGTGCTGCAGAAGCCGGTTCAGCGGCTCACCGGGCACCCCGGCTCCTGCATCGGTGCGGCTTGGACAGCCGCGATCGCGGCGGAACTGACAGACGACTGGTCGGGCATCGGCCGCTTCGTCGGCCATGGCAGAAAACTGGAGCCACAGGCTGGGCTGCGCCAGACCTATGAAGACGGCTACCTCCGGTTCCGCGACCTCTACCGGCGGCTGAAGGACCGGCCAACCGCGGGCGCAGAATGAGGATTTGCGCCATTGCTTGGGACGTCGACGGGACGCTCGTCGACAGCGAACCCCTGCACCATCGCGCCCTGCTCGAGGGCTCTGCGCACTTCGGCGTCGACCTCTCGGACCTCCCGGAAGAAGCTTTCCGCGGTGTGCACATGGGTGACGTCTGGAGAAACTTGAAGCCGCGCCTGCCCCAGACGCTCGGCGAGAGTGAATGGCTCGTTGCAATCAACCGCCACTACGTAGACCATCGCCACGAACTCGCCGCGGTGCCACATGCCATCGACACGGTTCGTGCCCTGGCAGAGATGGGATTGCCACAGGTCTGCGTGTCCAATTCGGCTCGGGCCATCGTCAATGCAAATCTCGATGTGCTGGGACTTTCGAAGCTTATGGCGTTCTCAATCAGCCTGGACGATGTCCTGCGGGGAAAGCCTGACCCATTGCCATATGCCGAAGCCTGCCGCCGCCTCGGAACTGCACCTGCCGAGGTGCTTGCCGTCGAGGATAGCCAGACCGGCATCACCTCCGCACTCACTGCTGGTTTGCGCTGCGCGGCGCTGGGGCTCGAGGATAGCAATGGTTATTACGGCATTTCAGACTTGCGCCAAGTCGTACGAATTGTCGGCCGCTGAGAGCGTTCAACCAATCACATGACAAGTATAAGTCATTTTTGGCGTCAAAATGAGCCGCATGCAATGTCAAACCACCAACGGCAGTTTTCGACGTCCGGCGGCCCGGAGCAGTGATACCGGCCATGGAACGCCAACTTCCTTACCGACAAACAGATGAAGATCGGTTGCAGTGCGAACCAATCCACATCGCCAATCCCAAATATCCTTTCCAGCATCAAAAGAGGCTTGTCCCTTATCTAAAGAGGACACTCAGAAAACCTCTAGATTACTACCAAACCTCCCTTACGGCCGGTCTAAGGAGGAGGACATATAGTAACGAAGGGATGGGCTTGCCGTATACCAACAAGACAAGTCCTTAACCTTCCTCAGATTTCCTAACAACACTTCACTGCCGGAGAGTGACGTGGACGCCAAGTTGTATACAGTGCTCTTGCAAGGCAAATGAGACTTCAAATTTCGATCCGATGGACTGCACCCGTAAAGCGGCCCCCTGTGCAATGTCAGAGGTAGAATTGCGAGTTAAACATTAGAGGGAAAATCCGCTGCTAGTCGTTGTAGGAGAGCCGAGAGTGTCGCCATCTTGACGGGCTTAGAGAGATGTCCGTCCATTCCCTCCTCTTGACTGCGTATAACATCGGACTCCAATGCGTGCGCAGTGCAAGCGACGACTTTAAGTTCCTTGTGTCCCGCTGCCCTGATCTGCCGTGTCGCTGTGTATCCGTCGATATCAGGCATCTGTATGTCCATGAGCACCAGATCAAACTCTTCGTCCTCGATCATCGGGTACGCCTCAGAAGCCCCAGACGCCATTTTAACTCTGAGTACCCCAAGCGTGTTCAGGAGCCGCTGCATGACCCTGCGGTTAATTGAATCGTCGTCGACCACAAGCACTCCGAGACTTGAAAAATCGCTGACCTCAGCCGCTTGCGGCACCAAATGCGCGGATTCCGGTAAGGCTACCGGCTCCGTAAGCGGTCGAACTGCTGTGATGAGGTCTGTTTCGACAAAGCTCCTGCCAAAACTAGCTACAATGTAGGCCGGTTCCGTGAGGATTGGCTCTACTCGACCACCCAGTAGCACTGTGGGAACCGTCCAGTGTGACTGCTCGTGGCCGCGGATCGCATCAAGAAGAGAAATCACATCGCCCCCGAAGCGCCCGTCAGCGACAGCAGCTACAGCCGACGGGGATAGAGAGATCAATTCCACCTTCAGATGTTCCGGTGACTCAATGACCTTGCTGCGCCATCCTTGAGAGCGGAATGCCTGCGCCACCCGGAAGATTGTGCCGTAGTTACCTCCAAGCAGCAACACAGCTGGGCTTGCTGCCATCTCTGGCGGTGCTGTGGCGGTTCCCCCAAACATAAGGGGCATTGTCACTGTAACGCTGGTCCCCTCGCCGATCCTGCTAGAGAGGGACACTTCGGCCTGAAGCTGCTCCGCAGTCTTTTTCACTATGCTCAGGCCGAGCCCAGTTCCACCATAGCGCCGAGTTAAGCTCCCATCTACCTGCTGAAATGGTTCAAACAGGCGAGCTTGGTCTACCTCGGCAATACCGATTCCCGTATCGGCCACCCCCATCCGCAGCAGGTACTCGCATTCAGCGGACTCCGGCTGGTGGCTTGGCATCCTCTCCATCGTCAGG
>Ga0208783_10002258_pt1 | contig 11178 bp, 13 predicted proteins | sample DEB19_08_DNA_2_FD_184529 | JGI IMG/M metagenome (GOLD analysis project Ga0208783, IMG submission 184529) | Aqueous microbial communities from the Delaware River and Bay under freshwater to marine salinity gradient to study organic matter... | ecosystem: Environmental > Aquatic > Marine >... | reverse complement strand
GAGGAAGATGGTGACGATGATGTCGATGAAATCGTCGCTCCGGTGGCGAAACGTCGCGGTCGTCCGGCGAAAGTGGTGGCGTAATGGCAAACACACGCCTAAATACTCCCGGTGAGCTTGGTGATTCTCTGCGTGCATTGTCTAAATCGGTGCTTTCTATAGCCCGTAAGATGGACGCAGAGGATAAGTATTGGCGTGCCGAGTTGGCTCGTGGTGAACATGCTTTGACGTTAAAGACCCGCATGGACAATATGTTCGAGGGTGTGAATGCCGATTTACGCCGTTTAGGGCAGGAACTCGGGAACGAGTCTACCGCACCACTACTTTCCACGCTGTTTAAGACGCAGTGGCGTGCGGGGGTGAACAACTCCCTTCGCTATTTCAAGACCGGTGCCAGTAATTCAAAGGCATTCACGTCCTCTGGTGCTGCTCAGGGGCTTGTCCTGATCGATTATCTGGATGTTGGCCCTAACTACGACATTTTTCTTGGACTGCTTCAGAATGACGTGATTGAAGTCTCGAATTGTTCCGATCCTGACCATAACGGGCTGAAAAGTGTCCGATGGGACGTTAAGGTTAAGGGTAATGGCGGAACAGATTACGGTCTGACGCAGGGTGACTTCTCTGGTTCTGGCTCTGACTGGACTGGCGGCACGGATTGGACGGTGAATACCGGAGCAGGCATTTACACCTACTCGGCGGCTTCTCCTACCACATTGACGCAATCACTTTCTGGTATGACTACCACCGGTCTTTACGTCATCCAGTTTAGCGTTGCCAAGACTGGATCTGGCGAGGGCACACTTCGCTGCTCTATCGGCGGTAGCTATTACTGGGAAAATACGTATACTGCCTCTACCGAGGCGGCTACCACGTACCAGATTGTGACCGATTCACCTTCTACTACGCCTACGCTTACCTTTACGGCAACCCGTAGTTCAGGCGCATTCTCTGTGACTATTGACAACGTGGTTGTCTACGGATACCAAGGATTGATGGTGTCTGAGGCATTCCCGAGCGAAGAAACTGGCCTCAACACGATAATCACGCTGACTCAGACGGCAGCGTAAGGAACGCTAAACATGCAGAATCCACAGCTTAACCCTTGGCAGTTCATCGGACTAAACGACACTGTTGGGTCGTCACTTGAGGATATTCCTCTCACTCAAGGCGGGCAACTGGATGTTGATCTTTCACAAGGTGCAGTTCTTGAGACGGCGGCTATCCCCGTTCGTAACCGTGCCACGCTGCAATTCTACCTTGAGAATAGCGGTGCTGCCGCGTTGACTGACTTCGCCTTGCTTGGCAAGATGCACCCTCTCGGTCAGTGGGTAACGCTGATCAATACGAACACATGGAACACGCTTGGGAACATCCTGATTCATAGTACCACGAGTGCGGGAAATGTTCATACACTTGGCGCGGGTGCTACGGCGTCCGCCAAGGTGGATGTGCGCGGCGTGTGGGCTATCAAGTTTCAAGCGAGTTGCGGCACTTCCACGGAAGTCGGGATTGCCGGTCAGTTGGCGGCGATGTAGGTATGATGGATGACCGTTTGTTCTGGCAGACTGTACGTCAAGCCTTGCTGATGGTTGTGAGCGCGATAGAGAAGCGATGGGGCTTTAAGACTTCAAGGAGTGAAGGGTAACATGTGTGTCTCGATTCCAAAATCATCGAACCTGAAAGAGATCGCGCTAATCCCTTTGCACAATGGTGTTCTGCTCGAATGTCATTGCGTCAAAACCTACTTCCCTACCATCGAAGCGGCTTGCGCGGCGATCATTCGCTACTACGCAGAACCGGAAGCTGTTCAGAAGGAGTATGTTGGTGAACATGCGTAAGCTCCGCAAGGAGTGCAGATCTCACGGTATCGACTTCTACGCCGAAGATGCACCGCACCAGCTTATGCGTGCGCGGCAGTTTGAACAAGAGCGGATACAGCGGTATTCTCTGATTCGCAATGCGGTGAAGGAATTCAAGAAAAAGCACGACATTAAGGAGACGGCGGAAGCCTAGACCTGCTCGCACATAAGCCCTCACGTTTCACGTAATGGCACTCCACCCTTCGGGGTTGGGGTGCTTTTTCATTTAGGAACATAGATGCCCAACCCGAATTTTAGCGGCGACTACAAAGACTCTTTCATGAGCCAGTTCTGCGACACAAAAGATGTGCAGCGGCAGGAGATTCTTTTGTGTGTCGGCCACGGGTTGAAGGAAGGCACCTACGAGGAAACGCCATCTGAATACTTCGCCACGATGTTCATGGCCGATTCGTTCGACCGTAAGTTGGACGAGTACGACAAGGCTATGTGGCGGCTTATTGACGACGATGAGCAGCCGAATACCGTGATATGCGCCCACCGTGGCGGCGGTAAGACTACTTCCATGCAGGCGAAGATGGCGCGTAGTCTGTGCCTTCGCCAAAGCAAGTACATCATGTACATCGCGGCCACGCATGACGATGCCGCGAAACAGACCGAGAATCTTAAAGAAGAGTTGATGGGTAACGATGCTATCCATGACTTTTTCGGTATTATGAAAACGCGCAGCTATGACGGTGTTACCAAGTCGTTCTCGTCGAAGCAGTGGTTCGCGTGCAATCCCGCCAACGCGAAGAACAATCCCGGCGAACCGTTCGGCATTATCGTCCCCAAGTCGGCGCAAGGCCGCGTGCGCGGTCGCAACGCTCGCATCCTCGGGAAGCGCATCCGTCCAGATCTCATTCTGATTGATGACTTGGAAGATGACGAAGAAGTGCTGAACGAGTTGAACCGTGACAAGCTCAACAAGTGGTACTTCGGTGCGCTCTTGAAGTGCGTGCGCCAGGATCAGGCTCCCAACCCGACGACAAGCCGGTGGGACAAGCCTGCTGACGCCCGTGCGAATTGGAGTCCGCCGTACCGCGTGTTCCATGTGGATACCTTGAAACACCACGATTCGTTAATGTCGCGGCTCTTGACGCTATCCTCGTGGAAGGCGGTGACGTTCCCTGCTGGCGTGGAAATCGAGAAGGAAGAAGAGGGCGGTCGCAAGACCTACACGTATAAGAGTCTGCGCCCCGCGTTCCGTACCGATGCACAGCTTTCACGTGAAGCGAATGACGCGATGGAGCAGGGTACGCTGGACGTGTTCTGCCGCGAAATGCTGTGTATGCCTGCGGCCCGTCAGGGTGCTACGTTCCATAATAGCCAATTCCAGCACTATGCACGTCCGGTGGACCAAGACATCCAGACCGACAACGCCTTGGTGCGTGTGGTGATTATCGACCCATCCAAGTCTGACACGCCTTCCTCGGACTTTACCGGCATGTTGGCGGTGGCGTTCGACCCTCGCCACGGCAAGGTGTATATCCGGCGCGAAGTGCAGGAGCGGCTTACGGCCAATCAGGTGATCGAGCGTGCGTTCAAGTTGGCGGTACAGACCAACAGCCGGTACGTATGCCCCGAAAAGATCGGTATGGAAGGCCCGCAGAAGGTCAATTGGGAAGTCGCGGCAGCGGCGATGGACATGCCTATTCGCCTTGTGTGGCTCGGTATGGGGCACGTCAAGGCGGGTGACTACGGTTCCGGCAAGGATGCCATCAAGATTTGGCGTGCGCAGCAGATTGCCCCGTTCTACGAGCGCAAGGAAGTCTATCACCACATGGACATGAAGGGTGGCTGGCTGGAACAGCGGCTCCTTGAATATCCGCGCATGAAGGACTACGGCCTCACGGACTGCGCGGGGTATATCCCCGGCGTGATGGACGAGTTGGGTATCCGTTTTGATGCCCAGCCGAAGAAGTACGAAAACGTGGAGCGATTTGCCAAGACGACCGACAACGACAAGATAAAGCAGCGCATTCTCACTGGCGCATGGGCGGTATAACGTGCAGCAACCTTCTTTCCCATATCCGAATCAAACCTCGATGAACCGCAAGGAACGTCTCAAGGCCGAAGGTGCAAACTTCGACTACGACTACGGTGATCTTGGCGACAAGATGAAGCCGGGAAACGAGTTGCACGATTCGCTTGTGAATTACGTTCTGGAATTGGTTCACGAGTGGGAGATCGGTTCCGCCGACTACCGCGACGATTACCGCCGTCTACAGTGGACGATGACGGGGTATGTCTCGACCGAAAACAAGAACCCGCGCAACACGTCCAAGGACAAGGACAACATGATTGTCCTGCCAATGACGCACAAGAACCGCCACATGATCGGCGCGTCTTGGCATAGCGTGTTCATCCGTGACCCGATATGGCGTTGCAAGCCGGGAATCGGTGCGGCCTCACTCATCAATGCCGCCACGATGGAGCACGTGGTCCAGCAGCAGGCGTTGCGCTTCGATGCTGGCCTGCACCTGCATACCGCCGTGGATGACGCCTTAGCGTTCGGTCGTGGCACGGTAGGGACAGAGTGGAAGCAGAAGCGCGGGCGCAAGCCGGTGGACACTGAGATTACGGCGATGGCCGTGGAAATGTTCAAGGCTATCGGAGGTAAAGCGTCCAAGGACGACATCAACACCATCAAGCGCGAATTCAGGGACATGGTTCTCTACGAGGGCACGCAGTTGCGCCCGTGGGATCCGTTCCGCACTATCCGCGACCCCAATACCACCACGAATTTCTATCAGGAAGCGGAGTACGGCGGTCGTACCTACGACACGAATATTCCTACCATGATCAACCGTGAATTGGATGACATCTCGCATGTCGCCAATGAGCGTGTCGATGGACGTAAGGCGAACCCACGCTACTTCAACGCGAAGTACGTCAAGGTGCTGGCCGATGCGGGGCTTGCGGATTCCTATTGGAACGGGCAATTCCTGACCAGTGGACGCAACGACCGTACCGGCATGAGTAACACCACGCAGGGCAAGGCTACGGTAAAGACACAGCCGGTGTGCGCCATCTACCTTGAGATGCAGATCATCCCGAAAGACTGGCATGTGGGCGACGAAGAGTATCCGGTGAAGTACTTCATCGAGATTGCCGCCGACACGATCATCACGGGTTTCGGTCCACTCAACAACGGTGACGGGAATTACAGTTGGGTGGAGTTTGGCCCGAATACGGCTGGACACGAGATCTCTCCCGTGGGCGATCTTATGGTCAACTTTGGCTCTCACAAGTTTGCCAACAACATGGTGAATTTGGCAGAAGCCTCCTTCCGTAAGAGTGTCAATGGCGGCATCACGGTCATCAATCAAGACCTGATCGACATGGAGCACTTCCTGAACCAAACCACGCCTCACAAGCTGGCGATTTGGGCGAAGCCGTTCGTGTCTCCAGAGCAGGCGCAGTCCGCCATCATGAACTTCCCGCATATGGATAATTCCTCGCAGCAGTTGGCCCTCATCAGCCAGCTTATGGCGTGGGATGCGGACGGCCTCGGAACGAATAACCTGATCGACTCCTTGCAGGCGGAACGCACTACCAAGGCGGCGGTGAACACGGCGAACTACCAGCAGAACAGCCGCATGGCGGTGTGGTGCTACAAGTTTGGTGCGCAGGGTATGCAAGACTTGTTCTGGCGGTACGCCTACAACCAAGTGCAGTACGGATCACTCTCGGAAGAGATGTCCTACGCTCAAGGCCGCTTTGCCGACCGTATCCGCCGTGAACTTGGCAAGAACCCGACCGGCATTCCGTGGGAGATCGACCCGCAGACGATGACGGCAACGGTTGACCCGTCTCGCATGTCGCTGGAATTCAACATGGAACCGTTCACGGGATCCATGCCGGGACTGCAAGACACGAGTGGACTGGAAATGATTCTCCAGCAGGCTCTTGCTATCCCCGAAGTCGCCGCCGAGACGTTCACACAGCTACCTGTTGCGCAACTACTCCTGACCTATCTCCGCATGAATGATGTCCCCGATGTGGACGCCTACGCGGAAGGTATGCAGGCAAGCGCAGCGCAAGGGCAGGTGCAGAACGTGCAGGTGGCAGCAATGCCCGACGAGATGCTTCAGCAGCGAATTCAAGCGGGCGAATACCAGCCCATACCGATGGATAGGCAATACGCATGAAGCCACAGCCTTGGAACACGATAGACGGCGTTCATATCACCGTCGAGGACATCGAAGCGTGGCAGCAGTTGCCCGTGACGCGGCTGATGCGACAGTTGATACGTGACGAACACCTGATTGCGAGCGGAAGCCGTGACGCGGCGGAAACTCCGAATGACAAGGTGAATTTCTACCGTGGTAAGTGCGTGGGCCTCTCCACGCAAATCAACATCGAAATGGCGGCAATCAAACGGTTGCAGGACGATGCAGCCAAGAAAGAAAAGGAACAGTCTGATGCCTGAAGAACAGACAGTGCTGGAATCAGCCCCGTCAATTGAGGAACGCATTAGCGCGGCGGAATCGCAGCGTAATGGCGAACCCACCCCTGAACCTTCTCGGGAAGTGATCGCTCCCGATGGTGAACCTGCCGAATCTGAAACGCCGGAAGAACCACATGCTGAACCTGACGAACCTGCGGAAGCAGCGGAACCAGCGGACGGTGCTGAGTCTCCACGTGGTCCCGTGACCCTAAGCGCGGAAGAAGCGGAAGGAATGTTGGCTCGCATGGAGTCGCTGGAAAGCATGATCGAGCAGTATCGGAACGGTGGTGGTGCGCCTGCGCCCGTTGCCGCGCCCGAGAATGCCGACGCCTTGGCGGCACAAGCCGAAAAGGTGCAAGCGGTGCAGCAGATTCCTGAATGGCAACCGTTGACTGAGGAGGAAGCGGATAGCATTGGCATTCTGAACGCGGAGGCTTACACAGCCCGCGAACAGATGCTTGCCATCAGCACCTTGCGCGGTGTGGAGCAGCATTTTGCCCCCATCGTTCAGCAGATCAGCCAAGCCGTGACGGAAGCGAATGACCGTGCGGAAGTGGCAACACTGACGTACTTCATTCTCAACGAGCACCCCGAGTTGGAAGAGATCACGCCGCAACTTCGTGATGAAGTGAAGCGTGCTCGAATCGCCAACCCGAATGCCGCTCCTAGCAAGATCCGTGAAGAAGCCTACAAAGCCACGTCCAAGCACCTTGCTGGCTTTAACGCCCTCAAGAGCCTGCGTGGTGTGCAGAAGGTCAACGCTGGCAAGCCTGTCGCTTCCAGCCCTGGCACTGCACGACCTGTTGCACAAACCAATCGCCCGATGACGATTCAGGACCGCCTCAAGGCTGCTGCTGAACGCGCCGGGTTGCAAATGTAAGAAGGAACACAACCATGCCGAAGTTTCTTGGCCTCCAGAAGGCTGACGATCTTGGTAAGGAACTGCCGCAGACGGTCTTTGTGACCGGCGCGACGACCATTAAGCCTTACCAGACCGACATCCGCATCACCACTGCCGCGTCCGTGGCGTATGACATCACCATGCCGTCCATCGACACCGTTCCGGTAGGCACGTCCTACTATGGTCGTGTGATCTCCGATGGTGGTACGGGTGACGTAACGATCAAGGACGCTGCTGGAACGGACATCCTCGGGGATGCCCTTTCCGCTGCGAACGACCACTTCAAGATCACCAACCACATTGGCGTGTGGAAGGTGGATTACGAAGTCACCACCTAATCCAACCTGAGAAGGAGTTAACAGCATGGCTCTTCTAGGAGGCATTGCAAAGACGTTGCGCGACAACGTTGGGCTTATCAAGTCCACCGCCGCGAATCGTCCGAATTTCCAGAACGGTATCGAGGTTGGTGGTATCACCCTTGGTTTGCTCAGTAGCCTCACGGCTGACGGTGCCAACTTTGGCGGCTCCGGCGCGAATGTGGAAGCGGTCATCGGATCTGGAACCATCACCATTCCTGCCAACACCCTTGGTGCTGGCGATGTGGTGCGGTTTGCCGCTCACGTGGAAATCCCGACGACCGTATCCACCGACACGCTACGCCTTCGTGTGCGCGTTGGCGGCTTGACTGGAACCGCAATCTACGACACCACGGCAATTGACGTTGCCAACAATGACTACGCCACCATCAATGGGCAGCTTACTTTCCGCACGGTCGGTGCCGCTGGCACTGCTAAGGCGGTGGTAAATGCTCGCCTGCTGATGGGAGCAACCGATGCGGCGACTGCCACTCAGACGACTGCCGTATCAAGCATCGACACCACGTCAGCCCTCACGGTGGTTGTTACCGCCGTGTGGTCCACCCAAAGTGCAAATGTGGCAAAGCTCACGCAGCTTAACGCCACCGTTAACAGCTAAGCGAAAGGAAACCTACAATGGCTCTCGCTCCCGTAAGGACCGAAGGAAACGACTACACCGGACAGCAACCGGCACAGTGGCATCAGCCCCTTCGCATTCAGAAAACCGACGAAACCCGCCCTATGGGCAAAGTCAAGCTGGTGTCCCACATCCCGCTTGAGAACACGATTGACGCGCAGAACGCGACCCGCTTCGAGTGGTGGCGTCGTGGCTTCGACAACATGGAAGCGACCATCACGGACATCTTCAACGGTCCGGCACTGACCAATGCCACAAGCACTGGTTCGACCGCCGATCAGGTGAAGAACCTCCAGATGGCCGAGAATGATGCGAAGCTGTATCAGGAAGATGAGTTGATCGAAATCACCTCCAAGGACTCCAACGTCTATGGACGCTTGCAGGCCAAGGTTGTGAGCAAGACGCTCAATGGTGCCTCCAGCTATGTGACTGTGAAGTTGCAGGAAGCGGACACCAACAACATCCTGAACGACACCACGCTACTCGCCTCGCCGGGTGGTCCGCGCAATGGCCCTGAGTTGCGTGAAGCAGGCTCCGCACGTCAGAACCAGTTCGCGCTGTACTACAACTACTGCCAGGATTGGGACTACGCGGTGCAGGCGACCGACCGCCAGTTGAAGGAGAAGCGTTTCCTCGACAGCCGCGATCCGTGGGCGCACTACATTCTCGATGAGCGTGAGAAGTTCTACATGCAGCGTGAAGCGATGTACCTCAAGGGTATCCGCAAGGCTGATGCAGACGGCGCGTACACGACCGGTGGTCTGCGCTACTGGCTGGATCCGGCCAACGGCGGCACTGCTTCTGGCCGTAACCTCGTCAACTACAAGACGGACTCGACCTACCTTGGTTCCGAAACCGGCGATGTTCGCACGCTTGGTTGGGAATTCTTCAAGCGTTGGGCTGAGTACGCCAAGAAGTACGCTGGCCCCGGCATCTTGAAGTGCTACACGTCCTCGACGGTGATGACTGACATCCAGACCATTCTGGAAGATATCTCACTGGCGAATCGCAACGTGCAGGACTCTCAGGACGAATTCGGTTGGTACTACACCAAGGTCAACTGCGCTGGCATCCAGTTCCAGTTCTACGATCACGAGATCTTCTCGACCAGTTCGTCCTACGACCGTACCATCGTCGCCGTGCGCCCGAATTACCTGAGCCGCGTGATCTACTCCCCGGAGAAGTTCGAGGAAATCGACACCAGCGGCACCACGTACAAGAAGGGTTGGTGGCGTGGATGTGAAGGCGTAAAGGTGGACAACCCTGACGCGCACTTCATCATCGACGGCTTCGGTCTGACGCGATAATCCATTCCCCGGACGTGCAATGCGTCTGTCGCCCGCCCCTTAGAGCCTCACTAGGGGGCGGGCACCCCTAAAACTTTTGGAGACTTGCGATGAATTTGTCCGAAATGCGTCAACTGCTCGTAGAACAAACCGGCTATACGGGTCTTGTCACCGATGCTATCGCGGGTGATTACTCGGACAAGTCCGGTCTCTTGAGCAATGCCACGTATTACATCAATGCTGGCGTGCGGTGGCTTTCTCGGCGGTGGCCGGGAAATGGCAGTGAGTTGCGCTTTTCCAGCAACCTGCTTTCTGGCGAGCATACGGTCAGCGTCCCCTACGTCCAGTTTGTTCGTCGGCTGGATCTGTCTGATGGGACGACCGTAACGCACCCGCGCATGATCTCCTACGATGAGATGCGTGCGAAGTACGATAAACCGTTCTCTGCGGTGACTTCTGGTGCTCCTGTGTATTGGAGTTGGAACCCTCGACCCGACCGCACACTTTCTACGCCTATTGTGAATGGCAGCTTCGCTTCCGGTCTTTCCGGTTGGGCTACTGCGCCTGATAGCGGTGGTAGCTCCAGTGCTACGGGAGGCGTGCTGTCCTTGGTGGATAGCGGTTCTCCAAGCCCCGGCATTTATCAGCGTCTCAATTCCGTGTATCCACAAGAAACTCAAGTCACGATTGATATTGCCACTCTTCCTGATGGCTACGTGCGCGTTGTCTTTGCCATGTGGAACGACTCCACTCAGGAGTATGAGGCGGTCCATGTCGAGACGATTACCACTACCGGCACGCATACCTTTGACGGCGATTCCGATGGTGATTGGGACACGATTGCTATTCTCTATACCTCGACTGGCACAAGCACGGCGACAATCAATTCGATTGAGATGGTGGTGTCTGCGGAGACGGAAAGCATTGCCAGCTATCAGCGGCAGATGATTTTCATGCCGCCTGCAAACGACGACTTTACCGTAGAGATTTGGGGCGACTTTTCCGCTCCGGCACTCTCGAACAACAATGACGACAATTGGTGGACGGTGGAGCATCCCGACCTTGTAGTGAACGCTGCACGCGCCATATATGAGCGTCAAGGGCACCGTAACGTATCGGGCGCGAAGGCGTTTGAGGAATCGTGTGAGGAAGAACTTGCACGGTTGTACTCCGAATATCGTTTCTCACTTTACGCTGGCATGGCACCAGAGGACTTGTCACTCAATGGCTAGATCGACCCCCTTAGAATCTCGTATGCGCAATATCCGCAACCAGAAGCAGGCGGAAGCTGCGGCTGTAAGGTCACAAGCTGCAACCGTAAAGAAGGAAACGTGGTTGATTGTGCTGCATGAGACGACATTCAAGATGCCGTTCGCGTGCAGCGTGGAAGCCTTTTCTTATACCGCCGACAAGGGCGGTGTGGCGACTGCGTGCGACATCGTTATCAACGGCATGACGGATGGCGTGAATGCGCAATTCGTGTTCAGCGTCAATGGCAAGGAAGTGTTCAGTAAGACGTTCAAGGAAGCCACACAGGACCATATCAGCATTGGTGACGCTACCTTCTCCGAAGGGGACGTACTCACCGTAGCGGTCAACGTGGACGCCCCTTGTACGCTCTCCGAGGTGTCGGTCGTATTCTCTTGCAGGGAGGCATAAGGTGCAGCGACTTTCGTTTAAAGAATC
>Ga0208783_10002251_pt1 | contig 11189 bp, 9 predicted proteins | sample DEB19_08_DNA_2_FD_184529 | JGI IMG/M metagenome (GOLD analysis project Ga0208783, IMG submission 184529) | Aqueous microbial communities from the Delaware River and Bay under freshwater to marine salinity gradient to study organic matter... | ecosystem: Environmental > Aquatic > Marine > Coastal... | reverse complement strand
CAAGGCTCGCGAGGTCGCCCTCTACCGTCAGGGCAAGTTCCGCGACGTCAAGCTCGCCAAGCAGGCAGCGGCAGTCGGCGACGTGTTCTCGCAGATGGCCGAAGAAAAGACGGGCGTGATCAGCGTCGTCATCAAGGCCGACGTGCAGGGCAGCGCCGAAGCGTTGCGCGACGCGCTCACCAAGCTTTCGACCGAAGAAGTACAGGTCAAGGTGGTAGCGAGCGGCGTCGGTGGCATCACGGCATCGGACGTGCAGCTTGCCGCGGCGTCCAAGGCGATGGTGCTCGGCTTCAACGTTCGTGCCGATGGTGGTGCGCGCGACGCCGTCAAAGAAACGGGCGTCGACGTCCGTTACTTCTCGATCATTTACGAAGCCATCGACGACATCAAGCAGCGCATGAGCGGTCTGCTCGCGCCCGAAGTCAAAGAGCAGATCGTCGGTACCGCGCAGGTTCGCGACGTGTTCCGCTCCAGCAAGTTCGGCGTGGTGGCCGGTTGCCTCGTCGTCGAAGGGCTCGTCAAGCGCAATAACCCCATTCGCGTGTTGCGTGACAACGTGGTCATCTTCGAGGGCGCGCTCGAATCGCTGCGTCGCTTCAAGGACGACGTGGGCGAGGTTCGCGCCGGTACCGAGTGCGGCATCGGCGTCAAAAATTATCAGGATGTGCGCGTCGGCGATCAGATCGAGTGCTACTCACGCGTCGAGGTTGCACGCGCGATCGCCTGATCGCGTGCCGGGTCGTGACCAGCAAGGCGAGACAGCAGCGCATCGAGTCCGAGCTGCAGCGGGTGGTGGCGGAGCTCGTCGCGCGCGAGATCAAAGATCCGCGTGTCGGCATGGTCACGATCACCGCCGTTCGCATGGCGGCGGACATGGGCTCGGCCAAGATCCTGTTCGTGCCGTTCGGCGACCGTCATTCCCCCGAGGAAGTGACGGCGGGGCTGACCCGCGCCGCCGGATTCATGCGGGGCGAGGTCGGCCGACGACTCGGCCTGCGGCACGCGCCGCGACTCGACTTCGAGTTCGACTCGAGCATCGAGAACGCCGATCGGTTGACCCGGCTCATCGATGCGGCCGTAAAGCGCGACGACGGCCCGGCCTGACCCCGTGATCGACGGCATCTTGCTGCTCGACAAACCCCTCGGGTTGTCGTCGACCGCCGCTGGCTTGCGGGTGCGTCGGCTGCTCGGCGCCAGCAAAGCGGGGCACGTCGGCAGCCTCGATCCGCTCGCCACGGGGATGCTGCCCATCTGCCTCGGCGAAGCCACCAAGCTCGCGGGCGAGATCGTCGAGGGCGACAAGATGTACCTTTTCACCATCGGTCTCGGGGCTCGCACCTCGACCGGCGATACCGAGGGCGAGGTGGTCGAACGCGCGCCCGTGCCGATGATCGAGCGAACGACCGTGGACGCCGTGCTCGCCGGCTTCGTCGGCGAGACGGAGCAGGTTCCACCGATGTACTCGGCGCTCAAGCAGGGCGGGGTGCCGCTCTACAAACGGGCGCGCGCCGGAGAGATCGTCGAGCGACCGCCGCGAACCATTCGCATCGCGAGTCTCGAGCTCGTCGACGCCGGCTCCGGGGTGCTGACCTGTCGCGTGGTGTGCGGCAAGGGGACCTACGTACGAGTCCTCGCCGAGGACCTCGCCCGGGCGCTCGGTACGGTCGGACACGTGACCCGTCTGCGACGGGAGAGCGTGCGGCCCTTCGATCACTCGCGCTTGGTGACTCTGGAGACGCTCGAGGCCTATGCCTCGACCGACGGCTCGAAGCTCGATTCGCCGCGGGGTGCTTTGCCCATGGTATCGATGGACGAGGCCGTCGGGCATCTGCCCCTCGTTTGTTTGGGCGCCGAGGCCGCCCGCAAGCTTGGGCAGGGGCAGATCGTCGACGCCCCGGAGGCCCTTCGTTTGCCCTTGGAGGCGACGGTCAGGCTGCGGGACCCAGCCGGGGGTTTTCTCGGTTTGGGAAAGGTCGCTGCCCCGGGCCGCGTCGCGCCGAAACGACTTGTGGCCCAAAAAGTCAGCGAGTACAATTCGCGCCCTTCAACGCGACCGTAACTATCAAGATTTAAAAGGGTTTTTCAGAATGCCTCTCACGACAGAGAAAAAGGGCGGAGTCATGGCCCAGTTCCGCCGGGATCCCAAGGACACGGGTTCCCCAGAAGTTCAGATTGCGCTCCTCTCGGAGCGTATCGCAGGCCTCGGACAGCACTTTTCGGCTCACTCGTCGGATCACTCCTCCCGACGCGGTCTCGTGAAGCTCGTCAACCAGCGCCGCAAGCTCCTCGACTACCTCAAGGCTCGCCAGCCGCAGAAGTATCAGGACGTCGTCGAGCGCCTCGGGCTGCGCCGCTAAGCCAGCCCGCTGCAAAGGCCGCGCCTCTCTAGTCGGAGCGCGGCCTTTTCGCTTCAGGTCGATTTTTTCACGAGGTTTCCAGTGCCCGCATTCAAGAAGACATTTCAGTACGGCCCCCACACCATGACGCTCGAGACGGGCGAGATGGCGCGGCAGGCCGGTGCCGCCGTCGTTGCATCGCTCGGTGACACCGTGGTGCTCTGCACCGCCGTCGCCGCCAAGCAGGCGGCCCCCGGACGCGATTTCTTCCCGCTCACGGTCAATTACCAAGAGAAGTTCTACGCCGCGGGTCGCATCCCCGGCGGCTTCTTCAAGCGCGAAGGGCGCCCGACCGAGAAAGAGACGCTCACGTCACGTTTGATCGATCGTCCGATTCGGCCGCTGTTCCCCGATGGCTTCTACAACGAAGTCCAGGTGGTCGCGACTGTGGTGTCGCTCGACCCGGAGATGGACGCCGACATCCCGGCAATGATCGGTTCCTCGGCGGCGCTCGCGCTGTCGGGCGTGCCGTTCAACGGGCCGATCGCCGCTGCGCGCGTCGGCTACAAGGACGGGCAGTACCTGCTCAATCCCACCGCCAAGCAGCTCAAAGAATCGGACCTGCACCTCGTCGTCGCTGGCACCAAAGACGGCGTGATGATGGTCGAGTCCGAGGCGAGCTGCCTCTCCGAAGAAGTGATGCTGGGCTCGGTGGTCTTCGGCCACGAGCAGATGCAGACCGCGATCAAGGCCATCAACGAACTCGTCGCCGAGTGCGGCAAGCCGCGTTGGGAATGGTCGGCGAGTGCGGCTGCGGCCGAAGTCGAAGCGGCCGTTCGCGCCGCGGCGCACGACTCGCTGGCCGAGGCGTATCGCATCACCGAAAAGCAGACGCGCTATGCGCGCGTGGGCGAAATCAAGAAGGCCGTCACCGCTCAACTCGCCGGTGGCGATGCGCCGAAGTACAACGCCGAGCAGGTCGACGACCAGTTGTTCCGTCTCGAAAGCCGCATCGTTCGCGAGCGTATATTGAATGGCGAACCGCGTATCGATGGTCGCGATGCGATCACCGTACGCCCGATCACCATCAAAGTGGGCGTGCTGCCGCGCACCCACGGTTCGGCACTCTTCACGCGCGGCGAGACCCAGGCGCTCGTGGTGACGACGCTCGGTACGGGTCGCGACTCGCAAATCATTGATGCGCTCGAGGGTGAGTACCGCGAGCCGTTCATGCTGCACTACAACTTCCCGCCGTTCTCGGTGGGTGAGACCGGCATGATGTCCGGCCCGAAGCGTCGCGAGATCGGTCACGGTAATTTGGCGCGTCGTGGCGTCGCAGCCGTCATGCCCGACATGGAGAAATTCCCCTACGTCGTGCGCGTGGTGTCCGAAATCCTCGAGTCGAACGGGTCGTCCTCGATGGCGTCGGTCTGCGGTGCCTCGTTGTCGATGATGGATGCGGGCGTGCCCTTGAAGGCGCCGGTCGCAGGCGTTGCCATGGGTCTCGTGCTCGAAGGCGGACGCTACAAGGTCCTCACCGACATCCTCGGTGACGAAGACCATCTCGGCGACATGGATTTCAAGGTCGCTGGCACCAAAGATGGCGTCACCACGCTGCAGATGGACATCAAGGTCGAGGGCATCACGCCCGAGATCATGAAGGTTGCACTCGAGCAGGCGAAGGCCGGCCGTCTGCACATTCTCGGCGAGATGAACAAGGTCATCTCCTCGGCGCGTGAAAAGATGTCCGAATGGGCGCCTTCGATCATCACCCTCAAGATCGATCCGGAGAAGATCCGCGACGTCATCGGCAAGGGCGGCGCTGTCATTCGCCAGATCACCGAAGAAACCGGTACCACGATCGACATCGAGAACGACGGTACCGTCAAGATCGCCTCGGTCAACGGCACCGCGGGCCGCGAAGCGCAGCGTCGCATCGAGCTCATCACCGCCGACGTCGAAGTGGGTCGGGTGTACGAAGGTCGCGTCGCGCGTCTCATGGACTTTGGTGCGTTCGTCACCATCCTGCCGGGCCGCGATGGTCTCGTGCACATTTCGCAGATCTCCAACGAGCGTGTGGAACGTGTCTCTGACAAGCTCAAGGAAGGCGATGTGGTCATGGTCAAGGTGCTCGAAGTCGATCGTCAGGGGCGTGTGCGCCTGTCGATGAAGGACGTCGAGCCGCGCTAAGAGACGGTCTCGACTCCGGCGAACCGCGCCGGATCCCATCGAGATAGCGCCCAATCCAGAATCGCCGCCGTCGAGTTGCACTCGGCGGGCGGCGGCTCTTGTTTCAGCCACCCGAGTGCCTGCCGTAGCTGCTGTACCGCGAACTGCGGTTCAATCGCGGCGGCATGGCGCGACTTCGCCAGCTTGCGGCCGTCGGCCTCGACGACGAGCGGCAAGTGCAGGTAGCTTGGCCTCTCGAGTTCGAGCGCTTGCTGAAGCGCGAGCTGCCAGCGCGTACTCGGCAGCAAGTCGGCCCCGCGCACGACATCGGTGATGCCCTGATCGGCATCGTCAATCACGCAAGCGAGTTGATAGCTGTACAGCCCATCGCGACGTCGGACTACGACGTCGCGCTGAATTTGCGGCTCGAAAGCCAGCTTGCCGAGACTACGATCGGTGATCGCGCAGGCCGCAAGTACGGTGAGATCGGCTCGCAACGCCGAACTCTGCGGGTCGCAGTGACGACGTCGGCAGTCGCGCACGCAACAAGGGTCGTCCTCGCCGAGCAGGTCGCGACGCGTGCAATCACAAAAAAAGAGCGGCACTCGTTCGCCGAGCGCGGTCAGTGCCTCGGCATACCGCGCCGAACGATCGCTCTGGCGCGACGGCGGTAGCGGGGAGTTAAGGGCGAAGGCGATTAGCGAATTGCGGATTGACGCCTCGTGTTCGGGGCGGCAGCGCGGTTGGTCGAGGTCGTCGATTCGCAGTAGCCACTCACCGCGTCGATTGGCGTCGAGCCAACTCGCGACCGCCGTCAGCAGGGACCCAAGATGCAGCGGCCCCGACGGAGTCGGTGCGAAACGGCCGCGGCGGGGATTATTCAGCGGTAGCGATCGTCGCGGTCGCCGTACTGCTTCTCGCGGCGCTCGCGACGCTCCTGCGCCTCGAGACTGAGCGTGGCGACGGGGCGCGCCTCGAGACGCTTGATGCCGATCTCTTCACCGGTTTCGAGACAGTAGCCGTAGCTGCCGTCTTCGATGCGCTCGAGCGCCTCTTCGATTTTGCGGATGAGTTTGCGTTCGCGATCCCGGGTGCGCAGTTCGAGGCTGAATTCCTCTTCTTGGGTGGCGCGATCGTTGGGATCGGGGAAATTTGCCGCCTCGTCCTTCATGTGCGACACCGTACGATCGACCTCGCGCATGAGATCGCGTTTCCAGGTCTGCAGGATCATGCGGAAGTGATCGAGTTGAGCGCGGCTCATGTACTGTTCGCCGCGCTTGACGATGTAGGGCTGTACGTTACGGGGACCGGCGAGCAGATTGTGATCTTCGCCGTCCTCGGCATCGCTAGGCAATGCGACCGGCCGCGGGTTGCGCTGCACGAAGGTGGCGATGACCTCTTTTTCCTTGCGTGGCCCCGTCTTGGGTTCGGACGATTTGGCGACGGCAGGCGCCTTGGCGGAAGCGGCAGCTTTCGCTGGCGCGGCTGCGGCGCTCTTGGCAGCGGGCTTTTTGGCGGCCGCTGCTGGCTGCTGGGACGTTTCGAGCTTTTTGGCGGAAGTGGCTGTTTTGGTCACGGTTTTCTTGGCGGCAGGCTTGGCTGTCGACTTGGTTGGCGGGGCCTTCTTGGCAGCAGGTTTGACTGCAGACTTGACTGCAGGCTTGCTGATTTTGACAGGCTTCGTGGCAGTTTTTTTGGCCGTCATCAGACGCTCCTTTTTCACAAGGTGCTCTGCGGGACGCGCGAGAATACCGGCAAAGACCCGTGCAGGGAAGTGCGTGGCGCTCAGGGCAACTCGATGGTCGGTTCCGGGGTCCATTTGGGCTGACGGCGGGTGGCCACAATCGTTGTGTAGATGCCACCGCGGACGTTGAAGACCGCCGTCAGCTTCATGTAACGCGGAGTTGTCACTGCCGCAAGCGCATCGGCGATCTCGTTGGTCACTGCCTCGTGAAATGCGCCCCGATCACGGAACGACCAGACGTAGGACTTGAGCGATTTGAGTTCGACGCAGCGCGCGTCCGGCACGTACTCGAGTTGCAGCGTGGCGAAATCGGGCTGCCCCGTCTTCGGACAAAGGCAGGTGAATTCGGGAATCGACATCCGAATGGTGTAGTCGATCTCCGGCTTTGGGTTGGGGAAGGTCTCGAGTTGCGTGGAAGGTTGCGAGGGCATGGTGTGAGTGGGAGGGCGATTGATGACGGTTTAATTTACACTACGCGCCCATTCGGCGGGCTCTCGCCGAGGAGATTTTTCACACGATGCGTTTGACCAAGATCAAGCTGGCGGGATTCAAATCCTTCGTGGATCCGACCAGCGTCACTTTCCCGAGTAATCTCACCGGCGTCGTCGGGCCGAACGGCTGCGGCAAGTCCAACGTGATCGATGCCGTACGCTGGGTGATGGGCGAGCTTTCCGCCAAACACTTGCGTGGCGACTCGATGGCCGACGTCGTTTTCAACGGCTCGAGTGCGCGCAAGCCGGTCGGCAAGGCGTCGGTCGAACTGGTGTTCGACAACGCAGACGGCAAGATCGGCGGCGCCTACGCGGCATTCAACGAGGTGTCGCTGCGGCGCGAGGTCAGCCGCGATGGCGCGAGCGCGTACTTCATCAACGGCGCACGTTGCCGTCGCAAGGACATCACGCAGCTTTTCCTCGGCACCGGTCTCGGCTCACGCAGCTACGCGATCATCGAGCAGGGCATGATCTCGCGCGTCATCGAGGCCAAGGCCGATGACATGCGCGCGTTCGTCGAAGAGGCCGCGGGTATCTCGAAGTACAAAGAACGCCGCAAGGAAACCGAATCGCGAATCGCCGACACCCGCGAAAACCTCGAGCGGCTGCAAGATCTGCGCGACGAAATCGACAAACAGATTCGCCACTTGCAGCGTCAGGCGACCGCCGCGAGACGCTACCAGGAGCTCAAGCAACGCGAGCGTCGGTTGACGGCCGAGCTCCTCGCGCTGCGCTTGCGCGATCTCGACAGCGGCGCAGAGGTACAAGATTCCGCGGTGCGCGAGAAAGAACTCGCGATGCAGGCGGCACTTGCCGACTTGCGCTCGGCCGAGGCGGCGATCGAAACCCAGCGTGCCTTTCATGCCGAGCAAAACGACACCGTCTCGCAAGTGCAGGCGCGCTACTACGGTGTCGGTGCCGACATATCGCGCACCGAGCAGCAGATCCAGTTTGCACGCGAGACTCGCGAGGCCAAGCGCCGTGATCTCGCGCAGTCACGAACCACGCTCGAAGCACTCGCCGTGCAGATCGCGCGCGATGAGCAGGAGCTCGTCACGATTCGCGACGAGCTCGCACGCCTCGCTCCCGAGATCGATCGCGCGCGGCACGCAGAGGGCGACGCGGCGAACCATCTCGAGTCTGCCGAGCACGCACAGGCTGATTGGCAGCGGCAATGGGAAAGTTTCAATCAGGAACTCGGCACCGCGAACCAGACCGTGCAGGTCGAGCGGGCGCGCATCGAGCAGCTCGAAAATCAGCTGCGTCGCTTGCGCTCGCAGCGCGATCGTCTCGATGTCGAACGCGACGCGTTGCTGCAGCAGGAAGTGCAGGGCCAGCTTTTCGAGCTCGGCGAGCGTGAATCGCAAGCCCGGACCACGGCCGACGGCCTGTCGCAAAATCTCGCGACTGCGCTCGCCGAAGTCCAGCGTCTGCGCGCTTCGCAGCTGTCTTTCGAAGAGCAGCTCGAATCGGCGCGCAGTCACCGCGAACGTGTGCGCGCAGAAGTCATGTCGGTCGAGGCACTGCAGCGCGCAGCGCTCGGGCAGGCCGACGCGCGCGCCAACGAGTGGCTGCGAGGCGCAGGACTCGCCGATCGCCAGCGTGTCGCCGAGACGCTGACGGTCGAATCGGGTTACGAGCGTGCCGTCGAGACGGTGCTCGGCGACTACCTCGAAGCCGTTTGCGTGGGCGAGCTCGATGGGCTCATCGATGCGCTCGCTCAGGCCGACGGGGCGCAGTTCGCCATTTTCGAGGGTTCGGGTTCGGCCATAGCCGGTGCGGCGGGGCGCTTGTCGTCAAAAGTGCAGGGCCCGGCCGCGGTGCTCGAAGTGCTCGAATCCGTGCGCGTGGTCGGCACGCTTGGTGAGGCGCTTCAGGCGCGTCGCTCACTCGGCCGTGGTGAATCGGTCATTACGCCATCGGGAGAGTGGGTCGGTCGGGGCTGGTTGCGTGTCGCCCGTGGCGGCGACCCGCATGCCGGAGTGCTCGAGCGCGAGCAACGCCTCAAAGCCTTGCGTGGTGGCGGTGACGAGGCGGATCGTCGGGTTCGCGAACTCGAATCCTCGCTGCAGGCCGCGCGCACGGCGCTCGGCGTGGCCGAGGTCGCACTCGACACCGTGCAGGGTCGTATCCAGCTGGCGCATCGCGAGCACGCCGATCTGCTCGGCCAGCTCGAGGCCTCGCGTGCGCGGGTACAAGAATCGACGCTGCGGCGTCAGCGCCTCGAAGAAGAATCCACCGAAGTCACCCGCGAGATGGGGGTGACCGAGGAAACCCTGGCCCGTGCGCGCGCCGAACTCGAGCGCGGGCTCGTGCGGCTCAATGAATTGGATGCGCGACGACCGGACCTCGACGCCTCTCGCGAACTCGCTCGCGATGCGTTGTCGCAGGCACGCACGGCCGCGCAGATGGCACAACTTGCGGCGCGTGATCTGCTGGTGCGTGCCGAGGGGCGTCGGACGGCGGCCGGATCGATGGAAACCGGAATTGCCCGCGCCGTCGAGCAGCGCGCGCAATTGCTGGCACGCGTCAGCGAACTCGAGTCCGAGCTCGTGGGTGGCGAGGCGCCGATCCTCGAGCTCGAAGGCGTGCTAGAGGGCTTGTTGTCGCGTCGTCTCGAAGTCGAGACCGATCTTTCGCAGGCGCGGCGCATGCTCGATGAGGCCGATGCGGAGCTGCGCTCGCTCGATGAGCAGCGTCAGACAGCCGAGCGTCGCGTCGGCGACGCGCGCGAAGCCATGGAAGTGGCGCGTCTCGCTGCGCAAGAAACGCGTGTTCGTCGCGAGTCGATCGCCGAGCAGTTCGCGGCAACCCAGTTCGACATTGAAGAAATTCGTGCCGGGCTCGTGCCCGAATCAGAAGTCGCTGATTGGGAGACCCAGCTCGCCGACACGCGTACCGACATCGAAAAGCTGGGGCAGGTCAACCTTGCCGCGATCGACGAGCTCAAAGAAAATAGCGAGCGCAAGGAATATCTCGATCGGCAATTTGCCGATCTGACTTCGGCGCTGGCGACGCTCGAAGACGCGATGCACAAGATCGACCGCGAGACGCGCACGCGCTTCGACGACACGTTCAATAAAATCAACGCTGGCCTGCAGGAGAAATTTCCGCGGCTGTTCGGCGGTGGGCACGCGTACCTCGAACTCGCGGGCGACGATCCGCTGACGGCGGGTGTCGCGATCATGGCGCGACCGCCCGGCAAGCGGAACGTCACCATTTCGCAGCTGTCGGGTGGCGAGAAGGCGTTGACGGCAGTGGCACTCGTATTCTCCATCTTCGATCTGAACCCGGCGCCGTTCTGTCTGCTGGACGAAGTCGACGCCCCGCTCGATGAGAACAATGTCGGCCGGTTCTGCGACATCGTTCGCGAGATGGCTAATCGGATCCAGTTCATTTTCATCACCCACAACAAGGTGACGATGGAGCTTGCTTCGCAGTTGCTCGGTGTGACCATGAACGAACCCGGTGTGTCGCGTCTGGTTGCGGTCGATGTCGACGAGGCGGTTCGGCTTGCTGCTACTTGAGGATCATGGTGCGGCAGCCCTGCGGTCTCGCGTTGATGGAGTCGTTCTCAAAAAATGGAAGATGTGCTGAATTCTTTGACCGGAGACCTGCGGGTTGCCTTGCTCGTGCTCGGCGGGATAGTGCTGCTCTTGATCGTGCTGTGGGAAATACTGCAGCGCGGCCGTGCGGCGCGTGCCGACGCGAGCCGCCTCAGAGGCCCGCTCGGCCAGGCGGCCGATGCAGACGACGAAGTTCTGTCGCGGGCCGATCCGCTGACGCGCAACGACCTTGTTGATCGAGGCGAGTCGTTCGCACCCACGCGGACCGAACCCACGCTGACGCTGCCGGAGATTTCGGCCACGCGCGATCGTCTCGTCGAGCCACGGCTGGTCGATCTCGATACGGCACGCGTCGAGCCCGGGCTCGGTACCGACATTCCCGTCATGGAGGATGCTGCGGCGGCCGGCCCGGCGCCCGCGTCGCCCGATCCGGCTACGCCGGCCACGACCTCGCCGGTCACGGAGGAAGACGAGCGCGTGATCGTAGGGCTGCGCGTCGTCGCTCGGGGCGCAGAGCGCTTCAGTGGCGCAAGCCTGCGACAGGCCTTGCTAGGGGAGGGCTTCGTGCACGGCGACATGTCGATCTTTCATCGGCAGCTCGCCGATGGGCGCACGCTGATGAGCGCAGCAAGTCTCACCAAGCCCGGAAACTTTGATCTCGCGACCATCGACTCGAGTCGATTCCTCGGCATCAATTTGTTTGCCGTGTTGCCGGGACCGATGCCCGGTCGCGATACGGTCGACAAGTTGCTACTTACCGGCCACACGCTCGCCCAGCGCCTGCGTGGCGATCTGCTCGACTCGAAGGGGCAGCCGCTGACCGAGGCGCGGCTCGCTGAAATGCGGCGCGAGGCTGCCGCTGCGGCGAACTGAGCGCGTGAGC
>Ga0208783_10002249_pt1 | contig 11195 bp, 8 predicted proteins | sample DEB19_08_DNA_2_FD_184529 | JGI IMG/M metagenome (GOLD analysis project Ga0208783, IMG submission 184529) | Aqueous microbial communities from the Delaware River and Bay under freshwater to marine salinity gradient to study organic matter... | ecosystem: Environmental > Aquatic > Marine > Coastal... | reverse complement strand
GCGAGGCCGGCAAGCTGAAGGGCGCGATCCTGTTCACCAGTCCGATTCAGCAATACGCAATTCGCGCCGACCGTCCGGCAGCAAGCGGCGACTTGAAGCCGCCTTCCCCCGCCCCGACGACCCGGCCGCCGAACCTGAACGCGGAACGCCATGCGCAATTGAAGGCTGAAGGCGTGGCCGTCGCGATTGAGCCCAACATCGGCGAACACGGCACGGTGTTCGTCACCGGTCGCGACATGGGTCCGAACGCGGTGACGTCGATCGTGCTCGCGACGGAGCACTACAACCTCGTGGCCCGGATGCTGCAGCAGAACATTCCCGTCAAGCTGGCCGTTGAGGTGCAGGCCACCTACAACGACGAGCGGGCGACGCAGAATGTGCTTGGCGAGATCGCCGGCACCGACAACGCGATCAAGGACGAGATCGTCATGGTCGGCGCGCACCTGGACTCGTGGCACACCGCGACCGGCGCCACCGACAACGCCGACGGCACGGCGACCGTGCTCGAAGCGATGCGCATCCTCAAGACCCTCAACGTGCGGCCGCGGCGCACCATTCGCGCCGCCCTCTGGGCCGGCGAGGAACAGGGCCTGCTTGGATCAAAAGCCTGGGTGGAACAGCACCTGGCCGGAGACAAGAACAAGGCGGCCCGCGACAAGTTCTCGGTGTACTTCAATCTCGACAATGGCTATCCGCCGATCTCCGGCTTCTACATGGAGGGCAACGAACCTGCGCGGACCATCGTGGCCGAGTGGCTCAAGCCGCTCGCCGCCCTGGGCGCCATCATCCCGTCGCCAGGCCACATCGGCGCCACCGACCACCTGTCGTTCCTCGACGTCGGCGTGCCTGGATTCCAGGCGGTGCAGGAGTACATCAACTACGACGTCCGCACGCACCACACCAACGTCGATTTCTCCGAGCGGATTGAACCCAATGCCTTGAAGCAGGCGGCCACGGTGATGGCAGCCGTGCTCTACCAGGCGGCGATGCGCGAAGGTACGTTCCCGAAGCCGGCGCCGGCCAAGCCCGCCGGCTCCAAGTAGCCGTGACCTGGTTCGCTCCGCTGCTGGTTGCGCTCGCCGTCGCGGGCGCCGATCTGCCGACCACCCGTGGCATGCACCAGTTGCAGGCAGAGATTCCAGGCGCCGGCAAGGTGTTGTACGCGGTCTCAGTACCCGAAGGCTACAACCCGAACACGCCAGCGCCGCTCGTGCTGGTGCTCCATCCGGGTGGTCAGCGAATGGCGTACTACGGCGCGGAGTTCGCCCGCAGGATTGCCGAACCCGCGCTTCGCCAGTTGAAACCGATCCTGATCGCGCCGGATTGTCCCGAGCGTGCCTGGTCTGACGCGGCCTGCGACACCGCGGCCATGGCGCTGATCGCTGCAGCGATGCAGGCCTACAACATCGACCGCCAGCGGGTGCTGGTGGTCGGCTACAGCATGGGCGGTCGTGGTGCCTGGCACATGGCCTCCGCGCACACCGACGTGTTCACGGCGGCCATCCCGATGGCGGCGTCGACGCGCGGTATCGATATCAACCTGCTGGGCCGCCAGCCGACCTACGTGATTCACAGCCGCGAAGATGAAGTGGTGCCGTTCGAGCCGGCGGAGGAAAACGCGCGCGCGCTCAGGGCGCTGAAGCGCGATGTCGAGTTCGAGGCCGTCGACGACCTCACCCATTTCGACATGATCAGCTACGTGAGCGCGTTGCAGCGCGCGGGCCGGTGGGTCGCCGGCCGCTGGAATCGCTAGCCGCGCTTACGAGGCGCCGATCACCACAAAGCCGGCCCAGTAAAAGGGGTGACGATACGCGGCGCCCCGCATCAGCCGCAGCGCGGCGACCCGCAACGCGTCTGGCGCCGCGACCGGGTCGCGGCCGTTGCGAGGCGACAGCAGCAATCGCTCGTGGAACGCAATCATCAGCGCCGTCGTGCTTGCCGAGTCCACTTCCCATTGACTGACCACCGCGGTTGACGCACCCGCGGCAAACAGCGACCACGTCAGCCCGATCACGCCTTCACCATCCCCGATCGGCCCTCTCGCCGTTTAGCAGGCTGACAGGACGGCCAGGTCGACGTCGAGCGGCAGGTTCATCAACTCCCAGGCTTCGAGGCGGCCATCCTCGTCGCTGGCCGCGCCGTTCCTGGGCGCCAGCAGCACGTGCGAGTACATCGGGCTCAGGTCGTCGAGCGCGCCATGCGTCGCGACATGAACGACGCTGGCGCGTCCGAGATTCTCGCGCAGCGCGGCCTCAGTCGCATCTTCGGCCACCAGCACACGGCTGCGTTCCGCGCCGTACAACTGCCCCAGCGCTTTGACTTCGCGGGCCGCCTGCGGCAAACGTCCCTTGACCGGCCCACCGCGCATCCGCGATTCGGATCGCTCTGCCAGCGCCGGATCACCGAGTGCCAGCAGATACGGCGGCCGTTGCTCGCGATCCCGTCGCCGCCGGTCGAGCGCCGCCAGCGCCGACACCGACGGCGCGTAGGAGACCGCACGCTCCTCGATCAGAAACGTCTCGCGCGGCGTCTGCAGCGCCTGGAACGGCACCCGCCACAGCGGTCCCTCCGGCACCATGATCAACTGCGACTTGCCCTGCAGCAGCGGTTCGATCTTCGTCTCGACAAACAGCTGGTCGTACAGCTTTCGCGCGTTCGCCGAGAAGCCGAGGTCGCGCGTCGCCACCTGTTTGGCGAACTGGTCGGCAAGTGCCGCAAGTTCCGCACTGCTGGTCTTCACCTGGTGAGCCGTCACCGATACACCGGCGGTGCCTTTGGTGATCACGTACGCCCAGACCTGCATGTTGTCCAGCACGATCGAGACGATGGCGGTTGATGGCTTGACCAGCGACGCCAGGTCCTGGCGCGTCACCATCGGCGCATCACCGCGGGCAATGCGCAGGTCCGGCGTCGAGTCATACAGGCCGGTGATGTAGGCGGCGCGTTCAAGGCGTGCGCGCGACAGCTTCTGCTCGAGCGCCTTCAACTGGCTTTCTTCGTGCTTGCGTCTCGACAGCAGGCTGTCGATTTCAAACGACGCGGAGATCACGGCCTGCGTCAGTTCCCGCTCGCGCTTCTGTTGAACGGGTGCCAACGAACGATTGGACTGGGGCCCGACCGCCAGCACGTCAAGCAGCGTGCGCGCGCGGGCGCGCTCGAGCGCCAGCAACCCATCGAAAGGACGACCGGCCTCGGCGTGAAGGCGCGCCAGACCGTAGTACGGGCCCGAACGCTCGCCGAGGTACATCTGCCGGCTGCGATCACCGCCGGCGGTTCGTTGCCGTACCGCCTCGATGCCGTCGATCCCGGCCTGATACATCTCGACCGCCTCCGGCCCGCGCTTCAACGCGGCCAGCGCATCGGCCCTGACCATCTGCGACTTCCACAGCCGATTCGACAGCCGTGAATCCGACGCAAGCGCCAGGGCGCGATTGGCATGCTCAAGCGCCTCTGCCGGCCGCCCGGTGGCAATTGCCAGCGACGCCAGCTCATTCAGGCTCTCGACCAGCGTCAAGTTCTCGCCGATCTCTTCGCGCATGGCGCTAGCACCCTCACGCCGTCGCACCTTCGCACACCTGCCGTTCGCCGGTAGTATTACCGTGTGAATACCGGCTCCTACATCAACGGCAAGTGGTTCCACCCGAATTCAAACCAGATCAGCCGCAACATCAATCCCGCTGACACCGCGGATGTGATTGCGGAGTTCCCGTTGGCCACTGCCGCCGACGTTCGCGCGGCCGTTGATGCGGCCATGGCCGCGCAGCCGGCCTGGCGCAAGACGCCTGGTCCTGAGCGCGGGCGCGTACTGTGGCGCGCCGCCGACATCGCGCGCCGGCGCGTCGACGAGATCGCGCACACCCTGACGCGCGAGGAAGGCAAGATCTTCAAGGAAGCGCGCGGCGAAGTCCTCAAGGGCATCTCGATTCTCGAGTACTACGCGGGCGAAGGCTTCCGCATGCACGGCAAGACGCTGCCGTCTGAAGCGCGCGACATCTTCACCTACACCATCCGTCAGCCGCTCGGCTGCGTCGGCCTGATCGCGCCGTGGAATTTTCCGTGGGCGATCCCGGTCTGGAAGTCCGCGCCGGCACTCGTGGCCGGCAACGCCGTCGTCTTCAAGCCGGCCGAATTGACACCGGCCACGTCGGTCCTGCTTGCGGAGATCTACGAAGAGGCGGGGCTGCCCCCGGGCGTGTTCAACATGATCGTCGGCCGTGGTTCGGTGGTCGGCGACGCGATGGTGGCGGCGCCGGAACTCAAGGCGATTTCGTTTACCGGGTCGAACGCGATCGGCAACGCGCTGTATGTGAAGGCGGCACAACGCGGCGCAAAGGTCACCTGTGAAATGGGCGGCAAGAACGCCGTGATCGTGATGCCCGACGCCGATCTCGACAAGGCCGCGGTGGCGATCCATGGCGGCGCGTTCGGGTCCACCGGTCAGCGCTGCACCGCGACGTCGCGTGTCATCGCGCATCCCGACATCAAGTCGAAGCTGGTCGAGCGCCTGGTGGCCATGGCCGAGAAGATCACGCTTGGCCCCGGACTCGATCACGCGTCGGACATGGGGCCGTCGGTCGACGAGAAGCAATGGTCGACCGTGATGGACTACATCGGCATCGGCACGGCCGAAGGCGCCAAGCTGCTGACGGGCGGCACGCGGCCTGATGCGCTGAAGCACGGCTTCTTCGTGCAGCCCACCATCTTCGATGGCGTGGCGCCGACGATGCGGATCTTCAAGGAAGAGATCTTTGGGCCGGTGCTCGCGGTGGCGACCGCCAATAACCTCGAAGAAGCGCTGCGCTTCGCCAACAGCGTCGAGTACGGTCTCACGACATCGATCTTCACCGAGAACATCAGCGCGGTGATGAAGTTCATCGATGAGGTGGAGGTCGGCATGGTCCACGTCAACGAGCCGACGGTTGGCGGCGAGGCACAACTGCCCTTCGGCGGCACCAAGTCGACTGGTGTTGGCGAGCGCGAAATGGCGGAAGAGGGCCTGAACTTCTTCACCGAGCTCAAGACGGTGTTCATCAACTACTCGGGCAACGCCGAACGCAGCATGACGCGCTGATGACACAGTCCCACACGCGAATAGTCCGGCAGGCCAACAGGATGCTCTTGATCCTCGTGGCCGTCCTGTCTACCGCCGCTCTCAGCGCGCAGGACTGGCCGCAGATTCTCGGGCCAAATCGTAACGGCATCTATACGGGGCCGCCGATCGTGCCGTCGTTTCCGCGATCGGGACCGCCACAGATGTGGACGCGCGAGGTTGGCGCCGGGTTTGCCGGACCGGTGGTGTCCGGAAACCGGCTCGTGCTCTTCCATCGCGTCAACAACCGCGAGACCGTGGAGGCGATGGACGCGCTGACCGGGAAGACCACCTGGGTGTTCGACTACCCCACCTCGTATCGCGATGACTTCGGATTCGATGAAGGGCCGCGTGCGCCGCCGGTGATTGCGGGGGGCCGCGTGTTCACGCATGGCGCCGACGGCCTGTTGCACGGTCTCGACTTCGCGACCGGCAAGATGCTGTGGAGCGTTGACACGCGAAAGACATTTGACGCGCCAAAGGGCTACTTCGGCGTGGCGTCTTCTCCGGTTGTCGATGGCAACAAGGTCCTCGTCAACGTCGGCGGCAAGCAGGGAGGCATCGTCGCCTTCGACGCCGCGAGCGGCAAGACGCTGTGGACCTCCACTGCCGACGAAGCCAGTTACTCATCGCCGATCGTCGCGGACATCGGTGGGCAACACACGGCGGTGTTCTTCACGCGAACCGGCCTGGTGGCGCTCGATCCGGCCGACGGCAAGGTGCGATACCAGATGCGATGGCGGTCCCGGCAGGCCGCTTCGGTGAATGCCGCAACGCCGATCGTCACCGGCGATCAGATCTTCCTGTCAGCCAGCTACAGTACCGGCGCGACGCTGCTGAAGGTGGCGAACAGCCAGGTGACGCAGGTCTGGTCTGGCGAAGAGTCGATGTCAAATCACTATTCGACCAGCGTCTTGAAGGACGGGTATCTGTATGGCTTCGACGGGCGCCAGGAATTTGGACAGACGCTGCGCTGCGTGGAGCTTGCCACCGGCAAGGTCATGTGGAACGTGGATGGCTTCGGTGCAGGATCGCTATTGATCGCGGGCGACACGCTCGTGATCATGCGTGAGTCCGGGGAACTCGCACTCGCGCCCGCCTCGCCCAAGGCGTTTCGCTTCGCTGCACGGGCGCCTCTCATGAAGGGCGTGGTCCGCGCCTACCCGGCCCTCGCCGGAGGCCGCTACTACGTGCGCAACGACCGGCAGTTGGCGGCCTTCGACCTGAGGGCTCCTCAGTAGCTGATCCGCGTGTGAGCAAATCCGCCCGCCTGCGCCTCTTACCAGATGCGCAGGGGTCAGCGGATGGCGGAAACCGAAATACAACAACGTAAGTCGGAGCACCTGGCGATTGCCGCCAGCGGTCGCGGCGCGTTTCGCCGCGGCAGCCTGCTGGACGACGTCCACCTCATCCACACTGCACTCCACGAACTGGCTGCAGCGCCACCGAGAGAGCCGTCAAGGACGAGGCGGCGGAGGGCTATCCGATCTGGCACCTCGCAACCCACGCCATCCTTGATGCGGCCGTGCCCGAGCGCTCGGCCGTGGTGCTCGGCGAGTCCGAGCAGGAAGACGGCTTGCTGCAGGCGCGCGAAATCTACCAGCTGCCGTTGCAGGGCGCGCTCGTCGTGCTGAGTGGATGCCGGACCGCCGATGGCCACGTCTCGGGCGCGGAAGGCCTGCATAGCCTCGCGCGCGCCTTCTTGCGTGCAGGTGGCCGCCGCGGGGCGCGATCCCTACGCCAACAGCCGCACGTGGGCGGCCGTGGTCCTGCTCGGTGATCCCGGTGTGTCGATGACGCCGCAGCCGCGCAGTTCCGCCGTGAACGTCGCTGTGTTCACGATCATCGGGATGATTGGATGGGTCGGGATCGTAACCGCCGCAGGAAAGCGGCGGTAGCCAGGTGCCAGTAGCCAGGAATCACTCTGGCTACCGGCGACCGGCGACTGTCTACTTCACTTGAACGACGACGTCCTTGTAGGTGTTGAGCGCGCCGTCGGAAGCCATGCAGCGGATCGTGTACTGGCCAGGATCCGCGAAGGTCACGTTGACCTGGTACTTGCCGTCGGCCGGCACGGCCGGCGCCATCCAGCGCGGCGCCCACGGCGAGTTCGCACCGGCGCGGGTGTCTTCCCACACCTTGGCCTGCCGAGGCGTGAACGACACGCGGCCCGCGCCGCGATACACAAAGCACGAATGACGAAGGCCGGTCTGGCTGCCCACCGTGATGGCTGAGGGCGGACGCTGCGAGGCCGGATCGAACGCCACGGTGCCGCGTGGCACGACCGTCGGCGACGAGTTCGTCGCCTTGGCGCGCGCCGCGGCAATCCGCTCCGCCTCTCGCGAGTCTGGACCGTAGCGCGGACGCGGCACACCGTCGTCCTTGGCCACCGCAACCAGCGTCAACGGCTGGCCGACCTGCGCGCGGCGCTCACCCGTGTCGATGGTGATTTCCGGAGCGACGTTGGCGCGGATCAGCGGGCTGCTGACACCGGCGCCGAGCGCGCCCTGCTCGGACGCCTGCACGATGTTGTCGACAAGGGAGTCTTCGCGCAGCGTCGCATACGCGCGCTCGGTCTTGCCACGTACGGTCAGCGTCCAGACCAGTTCCTTGTTGCCCCAGTCCTTCGGGACACGCACCTTGAACACGAAGCGGTTCCGGCGCGGCAGGAAGTGCGTGGGCTGGCCCTGGTCGGCGGGCCCCGGCGAGATCATGTTGTCGGGGCCGATCGGAACGTCCGGCTCTTCTTCCCAGTTCCGGTTCATGTAGCCGAACATCATGTTGAACGAGCCGTCCTCGTTCTTCTCCCAGCCTTCAAAGGCGGGCGAGACGTTCTGGCCGCTCGAGTAGGTGAGCATCTGGGTGCTCGCGGTTTGATACGCGAGCCCCACCATCAGCGCTGATAAGACGAATCGCTTCATTGCTCTACTGCTGCTGTTGTTGCTGGCCGCTGGCCGTTGGCTTCGCCGTCGCCGGCGGCGGAATGACGTTGCACAACGGACATCCGATGATGACGTCAGGACGGTTTGCGCCAAGCTTCTCTCTGCGTTTGGCCATCTCGTCCTGGAACTCGGCATCGGTCAACGGCATGATCTGGCCGAGGTCGATGAACATGTTCGCGATCGAGCGGTTGCCGGATCCCTGCCAGTTGCGCGGATCGGGGATGTTCTTGTTGTTCGGCGTGTTGTCCATGTAGCCGATGATGTGCAGGATGGTGCCGCGCGGCAGGATCGGCGCGTGATCATCCTGGTACTCGTACTGGCGCACCCAGTTGTGGTCGTAACCGGCACAGGTCAGGGTCTGGATGTTGAAGCCCCAGATCGCCTCGAGGCACATGCGCTGGCCGGGCGCGTGCAGGTGCGGCTCGAACGTCACCACTTTGGCCGGCGTCTGCAGCACTTCATAGGCGTGCAGCTGCTGGTTCGCCTCTTGCGGCTTGATGTCGATGTCGAGCGCGTTGGCGAGGCTGTGCAGCGTCGTGCGCTTCTTCGGCTTGTAGCCGACCGGATGGAAGCGGAAGCCAAACAGCAGCTTCGACTTCACGTCTGCGCCGCCGGAGTGCAGGTGCGCCGACTGATAAATGATGCTCGAACCCGCTTTCAACAGGCGTCCCGCATCTTCGTCGAAGACATCGGCGTTGCGGCCCACTTCATGCACCGGCCAGCCGACGGCGTCCTGCGTCACCGACGCGTCGAGCGCATCGCCCGATTCATCAACCGGGGCGGTGGCCCAGATCAGGTGATGCCACACGTAGCGCTGGCCAACGGTCTGGCGTCCAGACTCGTTGCTGAAGTTGTTGACCTCGCGGATTTCAACCGACTTCACGTAGCGGTCTTCCTTGATCGGCAGCAGCGTCGGCGGGAACTCGCCCCACCAGTCCGGCGTGTTCGCCTTGACCGTGATCTCCGGGCTCTCGACGATCAGGTCTGGCTCGCCGGCGTGCCAGGCGTCGGCGTCCTCGAACACCAGCGGCTTGGGCGCGTCGGCCGGGTTGCCGCGCGGCGCGCCGGTATCGGCCCACTTGGCGATCTTCGCCACTTCGGCGTCGCTCAACGATGGGTCGTTCTTGTAGTGCTGAATGCCGATGTTCTTCTCGATGTACCAAGGCGGCATCGCGCCGGCCTTGTCACGCAGCGCCGTGCGCTGCTTCATCGCGCGTGCCCACGGCCTTGCCTCTTCGTAGGTCAGCAGCGACATCGGTGCCACTTGACCCGGGCGGTGGCAGTTCTGGCAGCTGCGCTGCAGAATCGGCGCAATGTCCTTGTGGAAGGTAACTTCTGGAGCCGCCGCGGCCGCCGGCGCCTGTTGCGCGCTCAGGCTAAGCGGAGCGACTGCCCCGAACAACGCCGCGCCGAGAACCGCCGTTCCAGCCGCCAGTGCCAGGCCGAAATGCTTACGAGCCATCTGAATCTCCTTGGATTCCCACGTTTCGGGGACCACTAATTCTAGCCGCTTATGGACGCAATAGCGCCGTTCCGTTCCGCTTCGGAACCTGCCCTACTGGTATACGTGCAATCACCTTCAAAGTTGCAGTATCTACAGCAGTTACGCTGTTGTCGCCGGCCGCGGCCACATAGGCCACCTTGCCGTCTGGCGACATCGTCACCCACTCGGGATGCTGCCCGACGTTCAGGTGGCCAACCGGCTTCAGGTCCGGCAGCGAGTAGGCATACATGGTGCTGTAGACCTTGCTGGTCGCCAGCAGCAACTTGCCGTCCTGGGCAATGCCAAACCCGTGCATCGGCGCCGCCTGCAGGCCTTCGGCGTGCCTGACCTCGCCGGCAATCGCCGGCGTCTCGAAGCGCGCGACTTCATTGCGCGCCTTGAAATCCACGACCGCAATGCCGTGATAGTCCGACAGTTGCACGAAGATCCGCGACGTCGACCCGTCCGCGGCCTTCTCGAACTCCATCGGCCTGATGCCCGCCGACATTGGCAGTTCCCACGCAATCTCCTCGGTGGCCTGGTCGATCACCGTAATGATCCGCCCGGGAATCGAGCCCGCGACCACGTGCTTGCCGTCGGGCGTGACGTAAACGTTATGGATGCCGCCCTTGACGGGAATGGTCTTCACCCGCGTCAGCGCGACGGTGTCGATCACGTCAACCGCTCCCGGCGCCTGCGTGATGCCGGCGTAAACCCGCGTGCCGTCCTTTGAGATCGAGAGGTTGTTCGGCCGACCCGACAGCGGGATTCTCGCCACCACCGCGAACGTGCTCCCGTCGACGATGTCGACGGTGTGGCGGGACTCGTTGGTGAAATACAGCCGCGTGCCATCCGGCGCCGAGGTGACGCCATGCGGAACTTCGATGTCATTGATCACGCCAACGACTTTGTTGGTGGCCGGGTCGATCAGGTGGATGTTGTCGCCCGCGGCATTGGTCTGCACGATCCGTGCAACCCGCGGTGCGTCGTGAGAGGCGGCGAGCGTCGTGCCATTGACCCACGCCTCGAGAACTTTCCAGTCGGGGTCGCTCTTGGTGGTCCAATGCTGGCCGCCGCCATGGAACACGTCACCGCCGGCCGCGCGGGCCAGCGGATGGCGCAGGAGCCGGCTCGCGCCGGGGCTGCCGGGCACCACCATGGCCTTTGCGGCCTCGAAATTCAGCCTGGATTGCGCCTCGGTCCAGCGGTCGGCGCCCTCGGGAAGCCGCTGCAGGCGAAGGGTGGTGCTGCCGGCATGGCAGGTGACGCACCGGGCATGCCCCTCACGCTTCTCGAGGAACAGGGGCTCGACCCGTGCCTTGTAGTAGTCGAAATCGAGGACCGGCCCGGCGGGCGCCGGTTGTTGACCTAGCAGTGCCGCAAGCAGCAGTTCCAGCATGTGTGCCTCCGTCCCGACGTACGTCCCTGCGTTTTTCCCGATTTGACACTGCGGGATTTTCAGCCGGGATTCTAGCGCAGGCCGATTTTTTGCCGCGTACCGCGCGCCGCTCGGGATACGATTACCGCTTCTACCGCGCAGTGCGCGGCAACGGCGACACCAAGGCGGACACGTGCATCCTGACCTCCAAGAAACGATCAATTTCCACGAAGCCATTCTCGCGGAAGGCGGCAAAGCGCTCGTCGGTTATCACCAGCCAAAGATCCTAGCCAACCTCGTGCT
>Ga0208783_10002248_pt1 | contig 11197 bp, 11 predicted proteins | sample DEB19_08_DNA_2_FD_184529 | JGI IMG/M metagenome (GOLD analysis project Ga0208783, IMG submission 184529) | Aqueous microbial communities from the Delaware River and Bay under freshwater to marine salinity gradient to study organic matter... | ecosystem: Environmental > Aquatic > Marine >... | reverse complement strand
TTTGAATGGAAAAAATTCTGATGCCCGCTGTGAGGCGTGATGCCGTGGCCTACCTCATGACCAACTACGAGGTCAGCCAGCGGCGGGCGTGTGAAGTTGTCAGAGCCCCAAGGAGCGTGGTCCGTTACCAGCACCGGCGCCCGGACGATGCTACCCTGCGCGCCCAGCTAAACGAGCTGGCAAACGAACGTCGCCGGTTCGGATATCGGCGCCTGGACCAGATGCTGACGGCCAGCGATGATTGTTTCTGACAATAGCACCGAGTTCACCAGCACGGCGATCCTGCGCTGGGCGCAGGAACAGAAGATCGAATGGCACTACATCGCACCTGGAAAGCCTCAGCAGAACGCCTTCATCGAAAGCTTCAACGCTCGGCTCCGGGACGAGCTGCTGAACGAAACGGCGTTCTCGTCCCTGAACGAGGCGCGATTCCTGCTCGAGCAGTGGCGTCGCGACTACAATACCCAAAGACCTCACTCAAGGCTCGGCTGGCTGACGCCATCCGAGTTCGCAGACCGCAGCCGCCTGAGCGAGCAATGGCCATCGGGCGCTGCGCTACCTGAGGGCTTCGCGCCCATGGCCCTTGCATCAACCGCACAACAGGGCAATCATGCCGTCGAGACTCTACCCATGAATGGATCGTAAAAGGGGCTCACACCACTCTCTGCCAAGACGGGACTAACCCGCGCTCGCTCTCAAGGTGCATATGGCGCGACCATCCAAGCCGGCGGACCCGGTGGTGCAATCCCGGTCACTGCTGCTTCGATGCAATCCGAAAGACTACCGAGCCTCGCGTGCCGCCCCGAAAGCCCGTGGGAGTAATGAGCGTACTTTCCGGAATTGGTTATGATCCCCTGCGCCTGCGCTGGAAACACTGGCTCGACGATGGAACACCAGCAGAGGTCTGGCAGTAGCCGCACGCCAGAGGCTTGAAGCTTTTCCACCGTGCCATCTTCAGAGGCATCGCGCAGAACGTCTCGGCCCACAGTGACTATAATGTCAGTTGTGGGATGGCGCGTGCGGCCAGTAAAAAGCTCGATCATGCGACGCAGTTCTGTACCCGAGGCGTGCGGACTTCCGATCGATACAAGATCGATCTTCTTGGTGCCTCGGTTGAGTTCTCGCCAAGCACCCTCGAAGTCAGCAGCCTCAATTTTAGCGTACTTGGCCTCTTTAGCAGGGGCAAGATGCGCCTCAGGTGTAACGCCTTCGATATGCAGCATGGGTGCGCCGGAGGTTGTTCCAAAGGCTGCACACAGTGCCTTAAGGTCGTCCTGAGACGGGTTGAACCTTGCGACACCACGGATCAGCGGAATCCGGTCCGATGCATTTCGCCCTGCGATCCACCCAAGAAGTGGCCAAAACAGGTCGTCCACAGTGGCGGCATCTATGACGACGTCAAGCACTACCCCGGCTTTCCGCCCGGCATCCGCATAAACGCCCGACATTGGTGCCCGCCCGGTCATCGCGATGAAGAGGTCGAGATAGTCCGGATGCTTCGGCGTGCGAGCGCCCAGAACCGTATTTGCAAAGATCACGGCATTCGATTCTGACCACCCGATTGCCTCGCCTTTGCGGGGCGGTTTATCCAGCAGGTAGGGTGCGCAAGTAAACACCGGCCTTGCACCCATGCGCACATAGGCATCTGCCAGACGGCTGGCTCTTGAGCCGAAATCCGGCGCAACACCCTGCCGCTGCCAATTCTCGCGGTCGACAGAAATGGCGTTGATGGTGGTGGGTACCGAAACCTGTGCGCCAAGCTCGGCCATTTTCTCGGCAAAGACCAAATTGGCTGAGTGGGCGAGGATGCAGCCATCGATGTGCCCGCGCGTGACGGTCGTCAGGCAGGCGACGTCATCTGCGGCCGCCATCCGGCAGATAACCTCCATCGCCATTTGGGCGGCAACGCCAGCCTCCCCACCGAGAAGCGCAAGGTCCTGGTCCGTCAACTGGACGCCGCCGGTCTCCATGGGTTTGAGGTTGATCGTGAGGCCCGGGGCCGTGATCCTGTCATCGGCGAGGCTGGCCACGGGCACTTGCGCGAGGTCTTTGTAGGCCGCATGAGCGAGGCGGACCACCGGGAGCGGCCGGCCGAAAATGCGGTCGGAGACAAGTGCGCCAAGGGTGAGAATTTCCTCTCTTTCCGAGAACACAAGGGCCGCAGGCGCGTTTCGGCTGAGAGAAAGCTCAAGCAGCACGCCGCTGCCCGAGCAGGACCCGCGCGATGTTGGCATCATCAGGATCTTCCCCGCAACCGAAGCGCCATGGTTCGGGTGGTGCACGTCGATGATCCTGCCAGTATCCGGGTCAATCCCGCCCCAGAAACTGATGCCTTCGGCCAGTGCGAGGATTTCGCCCATGGCGTCGCCATCGACGATGCTCCGTCCCTGTGGATCGCTTGTCTCGGTTTCCATCTGTTTCTTGATCTTCCTGTATCTGCGACGTCTTACACTGATCCTGGAGGCCAGCCCAACTTGGCGCCGCACCCCCTGGACCAACCAGAGGTTTCTCTGCGCTAACGAGGACAGAGGGGTCGTCTCTCGCCTTGTTAACACATGATGCCATCAAGTGCCTGTGAGGGGTACTCGTGCCCTTTCAGCATGTTGCCGATGTACTTTGATGAGATCGTAGCGAGTGAACAATAAAATCAGTCTATAATTTGTGTTACTTCTGTTCCCTTCGTCCTTCTTTCGGAACTCTGGAAACTCCCCCGTTGGAGCATGACCTGATGAATGCCCAAGAGAATAGCAAAAGAGTCCAGTATGCGGAGGACTTGCGCCGCAAAGTTCCGACCCAGCAGCTTCTGCCTGGCGCCTATCTGGACGAAACTGCACTTTCGGCAGGCTATGGCATTTCCCGCCCCCACTGCGGGACATACTTCGGCGGTTGGTCGGTGAGGGCTGCGTCATCCTTCACGAGAACCGGGGTGCCCAGGTGGCGCCCATGACGATCAACACCTTGCGCAATTTCTTCATCGCGGCGCCGATGATCTATGCCGCGACCACGCGTCTGGCTGCAGCAAATGCAACGATGGCACAAATTGTGAAACTGAAGGAGGCTCAGCGGGCCTTTCGCCAGGCAATCAAGTCGGGAGATGCGGCGGAACGCGCGCTCGGCAATGAGCGCTTCCATTCCATCATCGGCGAGATGGCCGATAACGAATATTTGACGCCCTCGCTTCGTTGTCTTCTTATTGACCATACTCGGATTGGGATGACTTTCTATAATCCTCGCAAGATTCACCTCGCGCCCCAGCGAGAGCTTGCCGCTGACCAGCACGACCAGTTCATCGCCCTAATCGAAGCAGGGGACGCAGACGCCGCTGCGGACTTGGCTGTCGCGCATTGGGAACTCAGCCGCGCTCAGATAGAAAGCTTCGTCAAAACCGAAAGCATGGCAAATCCACTGGGCCGCCCGCCCGGCGCCACCGAGATGAGAGGAGCCTCATGAGATTTGAAGGCATCTACACCCCCGCGATTACTCCGCACCGTGAAGACGGCAGCATCGATCGCGACGCATTTGTCGCTCAGCTGGAATACCTGATGCAAGCGGGGGTGCATGGCATTATCAACGGCGGTTCGACGGGCGAATACTATGCCCAGTCCATAGATGAAAGACGCCAGATAGCCTCTCTTGCCCGTGAGGTCACGAAGGGCCGCTGCCACCTGATGGTCGGTACCGTCGCGATTCGGCTAGAGGATAGTCAAATCATGGCCGAACATGCCGCGAAGATCGGGGCCGATTCGATTCTCGTGGGGTCGCCCCCTTATGCCGTCCCAACAGAGCGCGAGAACGCGCTGAACGCGCTCGCAATCGACCGCGCCGCTGACCTGCCTATTATGCTCTATAACTATCCCGGCCGTATGGGCATCAATATGGGCGAGGACTTCCTGGACCGCGTTGGCCGCAGCCGCAACTTCTGCGCTGTCAAGGAATCGTCGGGCGACATAAATCGGGTACACTTACTTGCACGTGATTACCCGCACATCCAGATGTCCTGTGGGATGGACGACCAAGCTCTGGAGTTCTTCGCCTGGGGTGCGCGTAGTTGGGTCTGCGGCGGCTCGAATTTCCTGTCGGGCGAGCACATCGCACTCTACAGGGCCTGCGCCGTCGAGGGAAACTTTGAAAAGGGACGTCGGATCATGTCCGCCCTTCTGCCTCTGATGCGTGTGTTGGAGCAAGGCGGAAAATATGTTCAGTGCATCAAGTACGGCTGTGAAATGACAGGGCAATACGCCGGGCCTCCGCGACCACCTTTGAAGCCGCTCAACAAGGATGACAAACGCCAGATGGAACAGGTCGTTCGCATCCTAAAGACCACTATCGCCCGGATCGTCGCGGAGTAAACCATGAGCCTTCTCACCCATGACGAATACAAGGCCATTGCCGCCTCCTTGCAGCTTCCCTCGAACACCTGGATTGACGGTGCTTACCGTCCGGCAATCTCGGGCAAGACGCTGGAGACGCTGAACCCCGCGACGGGCAAGGTGATCGGCACCATCCCCGCCTGCGAAAAGGCCGACGTCGACTTCGCCGTCGCCAAGGCGCGCGAGGCATTCGAGGACGGCCGCTGGTCCCGCCTGCACCCCGGTGCGCGCAATGAGGTGCTGGTCGAGCTTTCGAAGCTCATCACCCGCAACGCCCACGAGCTCGCCGTAATGGAGAGCCTCGACAGCGGCAAGACAATCTATGACTGCGAGAATGTAGACGTTCCTGAGACCGCCCATGTCATCGAGTGGCACGGCGAGCTGATCGACAAGATCTACGACCAGGTGTCGCCCGCCTCGAATGACCACATCGCCATGGTGGTGCGCGAGCCCGTCGGTGTCGTCGGCCTCGTCATCCCGTGGAACTTCCCGCTTCTCATGCTGGCCTGGAAGATCGGACCGGCGCTGGCCTCCGGCTGCTCGGTTGTCGTGAAACCGGCCGCCGAGACCTCGCTCACTGCGCTGCGCATCGCGGAACTCGCCGCAGAGGCCGGCCTGCCGCGCGGAGTCCTCAACATCGTCACCGGTATGGGTGTTGATGCCGGCGAGGCGCTGGGCCGCCACCCCGACGTCGACATGGTGTCCTTCACCGGCTCGATGGCGACGGGTCGCCGTTTCCTCAATTACTCCGCCGAGAGCAATCTCAAGGAAGTGGTGCTCGAACTCGGCGGCAAGAACCCGTGTATCGTACTCGACGATGCCGAGGATCTCGACGCCGTCGCCGCCCATGTGGTCAACGGCGTCTTTTGGAATATGGGGCAGAACTGTTCGGCCGCCTCGCGTCTCATCGTGCAGAAGGGCGTCAAGGACAAGCTCCTCCAGAAGCTCAAGGTGCATGCCCGAGAGTGGATCGTTGGCGAGCCATTAAACCCCGAGGTGCGCGTCGGGGCCCTCATCTCCACGGGCCATTTCGACAAGGTCTGCCGCTACATGAAGCTGGCCCAGGGCGAAGAGATCGTCATGGGTGGCAAGGTGGTGGGCCAGGGTTTCATCGAGCCAACGATCGTCGCCGTGAACGACCGAAATTCTGCGCTCGTGCGAGAGGAGGTGTTTGGGCCGTTGCTTACGGTGATCACGGTTGGCACCTTCGAGGAAGCGATCTCAGTGGCGAATGACACCGAGTATGGTCTCGCTGCCTCCATCTTCTCGGCCAACGGAAAGCGAGCGCTGCGCGGTGCGCGGATGCTGCGCGCTGGCACCGTGACGGTGAACAGCTTCGGCGAGGGTGATATCACCACGCCCTTCGGTGGTTACAAGCAGTCAGGCTTCGGCGGTCGTGACAATTCAATCCATGCCCATGACCAGTATACGCAGCTGAAGACCATCTGGTTGCACTTGACCGACAGTTCCGATATGGGGATTGATTGAGCGATCACCAGCTTGCGCAACGTTCATCGCATTCCCTTTCACAATGGCCCTGCCGCATGGTCTGAAATTCTGGGCGCCGCGCCCGCTCGCGCTGCGCTCAGCGGCGAGAGGGGCTGCGATGTGGCGGTCGTCGGCGGTGGTTTTGCCGGGCTTTCGGCCGCGCGGCGATTGAATCAGATCGCGCCGGAGGCGAAAGTCATCCTCGTCGACGCCGGCCGCATCGCCGAGGGCGGGGCGGGGCGCAACTCCGGCTTCATGATCGACCTGCCGCATGAACTGACCTCGCATGACTATGCGGGCAGCAGCGAGGACAGGGATCGGATACTGACGCGACTCAACAGGCTCGCCATCGACTTCGCCGGCGAGGCCGTACGGGACTACGCCATCCCTGATGGCTATTTCCAGCGGACCGGAAAGATCAATGGCGCAGCGTCCGAGGTCGGCCTTTCGGCCAACCGAAGCTATGCCGCGCATCTGGGCGCACTGAAGGAGCCCCATGAGCTGCTCGACGCGAAGGCGATGCGCGAGATCACCGGCACCGGCTATTACCAGGGCGGCCTTTACACGCCGGGCACCGCCATGCTGCAGCCCGCGGGTTACGTGCGCGGCCTGGCACAAGGCCTTGAGCGCCAAGGCGTTACCATCTTCGAGACCTCTCCCGTCGTCCGCTATGAGACCAGCAGCTCGGGTTGGACACTCCATTTCGCCGCGGGCACACTGAGGGCGCCCAAGGTGATACTCGCCAACAACGGCCATCTCGAAAGCTTTGGTTTCCGTCGCGGAAGGCTCATGCACATCATGCTCAACGCCTGCATGACTGAGGAGCTGACCGACGAGCAGATCCGCCGGCTGGGCGGTGATGCGTGCTGGGGCGTCACCCCGTCGGATTCCATGGGCACGACGATGCGCCGCATCAGCAAAGCGCAGGGCGGCAATCGCATCGTTATCCGGCAGGGTGGCTATTACCGCCCGAAGATGCAGACCAGCGTCTCTGACTTGAAGTGGCGCGAAGGCAGGATGCGCGAAAAGTTCAAGGCGCGCTTCCCTCAGTTGGCCGACGTCCGCTTCCAGTACTCCTGGTCGGGCCACCTGTGCCTCTCCAAGAACAGCGTGTCGGTAATGCGGGAACTGGAGCCCAACCTGTTTTCGGCCTGCGTCTGCAATGGGCTCGGCACGGCGCGCGGAACGCTGATGGGGGTCGCGGTGGCGGAGCTAGCCTGCGGGCGCACGAGCGACATCACCGCCTTCTTCCTCGCTGAGGATGAACCTGCGAAGCTGCCGCCGCACCCCTTCGACACCATCGGTGCCAATGCCTACATGCGTTGGAAGGAATGGCAGGCGCGGCTGGAGTAGCTGAAGATCAACCGCGAACACCGCTGCTCCTTGGCTGCTTCAGCAGTTCTGATCATGATGCCACCTTCCGCTGCTTGCCTTTGGGACCACGGGTTTCGGTCACCGCCTTGATCGCCGCGTTCAGCTCGCCCTCGGTAACCGCCTGCATCAGGGTGCGGATCGTACCGGGCAGCTCCTCCAGCTTGCCAACCTCGACGGCGGTCTTGACCTTCTGGATCTCCAGCGTGGCCGAGCCATGGCGCAAGCCGAACTGCACCGATTTGACCGAGGGTTTATCTCACAATGTCTTGATCCTGATCGGGAGCGGCACCTTGATCTTCTTGCCGTTCTCGTCGGTGCCCCAACCCCAGCGCTGGCGTTCGTAGGTCAGACCACCCAGGGTGGCTTCCGCAAGCTTCAGTTGCTCCGGCAGCTTGGCGATGACTTTCGCCCTGCGCTGCTGCTCGGGCGTGAGCCCGGACTTTTGGGGAAGGGCAACGATCTTCAGTTTGTTAAGCACGCTCATTGCATCAACTCCTCTGTTTGCTCTTGATGCCCGGAGCGTGCTTTCAGCGATTCGTTTGGACAACCGAAATCCTGCCGGCTGCAGCTGCGAAACCTCAGGAAAACCCGTATTTCCAGGCGGACCAGCCAGGATCACTGGCAGATTTTTCCGGAAAATTCCGGTTGTCCAGCATGGCCCCCGAACGCAATATGTTGGTGTCGCTACTACAGCTACAATGAGAGGAGTGGCGGTGGTTCTGGGCGACTACATATAGCGCCAACCATCCCTGGATCCGGCACAAGTAATAGCGGCATTAATAACGCGATTAGACGGTGGCTGCGCGGGTGCTTATCACGCTCGCTACTCAGCTGGCGGCCACCTTCGCTCACGTGCTGTAGGTGTGTTGCAGCGACGGTGAGATGCTGAGACGCAACACAGGCTATTCATCGCGCATATCGGCGACCTGCCGCAGCTTCGACACCACCTGCCCGGCTCCCTACCTCTTCTTTGGAATCTACTTTCTCCGTTCCAGGCTATCTTATCTTAATTCGCCTGGTCCAGAAAATGCCGGTCAGGTCAATGCGTCGTCTCTCAGACGTGATTAGGACAGTGCCGACTGGCCCAGAAGCCGGTAGAATTGCCTCATTTGGGCAACATCTTTGTTGAACCAGTCGAGCAACCATTGGTGATAGGAGGAAGCCGCCTGAGCGGGTGTCAGCTTACCACGGAGTGTAGAATCCGCGATGTGGCTGGACATGATCCCCGTCATGATGGACTTGAGAACGCCTCGCGAGGACGTGGGATCGAGGGTGGCGGCAGCGTCGCCTGCCAGGAACCAGTTGGGCCCGGCGAGCCGTTGGGCAATGCGCCATGTCACATCTGCACCTCGCGTGCGCGAGAACGGCGCCATGCCGTGGAACTCGGCCGGAAGCCATTCATCCTCGGCTATGTCGTCGAAGCCGACGCGGGTCCATTGGTAGAGGCTGTCGCGGATCTTCGCGGTCCATGTCCAGCCGCTACGGTCGCCCGAGATCCTGGGAGCATCGCCGCGCACTGGACAGTTGCCGGTGACGTAGCCATATCGCGCGATGAGCCGTGGTGATCGCTCCTCGAAAGAAATGTCGAGCTGCCGGGCCATGTGCCGCACTCGGCCGGTTGCGTCGATCACCATCCGCGCGGTGATTGGGCCGTGATCGGTTTCGATCTGCCGTACAGCTCCCTGCTCCTCCACGATGCCGGACACGGAGATGCCCATGCGCACATCCGCGCCAGCCTGCCTGGCGACCGAGAGCATTGCAGTGTCAAAATCCGGGCGCCACAGGTGAAAGCCCCGCCATGGCCCGCTCTCATCCGAGCCGAAGGCCTGGAAGCGCGCCGGACCCCCCCATTCAATCCAGATGCCGTCATGTAACCCGGTGGCCAGTGCATCGATCTGGCCGCCGAGCCCCAACTGCTCGAGGATTGGACGAACGCCTGGGTGCATGGTTTCCCCCGGTCGCTCGCCGATCACCCGATCCCTTTCGAGCACGATGACCGATAGTCCCCGTCTTGCGCAGGTGATCGCGGCGGCAGAGCCTGCAGGCCCGCCGCCGATGATCGCTATGTCGGCATCGAAGCGTCCAGCTGCCATGGTCCGCCGTTACGTTGAATCAGGGCCCTGTTTCCACTGACGAAGACAACCGCTTCCTCGAGCACCTCGACGCGCGTGGCGAATTTGACCGTGCCGGCCGGCGTCTGCTCGTTCTTGGTGCTCGTCTCCTGTCCTGCGCGGTAGATGTGGCAGCGATAGGTTTCCTTTGGGTCGAAGCCGGGTGAAGTTTCCTTCTGCGCATCCGCAAAGTCAGCGGAGGTCGATGCGTCCTTGATGAATGACAGCACCGCCCACTTCGACTTTGCCGCGACGATCTTTGACCAGGCGCTCTGTACGTCGTCGGATTTGAAGTCCTGGTCATGAATGCCAAGCGCCCAGTAGACTGCCGCCATCGCCAGAATGCGGCGCGTATACTCCTTCATGTCGACCTTGCTGGTCAGGGCTGCCGTCAAGGTGTTCGGCATCGTGATGTAGTCGACGTGGTCCATATCCTGGTAGACGGCATAACGGAACGGGCCCGACTGGACGAGTTGCGGGCCACGTACGCCATCCCAGGGCAGGAACTTGCCGTCCGGCAGAGGCGCGAGGCCAATTTCTACATCGGTCATGGGTGCCACAGACGGCCACGGATAGTGAATGCCGCTCAGGCCCTTGTCCGGACTGAAGACGCGTGTGGAGTCGGGGGCCACGCCAGGCCAGTAGGCGCCCAGCGCCGCGCACAGCTTTGCATCTTCGATCCACGGAGAGCCGAGGCCGTAGCCCGCCAGGAAGTTCTGCGGCGGAATGTCGGGGCCCTTGTAGAAATATCCCTGGCTCGAATCCCAGCCGGGATCGAAGAGGCCGGGCGAGCCATCCGGCAGGCCGACCTTGTTGTGGAACTCGGCGCCATTCGTGTTCTGTTTAGGCCCAACTGCTGGCGTGAAGTGCGACACGATGGCGGGTACCGTGTCATCCTCGATGGAAAAACCGATGGGCAGTTCGATGTTTGCTGCGATGCGCGTCTGCGACAAGGCAAGAGGAGGTACCGCGAAGAGTCCGGTTCGGATAGCCTCGGGTACTTCATCGCGCCACCACTGCATCAGGTCGCGCTGGTTGAGCTGCGGGTAGAAATCTGGGAGCCCGACCATGGCATAAGCGGGAACGTGATCATCGACCTGCTCGTCGATCTGCGGGCAGCTCGCTTCCACCCAGCCATCGCCCGCGCCATCGACGAAATGGAGAGCTTCGTAGTCGCCCTTGCTAATGATCTCATTAAGGTCTTCCCGTTCACTCAGGTTGTCGATGCTGCCATCTGCATTCACCCGGTGGCGGAAGTTGACGTATTGAGGGGCTGGGCGATCATAGTCCTGCGCCGCATCCTGCATGTAGAGGGGAATGTTGCTCGGCGCCGCATCGAGCACCATCCAGGAGGTAGACTGTATATTGGCCACATTCGCGGCATGTCTAGGGTCGACATGGAAGGTCAGAGGCTTTCCTTCGTATTCGGCAGGACGCACGAGAGGATTCTGCGTGGGCTCAAGAACGCCGACACCATATTCGGGTCGCTTCGACAAGGCACCAATGCGCTCGTCTCTGACCACGAAGGGATAGTTCTCGATGTGCTCTCCGCGCCAATTGCTTTCAAGCCCGCTGCGCTGCAGCCACTTGTGGAACTTGGCGATCAGGTCGTTGCGGAGGCCGGACTTCATCTCCACCTGGATGTCGAGGCCCTTGATGCATTCGCTTCCGGAAAACAGCTTGTGCAGCGGCACCCAGTAACTCCGGGTCCCGTCGTCGGGCAGCGCATCCTGCGGGCCGAAATTGCCAGTGGTACCCTCGACCTTCACCGCGAGGTAGGCAGCATAGCGACGCGGCACAACGCGGAACTTGAAGGGGTCGTCCTCGACATCGGTGACGAAATAGCGGTTCATG
>Ga0208783_10002247_pt1 | contig 11197 bp, 10 predicted proteins | sample DEB19_08_DNA_2_FD_184529 | JGI IMG/M metagenome (GOLD analysis project Ga0208783, IMG submission 184529) | Aqueous microbial communities from the Delaware River and Bay under freshwater to marine salinity gradient to study organic matter... | ecosystem: Environmental > Aquatic > Marine >... | reverse complement strand
CCCGAGAGCCAAAGAGTTCGACGGTGTGCTCGGCCACCCGCGTGCACTGCTCGGGTCCGATGCCCGCCGCGCCGAGCGCCGCCGCAACCTCCGCCACACACGCCGCGCGCATGCCTGCCCCGAGGGCTCCCGGCAGCGGCCGCTCGCGCGACGAGCCAGTCACCGGCAGACCGAGCGTGCCGAGCACTTCTCGCGCCGCCTGCTCCGCGAGGCTGCGGCAGGTGGTGAGTTTGCCCCCCACGATCGACCACGTGGGCACCGGCGCCTCGGTATGCCGCACGAGCATGTGCCGCCGTGTCACCGAGGCGGGCGTCGTGCCGCCTGCGGCTGGGAGCGGCCGGACGCCGCAGTAGTGCTGCACGACGGCGCCGCGTGTCGGCGCGACGGACGGAAACAGCCGCGCGACCGCTGCCAGCAGGTAGGCGATCTCGCCTTCATCAGCCCGTGCAGTCGCCGGGTCGCCGTAAAACGGGATGTCGGTCGTGCCCACGAGCACGAGCCGCGGCCCGAAGGGCAGCACGAACACCGGCCGCCCGTCGTCAGCCTCGGCATACACGCCACGCTCGCCGAGCGCAGCCCGCAGGGCATGTGCTTCGAGCACGAGATGGCTCCCCTTCGTGCCGCCGATCAACTGCCGGGCTTCGCCGGGCAGCAGTGCAGCCCGGGTGCGGTCGACCCAGGCGCCCGTCGCATTGACCACAGCCGCCGGCTGCACGTCGAGCAAGCCGCCCCCCGCCTCCCCCGCGCCTCTGACGCGCAGGCTGTTGGCGGAATGCCAGCCGCATGCGGCATGCGTGACGAGGACGAAGGGCGTATGGCTCGCCGCTGCGATGCGTTGGGCGTCGATGCAGAGTTCCACCGTGAACCGCTCGGGGAAGAGCATCTGGGCATCGGCGTACACCGCGGCCTGCGGAAACGCGCGCGGATCCACCGCCGGCAGTCCGGTCGCCCCCGGGCACACGGAGCGATGCCGTGGCCAGCCCACCCCGGTCGCGAGCGCGTCGTAGAGCGTGAGGCCCATGCCCACCGCGATGCTTCCGCGGCCACGCAGCGACCGCCAGCGTTTCACCAGCGATTCACAGCCAAGCAGCCGCGCCGCGGCCGCGGCCAGCCCGCCCCACCGCGAGCGCATCGGCAGGTAGAACTCGAGCGGCCGCACGAGGTGCGGGGCGAGCCGCACGAGCCGATCGCGTTCGGCGAGGCTCTCGCGGACGAGGCCGACCTCGCCATATTCGAGGTAGCGCAGGCCCCCATGCACGAGCCGAGTCGACCAGGCCGTGGCGCCGCAGGCGATGTCGCCCGCATCGACGAGCACCACGCCCACGCCCGAGAGCAGCAACTCTCGCGCAAGCGCCGCCCCGTTGATGCCCGCGCCGAGCACCACCACCGTCGTGTCTCGTGCCGCGCGATCCGGCATCGGGTTCCTCGTCGCTGGGACCGGCGAAACTATACTGCCCACCGGGTGGTTCGGCCTGCGCCCGGCGCCGCGACATCCTCCCGCGCCTTGGTTCACGTAGGGGTCACGGTTTATGACACGGTGCCTGCCGACGCTGCTGGTGTGTGCCACGCTCCTGTTCGAGCAGCCCTGCGCCCGCGCTGCCGGCCCCGCCTCAGAAGCCCTGGCCACGCCTGTGACGGCCGACTGGACAGGGCTGCCGCTGCGTCGGGCGGCCGGCCGGCTCTCCGAGATCGGCGGCATCGCCGTGGTCGTCGACCGCCGGCTCGACCCTGACATCTCGATCACGCTCCATGCCACCTCCGACCCGCTCGACGAGGTGCTGGCCCGCGTGGCCGATGCCGCGCGGGCCGATGTGGCCGTGTATGCGAGCCATGTGCGGCTCGTGCCGCGCGGCGGCGCCGCGGCGCTCGCCACGGCGGAGCGCTCTCGCGCGGAGGAACTGAAGCACCTCGGCACGTCGCTGCGCGACGTCGTCGCCAGGAAGGCTGCGTGGTCGTGGCCGGAGGGCGCGGTGCCGCGCGAGCTCCTCGCCTCTGCCGCGGAGGAGGCCGGCATCCGGATCGAAGGGCTCGAGCACCTGCCCCACGACCACTTTCCTGCCGCCCGCCTTCCGGCAGGCGCGCTTGCCGACCGGCTCGACCTTCTGCTCGCCCACTTCGACACGCGAGTCGCCTGGAAACCACTGCCCAGACGGCCCGGTGAGCAGCCTGCGTTTTTGCTCGTCGATCTCCCCGCAGGCGTTCCCGAACCGCCGGCCGCGCCGCAGAAACCGTCGCCGCGGCCGCCTCGGGCGCCAGCCCGCCCGGCCTCCACCACCTACACGCTCACGGTCGCGGCCCCGCTCGACGCACTCCTCACGACGCTCGCCCGGCGGTTTGACCTCACGCTCGATCTCGACCGCGCCGGGCTCACTCGAGCCGGCGTGGCAGCGGCGGAGATCGTGCGGCTGGAATTGAAAGACGCCTCGCGCGAGCAACTGCTCGAGGCGATCTGCAAGCCCCGCGGGCTGGCATGGCGGATCGAAGGCGACACACTCTCGATCAGCGCCGCGGAGCGCTGACCATCCGTTCGGCCGCCGCCCGATTCCTGCGCGAAGGCTCGTGCTGCGGATCGAGGTCCAGGGCTGCGGAATACGACTCGACGGCGTCGTCGTATCGCCCCTGCGCGGCCTGCGCCACCCCGCGATTGAACCATGCCCGCACGTCCTTGGGGTTGTGGCGGATGGCGAGATCAAAGTCGAATTCCGCCTTCCGCGGTTCGCCGGTGGAGAGGTAGGCGAGGCCGCGATTGAGGTAGGCGATCATGAACGTGCGGTCACGGCGGATGGCGGATGCGTAGGCGTTGATCGCCTCGAGCGGCCGCCCAAGCTCGATGAGCGCGAGCCCGCGCCACAGTTCCGGCCGTGGGTCGTCATACGCGATCCCGGCGGCGTCCTCGAAGTCCTCGAGCGCGATGCCGTGGAGCCCGAGGTGAAACCAGGCGATGCCACGCCGCAGATACAGTTCCGGATCCTGGGGATCGACCCGGAGCCCAGCGGAGCAGGCGTCGACCGAGCCGCGGAAGTCGCCCAAGCGGCGATTGATGACGCCGAGCGCGAGGTGGCCGATCGTGAGCTTGGGATCGAGCGCGACGGCCTTCCTGAGCACGTCGCGGGCCTCTTCGAGCCGGCCCGCGCGGTCGAGTTTCTCCGCCTCGATGAGCAGTTCTTCGGCCGGCGATGGCTCCACTTCCGCCGTCGGTGAATCCGCGTCGGGAAAGGGCTCGAGCCCGCGGAGGTCGAGCTGCGACTCGGGACGCGGCCGCGGCTGTGCCTCGCGCCGCGGCGGGGCGGGGCGTTCGGCGGGATCCCCCGGCAGCGTGCGATCTGGAAACGGCACGGGGAGCTTGACGGGCGGCGGCTTCGGCGGCTCCGGGGGAGCTGCCGGCCGCGCGGGCTGCTTGCCCGAACCGAAGGGATTGAGCTCGTCGGCAAAGGGATCATCTTCGGGAATTCCCACCACTCCCGACTGTCGCGCCGCGGCGACACCCGGCGCGATCACGCTGGCCACGATCGCCGCCGCGAGCGCTACGCCTGCCAGTCGCACGAGAGAAGCCGGCTGCTGGATCGCGTGGAGGGGCATGGTCGTGTCGGAGGGATCTCCGCCGGAGCGCGTCCCGGCGGCTTTGATAGGGATCGGCAGGCCGGCCATCCCGAATGGCGTCGCGACGCTACACATGCTGCGATCCCAACAACCCTCCCAATCGTTCCTCGATGCCCGACTGAATCCGCCCGGCGAACAGCCCCGCCATGCCGGGCAGGGTGAGCGACACGAGCAGTTCCTCGACGAGAATCTGCACGCTCCCATCGAACTGCATGCCCATCGCCGCGAGCTTGACGCGCAGACGCTCGTCGGTCTCCCAGGTGGCGTCGATCGGGCCGACCGTTTCGGCATACTGCGTGCGGGCCCGCTCGACGGCTTCGTCGAGCCGGCGCTTGACCTCCGCCGGGGGCAGGCTGTGCGGGATGCGAACTTCGAGGGGCTTCATCGGGGTCGGTGTTCCTGTGCTGAGTCGAGCGCCGCGGTGAATTCCGCCACCGCACTGGCCACGAGGGCCGACGACACGCTGCCGAGCCGCACGTCGCCACTCGACGCATTGGAGCAGACGGCCGAGCGGAGTGCGACCAGATCGGGGCCGAGTGCCACGGCGGGGCGGATTTCTGGAATCGCAATCCGCCCTGCAAGGGCCACACCCAGCCCCTGCCGACGGGCGGCGGCGATCCAGCCACGGATTTCGCCGGGCGACCGCAGGCCGAGCGTTCCCGGCCCGCCCTTGTCGCCGGTGTCGATGAGCAGCGTGCGGCAGCCGATCTGTCCTGCGGCAGCGATCACGTCGGGCGGCGCAGGCGCTTGCACGACGTCGAAGTCGGCATACGCGACGGCCACGTGCAGGCAGCCGGCAGGCAGCAGCGCGTGAAACCGCCGCAGCTCGTCGCGCCACGGGCGGTCGGCCATGCCCGCGAGCCCCACCTTGACCGCGGCGGGGCCAGCAGTGTCTCCAGGCACAAGACGACAGACTGCTTCAATCCACTCTTGAAGCACCGCGACGCCGGCCACGAGTTCGCCCGCCGCGAGTGTCCACGGCACACGCCGCGCGACGGCAGCGGCCACGGCGCCGATCGCGGCCGGCTCGGCAGCGCCGAGTGATCCGCGGGCAGGATCTTTGACGTCGATCACGGCAGCGTCACCCGCGAGGGCCGCTTCGGCCTCGCGCTCGTCGCGCACGCTCACGAGCACACCCCGCCAGCCCATCATGAATGCTCCGCGGCTGCCCGCTTCGCCTCGACGAGCCTGGCGCTCAGCCGCCGGGCGAGCTCGATCGACAAGGGCTCGCACCACCGGCCGTCGAACACCACGGCCCCTTCGGCCCACGTGCCCCACGGGGCGAAGGTCGGCCGCGCCTGCCAGGCCGTCGCCCGCTCGGCGATTCGCATCACCAGCGTGCCCACGCGGTGCGTCGGCATGTCGTCGCGCCCCTGCGGATCGGGCAACACGTGCGAGCCCATGAAGAAACATTCGACGAACTCGAGCGGCACGTCGTAAGCCGCGAGCGGGGCGAGCCGCACCCGCAGCACGGCGCCATGGCGGCAGAGCCGCGGTTGCACGGCCGCGAACCCCAGGCCAGCGGCGAGGGGACCGGCGAGCAGCGCGAAGCCGATCGCCAGCGGGAGCCCGACGGCGGCCGTCTGCGGCAGCACCGCCAGCACGGCGAGTGCCATGCCGGCCGCGAGCACGGCCCCGGCGAGCAGCGCTGCAGGCCGGAGATTTCCCCGCAGCCAGACCTCCGCGCCGGGTTCGTGCATGACACGCGTCATCCTTTTCAGTGCTGCTGCCGATCGCGTACGATGCCCGCCCGCAGGTTTCGCGAGAGGACGATCCGCATGACGCACGATTCCCACGCCGCCACCAGCGGCACCGACGCCACGGGCCGCCTGCTCGCCGGCCTCGCGATGCTCATCGCTCTCTACGCCGCGGCGGCCGCCGCAGGCTGGCCGCAACATGGTCGTGATTTGCTCGTGGCCGCACAAGCCGCCCATCACACGCACGCCCCCCACGAGTCCGATCCCGGTACGTCTCCACCGGCCGCCACCGTGATCCCCTTCTGCCTGCTGCTGGCCGCGATCGCGATCCTGCCGCTCACGCCGCGGCTCGCGCACTGGTGGGAGCACAACTCGAGCAAGTTGCTCGTGGCCGGCGTCCTCGGCCTCGCCACGCTCGGCTACTACCTGTTTCTCCACCGGCATCCCGTCGACCTCCATTTTCCGACGCATGCCGCGGTCGCACCGGCGGCAGCCGGCCCCTCGTGGGGCGTCGCCGGGGCCGTGCTTGGCAACGCCTTCCTCTCGGAATACGTGCCGTTCATCGTGCTGCTGTTCGCGCTCTACGTGATCAGCGGCGGCGTGCGGATCGAGGGCGATCTCGTGGCCACTCCCCGCGTGAACACGACGTTTCTCGGCGTCGGCGCCGTGGCGGCAAGCTTCATCGGCACGACGGGCGCCGCGATGCTCCTCGTGCGGCCGCTCCTCGAGACCAACAGGGAACGCCGCCATGTCGCCCACACGCTCGTATTCTTCATCTTCCTCGTCTGCAACACAGGCGGCTGCCTGTTGCCGATCGGCGATCCGCCGCTTTTTCTCGGCTACCTCGAAGGCGTCGACTTCCTCTGGACGACGAGCCTGTGGCGCGAATGGCTATTCACAAACGGCATGCTCCTGGCGATCTACTGGGCCTGGGACACGTTCTTCGCCCATCCGCGCGAGGCGGCCCGCGACATCGCCCGCGACGAACGGCAGACGACCCGGCTGCGCATCAGCGGCCTTTGGCCCAACGCGGCCCTGATGGCCGGCGTGATCGCCGCAGTGGCCCTGCTCGATCCGTCGAAGGCCGTGCCCGGCACCGGCTGGCACCCGTGGATCTTCCTGCGCGAGATCGTGTTGCTTGCGCTCGTCGGCGCGTCGTTGCTCTTCGGCTCGGGCGAGATCCGCCGGAAGAATGGCTTCACCTACGGCGCCATCCTGGAAGTGGCGGCGCTCTTCGTAGGCATCTTCGTCTGCATGCAGCCGGCCCTGGCCCTGCTCAACGAACACGGGGCGAGCCTCGGCATCGACTCGCCGCGGGCCTTTTTTTGGGCCACGGGCGCCCTCTCGGCCGTGCTCGACAACGCCCCCACGTACCTCGTGTTTTTCAAGACGGCCCAGACGCTGCCGGCCGTCGGCGACGCGATGGCGGGCGTCGACGTGGGCCGACTGGCCGGCGTGAGCCTCGGCGCCGTATTCTTGGGAGCGATGACCTACATCGGGAATGGCCCCAACTTCATGGTCAAGGCCATCGCCGAGCAGTCTGGAGTGCGGATGCCGAGCTTCTTCGGCTATCTCCTCTACAGCTTCGGCGTGTTGCTTCCGGTGTTCGCGATCATGTCGTTCCTGTTCTTCTAGTCTCTTCGCCCTGCCGACGCCCTTCATGTACGACCACGTCACCACCGAGTCGCAGCTCGCGCACCTGGTGACCCGCCTCGCCGCCCACCCCCACGTGGCGTTCGACACCGAGTTTGTCTCCGAGCACACCTACCGCAGCCAGCTCTGCCTGATCCAGGTGGCGGCGCCGGGCATCCTGGCGGTGATCGATACACTCAAGGTTCGCGAGCTCGACCCCTTCTGGCGCTTGCTCACGGAGCCCGAGCGGACGACGGTGGTGCATGCAGGCCGCGAGGAGATGGGCTTCATTCTTCACGCGATCCAGGCCCGGCCCGCGCGGCTCTTCGACGTGCAGGTGGCGGCCGGCCTCGTCGACCACGACTTTCCCGCCGGGTATGCCTCGATCGTGCGCCGGTTTCTCAACGTGCAGACGAACAAGGGCGAGACGCGCACCGACTGGCGGCAGCGGCCCCTCTCCCCGGCCCAGCTCGATTACGCCCTCGACGACGTGCGGCATCTCGAGCAGCTTTGGAGCAAGCTCGAGGGCAAGCTCGCCGCGGCGGGCCGCACCGCCTGGATGCACGAGGAGATGGCCACCTGGCAGGACGACGTGGAGGAGTCGTTCACCCGCAAGCGCTGGCGGCGGATCTCGGGGCTCAACGGCCTGCCACGGCGCGAGCTGGCGATCGCCCGCGAGCTCTGGCACTGGCGCGACCAGGTGGCCGAAGCCCGCGACATGCCGCCCAAGCGCGTGCTGCGCGACGACCTGATCGTGGAGCTCTGCAAGCGCCGCAGCGCCGATCCCGCGCAGATCGGCGCGATCCGCGGCATGCAGCGGTCGGACCTCCGGCACATCATGAACGGCCTCTCCGAGGCGATTGCCCGCGGCCTCGCCTGCCCCGAGGAGGATCTGCCCGGCGGCGAGAAGCACCGGGCCCCGCCGCCGCAGCTCGCGGTGCTTGGGCAGTTTCTCGCCACAGCGATCGCCGGCATCTGCCGCAAGCAGAAGATCGCCCCGGCGCTCGTGGGCACGGCCGCCGACATGCGCGACCTCTTGGCCTTCAAGCTCGGCTACCACGAGGGCGACCGTCCGCCGCTCCTGGCCTCCGGCTGGCGGGCCGACTTCGTCGGCTCGCTCGTCGATGATTTGCTCTCCGGCAAGGCCGCCCTGCGAATCGGCGACGTGCACGCGCACGATCCGCTCGTGATCGACCGGGCATGAGCCCGGCTCCGCCACGGAGGCTCTGCCCATGACCACGCGCGCCGACTTCGAACGGCAGCACGGCATCCCGCCCGACACCTACTGCGGGCTCTCGCCGGCCGACATGAGCCGCGCGATCGTGGCCGTGCACTCGGGCCCACGCCGGCCGGGCCAGCCCGTCGGCTACTGGCCGGGAGTCTCGCCCGAAGCTGAACTCGTGCAGCTCCGCGAGGAGTTCGGCCCCGACGCCGACGTGGAGCGGCTCCGGCTCCTCGAACAGGTCTTCGCCAGCCGTGTCAGCGACGCGTTGCAACTCGACTGGATGCTCGACAACGACGCTTTCGACCTCGCCGTCCACGACGGCCTGCTGCGGCACTTCCCGGAACTCTCCGCCGACGCCCGCCGCGTGATCGCCGGCAACTACAGCTACAGCCACGCGAAGTGAGCGGCTGGCATGGCCATGCAAATGCCCTGGCTCGTCTACATCCTCCGCTGCCGCGACGGCTCCCTCTACACCGGGATCACGAACGACCTGCCCAAACGCCTACACACGCACACGGCCGGCAAAGCCTCTCGATACACCCGCAGCAGGCTCCCCGTGACGCTCGTGCACCAGGAGCCCGCGCCGACGAAATCCCATGCCCTCAAACGCGAGGCGGCGATCAAACGGCTGCCGCGCCGCGCCAAAATCGCATTGATGGGGCCGCTTCGTCGGTGCTAATCCGCCCGATCCCCTCCGAAAACTGAAGCATGGCCACCCAGCCGCCGCGGCGCGTCGGGGGCACCACGAAGGTTCGCTCATGAACGAGCGGCTGGCCTTCGGCGGCGTCGCCGTTATTTGCGGCCTGCTCGCGCCCGTGCATCCGCCGCCATGCCCCAGAGGGCATGCCCGGTCAGCCAAAGGCCGATCGCGAACAGCACCAGCACCACCCACGCGGCCATGTTTTCAAACATGCACCAACCATAGGTCACGAAATCGCGCCGTGCCGGCTAGCCAGCAGCCCTGTTTTTCGGGCACTCTAGCGGGCATGAGCACGCCCCCGAGGAGGCTTGGAGCATGAGCAGCCCCCCTTCTCCCCCCGACAGGTTCAAGCTCCGGAGCGTCGCATTCTTTGGCCGCACGCTGGCCGAGTATCTCCAGATGTTTGCGCTGGACCTCGACGAACTGCGCGGCCGGAAGATCCTGGACGTCGCGAGCGGGCCAGGGAGCTTCGTGGCCGAGGCCCTCGCGCTCGACCTCGACGTCACCGGCTGCGACCCGATGTATGCCCACGACGCTGCCACCATCGCCGCCCAGGGCAAGCGCGACATCGACGCCTGCCGGGAGCAGATCAGCAAGAATCCAGGCGTCTTGATGTACGACGACATCGACCGGTTCTATGCCGAAAAATACCGGGCCCTGGAGAGATTTACCGCTGACTTTCGGCAGCGGACCGGCGAACACCGATACGTGGCTGGTGCGTTGCCGGAGTTGCCCTTCGAGGACGGGGCCTTCGACGTGGTTCTGTCGGCAAACTTCCTGATGATCTACGCTCCGCTGGCCGACGGAGGCATGCACGACGGGAATGAGTTCGGCCTGGAGTTTCACGAGCGGGCTTTTCGAGAACTCGCGCGGGTCGCACGGCGAGAGCTGCGCGTGCCCGGCATGCACACGTGGACGCTACCACCGCAGCCGCACCCCTACTGCGCGCCTGTGATGGCCGAACTCCGCAGCCTGGGGTTCGAGGTCGAACTCATCCCCAGCGACTACGACGACGGCTGCCAGGGCCACGGCGGGTGCGCGAATCAGGCTCTCACCGCTCGGCGCCGTGATTCGGGTTTGGCGTCGGAAACTGGGCGTTGACCGCGGCGAGCCAGGCGTCGAGCTTGGACTTCAGTTCGCCGGCCCGGGCCGGTTCCTGCGCGGCCAGATCGGTCGTCTCCCCTGGGTCCGCCGCCAGATCGTAGAGTTCGTTGTGGTCATCTTCATAGAAGTGCACGAGCCGCCAGCCGCCTGCCAGGATCGCGCTGTGGGGCGTGGCTCCACCTGTGTGGTAGTGCGGATAGTGCCAGTAGAGCGCGTCGCGCTCAAGCGACGCCCCGCGGAGCACCGGAGCAAGGCTCACGCCGTCGAGCGGCTGCGCAGGCTCGGCACCAACGCCGGTAAGGTCGAGGATCGTGGCCGGGATGTCGGGCGTGATGGCGGGCGTGGTGGAAGTCGTGCCCGGCGTCGTCACCCCGGGCCAGGAGACGATGAGCGGCACCCGCACGCCGCCGTCGTAGGCCGTCCCTTTGCCCGCCCGTGCGGGTGCGTTGTCGGTCATCTTTGAAAGGCCGCCGTTGTCGCTCGTGAACACGATCGCCGTGCGGTCACGAATCTTCAGCCGATCGAGCGTTTCCAGGATGCGCCCCATGCAGTCGTCCACGCTCTCGACCATCGCCGCATAGGCGGCGTTCTTCACCGCGAGCCCCTCAGCGTCCTTGGCTTCGTACTTCGCCTTGATATCCGCCTTCGCCTGGATTGGCGTGTGCACGCAATAGTGGGGCAGATAGAGGAAGAACGGCCGCTCGCGGTTGGCCTCGATGAAGGTCGCCGCCTCGGCAGCTTCCCGGTCGGTGAGGTATTCGCCGTCGGGGCCCTCCGGCAACGTCGGGATCTTGTATGGCGCGAAATAACTCGGCGGCTGACCGCGGTCGTAGCCGCCCACGTTCTCGTCGAAGCCATGGTGCTCGGGCCTGGAGTCGTCGCCGCCGAGGTGCCACTTGCCGATGCTCGCGGTGGCGTAGCCGGCCGACTTGAGCCGCTCGGCGACGGTTACCACGTCGCGCGGCAGAAATTTCCGCCATTCGGGAATCTTCAGCGTGGCGAACGGCCGCTCGTGGCCCGCGATCCAGTCGGTGATGTGCAGCCGGGCCGGATACTGCCCCGTCAGCATGGCCGCACGGGTCGGAGAGCACACCGTACACGCCGCATAGCCACGCGTGAACCGCATGCCGGAGGCAGCGAGCCGGTCGATGTGGGGCGTCTCGTAGAGCGGACTGCCCTGGCAGGACAGGTCGCGCCAGCCCATGTCGTCGACGAGGACGACGATCACGTTGGTCGGCG
>Ga0208783_10002246_pt1 | contig 11200 bp, 12 predicted proteins | sample DEB19_08_DNA_2_FD_184529 | JGI IMG/M metagenome (GOLD analysis project Ga0208783, IMG submission 184529) | Aqueous microbial communities from the Delaware River and Bay under freshwater to marine salinity gradient to study organic matter... | ecosystem: Environmental > Aquatic > Marine >... | reverse complement strand
CGGAGGCGGGGGTGGGGCCGGAGGCGGGGGTGGGGCCGGAGGCGGGGGTGGGGCCGGAGGCGGAGATGGAGGCGGAGATGGAGGGGGGGGCGAGGCCGGAGGCGGAGGCGGGGGCGGCGGAGGCGGAGGCGCCCCCGCCGGCGGAGAAGAGGCGGACGGGCAAGAAGGCGGTGCGGAGGCAGCAGGCGGGCGAGGAGCAGGGCGTGTTGGAGGCGGCTTAGCAAGGGCGTGCCCGGGCAGAAACGTCGGCAGGTAACAAAGTGCCTGAAGGAGGCGGGGCGCACGGCTCGGCAAGATGAAAATCAAGGAGCGGGGCGGCAAGGCGGTGCGGATGTCGGGGACGCAGTGCTACTCGGCCACCGACATCGAGGAGGAGCTGCGGAGGCGCTTCGAGAAGCACAGTCTGTTTATTGACTTTTCCGGGGAGAACATTCCCCTCTGCACAAGGGAAGAGCTGCGGCTGGCCAGCGTGCTGGTGTGCGCGTACCACAACGCGCTCGTGCGGGAGAGCATCCAGGATCCCACCTACGAGCCCTACAAGGCGGACGACACGGAAGACCCCAAGGAGGAGGAGGAGGAGGGCCACTGGAAGAAGGTGAGCAACTATCGCCTCCGGAGGCCCAAGGGCAAGAAGCTGCAGGAGCGGGAGGAGCACCTGCTGGACGAGTGGGACGAGGAGGCGCAGGGGGAGCGGGTCGTGTTCGACCCCAACTACGAGGTGAACGCGGACCTCGTCCCGTGGCGCCAGGAGCGCTGCCTGCACTGGGGCATCGAGCGGTGGGGGCTGTACGCGTGAGGCTGTTGCTGGGGGCGTCACGTGAACCTGCGCACGACAGCGAGGACCTCCTCGAGCATGCGGGTGTACGTGTGCTCGATGCCGACGAAGAACCGGACGCCGGGGGCGACAGAGACGAAGAGGTTGATGGTCCCCGTGCGGCACACGTTCAGGAGGCACGACTGCGGCCGGCTGCCGGGGGGGACGCCCATCTGCAGCAGCCAGTCCGCGTCGAAGCGGGTGAGCTGCAGGCTGTAGTACTTCTGCATTTCCTCGTCGGTGACGTGCCTCTGGCAGTGCCAGTGCGGGAGCGCCTGCAGCCTGTGGATGAAGAAGTCCTCCTGCATGAGCACGGGGCGGCCCAGGCGCGCGCTGGCGACGATCATGTGCACCGTGATCTGCCTGATGGTCTCCGGCAGGATGGCGTGGTCGATGACCTCCGCAATCTCGGCGCTGGAGCTCCCCCCCCGGAACAGCGTGTTGGTCATGGCCTTGCTGATTCGCAGGCTGCAGTGCTTGCTGAACACGCCGAGGGCTCGGCCGAAGGAGTCGCTCTGCGCCACGACGTAGGGCGCCACCGCGTCCTTGGTCACCTTGCACACGTCGTAGTGCTCGATCTTCCCGCAGATGTTGGAGAAGTAGAGCGGCACCTCCGGGGAGCAGAGCAGGACAGAGCGCGCCGCCGTCTTCACCTCGAGCACCTCCAAGCCCGCCGCCTCCACGTGCTTGAGCAGCCTCGTGACGGTGTCGATCACGGAGGCGTGCGGAGCGACCAGCCTGACATACCTCGGGCCCGTGGTCACGGCGACAACTTCCCCGGGCGGCCCCGCCTCAGAGGGGGTGCACTCGGCTCCGCTTGACAGGCGGGCCCTCTTGGCCAACGGTGCACTCGAGGGCGTTTGCGCTCCTGTTCCATCTCTCGGGGCGTACCACCACGCGTGCGCCCGTAGACAGGCCGTCAAACGCATACTCGGCAGTGCACCGCAGCACTGCACTCGTCTCCACGCACTGCAGCACAGCCGCGCCGCGATCGTACTTCAAAAAGGTGCACGTGAACATCACTCACCGGCGCTCGGCATGCCACGTTCAGGGGATTTGTTCTCGCTTGCACTCGAATTGCTAATAAAGACAAATATACACCGACCAGCCACGTCATCGCACGCAGATCAGAGAGTCATATATCAAAGAATTGTTTATTTTAAATCAGTATTTAATTGGAGAGTAGCTAATGAGGTTAGTCATGGGCTATTGCGGTTCTAGTCACTGAATTGGTCACTATCCTCTTTTCCAGAATCATCCATGTCAAGTGCTTTTCTTATGTTTTCTAGACGTTTTCTTTCTTTCGTCTTGGCAGAGGCCACTCCCATCATCCCTGCTGCTGGCGCTGCTTGTCCTCCTGCTGCTGCTGGCGCTGCTTGTCCTCCTGCTGCTGCTGGTCCTCCTGCTGCTGCTTCTGCTGCTGCTTTTGCTGCTTTTCTTTTTTCGCGGTCCTCAATTGCTTTCTTCAATACATCATCGTGATTCAGAGCGCCTGCTTGTTTTCCTGCTTCTACTGTTTTTGCTGCTGGTGTTCCTTTAAGTCCTGCTGCTGCTGATCCTCCTCGTCCTGCTGCTTTTGGCACTACTGCTGGAATAGCGCCTCCAGGCGGCGGCGGCGGCGGAGGCGGCGGCGGCGGCGGCTGAACGGCTTCTGCAGGCGGCGGATCTCCTCCAAGCGGAGGAGCGCCTCCAAGCAGCGGAGCGCCTCCAAGCGGCGGAGCGCCTCCAAGCGGCGGAGCGCCTCCAAGCGGCGGCGGCTGAACGGCTTCTGCAGGCGGCGGATCGCCTACCAGGGGCGGAGCGCCTTTTTGCGCTGGAGCCTCTTCCCGCATGCGCGGGCCCGCTTCCTGTAGGATTTTGGAAAGATCCCCGCCCTGGAGTACCGCATGCACAAGAAGCTCGTTCTGATGTACACGCTCCGCTCGCTCGACGGCCAAGCCGAGAAGCTCAAGGATCCTGCGGGTGTCATTGTCCGTGACCAGTCGCATGGCTTCTTCTTTCGCTGGCGCTGGCGCTGGTGCTGCTGATTGTGGGGCTACTGCTGTCGCTGGCCCCATGACCTCTTTGACCAAATCTTCTGCGGTCTCCGCTCCAAACAATCTTGCTGCTTCCGCTTCTGCAGTATCAGCAGCAGCTTCTGCAGCATCAGCAGCAGCAGCAGCAGCATAAGCAGCAGCTTCTGCAGCATCAGCAGCAGCAGCAGCCGCAGTAGCATCAGCAGCAGCTTCTGCAGCATCAGCAGCAGCAGCAGCAGCATAAGCAGCAGCTTCTGCAGCATCAGCAGCAGCTTCTGCAGCATCAGCAGCAGCTTCTGCAGCATAAGCAGCAGCTTCTGCAGCATCAGCAGCAGCTTCTGCAGCATCAGCAGCAGCTTCTGCAGCATCAGCAGCAGCTTCTGCAGCATCAGCAGCAGCAGCAGCAGCTGCTGCTCGAAGGTCTGTTGCTTTTTTCCTCAGTTTTATTGTGTGTGCTGAAGCTTGCTTTGTTCTAGATTCTTTTGCTGGCTGTTCACGAACTTCATCTGCTTCTTTTTTGGCCTGTCTTTTTACTGCGTGCGCTTTTGCCTTTTGTATGCGACGGCACAATACCTTTGGATTTCGGTACTCGCATTCCATGATAAGTTTATCCACCATCATAAAAACGACCGAGATGCAGCACGAATGTACAAAGGAGTTGTATTTTCGTGCCAGGTTTAAAACTACCATCAAAAATATTAAGATTATTGTTATCATGATTCGTAATTTTTTGTAAGTCCACATTAACATGCTGAACATGTTAATTGTCGCAAAGTGTCTGACTCTGCCACGCGGGCGTTGCGCATACGTTATATACTTCAAACCTATGCTCGATCGCGAGACACTGTACCTCCTAGCCAACCAAAAATGAGGGGATATTCAACTAAGAACAGCACTGTTAACTGCCGGTCTTTTCGAAGCCGCTGCGGCAGATGCACGCTCCCTCCTCCGCAGACTGAGGGGTGGAGGTGCTGTTGGCTGGGCAGGCGTACATGGCGTCATCGCCGGGGCAGTAGTGATCCGAAACGCATGCGTAGCACGTGGCATCGGCGGCCTCGAAGTATCCTGCGCCGCACACGCACGCCAGGACCGACTGGCTGCCGGCGGGGGAGTTAGCGTGTGTCGTGCAGCTCTCTCGGTTCCCATGCCCGTCGCAGAAGTGGTCGGGGTCGCACGTGGCACACTCGCCTGGGCCGACGGGCTGGAATCCGGCTGTGCAGAGGCAGCCTGCGAGTTCGTGGACCCCGGTGGCGCCGAAGGTGCTGGTGTCGGATGGGCAGGTGACACAGGCGGCGGCGCTCGTGGCGCCGCTCGCCGTCGAGTACGAGTCGGGGCCGCAGGGTGAGCAGGCTTCGTCGGAGACGGAGACCTTGTAAGTGCCCGGGGAGCATGCCTGGCACAGTCCAGTCGCCCTGGTGTAGCCCGCGTTGCATTGGCAGGTGTCGCTGGAAGCACTTCCGGGCGCCTCCGCGTAGCTGTTGGGCGGGCAGAGGAGGCACGTCTGCGCCGCAAACGAGTCCTGGTAGGACCCGGGCTGGCACTCGTCGCAGGCCTGGTTCGAGGCCGTTGGCTTGTACTTCCCCGGCTCGCAGGCTTGGCACGTATCGCCGCTGCGAGCGTACCCGGCGTTGCACGTGCAGGAGGACCCGTCGGCGGGGTCGATGACCTGCGAGTGCAGCGGACAACTGGTGCATTGCTCGGCGCCGCTGCTGGAGAAGCTCTCGCCCGCGCAGGCCTGGCATGCCGCGCTCCCCACTGCCGACTTGAACTTGCCGGCTGCGCAGGCCTCGCACGCCCCCCCGTCCGGCCCGGTGAACCCCGCGACGCACTGGCACATTGTCGCGAGGGCGGACTGCTCGGGGGAGACGGAGTTGGCGGGGCACGCGGAGCACGGCTCCCTGCCGGCGACTTCCTTGTACGTGTCGACGGGGCAGGGCTCGCACGGAGAGCCGTACAAGCCCGGCAGACACACGCACGCTGCTTGGGCGGCGCTCGCCGGCTGCGAGGTCTCCCCGGCTGCGCAGGAGACGCACGGGGAGGAGCCGGTGACGGCCTTGTACTTGCCCTCCGCGCACTCGGCGCACGGGCCGCCGTCGGGGCCTGAGTAGCCGGCGTTGCACACGCAGCCGCTGAGGAGGGTGGTGGCGATCGGTGCGGTTGATCCGCTGGGGCACGCGGAGCAGGAGTGGTTGCCGACGGCGCTCTTGTAGGTGTCTTGTGCGCACTGCTCGCAGTCGTACCCGGCCCCGAGGAAGCCGAAGGTCGTCCACCCCGGCTCGCAGACGCAGTCGGCCTTGGCGGTGCTCTCGGGCGAGAGGGTGGTGCTGTGCTCGGGGCAGGCGGAGCAGGCTGCATCGGCGTCGCGGTCCTTGAAGGTCCCCGGGGCGCAGGCGGCGCACGCGCCAGCTCGCGGCTCGAAGCCGATGGCGCAGACGCACGTGGCGTTGCCGTCGCTGACTGTGTTGTTCGCGCAGAAGAAGACGTCTTGGTAGTCGCTCATGTTGAGGTCCTGTGCGGTGTAGAGCTGCGCCATGCACGCCGGGAGCAGGAGAGCGAGGAGGCGGACGGGCAGGGCCCAGCGGAGAGCAGGGGATCTCATTGGGCGGCAAGAGACGGCGTTATATAGAGGCCACGGGCTTGCCTTGACTCAAGGCCGCCCGGGCCCGATTCGGGGCAGGGCTTTCCCGCGGGCTTAACAAAGCTCTTGGTCGTATCCTGGGCGAGGCGGGCGCCAATGTACTCGGAGCCCTTCAAGGCCAAGCTGCGCGAGGCCAACGTCACTCCGGCGAACCCTGTCCCCCAGCTGAAGATGCGGGCGGCGGCGCAGATCAACACGTATGTCGGGCTGCTCAACGCGCGGCTGGCTGCGAGTGAGGACGAGGGCGCGCGCGCAGACGTCGTCGAGGTCCTGACGCAAGTGCGCCGGATCAGCGGGATGGCCATGGCAGACCCGCTGTGCTGAGTCCGAGCGTTATTTACGGCCGCGATGGCTGCGGGAAGCATGAGTGCCGTCATCGCCAGGTTCACCCTGTCGCAGGGCTCGGATCTCGCGGCCGTGGAGGAGGCGATCCAGACGGAGGCGCTGTGCGATAAGGGGGTGCAGAGCAGCCTACTGTGCACGATGACCTACATCACGTTCAAGAAGCGGTGCATCGACGCCTTGGCGGGGCGCTCTGCCGGCCCGTGGGTGGACACGTACCACCTGTCCAGCGGCATCAAGCTCACGGTTTCGTTCCCAGACTGCATCCTGCAGCGCAAAGGTCCGGCGACGGCAGCGGCGGCTGAGCGGAAAAGGAAGCCCCCGGACTTGGAGAGGCGCCTGATCACGGAATTTCACCCAGGTTCCAAAGTACTTAAGACCCGTCGCTCTTGAACACATGGAAGGGAGATTGCTGCCGCCGGGCACTGGGCTGAATGTACAGAACAAGTTTGAGAAGATCGACCTTCCGGCAACGATGTGGCGGGTCATATGGGGCATGGACACGCGTTCCCCCGGCCTCTGGACCGGCGACCTGGTGCTGGTCAGTCCACTTTCACACGAGTCTGTCACGCTGCAGTGTGTCAACAACATGTTCGTGTGTCTGGGACAGAGCATTGGCCTCACGAAGGAGGTGAGCACGCACCTGCGGTACGAGCACATGTATCACCGACAGTACGGATCGATTGAAGCAGAACACAAGGACTTGACTCCGGCGCGCAAGTGCTTCGAACTGCGGGCCGTGACCAAGGGGCTTATGCCCAAGGGGTTCGACATGGAGCACGACAACGAGGGCGCTATTATGAGCATGGGCCGCAACACGGTGAGCTGTGCGGTGTTCGAGATATGTGCCAGCGACTTCCTGAGCCGCAACCCGATCATGAAAGAACTGCAGACCCCCGACGGGTACTACTTCCGACTGGAGTGCCTCAAGAAGGAATACAGTCCCTCCCCCTCGCAGTCGATGCTGCTCTCGAGCCTCTTCTCCGCACAGGAGTCGTCGGTGCTGTCGCAGAACAGGTCCCCGACGATGGAGCAGATCAGTCAACGTCTGTCCGAGCTCTCGGATGTGCGAGAGAGTAAGTTAGCGGACTTCCTCTCGAAGTGCGGCATGAACACCGCGCCGGATTTTGTCCGTTGCGACATGTACTCCTTCTTCGGACTCCCCAACCCCCTTGATCCCGTGCAGATGACGGGGCTGAATGCAGCGCTGGCCGAGGTATTCCGGCCCACCTCTCTTGTGCACATGTGCTTTGCCTTCCAGCAGGAGCTTGTGCGCATGAAGCAGGCGTCGCCGGACCCTGCCACGATGCAGGCCAACCTCAAGGCCTTGGGCGACTCGGCTGACGCGCGCGCCCAGCTGGTGAAGCGGGTGACCTCGTTTATCAACATGTCCGTCGTGTCCAACTTCGACTACACGAACGACAGCAGCATCCAGGAAGTGTCGCGTTCGGCCGGCGATCAGAGCGGCCTGAGGCCCGTCATGGGCGTGGGGGAGAACCAGAACCTGGCCGGCCTGACGCAGCGGTGGGACCTCGAAACCCGGCTGAACGTTTTCGCGGAAGCGCGGAAGAAACTCATCAAGGCAGGGGTCAGCGACACGGGCAGGTGTCTGACGAGCGACGACGTCGCGTACGTGAGGTCGTTTGTGGAAGCGAATGGAGTGTCTCTGTTCGGGGACTGCGAGGACACTGCGAACCTGCAGACGCTGATCCACACGGCCACGAAGCTGTGGCCGAGCAAAGAGGAGTACGAGAAGGAGTTCGGCGCCGTGCTTGCGCAGATGCTGCCCTCCGACGAGCGCTACCACGGGGCGATGCACCAGATCGCAGAGGCCTACCGCCAGGGATGCTGCGAGTCGACCAGCGAGATGGTGACGGGGCTGGTCTTGGCGCGCGGAGGGTATGTCGGCGCCAAAAACGCAGACGACGGGAAGAAGCAGATCAGTGAGGACATCCAGTTCATCTCATCCGCGTACCACGATGCCAAGAAGAAGGAGGCCGGGCATGCTGTGGCCCTGTTGGCGGATATCAAGCCAATTGCTGATGTGGACGGAGTGCAAGTCGTCGAGATCGGGCGTGACTGGAATACCCATGAAGGGACCGCCCGAGCCGAAGAAGCCCCCGGGCTGGGGGCGGAAGTCGTCAACTTCGCGCTGAGTCCCGGGGCTTGTCCGGAGATCCGGGACAAGTTCCTGAAGTACGACAAGGAGAAGATGGACCGGTGCTTCGCCCAGAACCTCGTCAACCAGATCCGGGCTATCACACTGAAGAACAAGACCGGGCTGCACGGCAAACCCGCGAACGTGTTCGACCCCGGCGTGGAGTCCTCCTTCTACCAGTGGATGATGTTCTGCGGGCCATACATGGCAGTGACCAGCCAGAGGGGCAGGGACTCGTTCGTCGCGGCCGCGCCCGCCGAGGCGCCCGCCAAGCCCGCCGAGGCGCCCATCAAAACCGTGACTGCCGGCTGCATGTGCGGCAAATCCTGCGGCAAATCCTGCAAGTGCAAGGAGGGGTGCAAGAAGCACTGCCGCTGTACAGAGTGCCGCACGCACAGGGTGATGCAGGGGTTTTCCAGCGACACGTTCGGCGAGGCGGGCCTGGACCCCGGGATGCTCCGCTCGATCCTAGAGCAGGTCATGAAGCGGATGGAGGGCGAAATGCAGCCGCAGTCGGTGTGCAGTGGCGTGAGCATGGTGCTCGCGAAGACGAAGTCGACTGCACCGACGGCACAGCCCTTCGGCGTGACGGTGCCGCTGAGTCCCGAGGAGAAGCAGCTTCTGCGGGAGGTTGCGAGGGGGACACAGGGAGTGTTCACGTCACTCGACGACATCAAAGACGCGATGCGCCGTGCCAAGTACCGGCTGGTCAACACGGACTTTGTGCAGCAGCACCCCGGGCCGAAGATCCTGATCTCGCACCCGATCACCAAGATACCTATGTCGAAGATGGACGAGTGGGAGACGTTGGAGCTGCACACTCGGGAGGAGCTGGGCAAGGAGGTGGGTGCCAAGATCTGGAACCTGTCCACGCACGCCTTCTACCTCTGCTTTCCCGAGGCACCGAACTGATCGATAAAGGGATGTTGGTGCGCCCGGGCGATTTAAGAGGCCGCTACGTGCGCCAATAGGGACGGAGGAGGACGACGAGCCGGACCTGATGCTGGTGTCGACGTATGCTCCTGTGGTGTTGGCGATCGTCAAGAGCTCCGTGTTTGTGCTTCTGGCGCAGGTGCTGGTGTCGTTGGCGGTCCCGATCGCGGTGCGGTTCGTTGTGATCTGCGCGGTCATGTACCTGGACTTCAACAAGGTGCGGCAGGACAAATTCGAGCGCGCCAGCGGCTTCCTCTTTCTTGTCGGCATGAGCATGTACCTGCAGCAGGAGGATCCTGTCGCGTGTCCGTCGATTTTCGAAATCACGTCGCAGCTCGTCGACGTCGCGTGGGCTGTCCTGTCCTCCACATGGATCGTGGTGTCGTGTCTGGGCATGAAGGCGCACGTGCCCTTCCATGGCGTTGTCTGTATGGCCAGCGTTTTCGCATGCATGCACATTCTAGGCTCGTGCGCCGTGTTCCCCTTTGTCGAGTTCGTGATCCGCATCAACCTGTACCTTCTGATGTGCTCGATCATGTTCTTTGGCAAGAGGTGGATTCCGAACTTGGAACGGAATGGCTACGCGCGCAGCATCTCGTTCGTGTGTTCGCACATGCTGGTGGCAAGCGTGTACATCATCCTGCCTAGTTTCTTCATCTGCTTTTGTGCCTTCTTCACGCTGGCCTACAAGAGCCGCTCGCAAGAATTCGCCCCCGATGTGCGGCTGGAATCGTGCGATCCGAAGCCCCCGACCCGATATGAGGCGCCCTTGCCGACCAGTGAGCAAGCCGATCACGAGGAGCAGAATAGGTTGAGCAAGCAACTACGGGCGGCACTGGCGCAGACTGAGGGGGCGTCGAGATAACTCTCTAATCGTCTGACTAGAACGCATGCCTAGTCGCATTTGTAGCCCTCTGTGTCCTTGAGAAACCCCAAATAGCTCATCTTCACTGGCTGGAAGATATAGCGGTCTATGAGCGAGCCTTCGCAAGGACAGCGCACGTATGCCTCTAGCACCTCGAGTATGGCATGCACGGGCATTTTCGGGACGCATTGTGTCGGAAATAGCTAAATTTCTTGTTCGTGTTTTTATTGAAATAGATTAAATTATGCTATGCTCTTTTTGTGGTCGCTGTTTGTAGCTTTCCATGTAGGTATGGGTACTTTCCCGCGTCGGTGTACAATCCCAACTGAGATTGTCGATGTATAAACGATTTTTGCTGGTTGTGTGGATGCGGTGCCGGGTCAACCAGGCCGCCCTAGCGAAACTCACTGCGATGACTGCCTCGTTAGAGGAAGACTCACGGAAAGTAGTTTATGTGAACGGGTTCTCGCGTTATGTCAACAAAACAATCAAGCGGCACGAGGCCAAGACACCCTTTCAGAAGATGGAGGACTGCCGAAACGCGCTGGCCAAGCTCGATCGGTGTGGTTGGTACCGCTCCTACCACCAGCGCCTGTTCCACGAGGACTTTCTGAAGGCGTGCACCCGCATCTTCTGGAAAACCGCTCCTCCTGGGCAGTTCGCCAGAGACCACCACAAGATTTTGGTGCGCAACGGGTGGGAGCATCTCGCGCAGGAGATTCTTATCTCCACGCCTAGGCGTTTTGGCAAGACTATATCAGTGAGCATGTTCGCCGCGGCCCTGATCACGAGCTGTCCGCAGGTCGAGGTCAGTATTTACAGCACGTGCAAGCGCATTTCACAGAAGCTCCTGCGCAACATCCAAAAGTTCGTCTATCTGATCTGCGACCAAGAGCTCGCCTCGTGCGGTCTGTCTGTGATCCGACAAAACATGGAGGAGGTCGTGCTTCAGGGCCCGGAGAGCGTCCAGGACGTGCGGATCGTCAACTCGTACCCGTCAAAGGTTGTTATCTGTCCGTGGTGCATTGTGCTTTGCCTTTTTGGGTGGGGGGGTCCAATCATCCTCGCTCGAGCAGTATTCTGAATCGCTTGTCACAAACGATGACTCGTACTCCTCCTCATCCTCTTCCTCATCATCCTCCTCTTCCTCCTCCTCTTCCTCATCATCTTCCTCTTCCTCCTCCTCTTCCTCCTCCTCCTCCTCCTCCTCCTCTTTATCCAACCCTTCCTCCTCCTCCACCCCTTCCTCCTCCGCCCCTTCCTCCTCCACCCCTTCCTCCTCCGCCCCTTCCTCCTCCACCCCTTCCTCCTCCGCCCCTTCCTCCTCTTCCCCCTCCACTCCTTCCTCCTGTCCGGGTACAGCTTGCTGCTCCGCCGCCGGATGCGCAGATGCCGCCTCGACGTTGCCTCCCTCTCCCTCCAACTCCGACCCCCC
>Ga0208783_10002244_pt1 | contig 11201 bp, 9 predicted proteins | sample DEB19_08_DNA_2_FD_184529 | JGI IMG/M metagenome (GOLD analysis project Ga0208783, IMG submission 184529) | Aqueous microbial communities from the Delaware River and Bay under freshwater to marine salinity gradient to study organic matter... | ecosystem: Environmental > Aquatic > Marine > Coastal... | reverse complement strand
TATAGGTCCTATGTACAAGCTGAGTTACCGGTAGCCCGGTTCCAGGATCTGTAAACTGAAGACAGGTTGGTAAAGCCAAGGTAGGCTCTATATAACCGTCATCTCCGCTGTTCAGGTCATCAATAGCATTATTTAAACAGCAGATCTTGTCTACAATAAATTCTAGTACTGCTGACAGGGTCCGCTCCGTGGGTGCCGGATTGGTTGCCGCACAGAACGTGAGCAAACATTCTAGATCTAGGTCAGAAAGGTCAAGCTCAGATTTAAGGGTACAGAGGTCTGTAGCAACCTTATGCATGACATCTGACACGGTATCACCGTTACACAGGTTGATACATGACAGGCTGGGACCCTGCCAAATGACACAGTTAGAGGATACCGGAGAACAGCCCTGCTCAGCAGTATTAGATTTGGTAGGCAGCATAGGTTAAAATATCTGTATGGCCGAAATAAGTATATTCAGGAAGTTTAGATCTAAATTAGTCTACACTATAATATACCGATTTCTACAACAAAAAACAAAACCATCCCCGCCTAAGCAGAGATGGTTTTATTAACAGTTTCCGGATATTAGGCTTTCAGGGCTACTACCTTATCTTCTTCAACTTTTATAAGTTTAAAAAAGACATTGTAATTATCTACAGTCTCCACCCCGGAAAAATCAGAAAGACTGAACGGCTTGTACTCAAGTTCTTTTTCTGTCTGCATGAGATCTCCGAACTCTTTATCAAATGCCTGATAATCAGGATTTAACACTTTTTTAGGTACTTCTGTTCCATCTTCCTGGGTAATCATAACAGCATTACCAGCCTCATCTACCTGCTCTATAAAGACAGGAATAGAGACATTACCGTTTTGGTCAGGTTTACCAAACTTGCGGATAAGCTCATTTTTAAGCTCCTCTACAGCTGCTTTTTCGGCTGCCACCCGTTTGCCCAGGTCAGTCAGCCAGTACTTGGTCACCAGGGACAGCTTCTCTTTAAGAAGCCCATTATAGACAGGCTCACCTGTCTGAGGATTGTTATACCCATTAAGCTCGGCATCTAGATTATAGATCTCAAGCAGTTTAAGTGAAATACGTTCCATATGGTTTTAGATTAATCTTCTACAAATTTATAGAAAAGTTCTATAAGTTCTCAGTCGTTAAAAAAGGGAAAAAACAAAAATCCAGGCGTTTGCCAGGTAAGCCTTACATAACCTCTAGCCCCTGCTCCACCGGCTACGTTTGCTGTCTCACGCCAACCCCCCATACCTGCACCACCTGTAGCACTTCCAGACTGACCTGCTAAGTTTGTATTTGGGTCCAGGTAACCTGTTGCACCGTTACCGCCTTCAGGGTTTCCGGTACCTCCTGTTCCCCCGGTTCTGCCGGTAGCGTTACCTCCGTTAGCTGACGTACCTGCTCCGCCTCCTCCACCACCGGATATACCTGTTGTTGCTCCAGTTGTACCTGCTCCACCGGTACCGCCTATACGGGTAGTTGTACCTATGTTTGTACTGGTACCACCACCGTTACCACCTCCCACACCACCAGCTGCGTTTACGGTTCCGCCTTGACCACCAGAACCCCTTACTGTTGTAGATGTACTGAACCAGGAGTCCCCTCCGTTACCACCGGATGCTCCTGAGGCAGCTGTACCTCCTGCACCTACGGTCACTGTATAACTAGTACCTGGTGTTACGGATATGGTAGAAGTTCCATAGCCTCCACCACCTCCACCGCCACCACCGGTGTTATTCAGTGTAGCACCGCCTGCTGCTCCTCCTCCGCCCCAGCATTCAACAATAACAGATGTTACTCCATAAGGGGCTACCCAAGAACTTGTAGCAGTAAATACTTGTTGCGGCATAAATTAAGATTCTATAGTTGGGTCTATATAAACAACTACTCCTTCTTCATTTAAAAAACCGGAACCGTTCCATAAAAAACCCTGGTTACAAAAGATATTCTCAGGTACTGCCACCAGATAAGTTCCTTCTTCAGTAGGACTATGTTCATCCCCAATGATCAGGTTAACTACCAGGTTTGTAGCCTGATCTACAACAGCCATTGTCTTTTCCATAACTTGTAGAGCTTAATTACTATTATGCAAAATTATCAAGCTTTGCCAACAAATCCCACCTGGAATCTGTAGAATTCCACATAAAGCCTAAATACTGAGTTCTGCTGGCAATAGTGGTTGTAGGTAGTGAGAGATCCGAAGAAGCCCTATACTGAGCTCCACTCCAGGTTATACCTCTCAATGTACCGTTATCTTTAATCCTAATAATCATTCTCTGACCATTGACAGGTGTACCTGTGGGGTTAGCAACAGATAAAGCTGCAGCCTGGGCAGTTATTGTGAACACATCCCCTGTAGTAATGTCAGGGGTAAGAGTAGCCGTAGATGCTACCGTTACTGTTCTTTGTGCATTATAGGTCCAAGTCCAAGAAGCTGTTCCTGTACCACCGGCAGTGTTTACACACGTTACGGTCAGCACAGTGTTATTACCCATAGCCATAATGGTATTGGCTCCTGATGTCTGAACCGTAACAATACCCGTGCTTTGGTTAACGATCTGAAACTGGAATCCGTTAACTAGGGTGGTGACTACAGGTAGTGTAACCGTCTGAGTAGTCGTTCCTGTAAAATATTGGAAGTAGGTGCTATCTACGGTAAGTGTTGTGGTTCCTGCTGCAGTAGCTGTTGTAGTATAACCTTCAATAAAGTTATCTGCTGATATGTTTCTATTAGCATCCCACCCGGCAAATGCAGAGGCTGTAGGAGACGTAGTGACAGAACTTACCCCTGTACCACCCCTGGATACCGCCAGCTGACCTGTCCATCCAAGGGTATGTGTGGATGTAGCTGATGTAATAGTAACGTTGGTATCGTTAGCAAAGGTCTGTGTGGCTGCTGTAAGTGTATTAAGCGTAGTTATACCACCACTGCTTATAGTACCATAGGATACTCTCTTTGTAGTAGTATCATAGTACAGCACATTAGATGTAGTACTAGAAGGAATACCTTGAAGTTCAAATGCAGCGTCTAGTCTTACTGTACCATCATCCACCCAAAAGGCATAGTTATTAGTAGCTCCAGATCCTGCCTCTTTAATGTATAAAGAAACATTATTGGTTACTGTTCCCGTACCCGTGGTGATTGTAGAACCAGAAATAGCTACGTTGGCTAATAGCCCAAAACTACCTGACGTAGGTGCTGTATAACCTCCTCGTTGAGAAAAGACATTGGTAGCCCATGCTTCTGTGGAGGCATTTAACAGCTGAACATTTGAAGTACTGTACCCAAATATGTTCTTGTAATTGGTGGTAGTATAGGTAGCTAAAAGCTCGTTGGCATTTGTGGTTGTAGCAGCACTGGCAGTATCACTAAAATAGTTATTGGAAAAGGTAGTAGTTCCAGAAAACGTTTTGTTTCCAGCTATGGTTTGAGTACCAGTAGTGACAAAACCTCTTGCTGTAGCAGAAGCATCCGGGATATTAAACGTATGGGTAGAGGTAGCAGAACTGATATTAAAGTCAGTTCCTGAAGTACCTGTAGCAAAAGTCTGTGTAGCAGCCGTTAAAGTATTAAGGGTAGTAATCCCGCCACTGCTCGGTACAGCTACAGTTAGAACGTTACCAGAAGAGTCAAAAGCCAAATATCCTGCAGCAGTTCCTGTAAAGGAACTTGAAGAAGTATAAGCATTAAGCTTGATTTGCCCAGCCCCTTTAACTCTAAACTTTTCAGCAGTAGAACCTGATGTGTCTCTTAATTTTAAATAGTAATCAACAAGTCCATTACCACCAAAAGTTTGAATATCTACTATTTGATTAGCTAATGTAGTAACACCACCGCTAGTGTTTATAGGAAGAATATAGTCAATAGAGGTACCAAAACCAGCAGTAGGTGTGCCTGAACTTAGTACCAATAATTGTAAAATAGTTTGTACTGTATTTGTTGCAGTACCTGTTCTCGTCAATTGAATTCTTTCTCCAGAAGTATATTGAATTTCAGTATTGACACCTGTAGAGTTGTTTACAAGATTAACAGAATAAGACGAATTACTAGTTCCACTTGCATATCCAGCAAAAGCTAAATCTCTTACTGAAAAAGTAGTTTGTGCATTCCCAGAATAAAGAATTGCATTTCCTGATGATCCTTTTGGTTGTAATCCAATATTTAAAACTGAGGCACTTCCTGAAGCTACTATATTTCTGTCAGTACCAGCTAAAGATGTATTTCCTAAAGTAACATTTGCACCGTCATCTATAGTAACACCAGAACTTTGAACAGTAGATCCCCCTGTACCATCTGCTCTTAGTATGGCATTATCTACAGATCCTGTAGAGCCTCCTATTGTACCACTTGGAGCAACTACAGTAATTATATCACCTGTCGAAGTAAATGCCAGATGACCAGCAACTGTTCCTGTAAAAGATGATGAAGAAGTATAGTTATTTAATTTAAGTTGTCCTGATGATACTATTGAAAGTTTATCAGTAGTTGTACCGTTTGTAGTACTTGAAATTATAAAACTATAATCTTCAGAACCATTTGTAACATCTGTAGCAGTATATTTAATTATACCTGATGTTGTTTCTGTATTTACAGAATTATCAGTAGCAAAAACAAGACCTGATGTAATTCCAGCGGCTGGTGTTACACTTGTAGATTGATATAAAGTAAGATTTCTTAAACTGCTTGTGCTAGTATTACCCAGTATTTGAATTTTATTTCCTCCACCTGAAGATGCAAATGTAAATGCCGTTTGTGCTAAAGTTAATCCGGTATAGGCGGAAGCTACTCCTCCTACTTTTAAAATTATATCACTTGTTCCTTTTGAATGAAGATTTAAACCTACGTTAGACTCACTTCCTTCTGTAGTAAATGATCGTATAGTTCCAGCAATAGATGTTGTGCCTATAGTAATATTTCCACTATCGTCTATAGTTACAGCTGAATTCTGAAGCGTAACACCGCCTGTCCCATCAGCTCTAAGAATAGAATTATCTAAAGATCCTGTAGAACCACCTATTCCAACAGTTGCATTTAACGTAGTACCAGAAAAAGAAAGACCAGTACCTACAGTTATAGCAGCTATGTTTCCGGTACTACCCCTACCCAGTAACGTATTAGTGGAAAGTGCTACCTCCTGGATAGAGGTAGCACTTGCCGTATTATTAGCCAGAACAGTATTAGCTGTTACATTTTGAATGTCAGCATACGGAATAGTAGAGTCCGTTATCTGCCTTCCACCTCTAATTGTTGTTACTGCCATATAGGACGTTTAGATCAGATTACTTCATGTAAGACACAAGCACCACATCACCGGTCTGAGGTATGGCACCAGACTGGAAGGTGATGGTAGTAGTAGAAATAGTATAGTCATTACCTGCACCTACGTTCTGGAGTACACCGTTCACAAATACATGCTCTGTACCTGCAGTAGGTGTATTAGCCAGGGTGAACGTGGCATTAGATCCGTTGACGGTACCTGTAGGTACTTCTCTGGTTACAAAGTTACCTGCACCAAGTCCGCTTGATGATGCTACAATCTGGATACCTCCTGAAGAGTTGTTGATAGTAATACCACTACCTGCAGATAAAGTAGCCAGAGTAAAGCCCGTACCGTTACCAATCAGAAGCTGACCGTTGGTAGGGGTAGCTGATACTCCGGTGCCACCGTTTCCAATGGGAAGAGTACCTGTTACAATGTTAGCACCACCGGCCAAGTTAAGAGCAGCAAAAGAAGGCAGTGCGGAAGCTCCCTGGTAAAGAAGGGCTTGACCTGTGGTACTTCCTGCAGACACACTCTGCAATGCACCAGTAGAAGTGGTTCCACCAACTACAGGCATGTATGCTGTGAAAGTTCCAGCTCCTGTGCCTCCTCTACTTACGGCAAGAGTACCAGTCCAGCCCAAGGTCAGAGAAGCCGCACGCAAAAGAGAAGTTGCCGGTGTGCCGCCCAGGGTAAGTGTAACGTTAGTATCATCGGTCTTGGTAAGAGCCGCACCGGTGATATCTGAACCTGTAATTGTAGCCCAAGACGGTGCTGCTGACACAGTACCTGTACCCGTCTGGGACAAGAATTGTTTGGCTGTAGTAATGTTACCGGCCAATCTTACGTTGTCTGTACCGTCATGATAGATTGTATCACCCAGTGTGCTTGTAGGAGCAAGGTTATCAAAGGCACCTACAGCAGTAGATGCACCCGTACCGCCCCGTGCAACAGATAATGTACCGGTCCAACCTAGTGTCAGTGACGCAGCCCTCAACAAAGCCGTAGAAGGGGTACCACCTAAAGTAAGGGTAACGTTGGTATCATCTGTTTTGGTCAAGGCTGCACCGGTAACATCTGCACCTGCAATAGCTGACCACGCTGGAGCTGCAGATACGGTACCAGTACCTGTCTGTGACAAATACTGTTTAGCTGAAGTTGTATTGCCCGCAAGAGCAATAACTGTATTGGCCGCTGAGCCATACCAGATGTCACCTAAAGTAGCAGCGTTAGGAATGGTTACCGTACTCCATACAGGAGCGGTAGAAGTACCTGCTGAACGCAAGTAAGATCCGGCAGCTACAGCAGCCAGTTTAGCCAGTGTAGTAGTAGCAGAAGCATAAATAAGATCACCAACAGCATAGCTGGACAAACCCGTACCTCCGTTTGCAGCTACTAAAGTACCTGCAACAGTTACGGCCCCAGACGTAGCCGAGTTAGGTGTCAGGCCTGTTGTACCAAAAGTGATAGTAGTTACAGCAGAAGTCAGGTAAGAAGGTGTAAAAAATTCGTAAGCCGTGTTGGCTGTATTCCTTCTTAGGAGCTGATCAGCTGTTCCGGTAATTGCAGTGACGGCAGAAGTGCCGTTACCAATCAATACACCGGTAAGAGTAGTAGCACCAGTACCACCACGACCCACTGCCAGACTGCCTGACCAACCTACTGTAATAGAGGCCGCTGCAAGCAGAGCCGTAGTGGGTGATCCACCCAGCGTAAGTGTTACGTTGGTGTCATCTGTTTTAGTCAATGCGGCTCCTGAACCAATGTCACTGGCTGCAATAGTAGCCCAGGCAGGATTGTTGTTCGTACCACTGTTCTTTAAAAACTGGTTAGCCGTAACACTCTTAGCCAAAACTGACAAAGTGTTGGCAGCCGAAGCATAGATCAGATCACCTTGAGCATAAGAAGTCAAACCTGTACCACCCCGAGTAGTTGCAATGGTAGTAGCACTCCAGGTACCAGTGGCTATAGTACCTAGCGTAGTAATAGTAGTCTGACCTACGTAGGTAGAAGCAATGTCTATACTGTCCGCATTAACTGTAATACGATCAGCTGTACCTACTACATCTATGGTGTTACCGGTTTTAGTTAGACCTGCACCAGCTGTAATTTGACCTGCTCCAGAAAACTGGGTGAAGGTCAGTCCTGTAGTGTTAAGGGTTACCGTGTCATTAGTAGTCAATACATAACCGTTATCTGCATTAGTACTACCTTCTGACACAAACACATACATACCAGCTGTAACCTCAGCACTGCTGTCAGCATCCGTGGCCCGGCTTACTGTAAGGTTGGTGGTGTTTCCGTCAACCTTATAGATACCGTTGGCTGGCTGGGTAGTGTTGGCTGTACCTGCTCCTGCACCAGCTCCTGAAGCTGAAGGGGCATTTTTAATAAGTATTCTATCCCCAATAGACGGAGAAACACCATCTACAGTAGTACCTGTAATGATAGTTACCGCACCTCCTGCTATAGTGTATGTTTCAGCACCAGTAGTTGCAACACGGGCAGAGTCTTTAAAATCCAGACCTGTCTTAACTGCATCTACGTATGCTTTGGTTGCAGCATCCTGGGCTGCAGAGGGATCTACAAGATTGGTGATCCTATAAGTACTTTGGAATGAAACGTTGTCAGTTACTAAGAACTGCTGTTTCGACCTAACTTGGGTAATTGCCATAGGTAAAAAAGAGTTTTATGATTTTGTATATTCTATAATGAGGAGATCACCGGAGTCAGGGGCATTGGTAAAAGTTATTTGGTTAGCACCTGTTTCCTGGTAATCATAGGACGCACCTGGAGTGTATCTGAGACCGTTCACATAAACCTTCGTAGAACCAGATACAAAATTGTACGAAGTAGTAAATACAGTATTTACACTATTTCTTAGTCCAATAACTGTAGCATCATAGTCTGTGTACAGACTATTTGGAAGTAAGTAGTCTGTACCGGCCACGGCAGCCGATACAGATGTACCATTACCTTTTAAAATACCCGTTACCGTAGTACTAATAGTAATGGCTGGGGTTGTTGTAGCCGTAGCTACAGTTCCCGCAAAACCATTGGCAGATACCACAGATACTGTAGTAACAGTGCCAGATCCACCCCCGCCTGGAGTAGAAGTATCAATAAAAAATCTACCTTGAGCATCTGTCTTAACAAAACCAGCACTCTGTAATCCAAGAGCTCTTATACCTTTAGGTATAATGGTATTCCCTAATGCATCATACACCAGGGAATTATTAAATGTAGAAGCTCTATTGGTATAAGCCATTTGTTAGGGCACTATTGTCAGGTTTAGTTCTCCGGCAACGTAAGAGTAAGCATCATCTACACTTCTGTCCCAGGACGTGTAGTCTGTAGAACCCATGTATACGTTTCCTTCTGCAATGGGAAAAAACTCTGCGTTTACAACTTCCAGTAATTGATAAAAAAAAGTAGCTGTGTTCTGCAGGTTATCAAATACAATGTTTACCTGCAGTTTTGTAGCAGCAATGATTGTTCCGTTTTTCCATACGTTGATGGATTGAATGTTCTTCATAAGTTTTCATATTTTTCTTGGGTTAAGAATTAAAGTCCATAAAATCCCATGGTTCCAAAGGGATCAAAACTATCTCCTACTGGAGGATCTACTTCTCTCATCCTTACAGCATAGGTTGACCCAGTATGGGCTGCATTTAGTGTTGCACTAAATGTCAGGTTACCTACAGCTGACCCGGCAGTTACTGTACTAAAACCAGATATTGCTGCCATGTCACCACCAGACTGTGTAGTAAAAGCTGTAGCAGGTTCTGTATCAAAGGCACTAAACGTAATGCTAGTAGCTGAAAGTGTGGGTACACCTGGGGATCCTTGGTCTGAACGTGTAGCACAAAATGCAGCTACCACGTCATTAGGTATAAAAGAAAATGTGGTAGTGGATGTTGTGCTAAATGCTTGTCCTACTGTGTTGTCCCCACCTCCTCCAAACTGAAGATCCCAGGCCTTGGCGGGATCCTTGGAAAAGACCACAATAACTCCTGAGGATACGTTGTTTGTAGCATTAGTTACAGTAGGGTTGGTTTCCGTACCCGTATGCACTTTATAAAATATTCGGGCCTGCATGGAACCAACGTCAACACCTGCAGCCACTGTACCGTCCGTAGCAGCTCCTGCATTTGTCCAACTTTGGTCTATAGTGGGGGCATCGTTATAGGGCTTGGTACCATAAAATAAAACCATCAGGTCTCCAGCCTGGGGAGCAGCAGGAGATGTAGGAATGGTAAACGCAGAGTTACCTGTAGTAGCAAGCCAAGTTCCAGTAGCTCTTAATGCTATAGCCATTTAGAAATACCTTGAATATTCGTTAGTACGTAAAATTTCAATGATCTCTTCATCTGTCAGTGTATCCTGGAATGTAAACGGACTCCTGGATAACTGCCTGACACGGATCTGATTTTCATCATAGTCATTGCACTCTGCAATCAGGTCCACATGACCTTCCCCGTCCGGGGTCTTATCAAAAAGTTTGATTAGTCTAGTAGTAGTCATACGTATTAGATTTCATAACCATTAACTTGTACATAGATTGTCATAGCCGCTGAAGTGGTAACCTTCAGTACATGATCAGCCGTAGTAGAAACAAACGGTACAGTCAGTACTTTGGCAATACCAGGCTTAGCCGTGGCACTGGGTGCAAATTCACCCCTGAACAAAGCAGGATCTGTTCCCGTAGTATATGCTGTATCACCGGAAGCTCCCTGCCAAAGGGTTACAATACCAGAAGTAGTACCACCCGTTGATATGGTAAAATCAGTAACCACAAACTTTTTACCTGAGGTAGGTGTCCAAAGAGCCGCACCCGTTTGTGTAGTAGAGTATTCCCCGTCTTTGTGAAAGGTTATATAACCAAAATTATGGGGAGCTGCTCCTGTATCTATACCACCCAAAAATGCCTGGGACATGGTAGCGTTAAAGGCATGAGCTACGGTTGCACCTAAAGTGGCTGTAGTTCTGATCCTTATAGACCTGAATCCACCACAGAGTACCTGGTAAACTTTTCCTAATGTAGGAGTTAGACTTGTACCGCTAACCCAAATATCAGCAGCCGCATCAAACACTTCCGGAGTACCCCAGTTGATACCATCTGCAGTTCCTTCAATGACAAATGTTCCAGTAGTGGTTGTTTCAATAGCCAGTGTTATACTATTAGAACCATTGACATCAACTACTGAGGTGGAACTAACAGCAGTTCCTAAGTTGGCCGGATCAAAACGTTTGCCTACCTGCAGTACTCCCAGGATACCGGTATGGGAGGTGGCACCAGTGCCATCCAGGGCAGATGCTGCACGCATCCTGTCCCAGGTAGTACCGTTATATACTTCACCGTGAGCACATACTGACAAACTGCCTGCCGTACCTACAGCTTCTCCATCTGCGTTGGTACCTTCAGACTTCAAACGGTCCCAGGTAGTTCCATTAAATCCAAGATTAGCTGCACCTACAGTAGGTGTTGTAGGGTTAGCTGCTGCATCAGAAAGAGCTGCAGCTGTAGGAAGTTCTGTATCTGCTGTTACTGAGCCATCAACGGTAATTGTATTACCTCCATCCTGAATGGTAACTGTTCCTGAAACAGTTTGTGTTGCAGGAAAGTTAGATACTGATACCGACCCATCTACGGTAAGAGATCCTCCATTATCATTAACAGGGATTGTATTGGTCACATTAACCAAAACTATACCCGTATCATCGGTCAGAATAGGAAAAACATTGACACCATCAGAACCCATGGCTACAGTACCTGTTGGGTTTGCAACGGCAGCACCATCTGCATACTGTGTACCTCCTCCAAAAGAAGTGACTTGGTTACCTGATCCGTCTACAATGGCTACATCAAAAGGCCTGCTGGCTCCACTTGCTCTGGAAGTAACCGCATTACCAGCTCCATCTTGGGTACGAGTAGACCA
>Ga0208783_10002239_pt1 | contig 11213 bp, 10 predicted proteins | sample DEB19_08_DNA_2_FD_184529 | JGI IMG/M metagenome (GOLD analysis project Ga0208783, IMG submission 184529) | Aqueous microbial communities from the Delaware River and Bay under freshwater to marine salinity gradient to study organic matter... | ecosystem: Environmental > Aquatic > Marine >... | reverse complement strand
CGTGAAGACGAAGAGCGACAAAGCACAGGTTTGCGCGACCGAAGAGCCGGCGGCCACCGAACCGACGCCGAACGAGAATCCGAACACCCCGACGGCGGCGCTCAGAGTGAGGCACGCAAGGATCATCGGGCGCAGGTCGGGATCCCGCCACCACGTGACGTGGTCGCCTCCGTCCCGCTTGGCCATGCCGTCAGGCTACGAGCGCACCATTGGTACCGTCGGGTTCATGCGGATCCTGATGCTCGCGCCCGAGTTCCCGCCCCGTGGCGCGACGGCCATCGCGGCCCACGTGCACGGACTCTCACGGGCACTCGTTCGCGCCGGTCACGACGTGGTGGTGCTCACGAGTGCCGACGAGGACTCGCGTGACGATTCGTCGGCCGATGGTGTGCGCGTCCTGCGCACCGACATCGACCTCCCGTGGCTGCCCGACGACTTCGTCGTGGCCCACACCGCGGCCGCCAACAGCCACCTGATCTCGTCGCTCTCGCGCCTCGGCGACTGGCGACCGGACGTGGTCCATGTGCACGACTGGAACTTCGCGTGGGCCGGCAACACGCTCGCGACTCTGAACGATGCTCCCCTCGTGGCCACCATTCACTCGACCGAACGAGGACGCCACGGTGGACACGTGCCCCAAGGTGATCCGTCGGCGATCCACTCGGTGGAGTGGTGGCTCTCGTGGCAAGCCGCCCGGGTCATCTGCTGTTCGCGCTTCATGATGCGCGAAGTTCTCGAAGGATTCGAACTCACCCCCGACACCGTTCGCCTCGTCCCCAACGGAGTCGATACCGCCGAATGGGCGCCACCGTCGTTCGGAGCCGCGCGCGAACCCCTGGTACTCGCGTGGGGTCGTGTGCAGTACGAGAAAGGTTTCCAGGTTCTGGCCCAAGCGATGGCCCGACTGCGCGGTCGGGTACCGGGTGTCTCGTGTCTGATCGCCGGACGCGGGCCCTATCTGCCCGAACTCCAGAGTCAGGTGGATATCGAAGGCGTGGGCGACCTCGTACAACTCGCCGGTTACGTTCCGCGTGACGATCTCCGCGCGCTTCTGCATCGCGCCGGTTGCGTGGTGATTCCGTCGCTCTACGAACCGTTCGGGGTCGTGGCCCTCGAAGCTCTCGCCGCCGATGCTCCCGTGGTCTCGGCCGACACCGGTGGCTTGGCCGAGATCATGCAGGGATCGGGAGCGGCATTGCTGTTCGAACCCGGAAACGCGGCGCGACTCGCCGAGGCGATCGAGCGAGTTCTGATCGACGCCGAGACATCGCGATCGCTTCGCGCTCGGGCCCGCGACCTTCTCGAGGATCGCTATTCGTGGGACGCCATCGCCGAGCAGACGATCGGCGTGTACGGCGAAGTGGGCTAACGCCCGGTGAACTCGGCTTTGCCCGGGCCGTTGGCCAGAAAACTCGCCACACCGATTCGGCTGTCGTCGGAGCGGAACGATTCGGTGAAGAGCTTCTTCTCGAGTCGCAAGGCGTCGGCCAGCGGGAGTGATGCTCCGTCGTCGACCGCCTTCTTCACGAGTCCCTGCGCGACCACCGCACCGCGTGCGATGTCGGCGGCGAGCGCACGGGCGCGCTCGTGCAACTGATCGTTCGGCACGACTTCGTCGGCCAGGCCGATGCGCAACGCCTCATCGGCTTTCACCTGACGACCGGTGATCATCATCTCCTTGGCTCGACTCACCCCCACCGTTCGCGGTAACCGCTGCGTTCCGCCACCACCGGGGATGATGCCGAGCAAAACCTCGGGTTGGCCGAACACCGCCTTCTCGCCGGCGATGCGGTAATCGCACGCCAGCGCGAGTTCACATCCCCCACCGAGGGCGTATCCACTCACGGCTGCGATCACGAAACGCGGAATGGCGGCGACGGCGTCGAGCGCACGGTGAAAACCGGCGCCGATGCGGTCGGCCTCCTCGGGTCCACCGAACTCGGAGATGTCGGCCCCGGCGGCGAAGAGTCGCTCACCACCGGTGATCACGACCGCGCCCGGCGGATCGGCCGTGAGATCGGCCGCGACGTCGGCGAGTCGCGCGAGCACCGCTTGGCTCAGCGCGTTCACCTTGGGGTTGTCGAGGGTCACCACCGCGACGCCGTCGGCGAATCGCTCCACCCGTACGAGTTCCGGATCGGACATGACTCCCCCTTGCTGTGATTCGGTTCTGGTCTGGTTCAGGCGCCGACGGATTTCAGCATCTCGTCGGCCGCCGTCCACGGATCGACGGTGCGTCCGACGACGCCGTCGGTGAGCGCATCCCAGCGGTCACCGGTGCAGATCTCACGCGCTCGCTGTTCGAGCCGGCGGGCCACGATCTCACGGAGTTCTTCGCGCAACCGGAACCGGCGTCGACGGTCGAGTTCACCCGACGCGGTGATGAAGTCGCGGTGCTCGTGCACCTTGTCCCACAATGCCGGCACTCCCTCGCCGGTCGAGCCGATCGTCGGCACGATCGGCGGACGCCATTCGCCGTCGGGGATGTCGGAGAGATCGAGCATCTGCTCGAGATCACGCCGCGTTTCGTCCACACCCTTGCGATCGGCCTTGTTGATCACGAAGATGTCGGCGATCTCCATGAGCCCGGCTTTGTTGGCCTGCACCGAATCGCCCCAACCCGGATTCACGACGACCACCGTGGTGTCGGCCTTGCCGGCGATCTCGACTTCGACCTGACCCACACCGACGGTCTCGACCAGAACCCACAGACGACCGATGGCATCCAGGAGTCGGATGGCCTCCGGCGCGGCGAGTGAGAGTCCACCGAGGTGTCCACGGGTGGCCATCGACCGGATGAACACTCCTTCGTCGGTGGCGTGATCCTGCATGCGTACCCGGTCGCCGAGGATCGCACCACCCGTAAACGGCGACGACGGATCGATGGCGAGGACGGCGACCTCGAGCTGCTGGCGACGCAGATGACCGATGATCGACGACGTGAGCGTGCTCTTGCCGGCCCCGGGTGCGCCGGTGAGGCCGACTGTGTACGCGGTACCACCACGCGGATACGACAGACGGCCGATCACTCGCGCCGCGTCACCACCCTGTTCGATCAACGACAGAAGTCGGGCGAGCGAACTGCGGTCTCCTTGGAGGGCCGATTCGAAGAGGGTTTCGGGATTGCGGTCGCGCCGACTCACACGTTCACCACTTCGGTGACGCCATCCACCCGGTCGCGCATGATGCGTTCGATCCCGGCCTTCAGGGTCTGGGTGGACGCGGGGCACGTTCCACAAGCGCCGACGAGAGTGACCGACACGACTCCAGTCGTTTCGTCGACGTCTTTCAACTCGACGTCTCCGCCATCGGCTTGCAGCGCGGGGCGGATCGCTTCGATGGTCTCTTCGACCTGTTGGCGCATCGTCGTGGTCATCGTTGATCGGGCCCGGGACGGTCGGACGACCGCTGACCAGGACACCCCAAATCGTAGAGTGGGAAGCGGTGAGAACCTCCGACGGGAGCCCGATGTCATGACCGTGATTCCGGTTCTGAACGCCCTGATCGCACACCAGGGTGGCTGGGATGAGATCCTTCTCGTTGCCGGACCCATTCTCGTGATCGTGGGTCTGCTCGCACTCGTCAAGCGCCGACTCGATCGCTGAGTCCGAGAACCCGCGCTCGCTAAGCGCTGCGTTCGATGGTGGCACCGATGGCCGCCAAGCGACCGACGAGATCGTCGTAACCACGATCGATGTGTTCGACCCCACTGATGATCGTGCGTCCTTCGGCGGCGAGCCCGGCCACCACCAGGGCCGCGCCGGCCCGAATGTCGGGAGCCACGACCGCAGCCCCGCGCAGTCGATCGACCCCGTGCACGACCGCGTGATGGCCGTCGGTGCGGATGTCGGCTCCGAGTTTGGAGAGCTCCTCCACGTAGCGGAATCGTCCTGGGTAGAGGTTCTCGGTCATCACACCGATGCCATCGGCCATGGCGAGAAGAGTGACCATGAGGGGCTTGTAGTCGGTGGCCACACCGGGATACGGAAGCGTCTGTACGTCGACCGCGCGGAGGCGACCGTTACAGCGAACGCGCACACCCGTCGGATCGGCCCCCACGTCGACGCCCATCTCCGACAACTTCCGCAAGAACATCTCCATGTGATCGGCGCGAGCACCGCGCACGAACACGTCGCCGCCGACCATGGCCACCGCCGACATGTAGGTGGCGGCCTGGATCCGGTCGTTGACCACTGCGTGACTGACCGGACGGAGTGATCCGGCCTCGACCCCGTCGATGGTGAGCACCGACGTACCGATGCCGTCGATTCGTGCACCCATCTCCACCAAGAGTTGACAAAGATCGGCGACTTCGGGTTCGCGGGCCGCGTTGCGGAGCAGGGTTCGGCCATCGGCGTGCACCGCTGCGCAAACGATGTTCTCGGTGGCCCCCACCGACGGGAAGTCGAGAGCGATCTCGGCACCGTGCAGATTGTCGGCTCGCGCCTCGATGTGCGTGGCGTCGGTGTCGAACTCGACTCCCATCGCGGTCAGGCCGGCGATGTGCATGTCGATCGGACGATCGCCGAAGTCGTCACCGCCGGGCATGTCGAGACGAACCCTTCGGCAACGAGCAATGAGTGGGCCGAGAACGTTGATGGAAGCACGGATGCTCTCGACGTTCTCCGGCGGCGGATTCCAGGCGATGTCACCGGAGTTCGAGAGAACGAGTTCGTCGTGTCGACCTTCGGCGAAACCCACCTGCACACCGAGTGAACCGAGCAACGCACCCATGGTGAGGACATCGGAGATCCCCGGAACATTCGTCAAACGATGTTCACCTTCGGCATAGAGCGAGGCGACCATCAACTTCAGTACCGAATTCTTGGCCCCGGGGACGATCACCTCACCGGCGAGTGGACCGCTCTGGTGCGCCACGATGCGGTCCATAGAACCCCCAGTATGCTCGCCACGTGGCCCGCACGAGTAGGCATGTGGTGCGGACGTGGCCGGCTGATCACGACGTTCCCGACGCCATCATGCAGCCACGCGAGGACGTCGTGCTCGAAGTCGCCGTGGAACCCGAGGTGGGTGAACTCGCGCGTTTCGAGCAACGCGAAGGTCCCTTCGGTGGCTACCGACGCAGCGTGATCCGAGACCAGTCGACACGCGTCGTGACCGAGCGAACCACCTATCGACTCGATGTCCCATGGTTCGGATGGTTGTTCGGCCCACTCGTGCGTCGGCAGTTGCGTCGACCCGAGCGATCGGATCCGGTGTGGGCGCCACCCGATCGCCTCACCACCCGTCAGGTGAACGTACTCGGTCTGCTCGCCGCCGCGAGTCTGCTGTCGGCTTTCAGCAACACCCTCTTCACTCAGACGGTCGCCTACGCCGGCGACGACTTCGGTGTGGGTGATTGGGGTCGCGGTGTGGGCGGAATGATCGTGCGACTCGGGATCATTCTCGGTCTGCCGGCCGCGCTGGTGGCCGATCGCATCGGACGTCGACGCGTCGTGGTGTTCCTCGCCTGGACCGCCCCCATCGTGGCCGCCCTCGGATCACTCGCGCCGAACTTCGCCGCACTGGTGGCCACTCAAGCGGTGAGTCGACCACTCGGACTCGCCCTCGATCTCCTCGTTGCCGTGATCGCCGCCGAAGAAATGCCCCGCAACTCGCGCGCGTACGCGGTGAGCATCCTCGCGATGGCCAACGGTCTCGGCGCGGGAGCGGCCGTGATTCTGCTTCCGCTCGCCGACGTGGGCGACAGTGGCTGGCGCGTGATCTACGCGATGTCGCTCGTGTGGCTCGTGGTCGCGGTGGATCTCACCCGCCGACTTCCCGAGACCGAACGCTTTCTCGTGCGCCGCGCCGATACGCGGGCGGCCGTACCCATGCAGCGGCGACGACTGGCGGTGCAGATGTCGGTGTCGTTCTTCGGCAATCTGCTCCTCGCTCCGGCTTCGTTCTTCCAGAACGGATACCTGAAGGACGAGCGCGGCTTCTCGGCGGCCATGGTGGCCGTCTTCACACTCGTGACCTCCACGCCGGCCGTGATCGGACTGGTGGTGGGCGGACGTGTGGCCGATCAGCGAGGAAGGCGACGCCTCGCGGTGACGTGCGTGCCCATCGGTGCCGTACTGATCGCGTCGTCGTTCTTCTTCGGTGGGCCGTTGCTCTGGATGGCCGCGATCAGCGGCGCGGTGGTGGCCGCCACCGCGTATCCGTCACTCGCCGTGTATCGAACCGAGATGTTCCCGACCGGACGACGGGGCCGGGCGGCGTTCCTCATCCTGGCCAGCGCCCTCGTGGGCGGAAGTCTGTCGCTTCTTCTCGTCGGCGCGCTGCTCGACCGTGACGTCGCCCATGGTCCAGTGATGATGTCGCTCGTGATCGGTCCGGCCATCGTGGCCGCGATCGTGTGGCGCACCTACCCCGAGACCGCGCACCGCGAACTGGAAGACATCAACCCCGAGGACACGACCCGCCCGTCGTGAGCGAGTCAGTCGGTCAGAATGCGGCGGGCTTCACTCAAGTCGCCGATCAACGAACTCGCCACCGTTTCGTCACCACCGTGATCGGGGTGCACTTCGCGCAACCGTGAACGGAAGCGTTTGGCGACTTCGCGGTTCGACGGGCGGGTGGTTCCGGCCGGGAACCCGAGGATCTCGAGGGCCCACGCCCGGGGATCGGCCAACGATCGCAAGGTCGACGATTTCGATCCGGCCAGGTGATTGACGAAGGCCGCACCGAGCGGACCGCGCCACTGCAGGGCCTTCATCAACACCGGTTCCAGAAGACGACGCGTCGACGTGTCGAGTCGTTCGAGCGCGTAGATCGAACCGAGCACTTGTTGGAGCGCACTCCCCTGCGTGTCGAATTCGAATTCGATCTCGTCACCCTTGCCCCACAACCGGTGCAGGCTCCGGGCCATGCCGTGCCGATCGACCTGGAAGCGATGACGCAGTCGTGGTTGGGCCACGCGCTCACCTCGCTGAACCTGCATGAGCAACCGATGCACGTCGGGCACGAGTTCGTCGTCCACGTCGACGATGTGACGCGCCACCACGGCCCCGAGTAGCAACCCGCCGAATCCGGGCGCCGGATCACAGGGCAGAACCATGTGCCCGAGCGACACTCGTCTCGTCGGTGTGAGTGGCCGCGTGTGCCACACCTCCAACTCGGCGAGAAGCGGATCCATCGATCAGTCGTCGATGATCTCGTCGGCGAAGTCGTCGCCCGAGTCGTCGAACTCGTCGAGGATCTCGTCGACGATCTCTTCGGCCGCCGCCGGCACGATGAGCGTGGTCTCCATCCAACGGTGCGTCACCCGGTGCGCCACGAGACTCTCGGTGATCTCACGCCGTTCGGCGATGGAGTACTCGTCGAGTTCGAACTCGATGGTCTCGTCGTCATCGTCCACCCCGCCTTCGACGGCGGTGGAACCGATACCGAGTTCACGCTCGAGGCGCTCGAAGAGTTGGTCGACCACATCTTCGAACTCCTCCGACACCACGAGTTCGTTCTCCACCCACGCATGGGCGATGTCGGCGTTGGCGAGCAACGCGGTGAGTTCGGCCTGCTGATCGGAAGTCCACGACGACAGGTCGTAGTAGACGTTCGGCGCATCCGGATCGAGCGGGTTCCAATCGGTCACGACGACGACGCTACCGGTCGGTTCCGGAGGTGACCAGACAGGAAGCGCTCCATGGCGTGGTATTCGTCTCGCTTGGCATCGAGTCCGCGGAAACCGTGACCCTCCCCTGCGAACTCGATGTATTCCACGACACCACCGGCATTCTGCAGTGCCGCCACGAGTCGCCGACTTTGTTCCACCGACACCACCGGATCGGAGTCGCCGTGCAACAAGAGAATCGGTGTCCGTGCGAGTTCGTTCGCCCGGTGCATGGGTGAGCGGTCGCGCGACCGCTCGGCGGTCTCGGCCTCGGATCCCATCAGTGTGCGGTTGTAGTGCGCCTCGAAGCGGTGCGTCGCACCGTCGAGCGCGGCGATGTCGGCCACCGGATACGACACGAGACACGCGGCCACGAGTGTCGGCGCCGAGGCCGCGACGTTCAGCGCGGTCAGACCTCCCGCCGACGCACCGACCACCGCCGTGGCGTCGGGCGCGAAACCGAAGGTCTGCTGAACCTCGCCGAGGATCTCGACGACGTCGTGAGAGTCGAGCGCACCCCACTCACCGCGTAGCGCAGTGGTGAACGGCCGTCCGTGCCCGGTGCTCCCCCGGTGATCGGGCACGAGGATCGAGTAGCCACGACTGATCCAGTAGTTGAAGCGCGGTTGGAACGACACCGAAGTCTGATCGGTCGGTCCGCCGTGCACCCAGCACAGGAGTTTGCGTGACTCGATGTGCGACTCGACCGGTGATTCGAAGAGCCGCGCGAACAACGTGGCGCCGTCGGTGGAAGTCACGCGCACGAGTCGGGGCTCGACGAGTGACCAATGATCGGTCCATGCCGAACTCGACGACACCAGCAGCGAACGACGCGTCCATTCGTCGGCCGACGTGTCGTAGACGACGATCTGCGTCGGGGTCTTGCCCCCGGTGCGCAGCGCGCACAGGCGATCGCCGACCCAACTCAGTTGCCCGTGCACGGCCTTGGCGCGTTCCACCACTCGACCGCTCGCGAGGTCGTAGGTGCACAACCGACCGAAGCCTTCTTCGTTGCGGGTGAAGGCGATCGATCTTCCGTCCGGGCTCCAGCACCACGAGCGCTGCCGCTCACCCCACTGCGGACCACCGTGTTCGGCGGCCTCCCCGACTCGGAGACCCGAACCAACGACGACGTTCAGCCAGCCCGAGGCGTCGTCGAGCCAGGCGAACTCCGCACCACCCGGGGCGAGTCGCCACTGCTGGATCTGCCGTTGCGGCGCGGCCATCACCACTCCGTCGGCCGACACGATCGCGCTCTCGTCCCACGGCATGTGCGGAACCCGCCACGCCTGCCAGACCGGACGGCCGTTCCACCACACCGGGTCGATCACGAAATCGAAGTCACCCCGATCGACGCGCTCGGCTGCACCTGAACCTTCGATGGCGATCACGCGTATCTCGGCCTGATCGACGACGAAGGCCACCTTCGCGCCATCGGGCGACACGCACGGCGACGACGCCACCCGATCGGTGTCGGAATGAATCACCCGCGACTCACCGCTGCGCCGGAGAACACGCAAGGCCCCGTCACGATCGATCACGACCCAACCCGACGAATCGGCCAACCAGTCGAAGGTGCCACCACCCATGCCGCGCACCGACCGCACCGCGAAGTCGGCCGGGTCGAGCCATTCGGTGTCGTCGACGGCGGTCACCAGTAATCGGCTTTCGGGCGAGTCGGCGTTCCGTCCGGAAACGATCGCCGCCACCCATCGCCCGTCGGGACTGAGTCGGGGTTCACCGACTTCGGGCCCCGCCACCACGGCCTCGAAATCGACCGCGGAATGCGGGGTGGATTCGGTCACGAACCGAGCGTAGGACACCTCCGGGTCGACACCCATGGGTCATGGGGTCAGACGACTACGGTGTGATCCATGCCCGAAAAGCCGTCACGAAATCTGGCGATGGAACTCGTCCGCGTCACCGAATCGGCCGCCATGGCCGCCGCCCGTTGGGTGGGTCGTGGCGACAAGAACGGTGTCGACGGGGCCGCCGTCGACGCCATGCGCACCGTCCTCGCTTCGGTCCCGATGGACGGCCTCGTCGTGATCGGCGAAGGTGAGAAGGACGACGCGCCGATGCTCTTCAACGGCGAGATCGTGGGCGACGGTTCCAGCACCAAGACCGACGTCGCCGTCGATCCGATCGATGGCACCACGCTCACCGCGCTCGGTCGCGGTAATGCGCTGTCGGTGATCGCGGTCTCCGAGCGCGGCACCATGTTCAACCCGGGTCCGTGCATGTACATGGAGAAGATCGCGGTCGGGCCGTCGGCCGTGGGCCACATCGACATCACGGCCACGCCCTCGCAGAACCTGAAGTGGATCGCCAAGGCCAAGGGTGAGAGCGTGCGCGACCTCACCGTCGTGATCCTCGATCGCGAACGCCACACCGGAATCATCGACGAGATCCGCAGCACCGGTGCCCGTATCAAGCTCATCGGCGACGGTGACATCTTCGGTGCCCTCGCCGCCGCCTGGCCCGAGGCCGGGGTCGACGTGTTGTTCGGTATCGGTGGCACCCCCGAAGGTGTGATCGCCGCCGCCGCGCTCAAGTGCATGGGCGGTGAGATCCAGGGTCGGCTCTGGCCGCGCAACGACGCCGAGAAGTCGGCCGCCCTCGCCGCCGGCTACGACCTCGATCGGGTGCTCACGACCGACGATCTCGTGCAAGGCGACAACTGTTTCTTCGCGGCCACCGGCGTGACCGACGGTGAACTCCTGAAGGGCGTCCGCTTCCATCCGGGCGGTGCGTCAACGGCGAGCCTCGTGATGCGTTCGCATTCGGGAACGGTGCGCTTCATCGAGGCGCGTCATCGTCTCGACAAACTCGGTGAATTCGCGTCCGTCGACTATGCCTGATTTCTTGGGCCTGATTTCTTGGGCCTGATCATTCGGGCCTGATCATTCGGGCCTGATCGAGACGCACAAAATGAATCGGGCGTGGCCCGAAGGCCACGCCCGATCAGTTCACCGGTTGCGGTGGGTCACATCATTCCGGGCATTCCGCCCATGCCACCCATTCCGCCACCACCACCGGCCGGCATGGCCGGCCGCTTCTCGGGCTTGTCGGCCACGAGACACTCGGTGGTGAGAACCAAGGCGGCGATCGACGCGGCGTTCTGCAACGCCGCGCGAGTCACCTTGGCCGGGTCGATGATGCCGGCCTTCACGAGGTCGATGTACTCCCCCGTGGCGGCGTTGAGTCCGACCGAGCCCTTCTCGCTCTCCACGCGCTGGACGACGAGGGCACCCTCGAGCCCGGCGTTGTCGGCGATGTTGCGGGCCGGCGCCTCGAGCGAATCCCACACCGTGCGGGCACCCGTGGCTTCGTCACCGCTCAAGGTGTCGAGAACCTTCTTGACCGACGCGCGGGCCCGCAGGAGTGCGGTTCCGCCACCGGGCACGACGCCCTCTTCGATCGCCGCGCGAGTGGCCGAGACGGCGTCCTCGATGCGGTGCTTCTTCTCCTTGAGTTCCACTTCGGTGGCGGCACCAACCTTGATCACGGCCACACCGCCGGCCAACTTGGCCAGACGCTCTTGCAGCTTCTCGCGATCCCAGTCGGAGTCGGTGTTGTCGATCTCGGCCTTGATCTG
>Ga0208783_10002235_pt1 | contig 11227 bp, 9 predicted proteins | sample DEB19_08_DNA_2_FD_184529 | JGI IMG/M metagenome (GOLD analysis project Ga0208783, IMG submission 184529) | Aqueous microbial communities from the Delaware River and Bay under freshwater to marine salinity gradient to study organic matter... | ecosystem: Environmental > Aquatic > Marine > Coastal... | reverse complement strand
AGGATGTCGAGGGCCACAACCTCTTCCTCGGTGTGACGGACCCCAAGGCGTCCGTGCGTATCCGGCAGGCCGAGATCAAGGAGCAGGAAGGGAAGTCGCGCGGGCTGCGCGACCGGCTCCGCGGCCGCTGACCCCGCGCCGGCGGCGCCGGCGAGACGACGAACAGACGATGACGGCCGGGCATCCGCCCGGCCGTCATCTTTCTCCCCCTGGGAGGCGATCAGGGCGGGGGCTCCTCCTCGGGGGTCGGCGGCGCGGCACGGTGCGCGGCGGCGAAGGCGGCGGCCTCGCGGGCAAGCGCCCGGCCGGCCTCATCGGTCCGGTCCGCGATCCCCCGGGCGATCGGCCCGGCGTGCTCCCCCGCGGCGACGGCGAGCTCGGCCGCCTTCACCGCGACGACGCGCAGGGCGGGTGCGCTCACCCGCGCCACCTGGTCGATCATCGCCTGGAGCTGGGCGGCCATCGCCGCGGCATCGAAGCCGGGGCTCCTGCCGGGCACGCCGGCGGCCGGGTCGGGCGGAGTCTCGTGACGGGCATCCATCGGGTGGTCCTCCTGCGGGATCCTCCCCGCATCCTGCCCCGCCGGAGCGATCGCGCGCACCGGCCGTCCGGCCCGGCCGGACCGGCTCAATGGCGGAAGTGGCGGGTCCCCGTGAGGAGCATCGCGATCCCGGCCCGGTCCGCGGCGGCGATCACCTCCGCATCCCGCTGGCTTCCGCCGGGCTGGACGATCGCGGTCACACCGGCAGCCGCGAGCACCTCGAGACCGTCCGGGAAGGGGAAGAAGGCATCGGAGGCGGCGACCGCCCCGGTCACGCGCTCCGGGCCCGCCTTCGCGACCGCGATCCGCGCGCTGTCCACGCGGCTCATCTGCCCCGCCCCCGTACCCGCGAGCGCGCCGTCCCGGACGACGACGATCGCATTCGACTTGACGTGCCGGACGAGGCGCCACGCGAGATCGAGATCCCGCCGCTCCATCTCCGTGGGCGGGCGGGCGGTGGCGACCCGCCAGGCAGCGGGATCATCCGGGGCGGTGTCCGCATCCGTGGCGAGAAGCGCGCCGCCCGCGCTCCGGAGCTCCACGGCCGGCGGGGCCGGGCGGACGATCGAGGGGTCCTCCAGGAGCCGGAGACCGCTCTTCGCGGCGAGGATCTCCCGCGCGGCCGGGGCGAAGCGCTCCGCGACGATCACCTCGAGGAAGATCCCGGCGAGCCGCTCCGCGAGCGCCGCCTCCACCGGGCCCCGGATCGCCACGACCCCGCCGAAGGCGGAGACCGGGTCGCCCGCGAGCGCCTGCTCCCACGCCGCGAGCGGATCGGGCCCTTCGGCGGCGCCGCACGGGTTCCCGTGCTTGATGATCGCGATCCCGTGCCCGCGGAGGTCCCGGGCGACCCCTGCGGCGGCCGCGGCATCGAGAAGGTTGTTGTAGCTGAGCGCCTTCCCCTGGAGCGGGGCGACCGCCCGGGCGAAGGGGCCCGCGTCCGGATCCGCCGCCGGGTCGAGGTAGACGGCAGCCGCCTGGTGGGGGTTCTCCCCGTAGCGCAGAAGGTCGGCCCGCTCGAGCGAGAGGCCGAGGCGGGCCGGGAGCCGCTCCTCGCCGGGACCACCGGGCGGCAGGAGCCGCGGGCCGAGCGCCCGGACGATCGTCGCGTCATAGGCCGCGGTGAGCGCATAGGCCGCGACCGCGAGGCGGCGCCGGGTCGGCTCGGAGACCTCGCCCGTCTCGGCGAGCTCTTCGAGGACGACCGGGATCTGGGCGGGATCGGTGAGGATCGCCACGCTCGCATGGTTCTTGGCCGCGGCACGGACGAGCGACGGGCCGCCGATGTCGATCTCCTCGATGAGACCGTCCAGGGCGATCCCCGGCCGCGCTGCCGCCTCCGCGAAGCGGTAGAGGGTCACCGCGATGAGCGAGAAGGGGGCGATCGCCGCGGCCGCGAGCTGCGCGCGGTGATCCGCGCGGCGCCGGTCGGCGAGGATCCCGCCATGGATCCGGGGGTGGAGCGTCTTCACCCGGCCGTCCAGCATCTCCGGGACGCCGGTGACCGCCGCGACATCCGTGACCGGGAGGCCCGCGGCGCGGATGGCCGCCGCGGTCCCGCCGGTGGAGACGAGCTCGAAGCCGAGCGCCGCGAGGCCGTGCGCGAGCTCCGGCAGGCCGGTCTTGTCGGACATCGAGAGGAGGGCGCGCCGCGGCGCCGGCAGCTCGGCGGCGATCCCCGCGTCGATGGCGATACGCCCCCCAGCCACGGAAAGCGCCCCGGCGGCGGCGAGCGCGACGCAGCGCGGCAGGAGGCGGTGCTCCACCGCGTGGAGGCGCGACTCGAGGTCCGCGCGCGACTCGCCGGGGAGGACGGGGAGCGCCTCCTGGGCCACGATCGGTCCGCCGTCCAGCGTCGCATCCACGAGGTGGACCGTGACCCCGGTGACCGCCACGCCTGCGGCGAGCGCGTCACCGACCGCGTCGGCGCCCGGGAAGGAGGGCAGGAGGCTGGGGTGGACGTTGAGGATCCGTCCCGGGAAGGCGTCCGTCACCGCCGGACCGAGGACGCGCATGAAGCCCGCAAGGACGACGAGGTCCGCACCCGCCGTCCCGAGCGCGCGGGCGACCGCCCGGTCCCAGCCGGCCCGGTCCGCATGCTCGGCGAGCGGAAGGACGAGCGTCCGCACCCCGGCTTCCCGGGCAAGCTCGAGGGCCGCACAGGGACGGTCCGCGAGGACGAGGACGATCTCCCCGCCGAGGAGCCCGCGCGCCTGCGCCGCGAGGAGGGCACGCAGGTTGCTCCCCGTCCCGGAGACGGCGACCGCGATCCGCACCCCGCTCACCCGGCAGGCTCCCGGTAGCGCGGCCCATCGGCGGCGACCGCTTCCACGCTCCCGATCATCCAGGCAGCGAGCCCGGCCGCTGCCAGGTGCCGGAGGGCCGGCGCCGCGGCCACCGGGTCGACGACGACCGTCATCCCGATCCCCGCGTTCAGCGTCGCGCGCAGCTCCGGGCCGCCGATGCCGCCGAGCGCGGCAAGGACGCGCATCTCCGCCGGGACCGGCCAGCTCGCAGGGTCCACCACGGCCCCGAGGCCGGCGGCCAGCGCGCGTGGCAGGTTCCCCGGGAGGCCGCCCCCGGTGATGTGGGCGACGCCGGCGAGCCCACGCCCGTGGACGGCGAGCGCCTCGCGCAGGGTGAGGATCGCGGGCGCGTAGATCCGGGTGGGGCGGAGGAGGACCTCGCCGAGCGTGGCCGCACGGTCCGCCGGCGCAAGGTCCGCCGCCGCGGGCGCCCCGAGGACGCGGGTGACGACCTCCGCAAAGGGGGTCTCGAGCGGGATCTCCGCGAAGAGGCGTCGGACGAGCGAGTAGCCGTTCGCGTGGAGCCCGGAGGCCGCGATCCCGATCACCGCATCCCCGGCGCGGGTCGCGCTCCCGTCCAGGAGACGGTCGCGCTCCACGATCCCGATCGCGAAGCCCGCGAGGTCGAAGGCGTCGTCCTCCATCAGGCCGGGGTGCTCCGCGGTCTCTCCGCCCACGAGCGCGCAGCCGGCGATCGCGCAGCCATCCGCGATCCCGCCCACGAGCTCGGCGACCGCGACGGGGTCGAGCCTGCCGACGGCGAGGTAGTCGAGGAAGGCGAAGGGGGCCGCGCCGTGGCAGACGAGGTCGTCCACACACATCGCGACGAGGTCCTGGCCGATCGTCCCGCGCCTCCCGGTGCGGCGCGCGATCTCGGTCTTCGTCCCCACGCCGTCCGTGGCGCTGACGATGACGGGGCGGGTGTAGCCCGGGGGCAGCTCGAGCGCCGCCCCGAAGCCGCCGAGGCCGCCGAGCAGATCGCGGCCGGCCGCCCCCGCGGCGGTGATCCGCTCCCGGAGGAGCTCCACGGCGCGGTCGCCCGCGGCCACGTCCACCCCCGCCGCCGCGTAGGCCGCGCGCGCCGGCTCGCCGCTGCTCACCGCGCGCCCCCGCTCGCGGGGACCCCGTCCTCCTCGAGGACGAACTTGTGGGACGCCACGTCGTAGGGGACGGGGACCGGGTAGTTCCCGTCGAAGCAGGCGAAGCAGAAGCGGTCGCGGGGAAGGTCGATCGCGGAGAGGACGCCCCCGATCGAGAGGTAGGCGAGCGAATCGGCCCCGGTGAAGGCGCGGATCTCCTCCACGCTCATCCGCGCTGCGATCAGCTCCGTCTCCACGGCGGTGTCGATGCCGTAGAAGCAGGGGTGGTAGATCGGCGGAGCGCTGATCCGGACGTGGACCTCGGCGGCCCCTGCGCGGCGCAGGAGCGAGACGATCTGGCGGGTCGTCGTCCCGCGCACGATCGAATCGTCCACGACGACGAGCCGCCGCCCCCGGACCTCCTCCCGGAGCGGGCTCAGCTTCATGTTCACGCCGCGCTGGCGCATCGCCTGGCTCGGCTGGATGAAGGTCCGGCCCGCGTAGCGGTTCTTCACCATCCCCTCCCGGTAGGGGATCCCGGACGCCTCCGCGTAGCCCGCGGCGGCGGGCGCCCCGGTATCCGGGACGGGCATGACCATATCCGCGTCCGCCGGGGCCTCGCGGGCGAGCGCCTCGCCCATCCGCCGGCGCACCTCGTAGAGGTTCCGGCCGAGCAGGTAGGTATCCGGACGCGCGAAGTAGATGAGCTCGAAGACGCACAGGTGCTCGCGTCCCTCCGCGAAGCGGATCGAGCGCGGGCCCCCGGGCTCGCCGAGGACGACGATCTCGCCCGGCTCCACGTCCCGGACGACCTCCGCGCCGAGGATGTCCAGGGCCGCGCTCTCCGAGGCGAGGACCCAGCCCCCGCCCATCGCCGGGGGCTCCTCCCCTGCCGCCCACGGGAGCCGTGCCGTCCCCGCCGGGTCCGATCCCCCGCTCGCCGCGATGACGGGCTCCAGGGGGAGCCGCCCGAGGACGAGCGGACGGAAGCCGTGCGGGTCGCGCACGCCGATCACCCGCTTCTCGTCCAGGAGGACGAGCGAATAGGCGCCGCGGACGCGCGGGAGAAGGTGGAGGAGCGCGTCGACGAGGTCCTCGCCGGGCTCCTGGGCGAGGAGGGCGGTGAGCACCTCGGTATCCGTGGTGCCGACGAGCCGGCTCCGCCCGCCGGGGAGCCCCTCGAGAAGCTCGCGGGTGTTCACGAGGTTCCCGTTGTGGCCCACGGCGACGGTCCGGCGTGGGCCGATCCGGAAGGTGGGCTGGCTGTTCTCCCAGAGCGTGGAGCCGGTCGTGGAGTAGCGGCAGTGGGCGATCGCCGACTCCCCGTGGAGGGGCCCGATCCGGCGCTCGTCCAGGACCTGGGCGATGAGGCCGAGGTCCTTGTAGACGAGGACGCCGTCCCCGTGGGCGACCGCGACCCCGGCCGATTCCTGGCCCCGGTGCTGGAGGGCGAAGAGCCCGAGCGCGGCGATCGCCCCGGCCTCCTGGCCGGGCGCGTGGACGCCGACGACGCCGCACATCGCTAGCGCTCCTCCGACGCGACGGACACGACGTCGCCCGCGTCCTCGCCGAGCGCACGCGGGAGACCGCGCTCCCACGCCTCGCGCAGCTCGGCGAGCGTGCGGTCGAGGGCGCCGTGCTCGGCGACGGCCCCCTCCTCCGCGGTCGCGCTGGCAGGGTCACCGAGGGCGATCCGGAGCCGGTCGCCACCGGTGGTGCCGATCCGCCGGAGCGGGACGCCGTGGCGCTCGGCGAGCGCGCGGAGCTCCGCGAGCCGCGCCGGGTCGACGCTCGCGACGACGCGGCCGGGGGCCTCGCCGAAGAGGTCGTCCGCGGGCGACGCATGGAGGGGGACGGCGCAATCGGCGCCGATCCCGCCCCAGAAGGCGCACTCCGCGAGGGCGACCGCGAGGCCGCCACCGCTCACGTCCTGGGCGGAGCGGAGGAGCCGCGCCGACGCCGCCTCGCGGAGGAGCCGCAGGAGAGCGGCCTCGGCGGCGAGGTCGAGCGCCGGGGGCGGATCGTCCGGGTCGATACCCGCGAGCTCCGCGTAGATCGACCCACCGAGCCCGGCTCCGCCGCTGCCGAGGAGGACGACCGCGTCGCCCGCCGCCCGGAAGGCGGGCCGGACGAGGAGGTCGAGCTCGTCGAGGAGCCCGACGATCCCGATCTGCGCGGTGGGCGCGATCGCGCCGGCGAGCGATTCGTTGTAGAGGCTGACGTTCCCGCCCGTGACCGGGAGGCCGAGCGCGCGGCAGGCGTCGGCGATCCCGCGCACCCCCTCACCGAGCTCCCAGAAGGCCTCCGGGCGCTCGGGCGAGCCGTAGTTCAGGCAGTTCGTCACCCCGAGCGGGCGGGCGCCGGTGACGGCGATGTTCCGGGCGCACTCGGCGACCGCCATCGCGGCACCGAGCCAGGGGTCGATCCGGCCCACGCGCGCGTTCGCGTCCGTGGCCATGACGAGCCCCTTCCGGGTCCCCTTCACGCGGATGACGCCGGCGGCGCGCTCGGAGGCCTCGACCGTATCCGTGCCCACCGTGGCGTCGTACTGCCGGGTCACCCACGCGCGCGAGGCGAGGTTCGCATCCGCGAGGAGGGCGAGGAGGACCGCGCCGGAGTCCATCCCCCGCTCCGGGAGGCTTCCGGCCTGGCGGACGGGGAGACCGGGGGCGGGTGCCGGGCGGCGCCGGGTGGGCGCGCTCGCCACGCGGGCATGGACGATCGCATCCGAGGTGAGCGCGGCGGCGGGGATCCGCGCGAGGACGCGCGCCCCGGGGAGCGGGCTGCCGTCGTCCGCGATGCCGCCGCTGACGATCGTGATCAGCCCGTCCGCCGTGACCCGTCCGATCGTGGCCGCAGGCAGTCCCCAGCGGCGGCAGACGGCGAGGACGGCCTCTGCCTTCTCCGGGAGGACGACCGCGAGCATCCGCTCCTGCGACTCGCTGATCATCACCTCGAAGGGCTCCATCCCCTCCTCGCGCCGCGGGATCGCGTCGAGGTCGACGGCGATCCCCGTCTTCGCGCGGTCCGCGGTCTCCGAGACGGCGCAGGTGATCCCGGCCGCGCCGAGGTCCTGGAGGCCCTCCACGAGCCCCTGCTCGATGAGCTCGAGGCTCGCCTCGATGAGGAGCTTCTCCGCGAAGGGATCGCCGACCTGGACGGTGGGGCGCTTCTGCTGCCCCTCCGCGCCGAAGGTCGCGCTGGCAAGGATGGACGCGCCGCCGATCCCGTCCCGGCCGGTGGTGCTCCCGAAGAGGATGCACAGGTTCCCGGGCCCCGGGGCCGCCGCGAGCGTGAGGAGGCGCTCCTCGAGGAGGCCGACCGCCATCACGTTGACGAGCGGGTTCTCCGCGTAGGAGGGGTGGAAGACGAGCTCGCCGCCCACGGTGGGGACGCCGACGCAGTTCCCGTAGCCGCCGACGCCGCGGACGACGCCGCGGACGAGGTGGCGGGTCCGCGGGGAGGCGGGGTCGCCGAACTTCAGGCCGTCGAGGATCGCGATCGGGCGGGCGCCCATCGTGAAGATGTCGCGGAGGATGCCGCCGACGCCCGTGGCGGCGCCCTGGTAGGGCTCGACCGCGCTGGGGTGGTTGTGCGATTCGAGCTTGAAGGCGACCGCGAGGCCGTCCCCGATGCTCATCACGCCGGCGTTCTCGCCGGGTCCGGCGACGACATCGTCCCCGCCGGTGGGGAGGGTCCGCAGGAGGGGCTTGCTGCTCTTGTAGGAGCAGTGCTCGCTCCACATCACGCTGAACATCGCGAGCTCGAGGTCGTTCGGGTCCCGCCCGAGCCGCTCCACGATCGCCGCCAGCTCCTCGTCCGTGACGCCGAGCGCGCGGTGGAGCGGGGTCGCCGCCGTGCCGCTCACCGTGCCACCCCGCTCGCCGCGGCGCTCGTCACGAGCGAGCGGAGGAGGAGCATCCCGTCATCCGAGCCGAGGATCGACTCCGCCGCGCGCTCGGGGTGGGGCATCAACCCGCAGACCCGGCCGCGGGCGTCCAGGACGCCGGCGATGTCGCGTGCGGAGCCGTTCGGGTTCCCCTCGGGTCCGGCGTAGCGGAAGAGGACGCCGCCGCGCGCCTCGAGCGCATCGAGCTCGGCGTCCGGGAGGTGGTAGCAGCCCTCCCCGTGGGCGATCGGCATCCGGAGGGTGCGGCCGTCCGGGACGAGCGCGGTGAAGGGGGTATCGCGGCGCTCCACGGCGAGCCGGACCCAGCCGTGCTCGAAGCGGAGGCTCGCGTTCCGGAGGAGGACGCCGGGGACGAGACCCGCCTCGGCGAGGACCTGGAAGCCGTTGCAGATGCCGAGCACGAGGCCGCCCGCGGCCGCGTGCTCCGCGACGGCGCGCATCACGGGGCTGAAGCGCGCGAGGGCGCCGGCACGCAGGTAGTCGCCATAGGAGAAGCCGCCGGGGAGGATGACGAGATCCGCGCCGTGGAGGTCCGGGTCCTCGTGCCACAGCGGGATCGCGTCCGCACCGGCGAGCGCGACCGCGTGGAGCGCATCCCGGTCGCAGTTCGAGCCGGGGAAGATGACGACGCCCGCCCTCATCCCGCGCGCCCCTCCCCGTCCGCCCGGGCGATCGTCCAGCTCTCGATGACCGGGTTCGCGAGGAGCTCACCGGCGAGCCGCTCCACGATCGCGCGCGCCTCGGCCTCCCCCGCGGCATCGACGGAGAGCTCGACCCGCCGCCCGACGCGGATCGCGTGGACCGCGGAGATCCCGAGGTGCGGGAGCGAGCCCTCGACCGCGCGTCCCTGCGGATCGAGGATCCCGTCCTTGGGCATGACCGAGACGGCGAAGCGGTAGGTGCTCATCGGTCGATCCGGTCCTCCTGGAGGTAGCGGCTGAAGGGGCTGCCGACGATCGTCTCGTAGGCGGTGACATAGCGCTGCCGGGTCCCCGCGACGACCTCCGGCGGGAGCTCCGGGCCCGGGGGTGTCCGGTCCCAGCCCGACGCGAGGAGCCAGTCGCGGACGTACTGCTTGTCGTACGAGGCCTGGGGCCCGCCCGGCGACCAGGCGGCCGCCTCCCAGAAGCGGCTCGAATCGGGGGTCAGGACCTCGTCGATGAGGAGGAGGCGCCCGGCCCGTGCCGTGGCATCGTCCGGCTCGCCCGCGCCGGCGGGGAGGATCCCGAGCTCCAGCTTCGTGTCCGCGAGGAGGATCCCCGCCGCCTCTGCCTGCGCGGCACCGAGGCGGTAGACGGCGAGCGCGATCGCCCGGGCCCGCTCCGCGACCGGCCCGCCGACGAGCGCGGTGAGCGTGTCGAAGTCGATCGGGAGGTCGTGGCCCTCCTCCGCCTTCGTCGTGGGGGTGAGGATCGGCTCCGGGAGGCGGTCCCCTTCGCGGAGGCCGGCCGGAAGGCGGACGCCGGAGATCGCCCCCGACGCGCGGTAGTCCGACCAGCCGCTCCCCGCGAGGTAGCCGCGGACGACGAGCTCGACCGGGAGCGGCGCGGTCCGGCGGCAGAGCATCATCCGGCCGCGCAGCTCGTCCGCGAGCGGCGCCCACGTGGCGGGGAGCGCGCCGGGGTCCGTGGCGAGGAGATGGTGGGGGACGATCCCCGCCGCCTCGATCGCGCCGAGCCAGTAGCGGGTGAGCCCGGTGAGGACCCGCCCCTTGTCCGGGATCGGGGTGGGCAGGACGACATCGAAGGCGGAGAGGCGGTCCGAGGCGACGAGAAGGATCCGGTCGTCGCCGACCGCGTAGAGGTCGCGCACCTTCCCGGAGCGGAGGAAGGCCCCCGCGGGTGCCTCAGCCACGCCCATCGGCGCCCTCCTCCGGCGGGACGAGCGCATCGAGGCGGGCGAGGATCTCCGCTTCGTGCCGGAGGTGGAGGCGGTCGTCGAAGCAGGCGGCGATCCGCTCGGGGTCCAGCGCACCGGTCACCGCGGGGTCCGCCTCCACGAGCGCACGGAAGGGACGGCGCGCGTCCGCCGCGCGGAGCGCATGGCCCTGGACGATCGCATAGGCCTCCTCCCGCGAGAGGCTCCCCGAATCGAGGAGCGCGGTGAGGAGGCGGCTGCTCGCGTGGAGGCCGAGGCCGCGCTCGATGTTCTCGGCCATCCGCTCCGGCCGCACGACGAGCCCCTCGACGATCGCCCGCAGCTGGGCGAGCATCGAATCGAGGAGGATCGTGGCGCCGGGGAGGATCACCCGCTCCACCGAGCTGTGGCTGATATCCCGCTCGTGCCACAGCGCCTGGTCCTCGAGCGCGGCGACCGCATAGCCGCGGAGGAGGCGGGACATCCCCGTCAGGCGCTCGGACTTGATCGGGTTCCGCTTGTGGGGCATCGCGGACGAGCCCTTCTGGCCGGCCCGGAAGGGTTCGCCGAGCTCCGCGATCTCCGTGTGCTGGAGGTTCCGCACCTCGACCGCGAAGCGCTCGATCGAGCCGCCGGTGACGGCGATCGCGGCGAGGAAGGCCGCGTGGCGGTCGCGCTGGACGATCTGGGTGGAGACCGGGTCGACCTTCAGGCCGAGCGCCCCGAGCGCCGCCGCCTCGATCGCCGGCCCGAGCTGCGAGTAGGTCCCGACCGGCCCGGAGATCTTCCCCGTGGCGAGGTCGTCCGCGGCGGCGCGCAGGCGCGTCCGGCCGCGATCGAGCTCCATCGCCCAGGTGGCGAGCTTGAGGCCGAGGGTGATCGGCTCCGCGTGGACGCCGTGGGTGCGGCCCATCATCAGCGTCCCCGCGTGCGCCCGCGCCTGGCGGACGATCGCCACGATCGTGGCATCGAGCTCCGCAAGGAGGAGGTCCGAGGCCGCACGGCACTGGAGGGCGAGGCCGGTATCCACGACATCGCTGCTCGTCAGGCCGTAGTGGAGCCAGCGCCCCTCCTCGCCGACGCTCTCCGCGACCTGGCTGACGAAGGCGATGACGTCGTGGTCCGTGGTCCGCTCGAGCTCCGCGATCCGCTCGACGTCGATCCGGGCCCGGCTCTCGATGGCCGCCACGGCGTCCGCGGGGACGCTCCCCTCCCCCACGAGCGCGTGGAGGACGGCGATCTCGACGCGCAGCATCGCCGCGAAGCGCGCCTCGTCCGACCAGACCGCCCCCATCGCGGGGCGCGTGTAGCGGGGGATCACCGCGCAGCTCCGGCGACCGGGGCCGCCGCGGGCGTCCGGCCGAGGTCGCGGCGCCGCTGGAGCCCCGGGAAGGCGATCGCGTCCGCGGCCCGGTCCACGGCCGCCGTGGCGGCGGGAAGGTCCTCCCCGGTGGCGGCGACGATGAGGACGCGGCCACCCGCGGTCCGCCAGGCCCCGGGGGCGCCCGCGATCCCCGCCCCGAAGACGAGCCCG
>Ga0208783_10002233_pt1 | contig 11231 bp, 22 predicted proteins | sample DEB19_08_DNA_2_FD_184529 | JGI IMG/M metagenome (GOLD analysis project Ga0208783, IMG submission 184529) | Aqueous microbial communities from the Delaware River and Bay under freshwater to marine salinity gradient to study organic matter... | ecosystem: Environmental > Aquatic > Marine >... | reverse complement strand
GACACAGGCAGAATTATACGGCAAGCGCACCGCTTTATATGTCCCTGATATTGGTAACTACAATGAGATTTGGAGTAAGCTGATGATGATGTATAGTGGTAAAAACTTTAATTCTAAATACGGGAATAAGGTAACTGAAACCGATATATTAAAAGCTAAAGATTGGATTAACTTTCACTTTCTTATTTTAGGTAAAAAGGATATTAAAAAAGCAGTAAGCCCGATTGATTACTTTCAGTTTGTCTGTGAGTATAAAGACGATGCTGGAATTATACACTCTGGAATGATTGACAGTTGGAAAAACTTTTATCATGACTTTGCAGGAAAGCGTGAAGATTTGTATTTAGATGAAGTATTAGCACAGCGCAATGAGTTAAGCGAAAAGTATATGAAGCACTTTCATACTATTGCACACGCTACAAAGACAGAGATTGACGAAAATAATATGCAAACGGATAGCAACGGAAATAAGAAAAAGAAAAGACGTGTTCCTGATGCAAATGATATTAAGGGTGGCGGAAGTTGGTATGCAAATGGAAAATGTATTATATCTGTTGATTTTCCTGATAAAAGCAGCAACGGTTTGGATTTATTCGTAAGCAAAACAAAGCCGGAGGGAGTAGGAAAAGTAGGTGCACTTATTAATGAGATTAAATTAGATTACTCGCGACATAGATTTTATGAAATTTTAAATGGGCAAAAGAGATTTTCATTTACTGATAAATTTGTTAAACCAGTTGCAGAAGAAGTAAAGATGCCTGTTAATTTGAATTTTGATAATGAGAAATATAGTAACGAACCTTTTTAAAACAATTAAACCATGAAACAAGTAGATTTATTCGGTCAAGAGTTTGCACCAAATCAAGATGAACAAAAGTATTCATCAAAGATTGAAGCACCTATCTATGAACCTAAAAACGCAAAACCTCATTTAATGGAACTTTGCGACAAAAGCAAAACACATAGATTAATGAGGGAGATTGATATGTCAAATTTGCCTATTGATGAAAAGAACTTTTTAATGGATGCAGCAAGAAGGCACAATGTTTTCAACTATGAGAAAGTAGCTGATTACTATGCACACGCTACACCAGAAATGCAAAACCTAATGGAACGAAGCGGATTAGTAATAATTGACTTTGAAAAAGCTATTCAATTGGGATATGTGAAATTGTGTGATGAAATTAGAACCCAATACCTTACTGAATATGGAGAATAAAGATTTTGCAGTATTTATACTGACACACGGAAGACCTGACAATGTTAAAACATTAAGCACATTGAAAAAGTGCGGATATACAGGCAAAATTTATTTTATTGTAGATAATGAGGATAAAACTATTGGCAGGTATATTAAAAACTTTGGAGCAGAAAATGTAAAAGTGTTTGATAAAAAAGCAATGGCAGACAAAATAGACGAAGGGAATAATTTTGATAATAGGAAAGTAATTATACACGCAAGAAATGCCTGTTTTGAAATTGCGAAGGATTTGGGGATTACTTACTTTATTGAACTTGACGATGACTATACAGCTTTTGATTTTAGAATAGATACTAATTCAGAAGAAAATTGTGGTGCAATAAAGCCAATAAAAAATATTGATTTAGTATTTGATTTGCTTTTGAATTATTACAAATCTATTCCTGCACTATCTATTGCTTTTGCACAGGGTGGGGATTTTATAGGAGGTATAAATAACGGCAAAGGTTCATATAGATTTAACAAAAGAAAATGTATGAACTCGTTTATTTGCTCAACTGAAAGACCGTTTAATTTTGTTGGCAGCATAAACGAAGATGTAAATACTTATACATCATTAGCTACGAGAGGCAATTTGTTTTTAACTATTCCTTTTGTTTCACTTACTCAAACTGCAACACAAAGCAATAAGGGTGGAATGACTGATGAATACGCCTTAACAGGAACTTATGTAAAGTCATTTCATACTATTTTAATGCACCCGAGCGGAACGAAAATAGCAATGATGAACGCAAAAAATATACGATTGCACCACTCAATAAAATGGATAAATACAACCCCTATGATATTAGATGAAAAGTATAAAAAGATATGAGCCATTTTGATATAAACCCGATGAACCGCCTTTACCACATTAATAATATTGAAGTGATTGCTTCCGGCATGGAAAAGCAGTTGGAAAAGGTAAACGCACCCAAAGAAATAATCGAGCAGAAAAAAGAACAGTTAATTGCTTTGCGTGAATGTCAGGTGTTTATTTCTAAGCTATACTCTGAAAACGAAAAGCATAAAACGGAACTATTAAATTTAAGAGTAAAGAACGACCATGCAGAAGCCACTATAAAAGAACTTACTAAAATGGTCGAGGATTGGAAAGTAAAATATGAAGGAATAATTAATTTTTAAAAATGATAAACTTTTACAACCGTGACTGCATTGAGTTTATGAAGGGTAAGTCTGACAAGTTTTACCCGTTGGCTATTGTTGATCCGCCTTATGGTATCGGACAACCAAAACAAGCCAATTTAAAGGGCTATGATGGTCGGACTTCTTTGGAAGATAGATTAGAAAAGAACAGGCTTAATAGTGGAAGCGGTAAATTAAAAAATAGGGTATTAAATAATTCAAACTGTGATTGGGATAATGCTATTCCTGATCAAGAATATTTTATAGAACTTTTAAGGGTTTCACAAAACCAAATTATTTGGGGAGGTAATTACTTTCCTTTACCACCAAGCCGATGTATAATAGTATGGGATAAGGTGCAACCGTGGGAAAACTTTAGTCAGGTAGAATTAGCTTGGACTTCATTTGATAGCCCTGCGCAACTTTACAGATATGATAACAGAACAGGCGATAAAATACACCCTACACAGAAGCCTATTAAACTATATCGTTGGCTACTTCAAAAGTATGCAGAGCAAGGGCAAACCATACTTGACACTCACGGAGGCAGCATGAGCAGCGCAATAGCCTGTGATATGGAAGGGTTTAACCTCGACATCTGCGAGTTAGATAAAGATTACTTTGAAGCGGGTAAAAAACGATTTGAACAATATAAATCACAATTAACTTTATTTTAAAAAAGTTTGCATATTAAAAACAAATAACTATATTTGCACCCATGAAAATAAAAAAGACACGTAAAAAAGGCGGAGGACGTAAGCCTCAGTATAAGGAAAAGACCAACACCTTTGCCACCCGCGCACCGATTAGCCATATTCCACGATTGAAGGGAATAATGAAAAAGGAACTTACTAAACTGAAAAAGTAATGCACCGATTTACCAAACATCAGCTATTCACACTACGCGGAAAGACCTACAAAGTCCTTTCTAACCACGTCTGCGACAAACGACTTCCGGCAAGTCCGCGCAAAGAAGATGACGTTTACAACGGGGTAGAGTTTATCGAAGTTTGTCAGGAAAAGGAATTAGGCGAAATGCAATGGGTAGAGGTTAAACCGGTAACGATTGCAAGCCAGGTAAACCGAGAATTAACTGACATTGAAAAGATACACGATGAGTATGTTGAATTTGGAAGTAAAGTTTATCCGAAGACTTTGATGTATGAGTTACTTGAAAAAGATGAAATTGTGGATGTATAACGTTCGAGGGCTTTGCGTTCGGGCGGGATTTGAAAAACGAAACTTTAATTTAAGCACAAATGATTGATAGAAATACAAATGTTGAAGATGGCACGTCAGCCCGCCTGACGCAAAACCCGTGTTATGGGCATGTGCCTTCTTCGATAGTTTACAATGAGGATTGTGTAGAGGCTTTAAAACGCTTTTCTGATAATCAATTTGATTTGGCTGTTGTAGACCCGCCTTATGGGTTGGATTTAGCCAATATGAATATGGGAGTTGGAAAAAGCAAAAAGGCATCTAAAATACAGAATAGAAAATGGAAGCCGAAAGATTGGGATAAGGAAACTCCAACTCCAGAATACTTTACCCAACTATTTAGGGTATCAAAAAATCAAATCATTTGGGGCGGAAACTACTTTGATTTGCCACCTTGTAAAAACTACATTATTTGGGATAAAGAAATACCAGAAGGACTATCATTTGCAGATTGTGAAATGGCTTGGACTTCATTTGATAAAGCCCCAAAAATGTTTAGGCACTCGGCTTATTTAGATAAGGCAAATAAATTTCATCCTACCCAAAAGCCGATAAAGCTGTATGATTGGATTTTTTACAAATATGCAACCGAAGGGCAAAGTATTTTAGATACACACGTTGGAAGCGGAAGTAGTAGGATAGCAGCAAATAAGGCGGGGCTACATTTTACAGGATTTGAAATTGATACTGAATATTATGAGAAACAAGAAAAGCGTTTTAAAGATTTTGTCAGCCAACTCCGAATGTTTTAGGGTGTCCGCTGGCATTGCCCATAACGGTTGGTGCTATGAGCAGGTTTGCCTTGCAGAAATGTTCAAATTTAGCACTAATGTTATTGGCAAACTTGCTTATAGCACTTGTTATGCTCTCGTTGCGGTTTATTAAGCACAAATGTTGATACGAAGAACTGAACAAAAATTAAAATAAAAAAAAGGCGTGGGATTAGAAATTAATAAAATACACTGTGGTAATTGTTTAGAACTGATGCCACAAATTGAGGATAAAAGTATTGATATGATACTTTGCGATTTGCCTTACGGAACAACTGCAAATGGGTGGGATAGTATAATTCCATTTGATAAATTGTGGAATGAATATAAGAGAATAATCAAACACAAAGGGGCTATTGTTCTAACTGCAACACAACCATTTACAAGTGCATTAATTATGAGTAACCTTAATTCTTATCGACATATATGGCATTGGAAAAAAAGCAGACCAACAGGATTTCAAAGGGTTTCTCACGAACCATTACGAGCAACAGAAGATATATTAGTTTTTTACGAACCAATAGTTACACCGCAAGATTATGAGAAAGTAATAACAACAGATGAAATGATTTATTTTAAAGATAAATTACGAGAAATAGTAAAAAACACAGGAATAACATTGAAAGAATTAAATATTGTTTGCGGATTTGAGGCTTCGGGTTATTTGAGAAAGTCATCAAGTTGGAAGAACATTGTTCCTGATGAAAATAAATTGAAAATACTATGTGATAATTTAAAATATCCTTATAATGACTTGTTGTTTTATTTGCATGATGCAGTAAATTCAATTAAACAATTAACCAAAACTAATACATATAATCCAAGAAGAGTGTTTAACGCACAAGGAATAATACCTTGTAACAAAACAAACAAACGAGGTTCAGCAGGTGATAATTGGACAGATTTAGAAGTTAATACCTACGATGTAGAATATGAAAACTATCCAATAAACATTTTAGAAATACCAAGTGAAGGGAAGCCACTTCATCCAACACAAAAACCCGTTGAACTTTTTGAATATTTGATTAAAACATACACCAACGAAGGAATGATAGTTTTGGACAATTGTATCGGAGTAGGAACAACAGCATTAGCTTGTAAAAACACGAATAGAAACTTTATAGGGATTGAACAGGAACAGAAGTATGTTGATATTGGTAACAAAAGATTAAATGAAACGGAATTTAAACCTAACAATTTTGCAAAAATTGAAGAGCGTGGGCTTTTTTTATTTTAATTTTTGAACCGAAATGTCAATACGAAGCACGAATGTAGCAATGGAGCATAACGTATGGGTATTTGCGAAGTTGCCATTGCAGATACTTCAAATTAAGCACAAATGTTGATGGGCAATTTTGCAAATACCGTGTTATGCGTAGTGCGGTTAATTATAGATAAACTTGATATGGAAACGAAAACCTTTTTTATTAAAACTTTTTAGAGCGATGGCAAATATTTTTGAAAAAAATAAAACTTATTTAGGTGATTGTTTGGAACTGATGCCCCAAATGGAAACGGGAATGTTTGATATGATTTTATGTGATTTGCCTTACGGAACAACTGCCTGTAAATGGGATACGATAATACCATTTGATAAATTGTGGGAGCAATACGAAAGGATTATTAAACCGAATGGAGCAATAGTATTGTTTAGCTCACAACCATTTACAACCAATTTAATAAACAGTAATATTGATAAATTAAAATATACACTTGTTTGGGAAAAGACGATTGCTTCTAATTTTATCAGAGCAGAAAAAGAACCCTTGAAACTACACGAGGATATTTGTGTTTTTTCGTATGGGGTTATTAAATACAATTACTTGTTGGAGGATAAGGAAAAGAAAAATATCAGAAATACAAAATCTGAAAATGTTGCACAATATAAAGAAGGGCATCAATTTTATGGGCGTGGTTCGCAAAAATATAACGAAAAGAGAAAAATACCGACAAATAAAAAATATTCGGGCAGTGTATTGAAACAAATAAGTGTTGGAAATAACAATCCGAACAGAATACACCCTACCCAAAAACCTGTTGAACTATTTGAGAGATTACTCCATCATTATAGCAATGAAGGCGAATTGATACTTGATAACTGTGCGGGAAGCGGAACAACTGCCGAGGCGTGTTACAATACAGGAAGGGACTACATACAAATTGAAAAGGAACAGAAGTATTTTGATTTAATTTTAGGGAGGGAAAAAAGTTTTAATAAAAAAGATTATGAGCAGAAAAGTTTATTCGGAGGACAAATGTAGCATTACGCATAACAGATGTTATAAGAACCTACTTAACTCTTAACTATCTATGATACAAGAAATAAAAAGTAAATGGCACAGTCCAAAGTTCGGATTAATAGTAACCGAAAATAAAGAGGTAATAAGAATTTCAGATTTGCAAGTTTTGAAGCGCGAATACTCTTTTAATCGTATTGTTTACCGGGCAAAGGGTGAAACAAAAAAGATAGGCGAAAAGTCATTGTCTAAATCACTAATTAAAAAAGAACTAATTGTGCAGGAATACTGCCCATTTTAACTAACTTTGCAAAATGAAATTCATAAAAGAAAACTCCCTAATCATAATCTTTGTAATCTTAATGATTGTAATAATCGGATTGACTGTGAAAATTATCAACTGTAATCAAGTTAGTATAGCCCCGCCAAACCGTGAGCGCGAATATCTGTTAAGTCGGATTGAGCAGGATAGTATTCAGTTAGAAGAAATGAGGGTTAATTACATCAGATTTAAGGAAATTGCTGAAAGTAAACCAAAAGAGATAATCAAAATCAAAATTAAATATGTTCAAATTAAAGATAGTGCTATGGCTTTGCCTTTGTCTGGTAAGCAGGAGTTACTCGCAAAGTATATACTTAGCAAATAACGATACTCTAACCTGTTTAACCGAAAAGGAGTTAGATATTGTAATCGGAGCGTTTATAGACCGTGACGGGTGCTTAGAGGCGTATGATACCATTTCGGTTGGTTACGATGCCCTACATAGCGCAAATAACGAATTAGAGGCTATAAACAAAACTTTGGTAACAGACTTGGAAATGAGCAAGGCTATCTCTCAAGGTTTGGCAGAAGAAAAGAAAGCAGTCGAAAAGCAACTGAAGAAAAAAGACAGGCAGAATAAGTTTCATAAGGCTTTGCTTTGGGGTGTTTCGGGTGTTGCAGTTGCTTGTATGGTTCTTTACTTGGTGAAATAGCTAAGGCATTAAATAACGAAATTATGCACACAAAAAACTGTATCGTTTGCGGGAAAACTGCAACATCATGGACTGGACACATACATACTGAAATGGGAAATATAATATCGGGATGGTGTAGTGAGCATCATTCAGGCAATAGACCTCGTTCAAATAGATGCACCTCTATAAATCCGAATAGTTGCGGAGGGGAATATAAATTATCAGAGATAGAGCTAAAAGAAGAATTGAACGAGGAAACTATGAAACAACATAGAGAAAGTGAAGTATTTTCTAATATGATAGATGCTCAATGTTCGCCATATCATCCAAGAAATAAACGCAAATGATTTTGGGAAACAATTTTCGGTTAATGGGTGCGGTGGGAATTTTTAAAACAATTACCTATAACGCTTACAGATAAAAGCAGTTTAAAATAAAATTAGATATGAAAAACAAAAGTAAAAAACAAGCAGAAAAGTTAGATATTAGTAGTAATAAATTGCTTTTATCTGGTGTTAGCGGTAGTGCTACTTTTGGTTGCTTATCAACTGATGAAACAACAACAAGCACAACTATTTGGAAAGGTGGTTGGGTAAGTGATAATTTTTCAACATACTACTTGGATGAGAATATGGTCAAGCATTACCGCTAACAGTCGGCTTTGCGAAGTAAGTTCCCCTTATTTTGCAAAGGCTTTGTTAGCACCCAGACAAATTCATAATCATAATAACCATGCAAAGGAAGAGAAACGTAACCCAGCCTAATCGGATGTTGCGGTCTTGGTCGGCTCTGCGTTCGGCTTCTATGCTCATTTGAAATATAGATTTGCTTCGGCTTCGCGCCTGCGTGTCAATCCTGCCATTACTTTTCCGTTCCCCCGACACCACTTTTTAAACTCCGCTGCAATAGTCTGGTCGTTTGGATTAGCATTCACCTTTTTTAATAAAGTAGAACTTTTAAGGTTTTGCAGTCCACAGTTATAAGCAAAGGAAACCAAAGCCCCAAACTGATTTTGATTAATAGTATCAACCGTTAAGGCATCAACTCCGTATTCAAATTGTTTGAGGTCGTGACTAAGGTAAACCAATGCTGTGCTTTTATCAATCGGTGGGTCGGTTAGTTCTACTCTTTTTCCTGAAGGATAAACAGTAGTGCCGTAGCCTATTGTATATGGCTTGTTTCCCGTTGCAGGGTCAGCGTATGGCTTGGCTTCAAAGCCCTCAAAAGAAGTTATTAAATCTATTCCTGCTGCGCCTGTTGTTGTTATTCTCATTTTTTTACTAATATGTTTACCGGGTCTTTTTTATGCCTTATTAAAATCTTATCAATAGCTATTGCAGCTTCACGCTCCGTTGGATAGTAACTATCATATTTAATGCCTTTTATTACTATCCTTGCCCGCCATTCGTTATTTCTGCCAATTAGTCTTGGTGTTGGGTGGTAAACGCCTTTATACTTGCTTTTCATAGATTGTGTTTTCTCCTTTCCTGCTTTAGTTTAAATTCTAAATAGTCCCTACGTATCTTTTCGCTAACATTAAAATAGCGTTTGCACCCTTTACATTTCATTTGAGTAGTTGCTATTCCTGATTTAGAATATTTAGTGTTTTCTATTTTCACATCTTCACAGGCGCAATGCGGACACTCCCAACGCTCGCCACCCAACGCTACCGCTTTATGTGTTTTTGGCTCTGAGTATCTTTGCAGCTTCTTAAATACCTGTTCTAATAAAACTACATCTTGCTTACAATAATCGACCATGTAACTCATTGCCTTTGTATCTTTGTTAAAGATAATTTTATTCCATAAGTCAAACTCTGTTTTTATTTTTTGCCCCACACCGAGATATTTTCCCATGTAGTCTAATCTGTTTGAGTTAAAGTTAAATGTCTTACGTGCTATCTTTAACGTGTCTATAGAGGTGTATTTAGGGAGTGCCGGAATATCATGATAAATACAACGGGTCTTAATCCAACGCTCATCAAATTTATCTGAGTTCTGCCCTATTATTTCATGCGCTTTATCCAGTTCTTTAACGAACTTTTGTAACATTGATTTATCACATTGATTTTTGTCCCATGTTAAATGGAATACTTCGTCTTCGTCTTCCCATTTCCAACAAATACAAATTATTGCACGTTCTTTAATTATGTTTTCAGCTGAGAGAAATATCTTACTACCTACCCGCCATGATGAACAGATATTCGGACTTGTTTCAATATCCCAAAACATTCGTCTAAATGGATTTGCCATAAATTAAAAAACCCTTTGCAGGGCTTCGGTTTTAGTTAGCTGATAAAAAATCTTCGTCAGTATCTTCTTTCTTTGTGGCTTCCTCGATATTCACAGACATATCAAAAGTGCATTCCACATACTCTAATATAATTCGTAAAAGATAAATAACATAACATATTCCGCAAAAACTTAATAGTAAAATAAATACAATAAGATGCGTTAATGTGATTGTCATTCTTTTATTTTATCAAAAAAATTAGGCTCTATTTCCTTTATCTTTTGAAACACCGCTTCACTTAATTCGTTGATCCGTTTCTTTTCTTCCGGGGTCGTATTCTTATCAATCTCCTGCTGAATTAAATGGTTTTCATGTAGCAGTTTATCTATCTTTTTTCTAACTGCTTTGTTGGTTTCGTATTTGGTTTGGTCTTCTGTTCGCGCCTGTTTCGCAACTCGCATACTTTCCTCAAAAGCTGCGTATAAAGGAGATATATAATAGCGAGGGTTAGCAATCATCTGCCTTGTCTGTTATACTTCTTTGTGGTATCTGATTTATTAGGGTGCTTCTTTGCTTTACCTAATTTCTTTTTTCCAAAGGTAATTTTTTTTTTAATTACTTGCTTTGCCATTACTTAAATACTGAAATTAGAAATCCTGTGACCGCCCCGATTACCGCTGATATTCCTGCAATAAATCCATGTTTCTTTGCACTTGATTTATCGTGTTCTTCTAAAACTTTTACCCGGCTATCTAACCAATCACAACGCTCAATAAGCATATTGTTTAATCGGGCTATTCTTTCATTCTGGATATTACTTTCGTCTGTGTAGTCTTTACCTAAGTCAAAACGTAGTGTTTGCATCTCACCGATTATTCCCTTAACCCCAGCATCTTTATTGCCCATCATGTAAAGTTCGAGATTTTTAATAGAGTGTTGAATTTCACTAAGCGAATTAACAATCGTTCGCTGTTCACTTTCAATCTTGGTAACCCGTGACTTTATTTCCTCTATTTCACTCATGGCTGTGGCGTTTCTTCTTTAAAAAAGTTGGTTAGAAATTTACCCAAAAAACCAAGAATAAGAACGCCACCAATAACTGCCTTTAATTCAACGCTACTAAAAACTTCCTTTAGTTCGTCAAAAGCTATTAATCCTGTCGCACCGATTGACCCGCATCCGTAAAGAATAGCGTCCCCTAATTTGCGCCAAAATTTAGGCGTTGGGTGGTAATAGTTTTTAAGGCTTAATTTCATCTTTAACAACCTTTAATGATTGCGCTTCCGCATACTGCTTTTGTATTTCAGCAATTAATGAAGCAACTTCCTGATAAGGTCGTGTTCCCAAGTATTGAGTAATTGCGTTGGCTAATTCCAGAGTGATAGTAACTTTTTCCATTATTTATTTATAAATTCAGTTATACGATTATTT
>Ga0208783_10002230_pt1 | contig 11234 bp, 10 predicted proteins | sample DEB19_08_DNA_2_FD_184529 | JGI IMG/M metagenome (GOLD analysis project Ga0208783, IMG submission 184529) | Aqueous microbial communities from the Delaware River and Bay under freshwater to marine salinity gradient to study organic matter... | ecosystem: Environmental > Aquatic > Marine >... | reverse complement strand
AGTTGCTCGAGAGTTACGTGGTTTTCGCTCTCGCCCACCGCGGACACTTCCGGGTGATGTTTCGGCCGGATCTGTGCGCGATCTCCGAAGATCCCGAACTCGAGCGAGTCGCCGATGCCTCCTTCGACGTTCTGGTGGACTTCGTGCGCGCCGAACTCGGTCCGCGCGCCTCGATCGAAGACATCAGGGCCCGAGCCACCGCCATGTGGTCCCTCGCGCACGGGCTCTCCACGCTGCTCATCGACGGTCCGCTCGAGAACAAGATCGGACAGGTTCGAAATCGTCGCGCCTTCATCCGAGCGGTAGCCACGCAATCAGGTCTCGGAAAACCGGTGAAGCGAAACCGTTCCTGAGAGGAACGTTCTGGTGGGCGTGACGGGACTCGAACCCGGGACCTCCACCGTGTCATGGTGGCGCTCTAACCAACTGAGCTACACGCCCGAAAGCAGACACGAGCCTACCCTGCCGATCGTCGGCCTCAACGAAGGCGCAAGGAGACCTCGTTGGCCATCAGCCGACCCCGCCGGGTGAGCCGAACCCGCTCGCCGTCGTCCTCCACCAAACCGTCGAGCAACGCCACGTCATCGGGCGAGAACGATCCGGTCGGCACGCCCTCGCGCGTCCGGATCGCCAGTTGCAGACCCTCGATCCGGCGTTCGTCGGAGTCGAGTTCCTCGGCCGCCGATTCGGCGGATCGGCCGGATTCCACGAGTTCGCAAAAGCGTTCGGGAGTGCGCACGTTCCACCAGCGGCGGCCATTCACGTGTGAATGCGCCGCGCTACCGAACCCGATGTACTCACCTTGCTGCCAGTAGAGGCGGTTATGAGAGCACTCGTGCCCCGGTCGCGCCCAGTTCGACACCTCGTAGTTGAACAGCCCGTGTTCGGTCAGGATGTCGTCGACGGCCTCGTACATCTCGGCTTGCACGTCGTCATCGGGGTGTCGAGCCGGGTCATCTGCCAGCGGCGTGCCCGCTTCCACAGTGAGGCCGTAGGCCGACACGTGCGGAGGGTCGAGTTCGCATACTCGTCGCACGGTCTCGCGCCAGTCGTCCACGGACTCGCCGTGCACTCCGTAGATGATGTCGAGGTTGAAGTTCTCGAAACCCGCCCGCCGGGCCGAAGTCACCGCTCGGGTCACATTGGCTGGGTCGTGGGTCCGCCCGAGGTTCACCAGCACGTGTTCCTTCATCGACTGCACGCCAAAACTGAGTCGGTTGACACCGGCTTGCGCGTAGCGGCGCAACATCGACTCGGTGACGTCGTCAGGATTGCACTCGATCGTGATCTCACAATCGCTCTCGCGGGGAATCGCCTCGACGATGCCAGCCAAAAGCTCGGGGGCGATGCGCGTCGGCGTACCACCGCCCACGAAGATCGACGACACAGCCGGCATGCCACCCTCGATCGCACGTTCGATCTCCGTGCCAACGGCACGCGCGTAGCGCTCCATCAGATGATCGCGATCAGTGAAGGTCGCGAACGCGCAGTAGTCGCACCGATGCCAGCAGAACGGGATATGTACGTACGCTCCGAAGAACATCACTTGCTCGTGTGGTAGAGCAGTCCGAGGTCGTCGAGTCGACGTGTCACATCCTCGAGCGGAACGTCGAGCATCGCGGCGATGGCCCGGATGTCGTGCGCTCGCACCGTGAGAACCTTGCCGTTGAAGTCGCCTCGTTGAACCTGGATCATCGTGAGGAAACGGGTCAGCATCTGCTGGGCCGGTCCGGTCAACTGCGCCAGTCGCACGAGATCGATCACGATCTTGCGCGACTTCGACGACACGTGATCCGGATCGTGCCCGGGTACCGAGTCGTCGACGGGAAGCATCTGGGCAACGGGGACCGAATACAGATCGGCGAGACGCTGGAGTCGCGGCAGCGAAATCGTGCGCTCCCCCCGCTCGTAAGCACCCACAACCGAGGCCTTGAATTCACCGTTCGAATTCGCCTCCACATCCTGAAGCGACAACTTCTTCTGGCGTCGAAGCGACCGGAGGCGTTCACCCACTCGACGGTTGAAGGCCGGATCGTCTCCCTCGGGGACCTCGTCACTCTGCGTGCGCTCCGTGGCCATCAGTCGGACTCTACGGCCACTGCCGCCACTCTCCGTGGTCAAGGATGGCGGTCGACGAGGAGGGCTCCGGCAACGATCGCTGCTGTCTCGGCGCGCAGCACCTCACCGGGCAGTGCCACAGTTCGAGTGATCAGACTCGTCTCGTAATCGCTGAAGCCGCCCTCGGGTCCGATCACCACCGACGACACCGAGGCATCGAAGACGCCGCCATCCGGCTCGGCGATCGCCAGTCCACCACCGGCCAGCCCGGCAATGGCCGATTCGAGATTCGGTTGCACCTCGACGACCTCGGTGAGTCGAACCGAACGGCACTGCATGAGTGCTTCGCGCGTGACCCGACGCCAGCGATCGGATTGACGCTCGACTTTGTCGTCGTCCCATCGCACAACCGACCGTTCGGCGCGAAAGGGAATCAAGCGATCCACGCCGAGTTCGGCGAGTTTCTGCACCACGACTTCGGGTTTGTCGCCCTTGGTGAGCGCGAACACCACGGTCAATCGCTCCTCCCGCACCTTCTCGGCATGGATCTCCGAGGTGGCGGCCAGCGTGCCGTCGGCGCCGTACGCGGTGGAGCGCCAACGTCCGTTGCCGTCAGTCACGGTCACGGTCTCACCGGGCCGGAGTCGCAACACCTTGCTCAGATGATGGGCATCCGCATCGTCGAGTTCGGGTGCATCGAGCGAAGCCACCAACACGTGAGCCGACGCGTGGCGACGTTCGTTCACGAGAACGCCGACTTGATCCGCGAGAAGAAACCCTGCTCGGCCGGCGCCACCGATTCGCCGCGCAATGCAGCAAGACGTCGAAGCAATTCGGCCTCTTCGTCGCTCAACTTCGTGGGAACCAACACCTCGATGATCACTCGCAGGTCACCGCGACCTCTCCCCTGCAGACGCGGCACCCCGCGCCGGGCGAGCGTGAAAACCCGTCCGGGTTGCGTCCCCGGTGGGATCACGAGGGTTTCGGTGCCGTCGAGTGTTTCGAACTCCACCGAAGTGCCCAGACTCGCCTGCGCCATCGAGACTTCGAGTCGGCTCACCAGATCGAAACCATCGCGCTCAAAGCGATCATGGGGCGCAACACGCAAGTGCACGTAGAGGTCACCCGATCCACCACCGCGCGGCCCCACGGCACCACGACCCGTGAGTCGCAACGTGGATCCGGTGTCCACCCCGGCCGGGACATCGACCTGATAGGTCTTCTCGCCGATGATGCGACCCTGGCCACCGCACGGAGCGCACGGGGTGACGACCACCTGTCCGAACCCACCGCACCGCTGACACGTCTGCGAGGAAATCATCTGACCGAGCAAACTCTGGCGAATTCTCTGCACTTGTCCGGATCCGTTGCAGTCCGAACACGTCACCGGTTGTGTACCCGAACCGGCGCCCGAACCTCCACAGTCGTCGCAGCGCGAGGCGGTTCGCACCGCCACCGGCAGCGTGGCCCCGAACACGGCTTGTTCGAACGCGATGTCGGCCACGACTTCGAGGTCCTGACCACGCGGCGGACCACTCGGCCCGCGCGATCCACCGAAACCTCCACCGCCGCCGAAGAACGCGTCGAAGATGTCTCCCAAACCGCCACCGCTGAAGAAGTCGCCTTGACCACCCGCACCGCCCATGCCGGCTTCACCGAATCGGTCGTAGCGAGCACGGGCCTCGGGGTCGGACAGCACCTCGTAGGCGCGCGCGACTTCCTTGAATCGTTCTTCGGCCGACGGGTCGTCGGGGTTGGCATCGGGATGCAACTGACGTGCCTTCACGCGATACGCCTTCTTGATCTGTTCGGCCGTCGCGTCACGCGACACTCCGAGCAACTCGTAATAGTCGGCCACGGATCAGCCCTCGCCGAGTCGACGACCGAGACGGTCGGACACCACTTCCACGGTGGCCAGAGCGCGTGGATAATCCATGCGGGTCGGGCCGAGCACTCCGACGGTGCCCATCTGCTGGCCATCGACCACGACCGGAGCCAACACCACCGAACAATTGGCGAGTGGCTCCACACCGTGTTCGGCACCGATCGCCACGCTCAACCCGCGGTTCAGCACGTCGCGCACCAACGTGACCACCAAGTACTGCTGTTCGAGGGTCTGGATCACCTGACGCACCACGTCCACCGCGTCGAAGGCCGCAGCCATCGACGACACGCCACCCAAGAACACGGGGTCGTCGGTCTTCTTGCGCTGCAGGGCCTCCACCGCTCGAGTGCCCAGAGCATCGACGTCGGCGTCGCCGCTCGGGGAGAACGTCGAGTCGGCGAGTGACTTGCCGATGATCGACTTCTGCAGTTGGGCGGTGACCGCGGCGACCTGGACCTCGGAGAGGTCATGATCGAATTCGATGCTCTCGCTCTCGACCGCTCCGTTCGACATGACCGCGACCACCAGACCCGATCGGGCCGACAGCGCGACCACCTGCACCGAACGAACATCGGCGCGCTCCACGGTGGGCCCGAGGACCACCGACGCGTAATTGGTGAGACCGGCCACGAGATGCGATGTACGCGACAAGAGCTCTTCGAGACGCACGTGCGCACCATCGAAGAACTGCCGAACTTGATTGGCCTTCACGTCCTCGAGGTGACCGGGCTGGGTCAGGTGATCGACGAAGAAGCGATATCCCTTGTCGGTGGGCACGCGACCGGCCGACGTGTGGGGCTGAGCGAGATAACCCTCCTGCTCGAGCACGGCCATTTCGTTGCGAACCGTGGCCGAGGAAACATTCACCCCATGAATGCTCGCGATGTGCGTGGAGCCCACCGGCTGACCCGAGGCGATGTACTCCTGTACGACTGCTCGCAGGATGGCGGTCTTGCGATCATCAAGCATGACGATCGGATTGTAGCCCTCAGGCTCCGGTGACTGCCTTGTACCGAGCGAGCGCCTCGTCACGTTCGTGCGAGTGATCCACGATCGGCGCCATGTAACCGAGCGGCACCCCCCGCCCCTTGGCCCAGGGCGAATGGATCTGCGGTGCCGGGAGATCGGCGAGTTCGGGAACGAAGCGCCTCACGTAATCACCATTCGGGTCGTATCGCTCTCCCTGCAGAACCGGATTGAACACTCGGAAATACGGCGCGGCATCGGTTCCCGTTCCCGCCGTCCATTGCCATCCATGCGCGTTGCTGGCCAGATCGCCGTCCACGAGATGATTCATGAAGTAGCGCGCGCCCCACTGCCACGGAAGGTGCAGATCCTTCACGAGAAAACTCGCGACGATCATCCGCACGCGATTGTGCATCCAGCCGGTGGTGTTGAGTTCGCGCATACCGGCATCGACGATCGGGTAGCCGGTCTCGCCACGACACCACGACTCGAAACGCTGCTCGGCGACCGCTCCGTCGTCGTGAACCATGGAGTCCATACGACGGTTGAGGTTTCGCCAGCCGGTATCGGGGTGGCGAAACAACACGTCGGCGTAGAACTCGCGCCAACAAAGTTCGCTGCGGAAGTGATCGTGGTCTGACCCGCCGCGCAGGTCGTCGAGCAATTGGCGCGGGTGCACGAGCCCCCAGCGGAGGGCCGTCGACATCCTGCTCGAACCATTCACCGACGGATCGTTGCGTCGCTCCTTGTAACCATCGAGACCATCGGCTCCCCGATCACGGAACTCGCACCACTGCGACCACACACCGGACTCCGACGACGGGGGCAGATCGAAGGGCACGTCGGGACGATGCGGCGGCCCATCGCAGCGGATGGCCGGCGCACCGACGATGCGCGACAAGTCGGGTGCCTCGATCGACCGCGACCACCCGTGCTGGAGCCAACGCTTCGAGAATGGGGTGAACACCGAATACGCCGTGCCGTCATCCTTGTTGACCGAACCAGGATTCACCGCATAGGGCGAACCCTCCACGATGAGCGAACACCCCGTCGAGGCCAGCGCATCACGGACGGATTCGTCACGTCGTCGGCCGTACGGAGCGAAGTCGTCGGCGATGTACACCGCGGTCGCACCCACCTCGGCCGCGAAGGCCGGCACCACCGACACCGGGTCTCCGTGGCGGTACACCAACGCCCGACCGAGCGAATCGTCGAGGCTCGCCAGTGCGTCGCACATGAACGCGAGTCGAGGAGCACCTGAGGGCTCCACCAACCGCGGATCCACCACGAAGAGCGGCACGACCTCGGAGTGCTCGGACAATGCCGCCGACAGCGCGCGGTTGTCGGCGAGGCGGAGATCTCGACGGAACCACATCACGGCGCGCGACATGCGCCGAGTGTGTCAGCCCATGTTCGACGACGCCATTCGTGGCGAGTGACGTTCAGCCGAGTTCGGGGAACCGGAGCCGCAACGCGTTGGCGTGAGCCGGAAAACCCTCGACATCAGCCAGCGCCACGATGCTCGGAGCCAGCTTTCGCAACGCCGAACGATCGGCTCGCGCCACTGCGGTGCGCTTCAAGAACGCGTCCACGGTGACCCCACCCGACACTCGCGCGAAGCCGTTCGTGGGCAACGATGCCGGACACCCGATGAGGAAATTGGCGGCCGAGAAAGGCGTGTCCTGCCCGATGAGGATTTCGCCGGCGTGGTGAAGCGCGGAGACCACGCCTTCTTCTTCTGAAGCCGCCACGGCCACCTGCAGGTGCTCGACCGCGAACTGATTGGCGACGTCGACCGCTTCGGCGAGATTCGCCACGAGCACGCAACCACCGTTCACGCCGAGTGACGACGCGGCCGCTTCGGCACGAGCGGTCGGAAGGGCGGCGAGTTGAACGGCCAGTTCGGCTTCCACCGCGTTCGTGAGGTCGGCGCTGTCGGTCACGAACAACGCGCAGCTGTCAGTGCCGTGTTCGGCCTCGATCAGGAGGTCGGCGGCCAATCGTCTCGGGTCGGCTGACGAATCGGCGATCACCAGACTCTCGGTGGGTCCGAGCACCATCTGGGTGGCCGTCCCCCAACGCTGGATCTCGAGCTGAGCCACCGTGACCGGAAGCGAGCCCGGCCCCATGACCTTCACGACCCGACCGATCGAGTCGGTCCCGAAAGCAAGAGCCGCCACTCCGGCCGGACCGTTCACGCGGAACACCTCGGCGATTCCGAGTTCGTCGGCCACGCACAGAACCACCGGATCCACGGCACCACCCGCGCCGGGCTTGGGCGGGACGACCACGCGAATGGTCTCCACACCGGCCACGACGGCCGGACCACCGAGTTGGGCGAGAACGCTCGGATAACTGGCCTTGCCGCTCGGACAGAACAAACCAGCCGACGAAATCGCCGACACGCGCTCGCCCACCACGAGCCCCGGATCGGATTCGAATTCCCAATCGACCAATCGCGCACGAAGCGCTTCGTTGAAACGGCGGATGTGCGACACCATGTCGACGATCGCCGCGCGCAACCCCGGATCGACCTGCGTTCGGGCTCGCTCGCGCTCCGACTCGCTCACTCGCAATCGGTCGGGCTCGACTTCCACACCATCAAAACGTGCGAGGGCTTCGCACACCGCGACGTCGCCGCGCACGCGTACGTCATCGACGAGTTCGGAAATCTGCTCGCGGAGTTCGGGAGCGATGGCTTTGTTGATGTCGCGATCGACGAGCCGACGTCGTTCCTCCGACGACAGCGTCGACCAACGAAGTTGTCGCATCACGTTCGGAGCCATCGTGGTCAGGGTATCGGCATCAACTTTGCGCAGCCGAGAGGTTTTGCCGCCGGAACGGCGTGATCAACCCACTCGCGACCACGGCCCCGATCGAGGCGAGTGCGATCAGACTGCCGTAGGCCAACGACCACTCGGCGCCGCCCTGGTCCGCGATCACTCCGGTGATCGGACCACCGATCGGCGTGGAGCCCAGAAAGGCCACCGCCGACAATGCCAGGAGTCGACCCCGCATGTCGGCCGGACTCTTCTGTTGCACGAGACCGTTGAACGACGACAGGAAACCCGCCCCACCGATTCCGAGCGGTATGCCCGCGACACACGCCAAGCCCACCGACGGCGCCCACGCAACTGCCAGACCCGACATTCCGAGCAGAACGACACTCGCCGTGAAGATGCGCACCGACGCCTCCCGCCGCGAGGCAACGAGCAACGAACCGATCACGCTGCCCACGCTCACGATCGACAGCACCCAGCCGAACCATCGTTCGTCCCCCCATCGCACGGCGGCGAGTTTGGGGAGCGACACCGAGTAGTTGAAGGCGAAAGTGCTCACGACCACGAGGACCACGTGCAGCCCCACGAGTTCTCGATCCCGTCCGACGAATCGCAAGGCGTCACGGACCGGCGTGCCACCGCGCGAAGCCCGCGGTGGCGAGTGGAGCTTCGATCGATCGATGGCCACGAGCGACCCCAGAACCGCCACGAATGAAATGGCGTTCAACATGAAGCACCATGCTGTACCGAGTGGCGACACCAGGGCAGCGGCCAGTGCCGGCCCGAAGATTCGCGAACCGGTCATCACCGCGGTGTTGAGACCCATGGCATTACTGATGTCGGCGGGGTCGACGAGTTCGGTCACCAGACCTCGTCGGGCCGGATTGTCGAAGGCATTGGCCAACCCGAGTACGAGCGACAGCACGTAGATGACCGGGACGGTCGCGTGGCCGGCGAAATCGAGCACCGCGAGCACGATCGCCTGACCGGTGAGCGCACTCTGCGTGAACAGACACATCCGGCGCTTGTCGTAACGATCGGCCACGGCACCGGCCCACGCGCCGAGCAGGAGCATGGGGAGGAACTGCAACGCCACCGCCACACCGAGACTCGTCGCCCGACCGGTGAGGCGGTACACGAGGATCGACATCGCAGTCGACTGCAACCAGGTGCCGACGTTCGACACCAACAAACCGCCGAAGAACAACCGCGCGTTGCGGTTGCGGAGCGATCGGAAGGTTCCAGCGGACGCCACGACGATCCGATCAGTCGTCGAGTTTGAGTGCCGAGATGAATACGTCGCCGGGAACTTCGACGCGCCCGATGGCCTTCATCTTCTTCTTGCCTTCCTTCTGCTTCTCGAGGAGCTTGCGCTTACGAGTGATGTCACCGCCGTAACACTTGGCGAGCACGTCCTTGCGCTTGGCCTTCACCGTTTCACGGGCGATGACCTTGCCTCCGATGGCCGCCTGGATCGGGACATCGAACATTTGCCTCGGAATGAGTTCCTTCAACTTTTCGCACATGCGGCGGCCGTAGTCGAACGACTTGTCACGGTGCACGATGGTGGAGAACGCGTCGGCGGGAATGCCGTTCAGGAGGAGATCGACCTTCACGAGTTGGCTCTGCTGGTAACCATCGAGTTCGTAGTCGAGGCTCGCGTATCCCTGGGTGCGACTCTTCATCTGATCGAAGAAGTCGACCACCACTTCGGCCAACGGGATCTTGTAGTGGAGCTCGACGCGCTCGGGTGACAGGTATTCGAGTTTGCCCAGATCACCTCGGCGGGTCTGGCAGAGGTCCATCAGGGTGCCGGTGTATTCCTTGGGCGTGATGATGCTCACCCGGAAATACGGCTCCTCGATGTAGTCGATGTTCTGGGCCGGCGGAAGATCGGCCGGGTTGTCGACGATCACCGATTCTCCGTTGGTCTTGCGCACGCGGTACTCGACGCTCGGCGCAGTGGCGATGAGCGCGAGATTGAACTCACGCTCGAGGCGCTCCTTCACGATCTCCATGTGCAGGAGGCCGAGGAATCCGCATCGGAAACCGAACCCGAGTGCTCCCGACGTCTCGGGCTCGTAGGTGATCGACGCGTCGTTCAACTTCAGCTTTTCGAGGCTCTCGCGCAGGTTCTCGAACTCATCACCGTCGATCGGATACAGACCGCAGAACACCATCGGCTTCGGATCGCGATACCCGGGCAACGGTTCGGACGCCGGACGACCGGACATCGTCACCGTTTCGCCCGACCGCGCTTCGGCGACGTCCTTGATACCCGCGATGAGATAACCCACCTCGCCCGGCCCGAGTTCGGCGACCGGCGTGGTGACCGGGCGACGCACGCCGATCTCGACCGCCTCGTGCTGAGCCTTGGCTTGCATGAAGGTGAGTCGCGAGCCACTGGCCAGGCGACCGTTCATCACACGAACCGACGACACCACTCCGCGGTACTGATCGTACTGGCTGTCGAAGATGAGCGCCTGCAACGGCGCATCGGCATCACCTTTCGGGGCCGGGATGCGTTCGCAGATGGCATCGAGGAGGTCGGGCACCCCTTCACCGGTCTTGGCCGAGATGCGCAGGATCTCCTCGGCCTTGATGCCGAGCACCGTCTCGATCTCCATCGCATAACGATCGGGGTCGGCAGCCGGCAAGTCGATCTTGTTGAGTGCCGCCACGATTTCGAGATCGTGTTCGAGGGCGAGGTAACAGTTGGCGAGCGTCTGGGCTTCGATCCCTTGCGCGGCATCGACCACGAGCACCACGCCTTCACACGCGGCCAACGACCGGCTCACCTCGTAACCGAAGTCGACGTGACCGGGCGTGTCGATCAGGTGAAGCGTGTGACCCTTCCAGTCGACCCGGACGTTCTGGGCCTTGATCGTGATGCCGCGCTCCCGCTCGAGGTCCATCGAGTCGAGGTATTGCTCGCGCATCTCGCGGGCATCGACGGCCCCGGTGAGTTCGAGGATCCGGTCCGACAGCGTCGACTTGCCGTGGTCGATGTGGGCGATGATCGAGAAGTTGCGGATTCGGGAGAGGTCCATGGGAGGGCTTCGACCCCGCAAGACACCGAGCCGACGCCGAAAGACTACCCCTGACCCCTGTAAGCAGGGGCGTTGATGTCGCCGATGCACCTGTGCCGGTTGGGGGACTCGGACCTCGCTGGTACCCTCTCAGGGCTGTTCCGAGTTCACTGAGGTTCCCGTGGCCAATATCAAGAGTCAGAAGAAGCGCATCCGGACGAACGCCAAGGCGGCCGATCGCAATCGCGCCGTCAAGAACGAGTTGAAGACCCGCGTCAAGAAGGCGCGCGCAACCGTGGGCACCGACACCAACGTCGAAGATGTTCGTCTGGCCGTGAAGCGCATCGACATGGCGGCCGCCAAGGGCATCGTGCACAAGAACACGGCGGCTCGTCGTAAGAGCCGCTTGATGAAGAAGATCAACGCCGGCGGCTGACCGCAGGCGCGAGCCGAGCGAGCCGCGCCACCAAGACGTCCATCACGACGTCTACTTGCAGTCCCGTTCCGCCCCGTAGA
>Ga0208783_10002228_pt1 | contig 11241 bp, 2 predicted proteins | sample DEB19_08_DNA_2_FD_184529 | JGI IMG/M metagenome (GOLD analysis project Ga0208783, IMG submission 184529) | Aqueous microbial communities from the Delaware River and Bay under freshwater to marine salinity gradient to study organic matter... | ecosystem: Environmental > Aquatic > Marine > Coastal... | reverse complement strand
ATCGCAGGAGCACTTGGCGCACTCGCCGGAATAGCAGTCTGCGTTGCGGATTCTGTTCCAGGACCAGATGTATTTACTGCACGAATCAGCACGTTGTAAGCCACGCCGTTTGTGAGTGCAGTAAGGCCATCGCTTGACAACTTGGTGATCGTTATTGGGCTGCTTGTCATGGACGTGCCTGGATCTCGTAGACGCCACGTTGCCCCACCATCTGTTGAGTACTCATAGCCAGTTACCGCACTGCCGCCGTCGTTGGCATTTGCAACGAAAGCCACCGAGATACTTGCGTCACCAGCAGAAACGACGACACTCCCTGGCGCATCTGGATTGGTTCGTGGAGTACCTGAAACCGAAGAAGAAGCAGTGCCAGCGCCCTGAGCATTAACTGCCCTCACCAACACCGTGTAGGCAGTTCCATTGTTTAGCGCTGTCACACCATCCGAAGATGCAGTGGTAATGGTGAGTGGTGACGTTGTGGCAGCTGCTGTTCGCCATGTAGATCCGTTGTCCGTTGAGTACTGGTACGAGCTAATTGCAGCCCCGCCATTAGAGCCAGGGATGAAACTCGCCAAGAGATACCTGTCTCCATTAACAACTTCCAAGTTCGTAGGCGCCGATGGTGTAGTCGCAGGCGTTCCCGCAACGTCAGCAGATGCAGCCCCGTTGCCCACCAAACTGACTGCTCGAACTTGAACGTTGTACGTGGTGCCATTCGTTAAGTTCGTCGTGCCATTCGTTGACAACTTGGTAATGGTCATTGGAGAGGTCGTGCCACCCGAATCTGTGCGCGGGTACCAGGTTGCACCGCGATCAGTTGAGTACTCGTAGCCAAGAATTTCCTCACCACCATTCGCTCCGGCCGTGAACGAAATGGTGATGGTTTGACTAGCAGCACTTTGATTCGTAATCACTGGAGCCGACGGAACAGCATGGGGCTTCAATGTTGCAGTTGCCGATGCCGAACTCGTACCAACTGAGTTCACCGAACGTATTTGCACCGAATAATTAGTTCCATTCGTCAACCCAGTAATTGCAATTGGCGAAACTATTGATGCAGGGTTGCGCGTGATCCATGTAGCCCCTCCATCAATTGAGTATTCATAGTTCGTTACGGGGTCACCGCCATTTGCCCCCGATGTGAACGACACATCAAGTGCGCCATCTCGCGCAGTAGATGAAACAATCGTTGGAGCTGCGGGTACGCCCCACGTGGTTGCTGAAATTGCAGAGCTTGCTGCACCAGCTCCCGCAATGTTTACTGCCTTTATTTGAATGTTGTACGTAGTGGCATCAGCAAGACCAGTCACCGTAAACGGTGAAGATGTCGACGCAGGACTGAGAGCAATCCATGTCGTTCCGCCGTCCGTTGAATACTGATAATTCGTAATTGCCGAGCCACCTGTTACGCCTGCTGCAAAAGAGACAACGACTTGGCCTCGTCCTGCAGCAACACCAGTGATTGTTGGCGATCCAGGTGATGAGAACGGCGTGACCGAACTTGAAGAAGAACCATTTCCTGCCCCTGCAATGTTCACTGCACGAATTTGCACGTCATATGCAGTGCCATTTACCAAGTTCGCAACAAATATTGGGCTGGTGGTCGTTCCTGCAGAAATCCATGCCGACCATGATCCTGCGTTCACGCGATACTCGTAATCGGTTACCGCACTTCCGCCGTTGCCAGACAACGTGAATGCAACACTTCCCTGGTTGGCCCCAGCGGTAATGGAAGAAATCGTTGGAGCATTCGGAACCGTTCGCGGCGTGCTAGCGAGAATGTTCGACGTGTCTCCATTGCCCACGATATTCACGGCTCTCAAAGCGACTTGATATGAAGTGCCATTAGTTAAGCCAGAAATGGTGATCGGGCTTGAAGTCCCGGCTGCTGTGGTCCAAGTCGACCCACCATTGACTGAATACTGGTATCCCGTAATTGCCGATCCACCAGTTGTTCCTGCCGTAAACGAAACCGAAAGCGATTGATTGCCCGCAGCAATTGCAGAAACACTTGGCGCACCGGGCGTTGTCTTCGGCGTTGCCGTGCTTCCCGACACCACTGCGGTGCTTGATCCCGCAACATTCACCGCGCTCACTCGTACGTGATACGCGGTTCCATTAGTCAGCCCAGTGATTGTCGTATTGGTAGCAGTAGACAGCCCATCATTGAACGTGGTCCACGAGGAACCATCCACCGAATACTCAACGATGTAGTCGGTAACGGTAGATCCACCACTAGATGCCGCGCTCCATGAAACGTTGATCGCTCCTGCACTAGCAACAATGGCCAAGTTGGTCGGTGCAGACGGCACTGTTCGTGGCGCGACCGAAGTAGACCAAACAGATGCAACACCCATTCCCACGCTGTTCACTGCGCTCACGCGGAATGTGTAAGAGGTCCCGTTTGTCAAAGATGTAATCGATGCAGAAGTTGCGGTTGATGTTCCGTTAATGAAAGAGAACCATGTGCTTCCTCCGTTTGTGGAGTACTCAACTTCGTAATCGGTAATTGCGGTTCCACCGTTTGATGACGGTGCAGTCCAGTTCAATGAGATAGATGCATTACCTGGTGTTGCAACTACTGATAACGGCGCAGTTGGCACTGTTACTGGAGTTGCAGTGGTTGTAAGCGAAGCATTACCTGCACCTGCAGAGTTCACTGCTCGAATTTGCACGCTGTATGTCGTGCCGTTCGCTAGCGCCGAAGTTCCGTTTGTCGAGAGCGCAGAAATGACAAGTGGACTCGATGTACTGCCAACTGTTCGCGTCTGCCAGGTTGCTCCTCCATCGGTTGAGTACTGATACGACGTAATTGGGTTGCCGCCATCATCTCCTGGCGAGAAATAGACCGTGAGCAATGCGTTGCTTGTGTCAATGCGCGAAATTGTTGGCGCGGTTGGCGCGGTAAGTGGAGTTACCGGCGACGATGGTGCCGAAGGCACGCCCATTCCTACGGAGTTAATCGCATACACACGGAAGTAGTACGGAGTGCCGTTTGCGCGCAGAGTCGAGGTTCCATCAGAGAACAAAGCCCAGTTCGAAGCATCTTCTGAATATTCAATTAAATAGTCGGTGATTGCTGTGCCACCGTTGAATACTGGCGCCGACCATGACAGAGTTACCTGCTCATTAGCCGCTGTTGCAGTTGCACTAAACGGCGCATCGGGAACCGTTCGCGGGACCACTGCTGCCGAACTCGTTGAGTTCGCACCCGCACCCGCAGCGTTAACCGCAGCAATTCTGAACACATATGAAGTGCCGTTCGTTAGCCCCGTAACCGTTTCTGAAGTTGACGTACTCGTGCCATCACTAAACGTTGTCCAAGAGGCACCATTATTCGAGGAGTACTGAATGATGTAGTCGGTAATCGAATCGCCGCCATTTGAAGTAGGTGCACTCCACGAAAGCGCAACTTCACCTTCCCCAGCTGTTCCGGTAACCGCAGTTGGCGCGCCAGGTGTTGTGTAGGCAGTTACTGCACTTGACGAAGTGGAGTACGAACTATCACCCGCTGCATTGGATGCGGCAACTTTGAATTTGTATGAAGTTCCATTTGTCAGACCTGTGACGGTAAACGTTGCACTTGAAGACTCTGTTGCAGTCGCCGTAGACCATGTTCCGTAGCTGTCGGTTCCCTGAGGCGCATACGACACTTGATATTGAATTATTGCGCTTCCACCATTATTGGCAGGAGCAGTCCAACTCACTACCACCTGAGTGTTTCCCGATATACCAGCAACCGCAGTTGGAGCATCGGGAGTCGTGAACGGAGTAACTGCTGCAGACACCACCGAGTAAGTACCAGTTCCACCAGCGTTTACCGCAGCAACGCGGAATGTGTAGGCAGTGCCATTGGTAAGGCCCGTCACTGAGCATGAAGCAGTTGATGAAACTGAGTCAGTAAACGTTGTCCAGTTAGTGCCATCACTTGAGTACTGCACCACATAATCACTTATCGCATTGCCACCAGTAGAAGATGGCGCACTCCACGACAGTGCTACTTGCGCATTCCCCGACACACCAACCACTGACTGCGCAGCCGAAGGCGCAGTTCTTGGAACAACGGAACTTGAGGAGGAAGATGGAAGACCTGTTCCAGCAAAATTTCTTGCACTAACCCTAAACACATACCCAGTTCCATTAACAAGACCCGTAACAGTCACCGAAGCTGTTGTTGAGACAGAATCGGCAAAGGTAATCCATGTGGTGCCGCTGTTTGTTGAGTATTCAACAACGTAGTCAGTTAGTGGCGATCCGCCATCTGACGTTGGTGCCGTCCACGACAGAGCAACCTGACTTACTCCTGCAACACCCGACACCGAGGTTGGCTGACCTGGAACGCTAAATGGGATAACCGCCGCAGATGCAACCGAATAGCCACCAGTGCCGACACTGTTTTTTGCCGAAACTTGGAAGATGTATGAAGTTCCATTCGTGAGTCCTGTCACCACTGCCGAGGTTGCACTGCTTACGGAATCGGTAAATGCTGTCCAACTTGAGCCGTTATTCGACGAATATTGAATGACATAGTCGGTAATTGCTTGACCGCCATTCGATATCGGCGCAGACCAGGAAAGTGAAACCTGTGAGTCACCACCCACACCGACAACGTTGAGCGGAACTGTTGGAACAGCTTGAGGTGTCACTGAACTTGAGCTTGAACTGTACGAACTAGTTCCTGCAGCACTTACTCCCGCAACTTTGAAAATGTAGGCAACGCTGTTGGTCAACCCTGTAACCGTTGCAGAAGTTGCCGTTGAGGTTCCGTCGTTAAATGTCGCCCAAGTCGTTCCATTGTTTGAAGAAAACTGCACGACGTAGTCGGTAATTGCGCGACCATTCGGAGCAGATGCTGTCCATGTAACCACAGCCTGCGAACTACCAGCTGCGCCCACAACATTCGTTGGTGCTCCTGGCAACGTGAACGGATTATAAGCAACTGCAGTTGTTGCAAAATTTGCTCTACCCCATCCATTAATTGCGGCGACTTTAAATAGGTAGTCAACACCGTTTGTTAGTCCAGTGACTGTGAGCGAAGTAGCAGTTGATGTCGTGTGATTGAAAATTGTCCAGGATGACCCGTTGTCCGATGAATATTGAACGTCATAGTTACTAATAGAACTGCCACCATTGCTTGTTGGAGCAGTCCACGTAAGTGCAACTTGCGTATTTCCAACTACACCACTCACGTTTGTCGGTGCAGCTGCAAAGTCTTGAATCGTCACCGACGCACTGTTTGCCGACCAAGCACCCTGACCTGCGGCATTGATTGCAGCAATTTGAAATATGTATGAAGTGGCAGGTGTGAGCCCGGTTTGCGTAAATGTTGTCGATGTCGAGTTTGTCAATGTCGTTGTTGACCACACATTTGAGTTCACCACCGAAAAGCGAACGGCATATCCTGTTATCGCGCTACCACCATTACTGGTTGGAGCGGTCCACGAAACAGCATCTGACTGTCGTGCTCCACTTGAAGCCGAAACTGCTGTTGGTGCACCAGGAACAGTTAACGGCGTCAGCCCTGTCGAGTTTGACGAATTCGAACCTGTGCCGACAGCGTTTCTTGCAGCAACACGAAAGAGATACGCAGTTCCATTAGTAAGTCCTGTAACTGTTACCGATGTGGCAGTTGAGACCGTGTCAGTAAATGTCGTCCAAGTACTTCCGCTATTGCTTGAATACTGAATGACATAATCGGTAATTGGGCTGCCATTTGCACTTGGGGCAGTCCAGGTAAGAGCGACCTGTGTGTTGCCTGCAGTTCCTGCAACATTTGTTGGAGCAGTAGGTGCTCCTCGCGGAGTCACTGCCGTGCTACTTGTGGAATATGCGCCTAGTCCAGCCTCATTCGATGCGGCAATGCGAAACACATATGCAGTTCCGTTTGTTAAACCAGTAACGGTGACCGATGCCGTTGCCGAAACAGTGTCGCTGAATGTCGTCCACGTAGCTCCGCTATCACTTGAATACTGAATGGTGTAGTCAGATATCGTGCCGCCGTTTGCAGCAGGTGCTGTCCATGTGAGCGAAACTTGCGTATCGCCCGCAGTTCCAACAACATTCGTAGGCGCAACAGTTACACCCCGTGGACGACCCACTAGCGATTGCGCAGAATTCGGTCCAGTTCCTGCAACATTTATTGCTGCGATGATGTAGTAGTAATCAACGCCATTACTTGTAGTGGTGTCAGTAAAGGACGTAGCCGACGAAATTCCATCAGTGATTACCCCCCACTGCCACAACCCCCTAGCATCTGGTGCTCTCAGCACTTGGTAGTCAGTAACTGCGCTGCCACCATTGTTTGTAGGCGCTGTCCAACTAACAACAATTCGTCGATCTCCCACCGTGAGCACTGGCTGACCAGTTGCACCAGGAAGAGTCCGTGGAGTTGCAGCTGTAGAAGTGGATGAATTTGCGCCACTTCCGGCAATATTCTTCGCAAGCACTCGAAACACATAAGCCGTGCCATTTGTTAATCCAGTTACCGTTGCCGAAGTGGCTGTTGACGTAGTACTACTGGCCCATGCAGTCCACGTTGATCCACTGTTTGACGAATACTCAAGGTCGTAATCAGTAATTGAGCTTCCACCTGTAGCAGGAGCACTCCAAGCAACCACAATTTGCGTATTTCCGGGTGTGAGAGTGGTAATGATTGGCGCATTCGGAACCGTACGTGGCGTAGCTGATCCGCTTGTGCTGTATGTACCCGTTGCTGCTGGGTTTATTCCGGCAACGCGGAAGTAGTACAACGTTCCGTTTGTTAGTCCAGTCACGGTTGCAGATGTTGTTGCAGAAACTCCGTCGCTAAAAGTTGTCCACGTTGAGTTATTCGTTGAGAATTGAACAATCCAATCGGTAATGGAAGCAGCCGTTGCAGCACTAGCTGTCCACGTAAGAGCAACTTGCTCATTTCCAATAGTTCCAATGCTGAGCGTTGGAGCGCCTGGCGATACGCCCGGCACTGAAGTTACGGAAGGAGAAGAATACGCACCTGTTCCAACAGCATTAACTGCCGCGACCCTGAAGTAATAGGTGGAGTAGTTAGTTAATCCCGTAACGGTTACTGATGCAGTCGTCGAAACCGTGTCAGAAAATGTTGTCCAAGTTGAGTTGTCTGTCGAGTACTGCACGACATAGTCGGTAATGGCCGTTCCACCAGTAGATGGCGCTGTCCAAGCCAATGCGACTGATGCATTCCCAAAAGTTGCTGTAACTGCTGTCGGGGCATTTGGAACGGTTGCAGGAATAAGCGCCGAAGAATTTGCACTGTACGTACCCGTCCCAGCCAAGTTGACAGCTGCTACTCGAAATAGGTAACTCGTGCCATTCGTTAGCCCAGTGACTGTTGTTGATGTAGTCGTTGACACCCCATCACTAACTGTGGCCCAAGTTGAGCCATTGTTACTCGAAAACTGCACAACATAGTCAGAAATGTCCCGACCGTTGTCCGAAGCTGGAGCAAACCATGTCAAGTCAACCTGAGTGTCTCCGCGCTCACCCGTTAGCGAAAGTGGTGCAGACGGTGACGTGAAAGGAATGTACGCAGGAGACGGGTCGGAATATGTGCCAGTTGTTCCTGCAGAAACATGCGCAACACGGAAGTGATACGCAGTGCCATTTGTCAGCCCGGTTACCGTACCTGACGTTGCAGTAGAGGCAGTACGCGAAAACGCAGTCCACGTAGTTCCGCTATCACTTGAGTACTGAATGAGGTAATTGGTAAAAGGAGCTATTCCAAACGTTGCGCACCTAGACCGCACCGCGTCAATCCATGCGCCAGAACGGGCGTAAAAACCTTTGACGATTTGTCCAGCAGGGCAAGCAGAGTCCACGGTGGTTCCCGACGAAGCTGCCGGCCACGAAGTGAGTTCTACCGAGTCCGATACGTCTGGCGGAGTCGCACATTTAAGCGACATACTTTGCAGCCAGTTACTGCCACCTCGAATTGAAGTTGCAACTTTTCCAGTTGAGCAGTACGACCATCTAGAAGCACCTCCGCTGAACCATGAAAGCGTTGAAGTCAGCGATGCGTTTAGCGTTCCGTCGGAATTGATTTTTGTACACCGCGCCTGAACAATGTTGTTGCTAGTCCCAGTTCCAATTCCAGTAATTGCATAGTCTGTTGGGCAGTCATTATTTCCTGCGGTGTTGCCGCCACCTAAATTTCCTAAGCCAATTGACGCATCACCAGTTGAACCAAAGGTCAATGGAAGATTTGAGTTTGGTGCTGTCCATGTCAGCGCGACACTCGCATTACCTGGCGTACCCAGAACATTGATCACTTGCTGATTTCCGTTTTGCACCGTTGGTGCTCTCGGAACTACTCCCAACGAGACTTCCGAATTTTGGCTGACATTCGTTCCATCAGTTGCCGAAACTCTGAATACATAAATCGTTCCGTTTGTTAATCCCGTAACAGTTGTTGAAGTTGCACTTGAAGTTCCATCTGGAAACGTGATCCAGGAAGTTCCGTTGTTACTCGAGTACTGAACGACATAGTCAGAAATTGCTGGGCCACCACCTACTTCTGGAGCAGACCATGAAAGCGACACCTGGGCGTCACCCGATGTTCCAGTTACATCGGTAGGCGCTGGACTGTTTTCCGCTAGAGCATTGATGCTTCCACCGGGTGAAGTGTTGCTGCCGGAGTTTGTTGTTCCATTAACAACAAGCGCTACGTAGCTTGAGCCGCCTCCACCACCCCATCCGCCAATAAGCGCGCCACTACCCGGGTCTGCGCCACCGCCACCACCGAACCAACCTCCGCCTCCGCCACCACCTTCGTCGTTGCTATTTCCACCCAGAAACTGCGTTCCTGCGGTTCCGTTATAAGAAGCGCCGTATCCCGATGTTCCGCCAGCTCCACCTGCAGATTGAGTTCCTCCGGCACCACCACGCGTTGCACCCGAAGTTCCGCCGGCCGTTCCACCGCCTACAGCACCGTTAGCAACATCGCCCCCCGCAACGGTGTTCGGAGTACTTCCAGCGCCTCCACCACCACCTGCGGTTACAAGATCTGATGATGCACCTTGAATTCGAATTGCAGATCGACCGCCACCAGACGCGTATCCAATCGACCAGTTGACAATAGATCCGCCCCGACCTCCACCGCCGTACGTTGCAGGTGTACGCCAAACATTGCTACCGAGACTTACTGGCGAAACACCGCCACCGGCTTGACCAACAATGATTGTGTAACGCGAACCAGGACTGACAGCAATTTCACCTTCGGCATAGCCACCACCGCCACCATTGCCGCCCTTATACGTTGCATGCGAACTATCACTACCACCACCACCTGCACCGAGCAGATACAGGTACGCATACGTCACACCACTTGGAACTGTCCAAGTTTGATCACTTCCGGTGTAGTTGAACGTGTCATAGACATAGGCACCACTCGACGCGTATTTCACCACAACACAACCATGTCCACCGATGGTGTTGGCAATGGTGTTGCTTCGTGTACCACCCACGCCGACACCAATGTTGCAAGCCGGAGATGAAGCTGGGGCCGCCGAAACTACCTGCGGCGAAATTGCAAACACCGATGCTGCAACGATCACCATCGACGCGCATACACGCAAAAGATTGCGCAAGCCAGCCTTCACACATTCAGAAGCTCGGAGAAATCGGCTTGGCACGCGTTACAAATTAGGAAAGTGAAAATTTTTTCCGCAAGCCACAGCAAGGGTTTTCCCTTAGAAACAGAAGAAAAAATCTAACGAAATTTCGCTACTACTACATCATTGCTATCGCGCAACCCTCAACCACTGCACTCAAAGTCTCACCTACAAATTTTTCACTGTTGAGTATTAGTTGAGAGTCCAAAGTCTCAAGTAGTACTTGACCCCCATTCTGCTGGAGATTTACAGCACCAGTTACCGCGATGACAGCCGCAGCTTGTGACATGTCGATAGAGCCACCCGCGCGAACTAGATGCAGATGTTTTTCGGCTGCACCGTCGCGCACCATCAAATTCAAGGCTCGCATTGGGCCGCCAATAAGCGTTGCGAACACCACATCGTCGCCACGGAACTTGGTAATTGAGCCAGGTTCGCATCGATGTTCTACCCCGTTAATCGTGAGCACAACTCCGTTGCCATCGGCAACGCAAAACTCACGATTCACTCCGGGGAAAACCGAGAACGGAACGTCTTGCGTGATGTCGGCAGTAGACAGCCGCCATGTCCAATCGTCTGGCAGAGTTCCATCGCACGTGATTTCATATTGCACTCCCAGACCATTTTTCCAAGGTTGCGGTGTGCGCTCACTGGCTCGCTGAATGATTACGGACAATATTTGTTTCCCTTTGCGCGGAACATTTGAGCGTTGTCTAACTGCGCTTGAGTCACGCCAATTGCAGTAGAGAGATCAAGGCCACAGATCACGGTGCTTGTGAAATTTGCATTGGTGAAGTTTGCGCCTGCAACGATTGCGCCAGTGAGGTTTGCGCTGCCCAAATTTGCTCCAGTGAAGTCTGCATTTGTGAGGTCAGCTCGAATAAATGTGGTTTGCTTCAGGTTTGTGCGAACAAATTTTGCACCCTGCAGATTTGCCACGCTGAAGTCAGTGAATTCAAGCTTCAACAGCGAGTAATCCGCCCCCACTAAATACGAGAATTGGCACTTCAATACCGTGACGCATTTGAGATCCACTTCTGGAAGCGTGGTCGTAGTTTCAGGCACAGTTTCTACGGTTGTCTCGGGCGCCACGGCCTCTTCTGCGAGCGTTGTATCCACCGCCAAATCTGCATTTGCAGTGGATTCAGTTACCTGGGAGTCTGAACTAGGCGTGTCATTGAGCGAACATGCGCCAAGAAGTAAAGCGATAGTTGATCCAATAAGAATTTTTCGCATGAATTTCACATCTCCACAGTAGGTGCTGCGTTGCTACGGTTGAGGGAGCATGACTACTTCAACTTCATGGGGCACACCAGACATGGTGTCGCAACTTTCTCGAGTCCTCGTTCGCACGCCAACCACGGTTGGGAAATTTGTGGAAGAGGGGTTCTGGCGCATGCCTGACACCTCCGAATTACTGAAAGAGCACGAGCAGTTCATCAACCTGCTTGAAAGCCTTGGCTGCCAAGTTGATGTCGCCCCTTCGGTCGAAGGCCTTGTTGATGCCGTGTATATGCACGACCCAATGATCATGACACCACATGGTGCAATTTTGTTGCGCATGGCTAAACCTGTTCGCTCGCCCGAACCTGCAGAGTTTCGTAAAGACTTGGAGCGAATC